>ERZ795053.4678-NODE-4678-length-14669-cov-15.541604_pt1 | contig 14669 bp, 10 predicted proteins | sample MGYA00375137_ERZ795053 | MGnify/ENA primary metagenome ERZ795053 (study PRJEB30182, sample SAMN05720284) | activated sludge metagenome | isolation source: Anaerobic digester | place: Hong Kong | collected 2014-12-17 ... | reverse complement strand
AAGAGATTCTCTCTCCCGATACAGAATACAATAGGAGTCCTTGAGCGTCTTGCTGAGGGTGATTTAACTGCTGAAAGCACTGATTTCCTTGCTGATGAATTCGGAGAGATGATCCGGAATTTTAAACAGTTCCAGAGAAAGCTCCGCGGAACAATAACCACAGCTCTCAAGGCGGCAGTGCAGCTTTCAAGCTCCGCCCATGAGCTTGCCATAACCAGCAGTAAAATGTCAGACAGCGCACAGACACAGGCCGCATCTGTGGAGGAGGCATCCGCGTCTCTTGAAGAGGTTTCCGGTTCAATTGAACTTATCAATATAAATGCGCAGGAGCAGGCTAAACTTGCAAAGACAACATACAATGCCATGGAACAGCTCCGGAGTGATAATGAAACTGTGGCGGGTTATGCTGAGAAGGCACTTGAAGCAGCCAGAGGAACCACTGAGCAGGCAGGTAACGGCCAGCAGCTTATGCAGAATACAATTGAAGGTATGAATAATATTGACGAGAGCACTCAAAAGATTGCGGACACTGTACGTCTCATAAGTGATATATCAGACCAGGTGAACCTTCTTGCTCTTAATGCATCAATAGAAGCTGCCAGGGCAGGTGAGCATGGCAGGGGCTTTGCTGTTGTTGCTGAGGAGATATCAAAGCTTGCTGATCAGACAGCCGCGAGCGCAAAGGGGATAACTGATTTTGTTAATGCCGGGCTCAGGGAGGTTGAAAAGGGGAGGAGCTACGTTGATGAGACCGGAAGGGCATTCAACATGATTATTGAATATATCGCCCAGACAGAGGAACTGGTGCGGAAAATTACTGACTCTGCATCCCGGCAGGCTGAATCAAGCAGGGAGGTGCTTGAAAGCACAAAGAAAGTTAACGAGATGTCAGATTCAATTTCAGTTTCCACTAACGAGCAGATGATGACAAACCAGGAGATGTCAAAAACTGTTGAACAGATAAATCAGAATACACAGGCCGCCGCAGCAGCAGCAGAGGAGATAGCTTCAAGCGCTGATGAGATTAGCGCGCAGGCTGAAATTCTTAGTGCCCGCATGGAATTTTTTAAGGTGTGAGTCGTTTACAAAAAGCAGCGGGGTACTCCTGGCGGGGTATTCACTGCTTTCCTCTTTCATGCCTGATATTAATAATCAGGGCAATAGCTATTGAACCGTAAGCTATAAAACTTCTGAAATACTCTCCGAGAACGGCATTTGAAAAAATGTTCTGCCCTGCCTGGGGTGTAACGATATAAAGAGAATGAAATAAAACAATCCCCAGAAGTGCATGCCGTATCTTCGCTTCTTTAATTGTAGCACCCCCCGCGAGTAATGCGGCGCATGAAAATATATCTGAATTCATGTGGGCCGTGTAAACATTCACCATGCCGATATTCTGCAGAAAAATAATCTGCCCCAGGCACGCCAGTACAGTTGAAATAATCATGGCCTGTATACGTGTCCGGTCAGTATTGATTCCGGACAGTTCAGCTGATCCCCTGTCTGAACCCACCGCACGGAATCTCTGGCCTGCCGGTGTCAGAAGAATAAGTTTAACAGCAATTGCGGCAGCAGCAACAACGGTAAACATGAAAAACGGGAGCTGTATACCGCCAATGTCAACCAGCCATAACCTGTCTATTATGTTCCTGTACGGGGCGAGATCAACCATATCCCTGATCCCTGCTCCGCGGGATAGCAGTAGTTCACTGTTATGTGCCGGGATGAACGTGCCGTAACCTACAAGAAATATAAACTGGTATATGCCCGCTCCGAGAATGCCGATAATGATTGTTGCAATCATCTCACGTCCTTTAACGCGGTTAAGATACGAGCCGATTATATAACCGCAGATGACAGAAATAAAAATTCCTGAAAGAGCGGCTCCGGCAATTCCCAGGATTCCCGGCACCTGCAGATCAAGCATGAATATCCAGCCGGCCTGTGCTGCCATTGCGCCGATAATTATTGAGAAGTTAAGGCCCATCCCTGCTGTTACAGGAATGATGAGCGCGAATACAAGAAGAGAGTTGCGTATTATCCGTATTATTACTTCATTAGCTACAAAAAGAGCGCTCATGTCTGAATAATAGAATGCAATTATTGAGAGAAGCGCGAAAAACAGCGGGGCGGGATTAAATCTTCTCATTAAACATCTCCCCGTTCTTCAGATTTTTTTGCCAGGGCATACAGTATGATGAAGCTTGTCACAATCATTCTGATTATCTCTGCCATTTCAGGCACAAGCAGCATGTTGGCAACAGGGAGTGAAAGGAGATAGAGTGACTGGTAGAGGATAACTCCAAGCAGAGCATGTCTGAGAAAGACTCTCTTTCCTGAACTTCCGCCTAACAGCAGGGCTGATATTGCAGGGAATGCAGCCATGAGCGGAGCGCTGTAAAGTTCTATAAAACCGTACTGCTGCGCATAGATGCATGTTCCGGCGGATGCAAGCACAGTTGACATAATTACAGAAAGCTTTCTTATCTTTGCAATGTCTACACCATTAATCCTGGCGAATGATTCATTTTCACCTGCTGCGTTCATCATCATCCCGGTGCGTGTGCGTGAAAAGAAATAGAGGCAAAGAAGTATAATCCCTATGAAGAGAAGTGATCCTGCCGGTATTATTATATCCCCCGCTTTAAACTGCAAGAGGTTATACAATGATTTTTCCCAGAACCCCCTGAGCCCTATTGTGTTCCTGAGGCCGCTTCTCCCCAGAACCCAGATCATCTGCGGATGCGTAAATGGTGCTACTACCCAGAAAAGACACATGATTGAGACAATGGAAAAACCGGTGAAGGTGGCAGCAATCTCCTCTCTGCCTTTTACCCTGTTAAGCATGCGGCCGTAAACTGCTCCTGAAACAACAGCAAAGGGGATGGACACTGCAATAGAGAGGATAAATCCGGTTAATCCTTTCCCCCCGAACTGGGCTGTCATGACCATGCCCAGAAGCCCGGCAACAGCGCCGATGGGGAGACCGAAATTCAGTCCGGCTCCGCTGTTTACCATAGGTATCAGAGATATAACAAGCACACAATTTAATATAAGCCTGATAAAAAGATCATTGATTAAAGACGATGCGGGAATATCTATTTTAATTGCAAGGCCAAGAAGTATGATTATAAAAACAATAATTATTATCTGCGGAAGCGGCGGGAGGTATCTTTTTATCATAGCGCTCTCCCTGTAAAGGCATGGATAAATATTTCTTCAGGGAGTTCCGGTGTAAGTACACTGAATATGCTCCCTTCGTATAAAACAGCGATCCTGTCACAGACACGCATAAGTTCATCAAGCTCGCTTGATACTATAATTATAGTTGTCTGCATCTCCCTGTTCATTTCAATGAGCATATTCAGGATCATCTCTTTTGCGCCGATATCTATTCCCCGCGTGGGCTCAAAGATCATCATTATTTCAGGTTTAAGAGAAAGCGCCCTTGACAGGATAACCTTCTGCTGGTTCCCCCCGCTGAGTTCACAGACTTTCTGTTTAATTCCTGTACATTTTATACTCAGATCATATATATATTTCCGGGCTGCTTCATGAATTTTTACGGTATTCAGGAGACCGGAGCGTGATGTAAACGCATGCTTTGTGCTGATCGTTGTAAAAAGAATATTCTCCGCGACTGAATTTTCGGGAAGGAGTCCGTCTCTTCTCCTTTCTTCAGGAATATAATAGAAGCCTGAACGGAAAAGTGACTCTGTGTCTCCTGGAAGTATTTTCTCATCGTTGATGTTTATCTCCCCGTCAGAGGGGATTAGCCCCATTACTGCTTTCCCTAAAAGCATCTGTCCCTGTCCGCTCTGTCCGGTAATTCCGATTATTTCACCTTTTGATACATTAAGAGAGAAGTTTTTTAAACACTCCCCGCCTGAACCGGAATTCAGGTTTTTTATCCGGAAATAATCACAATTTCCGGGTGAAGTGTGACTGTGAGTTTTTATAGCCCTGTCATGTATGCCGCCTAACATGCAGCGGGCAATTTCTTCTGCTGAAGTATCTGAGGCTGCAAAAACAGATTCAAGAATGCCGTCACGGAGTACAGCGATTCTGTGACACAGGGAGAGAACTTCTTCCAGCCTGTGCGAGATGAAGATCACTGTGATACCTTTATCAGCTATTCTGCGGACTTCATCTATGAGCCTTTTGCTTTCATCGCGTCCAAGTACAGCAGTGGGTTCGTCGAGTATAAGAAGTTTTAAAGTTTTACTATTAATGACACGTGCGAATTCAATAAACTGCCTCGTACTTACATTGAACTCAGTGACAGGAACGCGGGGATCTATACCGGTTACTCCAATTGATGATAGAATTGATTCAGCCTTGCTGATATTTTTTTTGCGATCAATTAATGGTACGCTTAATCCGGGGAGAGACGTGACAGGCCTGAGCCGGATTTCTTTCCCTGACATTATATTCTCCGGAGCGGTGAATGAAGGGATAAGTGCGAACTCCTGGTAAACCATCCCTATGCCGAGCTTTAATGAATCAGATGGATTTGCAGGTGATATAATCTTCCCGTTGAGTTTTATAGTACCTGTAAATCCGCCGGTTTCTCTGATTAACGGATTACCAGAGAGTATATTCATCAGCGTGGTCTTTCCGCTGCCGTTTGCTCCTACAAGGCCAAGTATTTCACCACGATAAAGCGACAGGGATATATCTTTCAGGGCATAGTTGGATCTGAATTTTTTTGAGAGTCCTGATATTTCGAGAATATTTTCCATCTGTATTGTTTGTATATCCGGTAGTTTTTTCTGTAAATGCTTAAATTTAAAGTTCTGGTAGTTGTATCATTTTTGTCATTGCGAACGACCGTCAGGGAGTGTGGCAATCTGTTTTGGGAAGTGGATTGTTTCTTTTGAATTACAATTTCGTTTTATGCTCAGATTGCCACGTCGCTGTCGCTCCTCGCAATGATAAATTTGATGTACTAATAAAATCGTAAACCGTTTTTAAAAAAAAATTACTCACCCGGATAACTGAAACGGGTGAGTAATAACACTTAGTTTTACCCTTAATAAATTATCGAGTCAATAATAATCAGGTAGTAATTTGTCATACCCGGTTTCATCGGGTTGAATGTTACATTAACACCGGCTACATCTTTCGCGAGGGCTTTTACCTGTTCAATGTTTTTCAGGTCTATCTTCTTTTCGATAGCTGCTTTAGCTGCTTCAAAACCGAAAGTCGGGAGAAATATACTTACCGAGATTGGCCATGTGGACAACCGGCCTGTTACACCTGCCGCTTTTGCTTTTTCGGAAATCATTTTATTGATCTTCGCGAAATCCATTGATTCTTCAGGCTTGATTTCAAGTCCCATTGCAGCGGGGAATCCCTGAAGCGGAGTGGGGCAGCACTGTTCAGCCATGATGAATTTCAGTTCAAGGGCTTTAGCTATTATAACGTCCTGCATCGGGCAATTTGTCCCGAAAACAGCTGTATCTTTTCCATATTTCTGTATCTGTCGGGGTATATCTTCATTGAGAAACTGAAGCATAGCCTGCCTGTTGCTCCCTGCCTGCGGGTCCGGAGTAAGGACTTCAACAAAATTCAGGCCTATCCTTGCGCAGGTCTCTTTCATCTTGTCTTTTCTTTTTGAGATGACTTCCTTTGCAATATGAGTAGGGAAGGAATAGTGGATAAAAGTTTTTGCACCCATTTTCTTCGCTTTTTCCGGAATAGACTCGCCGCGTCTAACCCAGTCTGTATCAAGGGAAAGATCAACATATTTTGACATCATGTCCGGATCATCCCATATTGGTGTTGTGACAAAGATCATGTCAGGTCTTTTCTCTTTGACTTTCTGGATTGCAGGGAGAATCCCGCTGTTGCCTGCTGAAATAACAATTGCTTTAATTTCTTTGTCATCGCCAAGACTTGCAATCTGAGTTATACCTGTTTCCTGTTCTTTTGAGAAATTATCAGGGAGAATGATATGTCTGACCATCCCGGGGTATTTTTTGTTGAGAGCGTCCGCTGCTCTGAACTCCTCTTCACTTGCTGAGAGAGAAGGTGTTACTATGCCGATTTTAAAATCAGCTTTGCTGCCGCTTTTTTTGCATGCCGTCATCGAAGCCGCAAAAGCAATCACAGCAATCAGTGTTGCGATTTTTTTAAACATTGTAAGCTCCTTAAGTTTTATTTATATATTCAGCCACCCATCAGTTCAAGGAAAGCCTGTATCCTGACCTTTATCTGCTGGATGTCATTTTCCGAATAATCTGTTTCAATCTGGATGTATGGTTTTTTATGTTCCCCGGTTACATACTCCCTTACATTAAACGCTTCCACATTATATGTATGGCAAGCCTGCCATGTAAGCTCCACAACTCCGTCTATCCTGTAATCATTGATGAGCTTGCCGATAAGTTCAAGCCTGGCCATGTTAGGTGTCATGCAGGAACAGGGTACATTGAGGTATCTTCGGGCGAGGGCTTCGAGGGGATCGGAGTTCTCATCAACACGGAGCCCGATAGTTTTGATACCCCCGCAGTTTTCCATTGCAACAACGACACCGTCTGAATCTTCAATTATATCGAGAAGCTTTTTATTGGTAGTGGGACACCCTGTAATAAGTATTCTCGGCTTACCTTTGACAGAGTCGATGAATGATGAATCACTTTTTCTTTTTTTTATTATTGCAGCAGCGTCTTTAATATCGCGTATTCTTGACGGTATATCACAGTTGAAGCCCCCGGCGCCTGTAATAAAGTCTATCTCTTTCCCAAATATTAGTGGATATTCCCCGGTATTTAATTCAAGAAGTTCCTGCGTGGCTTCCCTGCATAGATTGTAGAGTTTTATCTGCTCATGCAGCCTGTCATCGGTTACGCTTTCACCTGTAATCTCCTCCATGAGAGATCGGATTATTTTCAATTCATTAAGCCAGTAGCGGAAACTCTCTTCGGTGGCTGAGGTCTGAGGCAGCTGAAGAGTATGGAGAGGCCGTAACCTCCCCAGTATCTCAAACATCTTCTTTTTGCCGTCACATGTTGCATCCGCGAATATATAGTCAGTGTAATGGAAATACGGGCATGTATCAGTAAGGGCGAACCCGTAACTTGATTTAATAAGTGGACATAGGTTCCGGGGGAGATGCTTCTCCGCGTCCTGTATCGGTTTCTGTGATCCGGCGCATAAGGCCACCGGTATTGCTCCCGCTGCTGAAATAATCTCTGAAGGTGTAAATGCACAGTAAATTCCCACAACTTTCCTGCCGGCTTCTTTCTGCCGAACTCCTTCGCTGAAGATTCTCTCTTCTATTGCTGTGAGATATTCTTTGTCAAATTTCATATCATTTTACCTTAAACTTTCAAATCCGATTAGTGCCGCACCCACTGCGCCCGCGAACTGTCCCTGCGGATGAGTGGAAATACTTTTCCCGATTCTGTTTCCCAATGCATTTCGTATAACTGAATTCTGCGAAACACCGCCCGTGAAGATGACGTGATCTTCAACATTTACCCGTCCTGTCAGGTGAATAATCTTCCCTGCGATTGAATCAAGAATACCTGCGGCAATTGATTCTGTGCTTATGCCGCGCGCGAGGAGACTTATTACTTCGCTTTCCGCAAAAACAGCACACATACTGTTAATCGTCACAGGTTCAGCTCCCCGTGCGAGATCCTCAAGCTCATCAACTTCTGTTCCCAGTACATGTGACATCACCTGTAAAAATCTCCCTGTGCCTGCCGCGCACCTGTCGTTCATTATGAATTCCAGCACCTGGCCTTTGTCACCAACGGCTATCGCCTTGCTGTCCTGTCCGCCTACATCAATCACTGTCCTGACACCGGGATTGAAATAATGTGCTCCCTTCGCATGGCAGGTTATCTCTGTGACTCTTTTTGATGCGGCGGGAATTGAATCTCTTCCGTATCCCGTAGCGGTTATTATAGATTTATCATTGAGTGAGATGCCGCTGGTTTTCGAAAGGCGCTTCAGGATGTTCTCCCCTGATTCTCTCAGGTTCCATCCTGTGGGGATAATTTCAGTAAATAAGCTTTCTCCGTCAAAAAACGCACCCTTGGTGCATACAGAACCTATATCAATTCCTGCTGAATATCGTAAATCGCCCATTGTTTTTCAGTTTAACCGGTTATTTGTAAGTTTAATGTTATTTGGGATTGTCTGCAGGAATAAAACTTTTTTGTCTATTACTTTTTTTGATTAAATATATTGAGATTTATTATGAATATTTATTCAGGAGGTTTTCTTTCTCCTGTTCAGTTTTATCAATGCATCCCTGGCTGAGTTTTTAACAAACTTATCGGGATCATTTTTTGAGACAGTTTTTATTGCATTGAGTGCTTCATTTAAATATCCCCCTTTCCCTGTAATTTTTTCAAGGGAGTTTACAGCAAGTATCCGTACTGAACTTTCCTTGTCAGAGAGGAGCCTGATAAGGCCCGGTGCTGCACCCTCAGCATCTATCCCCAGTGAACCGAGGCTCCTTGCCGCGCTGCTTCGAACTTCAGGCGAACTGTCTTTCAGGGATTTAACCAGCAGATCGATGATGCCGCTCCTGTCCGCAATATTTAGCGCGCCCAGGCCGGTAACTGCTGAACTTCTTATACCCTGGTTTGAATCTGAGAGAGCTTCGCTGAACATTTTAAATGATTCACCGGGGGGCAGTATGTTGAGAATAGACCGGGCTGCGTTTTTCCTTATTATCTTTACTTCATCTCCAAGCCTGTCACGAAGTAACGGGACTGAACCTCGTGCTTTTTCTCCGAGTGTACCCAGCCGTATTACAGCATTAACCCTTTTTGACGGGTCGTCGTTGTTAAGATCAGGGATTATTTCAGCTATCTCGTCATCAACAAATCCATGTGTAGATGTTCCGTTTGCCGCTTCAGAAATCTCCCCTTCAGCGTAACCGGCATAATCCTCCACTTCATTTTTATTTACTCCCGGTCTGCTCAGGGTTCTCCGTTTAAGGGAGGGTATTCTGTCTCTCTGCTTGTAGAATTCTATGTCTGCAGAAAATTCTTTCGGATTGGAAACAGTTATTGTTCCGAAATTGAAGGAGAGGTGCCGGTTGTTCACCAGTTCATTGATCTCATCCCTGTGCTGTTCAGTGGAGAGTTCATTCATGTTTATAAGTTCATCAAGGCCGAACTGGAACTGGTGCGGTGTTTTCCGGGTTAGTGATACTCCGTCCTCCATAAGCTTCCCTTCAAGGAACGCAAAAAGCCTCGTGACCGGGTTCCTGTAACTCATGATACTGAGGCGTATGTGGTTAAACCATAGCCGCTGGCTTATTGATGTTATTATTCTTTTAACAAGTTCAGGCGATATTGTAATGAGCCCGCTGAACCGATCCATGTCAACCGGCGTAACCCGTACCCCTCCAAAGCTCAGTGCTGTGGCGCTCCTCGGTGAGCTTGTTAAGAGCGCCAGCTCTCCGAATATATCCCCTTCACCGAGAACAGCAAGGAGCATATCCCTTTCTTTATTCTGCTTTATGATCTTCACTCTCCCCTCTTCAATAAGATAGAGAGAGTCACCCGGTTCATGTTCGCAGAATATAACAGAGTTTTCTCTGAATAGAAGTTCACCTTTTCCATTTTCAGTAAAAGAGAGAAAACCGGGAGTGTCTTCATTTTCATCGATCAGCTTTTCCACGTCAGTAATGTTTTCCGAGTCCGGGAAGAGCTGGATATACCTGTTGAATATGTAATCGGCAATGAGAGTTTCCCCTTTCTGCATGTAATATTCACCAAGGTTATAAAGGCTCATGCTTTGAGGATAGAGCAGGCTTATAGGTTTTATATCCATGAGAACATTGTCATACTGCTGCAGTGTATGGGAATACGAGTGCATAATTTTCATTGCAATCTGCGGTTTATCGCGGAGCATTCTAAGAAGCTGTCCGCTCTCAATTTCAACTGCAACTGTATCTTCAACTGCCATTGCGCTGCTTAGACGCGGCCTGCCTGAAAAAGCTGAAATGAATCCGAAGAAATCTCCTTCCCCGGCATCCTTCAATGCCCTGGAGAGTATGGGAGAGCGGCATACATGGGCAACTCTCCCTTTTTTTACAAGAAAGACTGAACTGCTCTCCTCATCACCCTCAATAAAAATGTATGTTCCTTTTTTAAATGCTCTTCCGTTTTGCACCGGTATATCCCCTTTAAACTTCAACAGAATTAAGATACTGAAAAAAAAGATATATTTCAACAGAGGGGGATGAGAAGAAATCCATAATGATTTAACAAAAATTTATCCTTATCCCGCGATAATTAATTGAAAAGGTATCTATAATTATTATATACTGTTATAATTATAAAAGAATATGATAGATTAACGGATAATCCATTGAGTATAAAAAAATATCTCGAAGTGTTTACAGTTTCCCTGAAACTGGGCCTTACCTCTTTCGGCGGGCCCATCGCACATATAGGGTATTATCATAACGAATATGTTGCAAAGAGAAAATGGCTCGATGAAAAGACCTTTGCTGATCTCCTGGCACTCTGCCAGTTCCTCCCGGGACCTGCGAGCAGCCAGATGAGCATAGGTATAGGAACAATGAGGGCCGGGCTTACCGGAGGCTTTCTTGCCTGGACCGGTTTTACTGTACCATCTGCAGTTGCAATGATTATATTTGCACTTCTGCTGCAGGGATTCAGTTTCGGGGACGCTGCATGGATTCACGGCCTGAAGATTGTTGCAGTGGCCATCGTTGCCCAGGCAGTACTTACAATGTGGCAGAAACTTGTTACAGATAATAAACTTGCCACAATCGCAATAGCAGCAATGGTCTTTCTCCTTTTTAAACAGACAGCCCTGAGCCAGATAGTAATAATCGCTGCAGCAGGCTTTGCAGGCCTTCTGATTTACAGAAACAGCGCTGAGTCAGATCATTCCGGAGCATCCGCAGCAGTGGGATACAGAACCGGTATAATTGCACTGGCTTTATTTTTTATTCTTCTTTTTCTTCTTCCGGTTATGCGGCAGATAACAGGGAATGGAATGATCGCACTTGCGGACAGTTTTTACAGGCCGGGGGCACTTGTTTTCGGAGGGGGGCATGTTGTCCTTCCTCTCCTTGAGTTTGAAGTTGTACCCACGGGATGGATAACGAAGGATGATTTTCTTGCAGGATATGGTGCGGCACAGGCTTTGCCCGGGCCGATCTTTACATTCGCCGCGTATATAGGTACAATGATTGGTGGTGTTGCAGCCGGTGTTATTGCACTTACTGCTGTTTTCCTGCCGGGGTTTCTTATTGTTATCGGGGCTTTACCTTTCTGGAACAGGCTCCGGGGGAACGGAAGGATTAAAGGGGCTCTTACAGGGGTTAATGCCGGCGTTGTGGGTATACTCCTTGCTGCTCTTTACAATCCTGTGATCACATCAGCGGTTAAGTCATCCGCTGACCTGGGGCTTGCGGTAATTCTTTTCGGAATGCTTGTGTTCTGGAAACTCCCGCCATGGGCTGCTGTTATTGCGGGTGTTGCGGGGAGTATGGTATTGGGGATGATCTAAATATCCATAGAAAACCTGTCATCCCCTCCGCCGCTGCTCTCTGAAACAATTTTCAGATCACCGCCGCATGAGGGGCATCTTTCAATGTTTTCCTTCACAGGATAATCACTTCCGCAGTAGGGGCATTTTTTAAATTTAAGTTTAAACTGCAGTTCAGGGAAGGTGTAGATTTTTTTCCCGTCCTTATCTCCGGAAAATGCGCGGCCTTTCCGTACCATTGCCGCAATTGCAAACTCAACAGCATCGCCGCCGCCGGTTTCCGCGGCCAGCACTTCTGCCGTTATCACTCCATTATGTTTTGCCGCAGCTTTAAGTATCCTGTCATGCACTGAACCGGGCCTCTCCCTCATCCCTTTTCTGAAGAGAAGAAAACCTGAAACGAGTAAACCCGCCCCGATTGCAGACAGCATGAGCCCCGTGATTAACCTTGACCCGCTCCCTGATGAAACAATGAGAAACATCAGGCCTAAGAATGCGCCGCCTGCGCCTGCAATTAAAAGAAATGCACCTGCAATTATCTGTATCATCACCACTGCGCCTTTGTTGTTTTATTCAATTCATCACCCATGAGGGTAAAGAACTTTTCGATATTATCTTTAGTCAGGGTCTTTTCTGTGTCAGCTTTAATTTTCTTAGCGAAATCAAGTGGGTGGAGGTTGAAGAACTTCACGTCTATACCTTTTTCTATTTCAGAGATCTTCTCCGACATCTCTGCAGTAAATTTCGGAACATCTATCTTCAGTTTCGGGAGCTGGGAGTATGTATCTTCTGTGCTCTTTACTTTTTTTATGCTTTCAGTAAAGGTGTTCACACCATCCCTTATCCCGCGCATCAGGGCAATATTGGATACAGCCTCTTTAACGCCTTCAGTTAGAGCTGTATATATCCTGTTAAGTTCACCTGTCTCAACTAAACTCCCTTCAATATCACCCCGGTTCTCCGCAAAGGGCTCTCCGCAGAAATCACAGAAGAAAAGATTTGTATTGTTTGCAGATCCGCACTTTCTGCATTTTTCAGGTACTTTTGCTCCGGACCGAGCTGAAAGATATTTCTCGCTACCCTGAAGTTCAGCGAGAGCTTCACTGAAAGCCCCCTTTTTTATTAGCTCATCTTTGTTCCCCTCAAGTGTCTCTATCTTTTCCGATGTAATGGAGTATTCGGTCTGAATATAGTTCCAGTTTTCCTGTATCTTCAGATCCTGCTCGCCGATAGTTTTTTCAGCTTCAATCCATTTGTTCCTGATGTTCTCCACCTGGGCAATAAGTTCATCCCTTTTTTTAAGGATCTCATCTTTCTTTTCCTGAATTTTTTTCATTTTGAAAAAGTTTGTGATAAATCCGAATCCGGTATTCAGTTCATCAATTGTTTTGTTGTAGGCCGATGTCTGAGCTTCAAGCTCCTCCACCTTATTCTTCAATGCCTCCTCTTTCGCGTCAAGAGTGGTGTTCGATTTTTTCAGCTTTTCGGAGAAGGCGATTCGGTCTTTGTTTATCTGATCTATATTGCTTTTAAGCTCATCCCGTTTTTTAATTATGGCGGAGAGATTCTCGCTGAAAATTTTCTCCTGCGTTTTAAGGTGTTTGCTGTAAAGTTCCCTTATCTCTGCGGGGAAAGATTCAGGTCTTGCGAAAAATTCCTTCTGAAGAAATTCAATTTCAGAGTTCCGTACTGCTATGACATTGTTGTAGTTCCTGTTGAAGTGCTCCTGCAGCTTGTCTAACTTATCCAGTATCGATTCCATTTTATAGCGTGTATCATAAAGAAAATTTATCATATCCTTAAGTGTTCCCATATCTACCCCCTTATCCCGTCAACTCCCCGTGTGCGGAGTCTTATCCTGTTTTCCATTGACCAGATGAAATTTCTTAAACCCGGTTTTAAATTTCTTACATTTTCTATTTCACTGAAACTCCCGGCATTCTCCCAGTAAAGAGGGCAGGCGCCCGCGCAGAGTTTCATTATATCGCAGCTTTTACAAACGGGAGGGATATACCGCTTCTCCCTGAAATAAAGGGCCTGGTCGCTGTTCCATATGTGCTTGAATGAATGTTTAAGGATGTTCCCTATCCCTTTATTATAACTTGAACATGGGATTACATCACCCGCCGGGTTAACCGAGAGGAGACCCGACACGCATGCGCAGGATTTGGAGCCCAGGTTGTGGTCAACGGGATTAAAGATGCAGTAGGGAGTGGGTGAGTACCAGACAAACCTGATTCCAATATCTTCACAATACCTTATAACAGGCCTGATGATGTCGCCAATTGTTGAATAGCCGATTTTGATGTTGTCATTATCCCTGGCGATACCTGTAGGGATGATCATGTTCATCGATAAGTAGGGCGCGTCATATTCATCCTTCACGAATTTCGCAAGGGGCTTCAGATGTTCCCTGTTCCCTGTACAGATTGTTGTGTTGGTGTGAGTGTGAATGCCGCACTCTTTCAGATTATGGATACCTTTAACAACATGTTCGTGGGCATTACTGTTGCCGGTGATCCTGTTGTGAAGCTCCGCGTCATGGGATTCAAGGCTCACCTGCGCAGAGTCAAGCCCCGCGTCAGCAAGGGATTTAACAAAATCCATGTTTGAGCTTTTAATTCCGTTTGTAATGAGGTTTGTCCTCATACCTTTATCCGCTGCGTATTTAATGAGTAAGGGCAGATCCTCCCGCAGTGTGGGCTCCCCCCCTGTGAATGAAATTGTGGGTACCTTTGCTTCATCACAAATCCTGTCAATTACAGTATAGACTTCAGCGGTGCTCATCTCCCTCATCTCTTTCCCCCTGTAGGGGCTTGACGCGTAGCAGAACTCACAGCGGTTCTGGCACCTGTATGTAAGTGCAATCTCTGAGAGTATTGGGAATTTTATCAGTGAAGGATCATAGTCGATCATGGTTGAAACTGTTGCTGATTTGTAATCCTCTTTCATCAGAGCGTTCACTGTGTTAATCGTTTCAGATAGATCGCGGAGCACAAGGTTCCGTTCAACTCCATATTTTTCAGAAATTGATGATGTCACGGATTCGGCATCCATCCCTGCTGCATAAAGCGAGTGGAGCATATCAAAAGCTGTATCATTGACATGCTGTATCCTGTTGGGCCGTATTATAAGGAGCAGGTCATCTTTCCTGAGATAGAGAACATCCCGTGTGG
>ERZ795053.4677-NODE-4677-length-14672-cov-6.265376_pt1 | contig 14672 bp, 16 predicted proteins | sample MGYA00375137_ERZ795053 | MGnify/ENA primary metagenome ERZ795053 (study PRJEB30182, sample SAMN05720284) | activated sludge metagenome | isolation source: Anaerobic digester | place: Hong Kong | collected 2014-12-17 ... | reverse complement strand
ATTTGGGTAATATTATTCCGGAGCCATTCGATGAAAATCACTCTACTCCTGAAGGAGAATACCTGGTCCACGTTGAAGCTGGTAAAAGAATTTACCAGCTTTACTCTGAACTAGATTTAGGAGATGATGAAAATAATGATAGCCTTGCTCATAAAATCTCAACTGACTATCAGAATGATGGCTATTTTGGGCCATGGGCATTTGAAACACTGGGTGGGGCTGGCGGACAAACAGTTTTTGGAGCAATTACAACAGGCACCCATGGAGGCGATTGGCAGCTTCCTCCGATGGCTGATTCTGTGATGGCATTACATTTAGTAGCTGATGGAGGTAAGCATTACTGGATTGAACGGCTCTCGGAAGGACCACGTTTAACCGATGATGATGCACTGAAAGAGTTGTACGACATTGAGCTATATGGCGGAACCAATGGTCCTGGAAAAAACTTTGAAATTATTCGTGATAACGATATTTTCAATGCAGTAATAGTGTCAGCAGGCCGATTCGGTATTGTTTATTCAGTTGTATTACGGGTAGTTCGGCAATACTCCTTACATGAAGAAAGGCGTTTAGGCACTTGGCAAGCAATCAAATCGCAAATCTCAAATTCCTCTAGTAATTTATATTCACGACGATTTCTCCAAATCGCCATATCTTTGACCCCTCATGAGAACTCTACAAAAAATTTGTGTGGGATTACTAAACGATGGAATGTGCCTACAAAGCTTAATCAAACTACCCTAGAACCACATGGCCGCCTTGAACGCCGTGGGACGCGGCTAGAAAATGCGGGGAATAGTCATCCTTATCGACCTGATCCAGATAACCCTGATATAACTCTTCCACCTAGTTTTCTTGAACGTTCATGTTCAAATAATGACTTCCTAATAGGTGTTATTGAAGCAGTAGCTGTTGAGATTCAAGAGCTTATTGACAAAAATAAAGTGGTTGTCGGCAGTACTATAGCTTCGGTAACAGTAATCGGAGGGCCTGGTCTTGTAATTGGATCACTTGCTACAATTTTGTTAGTCCTCTTGGCATTTCTAGCTTTTTTGCGTGCAAACACTGGTCCTCGGTTAGGAAACAGTTTGGATCTTCTTAGAAGAGAACTACTAGATCGTCCAACTGCCGCTGAAAGAGCCGCAGGGATTTTTGTATGGCAGTGTATAACTTATAAATTATTTAGAGGCCAACAAGGCGATATGGATTACGAGGCTATCAGCTATGCAGTTATGGATGGCCATGATTACCAAGATAAGAGCTGTAGAGTAAATGTGGATTCTATTGAAGTTTTTTTTGATGCAACCGATTCAAAGCTAATCGCATTTATCGACATGTTGATTGCTTTTGAAGTTAGACAGGAACGAGAAGGAAAAGCATTTGTTGGTTATGTATCCTTAAGATTTACAGGTCCAACATCTGCCTTAATTGGTATGCAAAAGTATCCTTTAACTTGTGCTGTGGAAGTAGCAGGTTTAAAAGATGTAGAGGGGACAGCAGAACTGATTGATTATGCTATTACCCTGAGCCTTGATAAAAACTTTGGTGGCATTTTACATTGGGGACAGCGAAACGAGTCAACGGTAGATGACATTGAATACCGATTTGGCCAAAATCTCACGATGTGGAGAGATGCATTATATCGCATTAATGAACATGGTCTTGAATTTAGTAGCGTTTTTACACGTAGAGTGGGTCTTGAAGTTCCAGTTAATCCATGCCAGGATTGTATAGATACTCAATCTATAGCCAATGAATCGTAACTGAAGTTTGTCATTTTCTCTGTGAATAACGTGTAAAAACTTTAGTGTCCGCCCAGAACTAACATAAACAGTTGATGATTTTACAGTAATAATAAATTTGTACTCAACGTGAACATAATTGCGAAAGTGAGACAGATATGGCGGAGATTTTTTTTGGAGAATGGACCGTAACGGTTGATCAACTAAATGCTGATTTCCTTCAACGATTTATCATAGCTGGTTCGGATAGCAGCGATGGTACTTATTCTGGTATACCGGGTGTAAATGTTACCGTATCTGGACCAAAATGGAATATAGAACTTCAATGGAGTAATCGTACTTCAGGATGGCATTCGAGTAATGTTAGAAAAGTAATGGCTTGTACTGTTGAAGAAGGTCTTAGCACAACCTTATATGCTGATGATGGCTTAGGTGATGGAGATTATAATGATATAATTTTGGTTTGTCGAAGCCTGGATCCTATATTAAATCCAATGTTGCCGTATAGCAATCCTTATTCTTTTACCATAACGGAAGACATGTTGTATGAGCCAACAGCTATTGATGAAACGGAAGAGCCGATAAAGCATAACATTTTTTTACCACTTGTCAGTAAATAACGAGCATTTGTATCAGCATAGACAGAGAGGATCAGTGCGCGTATAGAAACGCGCACTGACCGCGTTGTTACCTTTTTAGTCATTCGTCGTTTCTGTAAGATTCGCTTATCTCAATACCAAACCGCGCATCCTGCTCCACCGGAGGCAGCAGTTGTGTGTTGCCGCCACCTGTCATGCCCCAGGGGGGCGTAGATGGCTGTGACGGTGGCGGTGTGGTGGGATAGTCTGGCATTCGGCTCCATTGGCCCTCGATCATTGGTGGCTGGCGTTTGGGCGTGACCGGTTGCCAGTCGTCGAGACGGGGCAAGGCACGACGGCTGGGGGTGCCCCAGCCGTCGCCGGCGTCATCGTCGCCGTAGAGCCATTTGCGGCGGCTGGTGCCGCCTTCGCCGTAGGCGCGGATGGCCAGCGGGATGCCGACGATGCAGGCCAGCAGGATGGCGAATAGCAGTGCGCCGCCGCCACAGATCACCGTCAATGCGGTGACCAGACTTTGCGTGGTCGTACTGTCCCACGTCTCCCCAATACGAAAGGCCAGCACGCCGATGCCGCCGATGAGGGCCAGCGCCGGGATGGCCGCAATCGTGTAGAGTAGCTGTTTCATGTCATCACCTCCGTCAAAGCCTCGTCCAGCCAGCGTTTTGTCTTCGGCGTTTTGCCGCTCGCATTGACCACCCCGCCCCATGCCAATAACAGCACCTTGTTCTTGCTGCCCGTCTCTTCATAGAGGCGGCGCAAATAGCGTCGCGCCTCTTCGTCCGGCTCCCGGTCGGGCAGTTGGCGGGCTTGCGTACCGGTACGGGTGAGAGGGGTGTCGGACGTGCCATTTGAGGCCTGCGCCCCCCTCCCCTCACCTGCCGGTACGGGAGCGGTACCGGTGGTGGCGGATGGTACGGTGCCGTTGCGGGGTGACCGGTCATTGTCGGGCGTACCGGTACGGTGCAGCCAGGGTCGCTGGCTGTCGGGCTGTTGCGGGAGTGCGTGCAGATGGGTGTCTTTGATATGGCCCACTGCTATGCGCTGTGTGCCGCCATCGGTCACCAGCAACGCGTCGCCCGGATAGCGGCCCAGTTTTTCCGCGCCGCTGCCGCCGCGCCCGGTGAAGAGGGCCGCGTCCTGCGCGTCCGCCGTGCCGAAGACAAGGCGTGTGGGGATGTTGCCCGTCACCAGACTACCGGCTGCCCCCTTCTCGCCCAGCCGCTGCGTGCCGACGATTAAGTGAATACCTGCACCGCGGCCAAGGCTGGCCAGTTGGGCGAGCTGGTCGTCCACCGTGGCCACGCCCAGCAGATTTAAGAGATCATCGAGAAAGACAAAGAGATGCGGGCTGTCCTGCCCCTTTTGGGTGCGCTGGTGCATGACGCCCACCAGATAATCGATCATCTGCGCCGATTCCTTTGGGTCGGTGATGACGGCGGTAGTATGGGCAAGGCTGGCGAAGGCCTGCCAGTCTTTCGGTTTGAAGGTGGAAACGATGAAGCGTGCCTGCCGCACGGTATTTTGCTTGGCCAGATGGTAGGCCACCAGGCGCGCCGCTGTGGTTTTGCCCCGGTTGGTCGGCCCTACCAGCAGCAGATGGGGGTTGGCCAGCAGATCGATGCCGCTCACCGTCTGGCGGCTGGTCATGCCGAGCGGGACAGCAAGCCCCTGCCCTTTCAGTCGTCGCCCATCGACCGAGGCGGGCATCGGGCTGGGGGTTTCGATGAGCATCACGCCGCGATCCATATAGATGCGCACGGGGCTGTCCGAAATCGCCGCCTCAACGGCTCCAGACAACCTCAGAGCCTTGTTAATGTTGTTTTGGGTGGGTTCGTACAGGCGAAGGCCGAATGTGAGCGTATGCGGCCCCTGGATGGTTCCACAGAGATGGACATAGAGACCGTTATTGACAAACGCCCCTGCAATGGCGCGTTCGGTGAGGGAGATATGCTGGCGGATGTCACGGATCATGGCTGCACCCGCCCTTCAGCGGCCAGCACCACAGCCAGCGCCTCGCCCACCACAGTCAGACGGTAACGGTGGGGCCTGTCGGCCTCGCCGGGCAGGATCGCCCCGGTGCAGAGATTGACAATTGCGCCGGTATCTTCCAGTGCGACGATCATGGCCGGGGGATAGGGCAACCTCAAGCCTTCCAACTCGGCCAGTTCCAGCAGTTCGGTCATACGCCTGTCAGTGATAGAAGCGTCCACGGGTTCACCTCCCCATACGGAAATAAGAGGGCACAGGTTGTGCCTCCTGAAAGGGTACAAAATTCCCGCTGGTGGGTGACAGGCTGTAGAATAGCTGTAGCCTGCCCCGCTGTGGTGCTTAAAAACGTCCAGCGGGTACGGCGAGCTGTGGGTCAGGGTTGCCCCCCTGGCTCACAGCGTTACTACTCAATCACGCAAAAAAGGCACGCCATAATGGCGTGCCTTTAAGTTTACCGGAATTTCGATAAACCGGCAAAACAAGTTTACCGAAGGATCGACAAACTCATCCTTCATCCTCCCGATAACGGCTGGGCGTGTGTTTTTGGGTGCCTTCCGCTTGCATCCGTGTTTCATATTCTTTGAGGCTATCCAGGTCGATCAGCCAGATACCACCATGCTTCTCGCCCCGGATAAATCCCTTGCGTGCCAGGTAGCGGATATGATCGGCGGCATAGCTCGATGCCTGCGCTGCCTGGTCGATCAGTACCAGTTGGGCCACAGAGGTTGCTCACAGGTGTGATAAACGAAAGATAGATAGGGTTTAAGGATAGCAGAGAGAAAGAGGATTGGAGAAATGGAGGGGCCGTGCTGGTGAAAAGAAGGTCGGATTTGCCTATTTTTGTGATCGTTTCGTTAGTAGTTGGGTGGGGAAAAACGGGGCTGGCAGCAGTAACTATTAAGTTAAAACGGGAATAATCCATTTTGTATCTGAGCGTCAGACACTATCGCTTCAACCCCTTTATCCTAATTTGCCAGTTCTTGTGTGGTAAGAGTAGGCGTCATATATTCATCAATGTTTTGTAGTCTAATAAGCACACACCCAAGTTTATATGCATCATCAATTGTGCATCCTGCCCCTAAGGCTTGGTAAAAGCCGCTGGCAAAAGTAGCAGCAGCTTCATCACCTATTGCTTGGTTCATTCCAATAACATATTTAATGTGCTTAGAAATGGCGTTAGCTTGAATTTCCGAATAACAAGCATTTAAAATTACACACTCTACTTGATCGGAAAATTGCTCGAATAACGCAGACATCGCCTCGGGAAGAACAAGATGAGTGTGTCCTAATTGATTCTCGAAATATAATGCGCCGTCAGATGTCGCATGACCAGAAAAATGAACAATTTGTGGTTCTACATCCAGCAATGCCTGACAAATATCGATTGGTCGTACCGACAGTTGTGGCAGTTCTAATCTAAAATTATCCCGTAGTTTAGCAGATTTGAGTCTCTCTTGAATTTCGCTAAACTCTTTACCGAGCCGCAATCGCGAAGCATCGGTAGGGTCAGCCGCTAGAAACAGGATCGAAATAGTCCGAAAACTGGGTAGATGACTAAGTGTATTGTTTATCCGACTAGAAATATTCTCTAAAGTCGCTTCATGCTGAAACTGCTCAAGTTCTTTGAAATGATCTAGTAATTGCTCATAAATATTCATTTTTTGTATTTGAGTATGTTCCACTTGCGAGCTAAGATTCTCGAAACTCGAATCGACCCGAATCTGTGTTTCCAGATTAAGCTCATGGAGTAGATTCATTCGCAATTCTGCTATCTCATGCAGCCTCCGCTCTAGCAAATCATCTTGCGCTTTCTTTAAGTCATCTATAGTGTTTTGCAGATCAACTTCCATGATTATGTTCCTGTTTGTTAATACGGCAACAGATTTTCGCCTAACTAGCATTATGAAATACCGCTTTTGCTAATTTCATATTTGTTCGGGTCATTCACTGTCCCCCCCGTAATGAAACGAATCTCTGTAATATCCGGACATTCCATTTTGAGAGCCTGGAGCAAGCCCCGTGGCGTTCGGGTTTGCAGCCACTCCGCATTGCGACCGGCCTCAATGATGGCTACACCTTCGTCAATCCCGGTCAGGCGGACAGATCGTAACATTTCCTGGAGTGCCGGTGTCAGCGCAGTAAAAACCGTGTCCCACAATCGATCTTCGTCGGTTTTTGTGATTGTTTCGTTAGTAGTGGTGTCCGGTTCCAATAGCGGTAACTGCATGACAGGCATAGTGGGTGATCGGTAAAAACGTAGCCGGGAGAATTTTCCCACCTTCACAAATTCAAAATCACTTAAATAGCCTTGATCCACCAGCTCCTGCGCTGCCGTTTTCAGCGGGCGGCGCAGATGGGCGGCATGTTCGTATTGGGCCATGCCCAGCTTGTTGGCCAGGTCAAAAATATCGATCTGGTACGGCCTCCCCGTCTCGTAACCCATCATCTTGTCTAAAAACCGGTACAGGCGGCGGGCCAGCGGGTTCTCGATGCTGTAATAAAAATCAATATCCAGCATTTTGAGGTAACCGGCCTGAATGGATTTCCACAGCCTTGCACCCCAGACGACATAACTTTCCGGCTCGTCCTCATCATCTTCCTGATAGTGCAGGAAATATTCATCGATCACATGGAAGCCGCGCGATGTGGTGACTCGCTTCGGCTGGCCGTCCTTATTGTGCTCGACCCAGGCCTTGTCGCTGGTAATCAGCACCCCGGCAAGCTGCTTCAGCGCCCGTTCCACCATGCGGTAATTGCGGTTGCTGATGGTCAGCCCCAGTGTTTTGAGTACTTTGTAGACGGTAAAATAGACCTTGCGGTCGTTGAAATTCGATTCAGCCCCCAGATAGAGCAACGCCACCATCACCCGTTCGGCAAATTCTGTCGGGAGTCCTGCCGCCCCTTCCACGATCCAGACCATCGTTTCCTGCTCTTTGCCCGGCTCCTTGAAGGTTCCATGATATTCAATGCGGGTGCGGCGGTCGTTGCGGCCCAGCCGTGCAATGGGCAGCACGGCGAGATTCATTTCATCTTTTCCCTGGCGCTTGTCATCGGTCATTTTTTGCCCCCCTGGAAGGGTAAGGACCAGATCATCTTATTGGTCTTTTTTTGAAAAAACTTATTGGTATCACCGGGGAATTGTGATCCATTCGTTAGTATTTCCCGATTTTTCTGTGATTGTCTCGTTAGTAATTGGGCCAATTTTTTGTGATCGTCCCGTTAGTATCTGAATTGGCTCTTGTGATTGTCTCGTTAGTAGTGCGATTCGGGGCCTGGAAACGTGCTTTCATACCAACAGACGATGAGCGTGTTATGAGAGACAATGAGAGAATTGTGATTGTTTCGTTAGTAGTTCCCATTCAACTTGGGTGAAACATCAACAGGCATTCACAATGCAGCAGAATCCAAGAAGGATTCGCGTAGCGATAAGAAAGCGTTTAGATAGCACTACGATAGTATTTGTATAGCATAACGCTATCATGTGTATATTCTAGACTCGTAAAGATTGTCTAAGATTTCGCTAGGGCGTAGCGAAAATGGCTGGTTTGCGAGCACCGGAATGATTGTATTAAACATACATGACATGAGGAGCGCAGCAAAGCTGCCATTTGCAGCCAGCCATAGTAGAAATATCAGACAATCTTTTAACTCTCTTCTTCATCCAGCGAAACACTCACCGTGTACTGAATCCAGGCACTGCGGCTAATGCCACGACGCTTGGCGGCGGCATCGACGCGGCTAAGCAGTTCCGGATCGAACCGAATCATGACCGGCTTTTTGGTCGTGCTTTCTGGTTCATCCGGCGCTGTCTTGCCATTGCCGGCACCGGAAATAAACGCCTGAGCGGCCTTATCCGCATCCGGTGCAGATGTTGCGCTTTGATTGCGTTGTGGTTTCTTTGCGATAGCCATTGTATATCACCTCGCTATCTATCGTAAATATATTTAATAAGCGATTCCAGCTCCTGGATCGCCTTCACATCTTTGGGGTTGTACTCGGTAACGCCCTGCCCGTTCGACGCAGCATTGGGGAATGCTTTGCGGCGACCGATCACCGTCGTCAATACTTCCAGCCCCTTCACTTCCTTAGCAGCCTCGATGGCGGCGTCATTATCCGTCCCCTGAAAATCGGCGGCATTGACCACCACCATTGTGCGGAGATGGTCATTCAGTTCGCGTGCTTCCTGGATCAGTTCCGCAAGCTGGTCGATGGCCCAGATGTCGAAACTGCGGGGCTGAATGGGGATCAGCAACGTTTCCGTGATGGTCAGTGCGGCGCGGAGGCTGCCCGTATCGCGGCCACCCACATCGACAATAATGTCATCATATTTGTCGGCCAACTGGCGCACCTGTGTGCGAAGTGCTGCGCCTTGCAAGCTGACTGCCGTGTAACCCGGCGCGCCCAGCAGCTCACTGCGTAAATCGGTGAAGATGAGGGCGGTGCGCTGTTCGTCACCATCGATCAGCAGCACATCGCGCCCTTGATTGGCCCGCGCTATGGCCAGATTGATGGCGAGTGTCGTCTTGCCGACGCCGCCTTTGGTGTGCCCAATGGATAGTATCATAATGATAGCATTCCTATTGCATAAAGTTTCATGTGTATATAGAAATACTATCATAGTGATATACAAACGCAAAATGGAATTTTGGGTGAATGAGGGTTTGTTATGAATGTCGCACAGGCCAAACAGTTACGCTTGAAGGATGTGCTGGCGGCGCTGGGCTGCCAGCCGCACCATGAGACGAAAGGCGAGATCTGGTATCCCAGCCCTTTTCGCCATGAGAGTGAGCCATCCTTCAAGATCAATCTGGAGCGTAACATCTGGTACGACTTTGGGGAAGGGGAGGGCGGTAACATTATCGACTTCGCCATGAAATATTACGCGACCGATCTGCGGGGTGCCTTGCGTCAGCTTGCTTCGCTCAATATTGGGACATTGCTGCAACCGGTGACGAGGCCCGTGACGGTGCCGAAACGGGCGGCGGTGAAGGCAGGGACCGGATCGGAAGATGCGCTGACGGTGACCAGCGTCAAACCTCTCAGTAATCAGGCATTGGTTGAGTATCTAGAACGGCGCGCGATTCCGCTGGAGATCGCCAGGGACTATGTGCAGGAAATCTACTACACGCGGCAGGGCAAGCCCTATTTTGCATTGGCCTTTGCCAATGACAGCGGCGGCTATGAGCTGCGCAACCCGTATTTCAAGGGAACGCATGGGGTGAAGGATATTTCGCTGGTGAAAAAAGAAGGGGATTTGCAGAGCGTGGCAGTGTTTGAGGGGTTTATGGATATGTTGTCGGCTATCTGTGACTATGCGAATGATTTGGAAGGTGTTTCGCTACTGGTGCTGAACTCCGTTGCGCTCAAGGAAAAGGCGCTGACGGCGATCCGGGAGGGTGGCGCACAGACGGTGCAGCTTTTTCCCGATCACGATGCCAGTGGCCGGGAGCTGGTGGGCTGGTTCATGGAGCAGCTACCGGGTGTCGAGGTGACGGATCAATCTGGTCGTTATGCCGGGTACAAGGATGTCAATGAATGGCTGGTGGCGAAAGGCGCGGATTAAGCCATCACCACGCCTTGCCAGCTCTCCCCCTCATGATGGGGCGTCACATGGATCGTCACCGCCCGGTCCAGCTTATTGAGAAAGCCGAACAAGCGGCCCTCCGAGAACAGATGGTAGTGGCCATTCATGAGCCGGGAGACTTCGGTCTGGCCAATATCGAGCAGTGCAGCAGCTTCCCGCTGTTTGAGCGACCGCTCTTCCAGCAGCAGGCGCACGGTGCGGCCTAGCTGGGCGCGGATCAGCAGCTCATCCGCATCGGCCAGCCCCATATCGGCAAAGACATTGCCGCTGCTGGGGGTGTAGTCCTGTTGTTCGTGACTGGTCATGCTTGTTTCTCCATCTCCTGCGCCCGCTGGTAACGTTGTTTGATGAGGTCCACATCCTGTTTCGGCGTGGCAATGCCGTGCTTGGATTTCTTCTGAAAGGCGTGCAGCACGTACATCTTCGCGCCGATCTGCACGGCATAGACCACCCGGTATGCATCCTTGTTGAACCGGACGGCGATTTCAAACACACCGCTGCCCACCCCCTTGAACGGCTTGGCGCTGGGGGCTTTGCCGCCTGTCTGCGCCTCATAAAGCGCCATACCGATTTCCCGGCGCGCCTCCTCCGGGAAATCCCGCACTTGCTCCAGGGAATCTCCCAGCCAGATCAATGGGCGTGCAACCGAATCGTGAGCCATAGCCTTATTTTATGAGTAATTTGTCATAATTGCAAGCCCCAAATGATTTTCACGCGGGTACAAGGCATCTACGGTACTGCCCTCTGTGACCGATTCCTGAGCCGCTTTTGGGAAGGTCAGCCACCCGTAGGGCTGGGCCTTGACAGAAGGAGTGCCGGCTTATGCTAGGCTGAAGAGGGCGGCGGGGAAGCGTCTTCCTGCCCTCCGCTCGGTCATCCGTCGCCGGTAACACCGCAGCATAAGCCGGTACGCTGTCAGGGCTGGCGGGTAGTACGGGAAAGATGCGGATGAATGGCAAGTGATCAGCGATTGAACCGTTTGTTATAAATTCTTTTTTCACCAGCAAGGAACATTTGTGCGCGAAGCGCACGCCGTTTTAGGCCACGCCAAAGGCGTGGGGCGGAACGACCCTGACCTGTACCCTGAACGGAGTGAAGGGGTAAGGGAAGGGGCGTGTAGGGTAGGTGATGATGGTAAGGGCAGCTGGCGACGGTGCTGGAGGGTTTATCCACAGGCCTCGCTAGTGTTATATATGTGTTATATAGGTGTTACGGCTGTGGAAAACCGTTTTAGCTTATTGAATTTGCTCGTGAATTCGGAACGGGGTGTAGACGAAGTGACGAAAAAGTGTAGACGAAGTGACGAAAGACTGTAGACAAAGTGACGAAACAGGGCTAGCTGTAGATGAAGTGACGAAATGGGATTTTGGATGCCGGCTGTAGATGAAGTGACGAAAGTACAGGGCTATTTATTGCCCGACCGCCATCCCAATCAGGACTTTTTTGTCTGTGACATTATGGATGCGGTGCCCAAGGACGATATGGCCAGTATGGAGCATCCGGTCTTTTCGCTTTCGACGCGCCCGGATACACGCATCCGCAACTATGAGCACAATGGCAATCGGGTGCAGATCGCGCCCAGTGTGCTGGGGCTGGCTACCATTCACGATAAGGATATTCTCATCTATTGCATCAGCCAGCTCGTCGCCAAGATGAATCGGGGTGAGCCGCCCAATCGCACCATCCGGCTGAAGGCCTACGACATGCTGGTCGCCACCAACCGGCAGACGAGCGGGCGGGGTTATCTGCTCCTGAAAGAGGCCTTTGAGCGGCTGGCCGGTACGCGCATTACCACCGATATTCTGACCAATGGGCAGCGGGAAGTCAGTGGCTTTGGGTTGATTGATGCCTGGCGCATCACCATCAATGACCCGAAAACGGCCCGCATGGTCGAGCTAGAGGTAACGCTTTCCAACTGGATGTACAACGCCGTGCTGGGGCAGGAGGTGCTGACCATCAGCCGGGATTATTTTCGGTTGCGTAAACCGCTGGAGCGGCGGGTGTATGAGCTGGCGCGCAAACATTGCGGCCAGCAGCGGGAATGGGCCATCGGTATTGCTACTTTGCAGAAGAAATGCGGCTCCACCGGCCACATACGCGACTTCCGGCAGATGATCAAAGAGCTGGTGCGCCATGACCATCTGCCCGATTACCATGTGCGGCTGGCGGGTGAGCTGGTGACGTTTGCCAGCCGGGAAACGGTTGCTGTGGGTGAACGTGACGAGGTCGGGCCGGATTTCCCGCTGTTGCGGCCTGAGACTTACGCGAAGGCGCGCAAAGCGGCACCTGGGCATGATGTCTACCATCTGGAAGGGGAGTGGCGGAAATTCTGGCTTGACAGTGGCAAACCGGAATTCAAAAGCGCAGACGGGGCATTTATTGCTTTTTGCAGAAAGCGGAGTGAGGTGAGGCCGATGGGGATGGCGGCGTGAGAGGAAGGTGGTGTGTAGCGATTATATTTCGTTACGATATATGATTGATAACATAGTGATATACAATCGTTATCTTTTAAATATCAAATAATATTACACCTTATGCAATTGAGAGGCCTGTTAATCGACCTTTGTCTGTAGGAAAAAGGGGCGGATGTCTGGAACATCCACCCCTCACTTCGGCTAGTGAACTAGCCAGCCGATGAACCCGATCAGTCCTGTCCCGATGGCCGCTAAGACCATCTCATCAATTTCTACCGTCACACGATTGCCATTCCGCTGAAAACAGAATGTCAGCATTTTGGTAGGCAGCTCAAACTTGGTCGTATATTCTCCCAGTTGAAAATGAAGCTTCATGGTCACCGAACCTTTCTTAGAGAGTACCAGGATGACGAATTCGCTTCGGCCTTTTTTGGGAAATAAAAAAGGCCGAACCGGCAATCCGGTCAGCCTTGCGTGCCAGGCTTCACAGGCGCGAAGGGACCGAGTTGCGTAGTCGGTCGTAAATTCGCACCTAAGGTACTACTGGGTTCAGTGGCTCATGATTTTAATTAGCTCTGATATTCTGGCTAAACCCATGCTGTGATAAGACAACATGGTGCATCGACAATAGTACTGGAATATAATTTACCAGAAAAATTGTTGTTTGTCAATGGATTGGCAAGATTTTCCCTTTGGATTTGTCTAGCTGGAAGGGGATGGCGGCAATTCTGGCTCGATGGTGGCAGTCCGGAATTCAAGAGTGCCAACGGGGCATTTATCGCTTTTTGTCGCAAGCGGAGTGAGGTGAGGCCGATGGAGATGGCGGCGTAAGGAGAATATATTGTGTAGCATTTATATTTCAGATGGATATCTAATGTATATCATAATGATAGTAATATAGTGATGAATAATTCGATCCATGCTTTACCAAAGCTGGGCATGAAATACGTAAAAATTATAGTCAATTACGATGAGTCAAAGCCGTTACAGTCATTCATTTAAACGAGTACCGATGTATATTAAAGTTGTGTTGGTTAGACACTGGTTTCTATATCTTCGTCTACTTTATCTGAGAATTCTAAGAAATTATAAACTTTAACAATCTCTGGTTCACTAGCGAAGTCATCTACAACAGAACATTTGACGATGACAAGAAATGAATCGATCTTTCGTATATGTGTGAATGTTTCGCTAATATATCGCAAGGTGCAGGCTTTAATTGCAGCTTGTGTCCCGTAAGCAAATATTCCTGCAAACCAACACACATAATGCTTTGCACTAAATGGGTTCTTTGTTACGAGTATAAAACCAAAATCTTCTTTGATAGAGTCATTAATTATCACCGAACTATATAAATCTCCGTTTTTTATAGCCAGATGATTATCTTTCATATGGACAATTTCGTGAAGCTTTTCATTTATCAAGTGAGATATGCGATTTGTAGGAGGCCCTCCCATACAGATTAGATTATGCCCAACATTTCTAGAAGAAAATTCCGATTCAGGGTATGGTATTATTGGAACTTGCTTAAAATTTGTCTTAAACATCCCTATTAATTCCGCCATTCCGAGAACAGCCGCAATAGCAACAGTATTCTTTTGATATTCCTTTATATCTTTGTTAAAAGTAGGAGTGGTTGAAAATATCAAATAGACTTGCTCACTATCTTTTGTAAATTTTTTCCAAAACATATGCAATGGACGCAATTTATATAATTCAATTATTGATTTAAATATATAACCACAGACAAAAATGATAATGCTTGCTAATATATTTACAGCTATATCTCCAATCATTAGATAGTTCCTTTTATAACTGCTATGTTGATAAGCTACTGTCGCCAGGTGATATTTTTAGATCAACAAGTTATAAATCGAATTGCACTTTACATAGCGCAATTCAACACATTCCGCACAGTTGAAGCATACCATGCGCCGCCGCGGGCGGTGGGGATTCGGCGCTGATTGAGTTCGCCGGCGATGGCGGCGAGGCTGTGTCCCTGAGCGCGGAGTGCCGTGACGAGGGGGCGGACGGTGGCGTGAAACTGTTTGGTCTGTGCTTTGAGATGGGTAATGGCTTGCCGGGAAGCGGGCAGGGGGTTGGGATTGCCGAGCTTCGTGCCGCGTGCTTTGGCGGCGGCTAAGGCAGCTTTCGTGCGCTGGGAGATCATCTCCCGCTCATGTTCGGCTACGGCCGCCAGGATGTGAATGGTCAACCGGTTGGCTTCCGGCATATCGACCGCCACAAAATCGACCCGGCTTTCCATCAGATTGGAAATAAACGCCACGTTGCGGGCCAGCCTGTCCAGGCGGGCGATCAGCAGCGTGGCTTTTTTCTTGCGGCA
>ERZ795053.4676-NODE-4676-length-14674-cov-5.273890_pt1 | contig 14674 bp, 10 predicted proteins | sample MGYA00375137_ERZ795053 | MGnify/ENA primary metagenome ERZ795053 (study PRJEB30182, sample SAMN05720284) | activated sludge metagenome | isolation source: Anaerobic digester | place: Hong Kong | collected 2014-12-17 ... | reverse complement strand
CCAGCCAGTACGGTTGAAGCGTGAGCAATTACAAGCGCAGCGCCAACCGCCGCCACGATACGAGGGATCACCATTCAAACCTCAAAAGTTCTTTGGACCAGGTCCAACACGGCCAAGTCCTGACCATGGAGCCCTATACCGGCCCGGAATATGACCACAGTACGGCTGGGGCGGCAAAACTGCCGTCCCCAGGGACGTGGCTTGCCGGCCCCGCCGCCTATGCGCTTAAAACGCCAGTCTGCGCACGCGCACCACCTGGGGCAGCGCGCTCACCTTCGCCAGCACCGCCTCGCTCACACACGCGTCGACCGCGACCACCGCAATGGCATCGCCGCCGGCCTTCTCTCGCCCCAGATTGAACGTGGCGATATTGACGTCGGCTTCGCCCATGATCGAACCGAACTGGCCGATGAAACCTGGCTGATCCTGATTGCGCACGAACAGCATGTTGGGTGCCACCTCGAAATCCATGTCGATGTCGCGCACCTGGATGATGCGGGGCCGCCCATTGGAGAACACCGTCCCGGCAACAGACCTGTGATAGGCCTCCGTCTTGACCGTCAGCTTGATATAGCTCTCATAGGCGCCATGCGCCGAGCACAACGCCTCCTCGATCGCGATACCGCGGTCTTTCGCGCTTGTTGCAGCCGACACCATGTTCACGTCTGCAAGGGAAGGACGCAGCACGCCAGCCAGCGCCGCCGCCGTCATCGGCTTCACGTTGAGCTCGGCCACCTCGCCGCAGTACTCGATGCGGATGCCCTTGATGGCTACTTCGGTCAGTTGTCCGGCAAATGAGCCCAGTTGCTCGGCAAGCCTGATGAACGGGGTCAGGCGCGCGGCTTCCTCAGCCGTAATCGAAGGGAAGTTGACCGCATTGGTTATGGCGCCCTTGGTCAGATAATCGCTCATCTGCTCGGCCACCTGCAGGGCAACATTCTCCTGCGCTTCCGTCGTTGCCGCACCCAGATGCGGTGTGCAGATCACATTATCGAGCGCAAACAGTTCGCTCTGCTTGGCCGGCTCGACTTCGAAGACGTCGAGCGCAGCACCCGCCACATGCCCTGACTTGATCGCGGCGGCCAAGGCCGCCTCGTCGATCAGCCCGCCACGGGCGCAGTTGACGATACGCACACCGCGCTTGCACGATGCGAGCGCATCAGACGACACGATGTTGCGCGTGCGATCGGTCAGCGGCGTGTGCAGCGTAATGAAGTCAGACCGCTTGAGAAGCTCCGCCAGCTCCACCTTTTCAACGCCGATTTCCATCGCCCGCTCCGGCGACAGGAAGGGATCGAAGGCAATCACCTTCATCTTGAGGCCCAGCGCCCGGTCGGCGACGATGCTGCCGATGTTGCCGCACCCGATGATGCCGAGTGTCTTGCCGAAAAGTTCGACGCCGAGAAAGCGGTTCTTCTCCCACTTGCCAGCCTTGGTCGAGGCATTCGCCTCCGGGATCTGGCGCGCCAAAGACATCATCAAGGTAATCGCATGCTCTGCCGTCGTGATCGAATTGCCAAACGGCGTATTCATCACGATGACGCCTTGCGCCGTCGCCGCCTTGGCATCGACATTATCGACACCGATGCCGGCACGGCCGATGACCTTGAGCCGGCCAGCGGCCTTGAGAATTTTCTCGCTCACCTTGGTGGCCGAGCGGATCGCCAGACCATCATAATCACCAATGATCGCAGCCAATCGCTCTTTGTCTTTACCAAGTTCGGGCTCGAAGGTTACGTCAAGACCGCGATCCTTGAAGATGGCGACGGCAGTTTCCGACAAAGCGTCGGAGATCAGCACGCGGGGTGCAGACATGGGAGTGATCCTTCACAAAGCCGGTAACGCCGCCGCAAAAACTTTCGCAGTAGACGGCAGGTGGATGCGGGCGAACGCTCCGGCAAAAAGTTGAAATTGAGGCAACAAGTCTCGCAACGATGCCTGTGGCAAGGCCGAGGCGAGGAAAGCGCGGCAGGACTGAAGGCGGGGTTCAGCGGCGCTCAGACAAGGCTTTCAACCTTCCCCGACCGCCGCCAAGAATTGTTCAGGCGTCTTGCAGGATCCCTGCCTTGACATCGCTGAATGCCCAGTCGAGCCATGGCAGCAGCGCTTCCACGTCACTCGTCTCGACCGTCGAGCCGCACCAGATCCTGAGGCCGGCTGGTGCATCGCGATAGGCGCCGAAGTCGTAGGCAACGCCCTCACTCTCCAGCTTTGCCACGATATCCTTGGCGAATTTGGCCTGCAGTTTCTCCGAAAGCGCCGTGACATCGGGATCGACGATCTTCAGACACACCGAAGTATTCGACCACGTTGTGCGATCGAGCGCGAGATTGGCGACCCACGGCGTGTGATCAATCCAGTCCCAGACTGCCTTTGCATTGGCATCGGCACGGCGCATCAGCTCGGCCGCACCACCGATCCGCTCCGCCCATGCCAGCGTATCGAGATAATCCTCCACCGCCATCATCGAGGGCGTATTGATGGTCTCACCTTCGAAGATCGCGGCATTGAGCTTGCCGCCCTTGGTGAGCTGGAAGAGCTTGGGCAATGGACGCGACGGCACATAGCTCTCCAGGCGGGCAATCGCCCGCGGCGAAAGGATCAGCATGCCGTGCGCGGCTTCGCCGCCCATCACCTTCTGCCAGGAGAACGTCAGCGCATCGACCTTTGACCAGTCGACATCCTGCGCAAAGGCCGCTGATGTTGCATCAACCAGCACCAGCCCCTTGCGATCGGCGGGAATAAAATCGTAGTTGGGCAGGCGCACACCGGCCGTCGTGCCATTCGCGGTCAGCACCAGATCGCGCGCAAAATCGATTTTCGACAAATCAGGAAGCACGCCAAAGGGCGCCTCCTCGACACGCAGATCTTCGAGCTTGAGCTGCTTGGCGGCATCCTTGACCCAGATTGAGCCGAAGCTCTCCCACGCCAGAACGTCGACACCGCGTTCGCCAAGCAGCGACCACATGGCAGCCTCGAATGCACCAGTGTCCGACCCGGGCATGATCGCGCAGACAAACCCCTCGGGCACGCCGAGAATGGCTTTCGTCTTGTCGATGGCAAGCTTCAGCCGCGCCTTGCCTTCCTTGGAGCGATGCGAGCGGCCGAGCAAAGCACCTTCGAGCGCCTTCGGCGACCAGCCGGGGCGTTTCGTGCAAGGACCTGAAGAGAAATTGGGATTGGCCGGCTTCGAAGCCGGCTTGGTCAGAATGGTCATCTATCTACCCTTCCAGATAGTTGCCCCTCGGTGGGGAGGGGTGGCCCACCGCACGGTCTAAGGGTTCGCGCTGCCTCAGTCAATGTGGACGTGATCGCGGCCGACTTCATCATGCTGGAATGATGTATCCCACCGCCGGGACGGCTGATGTGCCGCACCTGCCGCACGCCAGGTCCTCGAATGCAACCAGGACTCAAACGCAAAAAGGGCGGCCATGAGGGCCACCCTTTGTAGAAAGTTTGCAGACGATGAGTGCAGTGCAGTTCGTCAAATCCGTCTCGGCACCAGCCGTGATGCGTGAGGTGATTTCGCATTCACGACACGCGGCGGACCTTGTTTAATCAATGTTGAAACGCAGGCCCGCGCGGATCTGATGCTCGTTTTGCGAATCAAACGACATTGTGCTGCGCCCACCGGCGATGTTCACGCCGATGTCTGAGCCGCCGATGTGCAGGTAGCGGTAGTTGATGTCGAGCAGCGTCGAATTTCCAAGGTCGTAGGTGAAGCCGGCCATCGCTGTGGCGGCAAACGTGACCGTCGTTGATTTGTTTGACGCGTCATAGTCCGTCACGGTGCCGGTAATATCGCTAGTAATATGCGATTTGCGATCGAGGATGTTAATGCCGAAGCCAATGCCACCACCAATGTAGGGCGTGAAGCGCCGGTGCTCACCGCTGCCGAAATCATAATAAGCGTTGAGCAGGAAGACGCCTGCTTCCTTGGTGGTCTTATCATTCATCGCGGCGATGGCAGTATTGCCGGCCAGGTTGGTATACGCCATGGATCCGTTGATGACGCCGTCTTGCTGGCGCACCCAGTCGAGGGTGACGTCAGTACGGAAGTTATCGGTCCAATAGCGGCCGACACCAACACCGAACGTCATCGGCCAGCTTGCATCGTCTTGCTCCCACGCACCGGGCACCGTGACGGCGTTGCCCCCTGTATCCTGACCATAGATGAAGCCTTCCTCATCAATCCCCATGTTCTGCGACATGCCAAAGCCGATGTCGCCGCGGATGTAGTAGTCGGCCTTGTAGACAGGAATGGGTACAGGTGCGGGCACGGGAATGCCACCACTTCCAGCCATGTCCTTGAGGCCGCCGGCGTAGCCAAAACTCTGTGCTCGCGCAGGTGCTGCAGCGGTCACAAGCGCCAAACCGGTCAGCACGATTGCCATTTTGAAATTCATAACTTCAATCCCTCGTTCCGGCGGCGGGTTAGGCACCCTTGCCTTGACCAGCTGGATGACTTGGACGTGTCCCAACGTTCAACGCCGCAACTGTGCGTTAAACGGGGACCCTGTCGGAGCCTTTGGCGCGGCTGATGCCGGCATACGCAGGGACGGGAACCAAAAGACCGTCAGGCCGCCCGACACACAACGCAAGCGGGGATGTGTGTCGGAAAATGCCAGACCTAAAGACGAGTGGGCCTGGCGGTTCAGGCGAAACTTACGGGGGCTTTAGCCGAAGCCTTGCCCCCTTTTGGCGAGCGTCAATTCAAGTTGTAACGCAGGCCGAAACGGATCTCGTGGGCATGGATGTTCTCGATCGTTGGATCTTCCGAAACTTCGTACCTGCCACCACCGAAGTTTCCGACGACCGGACCCGTGCTCGCATCGCCCAGATAGAGGAAGCGATAGCCGACATCGAGCAACAGCCCGCGGTTGTTGGCGACGATGATCGGCGCGTCCTTCGTGCTGCCGCCGTAGCTGACGGGCTGGCTGCGTCCGGCCGTCAGATTGACCGTGACACCGGCCATGAATGCTGCGGCAACGCTGTCGGTCGAATCACCAGTGATCGTGCCGGTGCACCCGCACGTATCGACCACCGTGCCGTCTGTCGTCTTGTGGCGAACCCAGCCCAGACCAACACCCAGATAGGGTGAAAAGCGACCACCCTGGTTGAAGTCGTAATAGAGGTTGGCCAGCAACAGGTGGCTCTTGAGACCGAAGTCACGCGTTCCATCAAGCGTTGCGGGGGGACTCTTCAGATTGCCCGAGACATCCGCCTCGAAGCGGTAGTCATACGTGACATCGAAGCGAAAGCCCTGGCCGATGTGGCGGCCGATGCCACCGCCGAGCGACCATGCTCCGTCGATGCCCGTATTGGTGAGATCGTAGATATGGTCCTCGACCATAATCGGGTCATCATAGCTCGCGTAGGCACCGTCCATGCGAAGGTACCAGGTGGAGGACGGGGTTGACTCAACCGGCGGCGCCGGAATGTAGCCGTCCTTCACGCTGCCATCGTACATGTCGGCAGCGCTCGCACCTGCACTACCAAGCGTGACCATCACGACGCTCACAGCGAGCGCCTGCCGAATGCTGGTCATGAAAATCCCCTCAAGAATCCGCATTTGTTGATGGCGAAGATTTCACGTTGCACGCGTTCCGCCTTACCTGAGCAAATTGGCAGACAATCTTTAAGGAGCACTTAATCGCCGTTCGGGAACGAAACACCAAAATGCACGATGGCGCGGCGCGGACTGAAAAGCTTTAAAGCTTTACCGTGCGCAACCTGCCAAGGCGAACGGCGCGCCTGACGCACCTGCTTTGCGACGTGCACTGTGCGTCAACGAAATTTTAATCATTTGGCGAACAGCGCATCGGCGCCGCACATGCCGTTCACGTTCGCAAGGCATGCGCTTGGAGCGCCAGCTGATGGAGCAAATCTCAAAAAATCGCATCCTGCGTCAGGGCACGGTGCGGCATACCGGCTCGGCGACGTTCGCTGCGTTCGGCATCAGGCCCCAGCGGACAACCGCGCCAGCGCGCGATCGCGACCGATCAAGGGCAAAAGCGTCTTCAGTTCGGGGCCGGCCTCGCGGCCGGTCAGCGCCAGCCGCAGCGGGTGGAACAGCGCACGCCCCTTGGCACCGGTTTGCTGCTTCACATTTTTGGTCCACGCCGCCCAGGTGCCTTCGCTCCAGGGCTCGGCAGGCAGAAGATCGGCCGCCTTGGCAAGGAACGCACGATCCTCGATCACGGGCGTGATGTCACCGGCAACGACCTGCCACCAGATTTTCGCATCGGCGAGCTTTTCCAGATTGCCGCGCACCGCGTGCCAGAACTCGGCACCACCGTCGATGCCAAACTGCGCCAGCTGCTCAGACACATCCGCGTAATCCAGCATGTGCAACAGGCGCGCGTTGAGACCATCGAGCTCGGTCACATCAAAACGTGCCGGCGACAGGGAGATGTGCGAGAAATCCAGCGCGTCGGCAAGCGAGGCCAGTGACGTGTGCGGGGCGATCGCCTCGGAGGTGCCGATAAGGGCGGCATGGCAAACAACGGCCATCGGCTCATAGCCGCTGGCGCGCAAGCCTTCGACCGATAGCGAGTCGATGCGCTTGGACAGCGCCTTGCCGTCTCCGTCGACCAACAGGGAATGATGACCGAAAGCCGGCGGCGCGCTTGCGAGGGCCTCGAACAGCGCGATCTGAACGCCGGTGTTGGTGATGTGATCGGCACCGCGCACGATATGGGTGATGGCGAAATCGATGTCGTCAACGACACTGGTGAACGTATAGAGATAGGAGCCGTCGGCACGAACCAACACTGGATCGGACAGCGAGCCCAGGTCCACCGTCTGATCGCCGCGAATGAGATCGTTCCATGAGACGATCGTCGGCAAGGGCTTCAAATCATGTTCGCCGTCGGTGTTGGGCAGGCGGAACCGCCAGTAGGGCTTGCGGCCTTCCCTTTCAAACGTGGCGTGCTCATCAGGCGTCAACTTCAACGCGGCGCGGTCATAGATGGGCGGCAGGCCGCGCGCCATCTGCCGCTTGCGGCGGCGTTCCAGTTCATCTTCGCTTTCATAGCACGGATAGAGCTTGCCCGCGGCTTTGAGCGCTTCGGCCGCTTCGTCATAGTGTGCAAGGCGATCAGACTGGCGCGCATGCCATTCCGTTGTCAGGCCCAGCCAGGCCAGATCACGATGGATTCCTTCGGCGAACTCTTCGCTGGAGCGCTCGGTATCAGTGTCGTCGAGGCGCAGCAGGAAGCGACCGCACTTTTTTACTGCAAAAAGGTAGTTGAGTACGGCGGTGCGGATGTTACCGATATGCAGGCGGCCGGTCGGGCTCGGTGCGAAACGGACTGCAACGCTCATTATGCCATCTCCCCGCCATCGGCGCGCGGTGCCACGCTTCTTGGAATGCTACGGGCTGCGGCCACCGTCGTGTCAGAACCTGCGGCCGCAGCAGTCTCGCGGAATCGGTTGGTAATCGGATAGCGGCGGTCGCGGCCAAAATTCCTGGACGAGATCTTGACGCCGGGCGCGGCCTGGCGCCGCTTGTATTCGGAGATGTAAAGCAACCGCTCCACCTTCTTCACGGTTTCAGGCGCATGACCGCGCGCGATGATGTCGGGGACACTCATCTCTTTCTCGACAAGACATGCAAGGATGTCGTCGAGGGCATCATAAGGTGGCAGGCTATCCTGGTCGGTCTGGTTGTCGCGCAGCTCCGCCGTTGGTGCCTTGGTCAGGATGTTTTCGGGGATGACGATGCCGCCGGGACCTTTCGCATGCGGGGGCCGATTGGCGTTGCGCCAGCGCGCCAGACGATAGACCTCGCTCTTGTAGAGATCCTTGATGGGATTGAAGCCGCCGTTCATGTCACCATAAAGAGTTGCATAGCCGACCGACATTTCGGACTTGTTGCCGGTGGTCAGCACCATGGCGCCGAACTTGTTGGAGATGGCCATGATGATCGTACCGCGCGTGCGGCTTTGCAGATTTTCCTCGGTGATGTCCGCATTCGTTGCCTTGAATAGATTAGCAAGCGCGCCTTCGAAACCCTCCACGGGGGAAGAGATGGGAATGATGTCATAGCGAATGGCGAGCGCCTCAGCGCAATCGGCGGCATCCTTCAGTGACGCCTTTGATGTATAGCGATAGGGCAGCATGACGGCGTGAACGCGCTCAGGCCCCAGCGCATCGACCGCCAGCGCCGCAACGAGCGCCGAATCGATGCCCCCCGACAACCCCAGCACGACACCAGGAAAGCCGTTCTTTTCGACGTAGTCGTGCAGACCCAGCATGCAGGCGGCGTAGGCCGCCGCATCACCTTCAACGATCGGCGCCAGTGGCCCTTTGTTGCCACACGTCCAAACCCCGTCCTGTTTCGTCCAGTCGGTGATGATGATCTGTTCGGTCCACTGCGGCATCTGCAGGACAAGACTACGGTCGACACCAAGCGCAAAGGAGCCACCGTCAAAGACCAGCTCATCTTGTCCCCCGACCTGGTTAACGTAGATCAGCGGCAACTCGGTCTCGGTGACGCGCGCGACGGCAATGTTGAGGCGCACGTCCGGCTTCTTCCAGTCGAACGGTGAGCCATTGGGAACGATGAGCAGTTCCGCACCGCACTCGGCGAGGCATTCGGCAACCTCATCGGACCAGATGTCCTCGCAGATGGGCACGCCGATCTTGATGCCCCTGAAGGCGATCGGACCGGGGAGCGGACCTGTCGCAAAGACGCGCTTTTCATCGAATACGCCATAGTTGGGCAGATCCACCTTGTAGCGGACAGCCGCCACCTCGCCCTTCTCCAGCAGCACCACGGCGTTATAGACCTTGCCATCCTCAACCCAGATCGTGCCCAGGAGCACGCCGGGACCTTCGTCGTCGAAGTCTTGGGCCAGCGCCAGAACGCGCGCGCGTGCAGCCTCCTGGAACGCCGGCTTGAGGACCAGGTCCTCGGGCGGATAACCGGTGATGAAAAGCTCGGGGAAAACGACCAGATCGGCGCCCTCACGCGCCGCGTGTGCACGGGCCGCCGCCACCTTCTGGGCGTTGGCGTCGAGATCACCGACGGTGGGGTTCAACTGGGCAGCTGCGATTTTCATGGGCACGGATGGTCCTGCGGCACAAACGGAGTGCATTTAGAAGGGCATGACGCCTCAATGCAATGGGTGTGGTTGGGCGGCGCGACGAAAGTCAGTCCTGCCCGGCGATCAGAGCATGACCAGATGGCTCCGACTTTGACGTATGCACGATGACGTCGAGTTTGACGTATGCACGTCGGGCCTGCAATTGGCGCATCCGCGCCCGGTCTGCAATCGGCGCATCCGCGCCCGGCCCGAAGGGTTTGCGCGCGGCGCATGCCCGCTTCGTCGAACGCTTTGGCCGTACCCTCGTGAGAAAGGCGGGCTAGACGAAATCGGCTGCCACCTGCGCGGCAGCCACCACCCCCCGCATTTCTCACAAATGAAAAATGCGCAGGGCAGTTGGTCAATCAAGCTGTCGCGCTGGCAGCCATCGGCTCAGCGCGGGCAAGGCGCTCGCTCTTCATGCGCTCGGCGACCAGGAACGCCAGCTCCAGCGACTGGTCGGCGTTGAGACGGGGATCGCAGTGCGTATGGTAGCGGTCCGACAGGTCCGTCTCGCTGATCGCGGTGGCCCCGCCCGTGCACTCGGTCACGTTCTGGCCGGTCATCTCGACGTGGATACCGCCGGCATGCGCATTGTCGGCGCGCAGCACATCGAAGAACGCCTCGACCTCCTTGAGGATGCGATCGAACGGCCGTGTCTTGAAACCGGTCGCCGCCGAGATCGTATTGCCGTGCATGGGATCGCACGACCAGACTGGCAGGCGCCCCGCCTTTTGCACCGCGCGCACCAGCTTGGGCAGATGCGAGGCCACCTTGTCGGCTCCAAAGCGGCAGATCAGCGTCAAGCGGCCCGGCTCGTTCTTGGGATCGAGGATGTCCATCAGTTTCAACAGGCCGTCGGGCTCGATCGAGGGACCGCACTTGAGGCCGATGGGGTTCTTGACGCCGCGCGCGAACTCGATGTGCGCGTGATCGGGCTGGCGGGTGCGATCGCCGATCCACAGCATGTGACCGGACGTGGCGTAGTAGTCGCCGCTGGTGGAGTCCAGCCGCGTCAATGCCTGCTCGTAGCCCAGCAGCAGCGCCTCGTGCGAAGTGTAAAAACGCGTAGTGCGCAGCTGTGGCGTATTGTCGGACGTGATGCCGCACGAACGCATGAAGCTCAGCGTCTCGGAAATACGGTTCGCCAGCTCCTGGTAACGATCCCCCTGAGGGCTGTCCTTGACGAACCCGAGGTTCCACTGGTGCACGCGTTCAAGATCGGCGTAACCACCGCTGGCGAAGGCGCGGATCAGGTTCAGCGTCGCCGCCGACTGACGGTAGGCCTGGAGCTGGCGGTGGGGATCGGGAATGCGTGCATCAATCTGGAATTCGGAGCCGTTGATGATGTCGCCGCGGTAGCTGGGAAGCTCGATCAGCCCCTTCTTCTCGGTCGGCGCGGAACGCGGCTTGGCGAACTGACCGGCAAGGCGGCCAACCTTGACCACAGGCGAACCACCCGCATACGTCAACACCACCGCCATCTGCAAAAAGACGCGGAAGAAATCGCGGATGTTATCGGCCCGGTGCTCGGCGAAGCTTTCGGCACAATCGCCGCCCTGCAACAGGAAGCCGCGACCCTGAGCAACCTCGCCCAGCGTCTTTTTCAGCTCGCGTGCCTCGCCTGCGAAAACCAGTGGCGGGAAGGTCGCAAGTTTTGCTTCCACATCCGCCAAAGCATCGAGATCAGGGTAATCTGGCACCTGGACGATCGGTTTGGAACGCCAGTTGTCGGGGGACCAAGGTGCCGCCATCGGTTCACTCTCCTGAAACGAACGGAGTTATTCCCGCCCGTGGGTTTCATGCTGCGTTGCAGGACCGCAGAAAAAAAGGCCGTCATATTCGGCCATGATGCCATTCGAGCGGCCTTATAGGCCATCCCTTGGCAGGTGGCCAGCCTTCCCCCGCCACGCAAGCCCCGAAAGCCATGGCTCCATGCATCACCATAGCGCCGCCCTCCTGCCCCCTCACCTGGCCCGCGATTGGCACAAGTTGATGTAGGGCTTGCAAAGGCAACCTTTTTCGGCTGACGCGACCAAGCGGGGTGTGGCAGCCTCCTGATAGATAGATAGTGAGCAGGTCCAGCGAATGAAAGCACCCTCATTCACCTTTGGCATCGAGGAGGAATACCACCTTGTCGATCTCGATACCCGCGATCTGGCCGCCGCCCCCGCCACCCTGATGGCGGCCTGCGAAGAAGAACTTGGCAAGCAGGTGGCGCCGGAATTCTTCCGCAGTCAGATCGAGATCGGCACCCAGCCGTGCACGTCGTTTACCCAGGCGCGCGACGAACTCTCCCGGCTGCGCGGCACGATCTCGCGCAGGGCGGCCGAATTCGGCCTTGCCCCGATCGCCGCCTCGACCCACCCTTTCGCCAGGAAGGCAACGCTGGAGACGACGCCCAAGGCGCGCTACCAGGCGCTGGCGCGGGACTTTGGCGGCATCGGCCGGCGGCTTTCGATCTGTGGCATGCATGTGCATGTGGCGATCGAAGACAACGAGGATCGCATCGATCTGATGAACCAGATCCGCTATTTCCTGCCGCACCTGCTGATGCTGTCGACGTCCTCGCCGTTCTGGGAGGGCGAGGACACCGGGCTGAAGAGCTACCGGCTGTCGATCTTCCATGAGCTGCCGCGCACCGGGCTGCCGCAGCGCTTCGAGAGTTATGGTGAATACCAACGCACTGTCGACGTGCTGGTGCGGGCCGGGGTGATCGAGGACGGCACAAAAGTCTGGTGGGATCTACGCCCGTCGGTCCGTTTTCCAACGCTGGAGATGCGCGTTACCGACGTATGCCCGCGGGTGGAGGACGCGCTGACAATCGCGGCGCTCTACGTCTCTATTGCGCGCATGCTTTATCGTCTCAAGGGGCGCAATCAACGCTGGCGCAGCTACCCCGCGTTCCTCATCGAGGAGAACCGCTGGCGCGCGCAACGTTACGGGGTTGATGATCAACTGTTCGATTTCGGCAAGGGGACACTGGTCCCCTTCGCCGAACTGATCAACGAGCTGATCGAGATGATCGCCGAGGACGCTGCCGAAATCGGGTGTCTTGCGGAAATCGAGCGCACGCGCGACATCGTTGCGGCAGGCACTGGCGCTGACCGTCAGCTTCATGTGCTTGAAGAGCAGCTCGGGCGCGGCATTGATCGCGCCCAGGCGATGAAGGGTGTCGTTGATATGCTGATCAAGGAAACCGTTGCCGGGCTTTAGTTGTCGTGCTGTAGCTGCCGTGCCGTCCCATCAGCTCCATCACCGACGATGCAGCTCAGCCTCGATGGTGATGCGGATCTCGTCGGAGACCAGCGGGATCGAGCGCGTAATGCCAAACTCGCTGCGCAGGATCTGCGTGCGCGCCGAAAAGCCCGAAGCGTAGACGCCCGCATATATCGGATTGATCTTGGACAGCGGATGCTCACCTGAAAAGTTCCACACCACCGAAAGCATGGCCGGCCGCGTGACGCCATTGAATGTCAGGTCTCCGGTCACATTGGCCGTCTTCGCCGTCGTCATGATGACCTCACGGCTCTTGAAGGCGATCTCGGGGTACTGGGCGGCATTGAGATAGTCGGGCGACTTCAACAAGACGTCATCAAGCGCGGAAACACCGGTCGACAGGCTGCGCAACGGGATGCGCACGTCGATGCGGCTCTCTTCGGGCTTTTCGCGATCAAAGACCACTTCGCCTGAGATATCCTGAAAACGGCCCGACTGGCGCGACAACCCCAGATGCTCCCAACCGAAGCGTATCTCGGTGTGGTCCTTGTCAAACGTATAGGTTTCAGGCGCAGCGCTGGCGGGGGCGGCAAGAGCGGCCGACAGGGTCAGCGCCAGCGCCACCATCGCAACGCACATGGCGGACAGCCGCCAAAGATTTCGGAGAGCTGGCACGTGCAAAACGTGCCGAAAACTACAAATGCCGCGCATGGAGCACCTCGGTTGGAGACGTGAGCGCATGGGCCCGCAAGGGACGTGAAACGGTCGAACGGGCTTTGGTTTGGTCGTGAATTAACCGCCGGACTTGACGCAAAAGTGGCGGCTTTGCGCATCAGCCGCGCTTTTCCCCAGCGTCACAGTGCTGCAAACATGCCCCCGTCCACCAAGAGCTCCGAGCCGGTGACGAATGTTGAGTCCTCGCCGGCAAAGAACAGCGCGGCGCGGGCAATGTCCTCGCCAGTGCCGAAACGGCGCAGCGGCGTCTGCTCGAGCAGCGCCTTGCGGATCGGCGGGGTCTTCAATATGCGTCTGGTCATCGCCGTTTCGATGAAGCCTGGAGAGATCGTGTTGACGCGAATGCCGAACACTGCGTATTCGACCGATAGCGCCCGCGTCAGCGCGGCAACAGCACCCTTCGTCGCGGAATAGGCCGCCAGCTGGCGCAGACCGCGATGGCCCATGATCGAGGCGATATTGATCAGCGAACCATGCCCGCTGGCCTTCAGCAACGGGAACGTGTCGCGTGCGATGCGTACCACGCCATCGAGGTTCACGTCGCGCAGGCGCGACCATTCCTCATCGGTCAGGTGGCGGAATTCAGCGCGCACGTTGATGCCGGCGTTGTTGACGACAATATCAGCCTTGCCATGCCGGGTCTCAAGCGTGCGAACGAGGGCTGTGACATCCTGGCCGCGTGTCACATCGCAGGCAACCGCCGTCGCCGTCTGCCCCTGCGCGCTGATTGCCAACACCGTGGCTTCAGCAGCCGCACCGTCGATATCGGCGATGTAGACGTGCGCCCCCTCGGCCGCGAACAGTTGCGCAACCGATCGTCCGATACCGCCACCCGATCCGGTGACAACGGCAATTTTTCCAGCAAGTCTCGCCATGAAAGCCCCTTATGATCGGCGCAGGCGGGCTCGCTTTTGGGCCGCCGGACAGTCCGGCAGAGGGTTTAGGCCGGGTGCGGATCCGTTTCAACCGCGGCGCGAGATTATGACAAACGGGCGCTGCGACCTTGGCCCCGTAGCCTTGGCCCCTCGGCTTTGGCCTTGGTCTTGCCACTGGCCAGGATGGCACCATCGCCACCTGAATTTGGGTCACGCGGGCGCCGCCGCCCGTTTGGTGCGCATCGTTACCAGTTCTTCCGCGGCACTGGGATGCAAGGCCATGGTGCGGTCGAAATCCGATTTGCGCGCGCCCATGCGCATGGCGATGGCGGCCATCTGCACCATTTCGGCAGCGTCGGGGCCAAACACGTGGCAGCCCAGCACCCGCTGCGAGTCCTGATCGACGATGAGCTTCATCATCACACGCTCATCGCGGCCAGCCAGCGTCGCGCGCATCGGGCGGAAGCGGGAGACATAAACGTCAAGCGCATGGGCCCGCTCACCCGCCAGATGCTCGGGCAGGCCCACAGTGCCGATCTCAGGCGTCGAGAAGACGGCCGTCGGCACCATCTCGTAATCGATGTCGCGCGTCATGCCGGCAAATTCGCGATCGGCAAAGGCATGACCGTCGCGGATCGCCACCGGCGTCAGCTGCGGCTTGTCGGTGACATCGCCGAGCGCGTAGATCGAGGGCACGGAGGAGCGGAATTCCTCATCAACAACGATGTGACCGTTCCAGCCGCAGGTGATGCCGAG
>ERZ795053.4672-NODE-4672-length-14680-cov-5.626803_pt1 | contig 14680 bp, 8 predicted proteins | sample MGYA00375137_ERZ795053 | MGnify/ENA primary metagenome ERZ795053 (study PRJEB30182, sample SAMN05720284) | activated sludge metagenome | isolation source: Anaerobic digester | place: Hong Kong | collected 2014-12-17 ... | reverse complement strand
TACCGACCCCTTCCTGGAAGGATTGCCAAAGAACTCTGTTTATATTGCACTAGGTTCCGTTGACATTTCGTGACGTTCAGAGGTGACAGTCACTGTCCCGAAGCACATTGTTGCCGAGAACCTTGTGGACAGATTCTCTCATCGATGTCAATAGGCCAAGTGGCCAAAGACAAAAAATTTAAGGTAAAGAAGGGGAAGACTCAAGATGAGAGAAGTGACTGTCACCTGCGCAAATGTCAACAGGCCTTAAAGTGAAATCAGTTTGAAACCGTTACTTTTGGCCACGAAAAAACACGAAGATGCACGAAGGTTTTCGTCGGCTTCGTGTGGCTTCGTGTGACTTTGTGTGACTTTGTGTGACTTCGTGGACCGTCAAAAACTGCTGGTTGCTACCGTTTTTACTTTAGTTACGAAGGAACTTTCATGTGAGGAGCGTTTGATAACGCGGGCGAAGAGGTGCTACACGAGACTGTAATCGGCTGCTCTGGTGTTACACACAGAGGAATAGGAACAGCACGACCACTTATCCACCAAGCTCGTGCTGACAGTAGGCGCAAAGACCGGTAAGCACCAGATGATTGGCATCGATCGCAAAGCCATGACGCGCCTGAATCGCCTGTTGGAGGACAGCCAATGACTCTGCATCAATTTCGATTTCATGGTGACAGTGACGACAGAGCAGGTGATGATGGGGCGATTGCCCGGCGAGTTCGTAGACGATTTCGCCAGGGTTAATCTCCGCCTTGACAACGAGGCCAGTTTCGTGCAGGAAGTGCAGGGTCCGATAGACCGTCGCCTGGTTCACAGCCGGGGCCTTGGCTTGGACTCGCCTCAGAATCTCGGCCAGAGTGGTATGCCCTTGCGCTTCACAAATCGCGTCCATGATAATTTGGCGTTGTGGTGTCATGCGATAGCCGCGATCGCGCAGATAGCCGGCATAGTCCCACGTATTGTGGCTCATAGTACAACTGGACTCCTTCCCCGTCGGTGGGATTCTCCTTTCTTGAGAACACTCCCTTCGCTGGGGAATATGTACAACTGTGCAACTGCACAAATAACAATTCGCAAGAAAAGTTAACGACACAAAGGCTAAAAGTGTACCGCAGAGAAAAGCATTGGTCAAAGCGTTGGGTGATGATGGGTGCGTACCACATGTTTACATTGCGTCGGACGCTTCAGTAAATCCTTCCGTGCAATCAAAAGAAATGGGCGGCACCCGGTGATGATGGGGCGCGTGGTGTTCTCGATCCTCATTGGAAAAATAATTAGCCGCCATCCTTACTGACAGTTGGCCCACGGCTGGTAAACTTGATATACTCTATGTGATATTTTTCACAGGGTCACCAAATTGAGATTGGTTCTGTCACAACAGTTGAAAACTTAAGATCTATCCGAACATTCTCTGTTCCCGCTGGGCCACTACTGATTTTCGGATAAAGACGTACCATTTGTTCCGATTTACGTTTAACTTGTGTGGCAAGATGAAGTAGTGTGGCAAGATGAAGTAGTCGCGGTTACCTTGTCTTTTTGTCATCTTATCGAGGCACAAGCGTAAATCGGAACAACATCCACAGGAGTAAGCACTCATGATCTATCCAATGACGGAGCGGCAGGAACGCTTTGTGGCGATTGCCGACGAACTGGCGAAAAAATTTAGCGAACGCGCCGGTCACTATGACCGCACGGGCGAATTCCCTCACGAAAACTATGCCGACATTCGCGCTGCTGGTCTACCAGGGCTGATTGTCCCCGAAGAATTTGGGGGCTGGGGGGGCAATTTGCTGGAAGCGACGATGTGTATGGAGGCATTGGCGGTGGGTGACGGCAGCACAGCACTCAGTGCCACCATGCATATGCAGACATTGGGCGCCGCGCTACAACGCCGGGCTTGGTCCGACTACTGGCTGGATCGCTTTTGCCGGGAAGCGGTGGAAAAGGGCGCTATGATCAATTCGATTGCCACCGAGCCGGAATTGGGCAGCCCCTCGCGCGGCGGCAAACCCAAAACCGTTGCCGAGCCGGTTTATGAGAATAACAGTACCGAACCAACGGCGTGGGTGCTCAACGGCCACAAAAACTTTGCGAGCATGAGCCCCGAATTGGATTACATGATCATCCTGGCAACACTCAAGGATGGCAACGATACCCTGGCCCAGTTTGTCGTACCGCCGGGGGAAGGGGTGGAAATTATTGAAACGTGGGACGCCATGGGCATGCGCACTACCGGTAGCCACGATGTCAAGCTGACCGACGTGCAGGTGCCTCACGCCAACCTCATTCCACGTGCGTCAGGGGTCAATACACCGGAACCCAAGGCCAATGCCTGGTTTCCCATGACGGTGAGCGGGGTCTATATCGGGGTGGCACGGGCGGCTCTACAATGCGCAGCCCAATATGCCCACGAGCGCGTGCCAACGGGGCTGGGCAAACCGATTGCCGAATTGGAAAGTATTCGACGGCGCCTTGGCCAGGCTGAAACCCTACTCCACCAGGCGCGCTTCCTCATCTATCACACCGCCGCCATGTGGGATCAACACCCTGATCGACGGGCCGATCTCCACGAGTCGATCCTGGTGACCAAGTACACCGCAACCAACAACGCCGTCGAAGCGGTGGACCACTGCATGCGTGTCATCGGCGGCGCCAGCATGACCAAAAGTCTGCCGATCGAACGCTACTATCGGGATGTGCGCGGAGGCCTCAGCCATCCCGTCAATGATGACATGATGTACGTCATGTTGGGCAAAATCGCACTGCAGCGTGCCCTGGCAGGTAGCTAGTTCTTGTTGCGAAACGCGGAAATGTTTCAAGCAAAGCCGCAAAGAGCGCAAAATTCCCTCTGGTGGTTCTTTGCGAGCTTCGCGGCTTTGCGTGAGAAATCGACGTTTCGCAACAAAAACCAACCTTAGTGAGTCAGAAAAAGATCCATGGTTTCTGCAGTCCGAAACATTATCTGAACATCTATAGAAATGAAACAGAGAAACGTGCCATATGAGACATGTACACGATCTCCCTGTTTCCCCTATTCCGTGCGTGGATTTGGTGCCAAAGTTCCAACAAATGTAGCTTGTCTTTCCTTACGCTTCTCTCTATGATCGGTGGGTGAACATCAACCCTGCGTTGCACGGTGGTCGCCGCTGCGGCTATCACAGCGCACCACAGCCATCATAGAACCAAGATGAATACCACGCACGATTCACACGACGATTTTGTCCTCGATGCCCTCTACCGGGCGGAAGCCCAACAAGCCGACGGTGAACAGGCTGAATCGACGCCATCGCCTACGCTCTTTCACTTCCCCTCTTATCTGACCGGCCTTCTCACGGCCCTCATCCTCGTGGGCGCCACCACAGTGTTGCTCCGACGGGCGGATCCTGCGCCCCTTGTGCTCCAGAAACCGCCGACACCAGCACCAACCGCCACGGCCACGCCAACCGCTACGCCACCACCGCTCGTCATCTTTGTCAGTGGTGCGGTCCAACAACCGGGCATGTACAGCGTGGCCCCCAACGGGCGTGTCGGCGATGCGTTGCGTGCCGCCGGCGGCCTGACCCTACAAGCCAATGTCGCGCTGGTCAATCAGGCCGAACGACTGTGGGATGGCGCGCAGGTTCATGTGCCGGCGATCACAGCCGCGGCGCTCGAACCGGTTGCCGAGGAGGTATCTGCCCCGGCGCCCGAGCCGGTAACCCCACCAGCGGGACTCTCAAGTTCCGCCCTCAACCCAAATGGACGCACAGCTCTCACCGGTGCAAGCAATCTCATTAACATCAACCTTGCCTCACCCGCGCAATTGGAGACGTTGCCGGGCATCGGCGCTAGCAAAGCGGCCGCCATTGTGGCAAATCGACCGTACACGACTATCGACGATCTGGAACGGGTTCCTGGTATCGGTGCCAAAACCGTGGAACAGCTGCGACCATTGGTAACAGTGAATTAACGTTCTACATCAGGCGTGGTTGGCTAGCCGGGGCGCTTCATCCCCCGGTGGTCAGCGCTAAGTCCACGATTGCCCTGCCCCTCTCCAAAGGATGCGTCTCAGATTTGTGCGGCCAGAGGTGACTGTCACTGGGCAATAGGCGGTGGGAACGATTGCAACACCCGCTGCCCAGTGACAGTCACCTTTTTGCCATTTCCGTGGGACACTCCCCTCTCCAAAAAGGCAGTACCATGTAGAACCGTTTCGTGCTATAATAGTGGTGTATCTGTTGGGTACACCTGGAAGACAACGAATCATCAAGATTGCATTGCGAACCAGGCCATCGCTCTTTTGAGAAGTGATAGGTGAAAAGGAGTTTTTATGTCATCGCAGTTGGGGTCATCACAGGCGGGCAGCGGAACAATTCCTGTGATCGATGTGCATAATGAAGAGAGCGCCAAACGGGTAGATCTTTTCAGCGCAGCTCGTCGTTTTATGTTAGCCGGGCTGGGTGCCGTGGCGCTCACGGTTGATGAAGCCAACGCATTGATTGACAAATTGGCTGACCGTGGCGAAGTTGCCGAAAGTGAGACCGAGCAAAAGTTGAAAGTGCTACGTAGCCGGCTGCGCCGGCGACGAAAAGCAGTGCTCGATGCAGAAGGGACACGTGCCAAGGTCGCACAGACCCTGCAAGTGGTAGAAGAGGGGATCGAAGAGATCCTGCACTCATTAAACGTTCCATCCAAGCACGATGTCGAAAAATTGCAAGCAGAGCTTGACCGCCTACACCAGAAAATTGACTCGCTGGCACAGCAAAGCTAACGGTCCTCAATTTGGCCAGAACGAACTGGAGTGGTGATGGCACCTCTTGCGTGCCATCACCAAAGAATGGCCGTATTTGTCAATCGATACCCTACCCCAACACAGCTCCTCAACCCACAGCAGGTAGCGCCACAGCAAATTCGATCGCGCAGATCGGAATCGGTTACGCTCACGTGTGCGCCCAGTGACGTAAATCAGCGCAGTTTTCGCTGATCCCTGTTCCATTCATCAAATGCGGCACCTCCCCAATCAGTCCGCAGGAGAGTTGTGATAGATCACAGTGAGTCGTTTCCCCGTATAATGGTTGGGCGTGGTCAGCGAAGCCTGATCACGTACAGCGGTCGCTTACCCCGTGAAGCGTAATAGTCTGCAAAGTAGCAATTGAAAAGAAGAGCAATCAGCATGATTCTTGTTACGGGCGCAACCGGCATGACCGGACAATATGTAGTGCAAGAGCTACAACGCCGTGGCTACACCGTCCGTGGCCTTGTGCGGGAATCCTCCGTCGACAAGGCCAACGCACTGGGCATTGTGCCGGCGCTCGGGGATCTGTCCGACTTTGCCGGCCTTCATCGAGCCATGGCCGATGTCACCGGCGTTGTCCATGTGGCGTGTACCTTTACCGACAACGCCATTGATCTTGCGGCAATGGGTGTATTACTCGACAACTGGCGGCAAGGTCCCTTTGTCTTCATCAGCAGCTTGGATGTCTACGGCCTCACCGAAGAGAATCCAATTGACGAAGTGCGTCCCCTGCGCGAAGATTACGGTGACTACGGACGGGGCAAGGTGCTGGCAGAGCGCTTGCTTGCGGCCAAAGCGGCGGCCATGGAGCGTACCGATTACACGGCGATACGGGCACCGCATATTTTGGGACCACACCCCAAGGGGTATCAGCGTTTTCTGGCCAAGATCCCCGACGGCGGCACCCTGTTGCTACCTGGTGCCGCCGTGGCCGAATGGTCCACCTACCGCGATGCCTGGATCGATGTGCGCGATCTGGCGTGGGTGATCGCCGAGACAGTTGAGCGGCCCATCGGCGGCGGGCTCAATGTCCTCAGCGGGCACTTTAGCTGGCACGATTTCTATGCCGAACTGATTCGCAAGACCGGCAGCAGTTGCCAACTCCAACAGAAATCACTGGCAGCCATGACCGCAGAAGAGCGAGCAGCCACCAAGGGTTATGCATGTCGCTGGCTCTTTGATGATGCCAAGGTACGGGGCAAACTGAACTTTCAGCCTCTTTACACGCTGCCCCAGACGATAGACGCAATGGCCCAAGCCAGAAACAACGGTAAATAAACGCTCGCAAGCTATGCTTAGCAGGCAATACTATGCGTGATACCCGTGAAACCTTCGTCCCGTGAACCTTACAGCACATCTTTGCGTTATATAAGGCAGGTAGATAAGGCACCATGTATGCAGCGACAACTTACGGCACAGCTACTGGCAACTAAATCGGGATAGACATTGACGCTCCTAGTGCAAAATTAACAAAGAAATTTTGCATGGACCTTCCAGGAAGGGGTTACGCGGATCCCGGATGGCAGTGAATTACCGACCCCTTCCTGGAAGGATTGCCAAAGAACTCTGTTTATATTGCACTAGTACCAGTGGGCAGAAATCAGTAGAGAGTTGTCAGTGGGCGCATAAACTGATTACTGCTGACTGTTCACTGTCCACTTATTTACGCCAACTGGTACTAGCGACGACAAACTGAACTTGCACCATTCTTCAGCGAAAAAAATGGGCACTTGCAGCCGCATACCTAGATGAGCCAACATGCCCATATAAGCGAACTTGAATAGAGGAGAAGGGAACCATGTCTGATATACATCTCTGTGTAGAAACTGCCATTCCCAATGACGTGTTGGAAGAAATCCGCCTGCACGCAATCCAGGTAAACCCGGCCAACGCGCCGCAATTTGACCCAGACGATCCGTTGGAGGGTGCTGCCAATACGCGCTGGCTGTGGCCCAATGGCGCCGAGATTACCGTTACTTTTCTCGAAGGCGATCCTGCGGTGCATAAACGGATTGAGCCCATTGCCCACGAGTGGAGCCAATATGCCAATCTGACCTTCAAATTCGTCAAGGAGCGCCGCGCCGATATTCGCATCTCCTTTGATCCCAAGGGCGGTTCGTGGTCCTATCACGGGGTACAGTCAAACAGCTTTTGGCTCTTTAATCGCCCCAGCATGAACTACGGCTGGCTCAAAGCTGATACAGAGGAGCAGGAATACCGTCGGGTTGTGCTACACGAATTTGGTCACGCCCTGGGGCTGATCCACGAGCATCTCTCCCCCAATGCCACCATTCCCTGGGATCTTCCCAAACTCTTTGCCTACTACAAACGGACCAACGGCTGGTCCGAAGAGCAGACGCGCACCCAAGTCATCAACCGTATCCAGGTCAACCGGGCAACCCATTTCGACAACAACTCGATTATGCTCTATCACTTTCCTGCCGAGCTGACGACCGACGGTTCATCCACCCCATGGAACACCGAGCTTTCGGAGCTGGACAAAACGTTTATCGCCCAACTTTATCCAAAACCAACATCATGAGCGACCGCATTATCGAACTCCAACAAGATGCCTACGATCTGCGCTTGCAGATCAATCGGCTCGAAGAAGAACTCCATGCCATTGCAACGCCAGCTGCGCTCAGTACACAATTGGAGCGAATAGCCGGTGCGCGTCGCCAACTCGATCGTCTCCAGCAACAGCTCGCTGCCGAGCCCGGGGACAAAAGACGCGAGCCGATCTTGTCACTGCAGAGTCATAGCCCCCAGCCCGTGACTCGGGGTGGTGTGACCCGAGGCGCTGAAACCACGGGCCTTGAGGCAACGGTCGAACTTAAGATGCAATACGTACCCACAGCCATTTATCACCTGCTCGATGCCGAAACAGATCCCTTTGTCTACGGCCGGGTTGCCAATCGCTCCACAAAAACGCGGCGGCTGCGCTTTACCTCGTACATAGAAGGCTACAGTGCCCGTGCAGTCGACACAGTGGAGATCCCGCGTGATGAACAGGCAGAGCTGCTGCAGTTACCGACCCTCTTTCCGGAACGGCTACAACATCTGACGGAATTGACACGCGCCACCCTCAACGTACTCGTCGACGATCTGGATGGCAATGTGGAAACCCACAAAACCACACCAATCTGGTTGCTGGCACGTAACTCGGCGCCCCTTTATGTACGGGACCCTTCGACCAACGGCTGGAACGATCTCACTCGCTATTTGGGGGCTTTTGTCACCCCCAATGCCCCGGCTATCATGCACTTTCTGCGCGAGGTGGCCGACCATCATCCACAAAAACAGTTGTTTGGGTACCAAGAGGGACAGGATGTCCTCAGCCAGGTCCGTGCCATCTTTGACGCGTTGCAGGCGGTTCAGCTCACCTATGTGAATTCAACCGTCACCTTCAACCCGGAAGAGAGTGCCCGCTCACAACGGGTGCGCTTACCGAGCGAAAGCCTGGCCGAAAAACAGGCCAACTGTATCGACGGGACCTTGCTCTTTGCCAGCCTGTTGGAAGCGGCGTCGCTCAACCCAGCGCTCGTGATCATTCCCCGTCATGCCTTTGTTGCCTGGGAAACGGACAAAAAGAGCGGCCAGTGGCACTATCTGGAGACCACCCAGATCGCCACAGGTTCTTTCGAAGATGCCCTGTCTTTGGGTGAACAGAAAGCGCAAACCTACCGTGCACTCCAGACACCGCTCTCCTTCAGCCAATGGTCGCTGCGCGATCTACGGACAGTCCATCGCATTACACCATTGGAGTAAACCTTTAATATCTAGCCTGGAAATCTCTGTGACGAGCTACGAAGGCGAAGCCCGTAGCCTCTCTAAGGCCATCTCAAAGAAATAAATATCCAACCATTGTTGTGCGGACTGTCATAGACACCATGGAAAGATCTGTCGCCGGCTATTTATTTCTTGGATAAACCTAAAGGAGTATCGCCAGGAATGGTCAACAGAATTCTCATCCGGCTTCTGACAGATTTTTGCCGACCATGTCGTCCATGTTACACACGATTCAAGTCATTGAGGTTTGGTCACCAACAGGTTGGGATTTTCAACATGGGTTTCCCCTGTTGTTGACGAACGGTCCATCTCGTTGAACGCTCTCTCATTCGCAGCCATCGCCGCTCCCACCTCAATCAATGGAGGTTTCAATGTCTTTTCACACTACTCGCCGCGCCGAATTCCTCAATCGTCCGCTTCTCCAAACACCTGCGCAAATTCTGGGCAATGCCCAGGCTTATGACGTGGGGCTGGCACCGGTAGCGGCGGCACCGGGCCAACAATGTTGGCAGGTCATCGGCGTCTACCATCTTGCGCCAGAGGAGAATCGCGGCAACCATGTCGTCTATGTCGACGTTGTCGATGAAACCGGTCACCGGGTGCGCGACCCCAACTTGTGCTTGGCCTGGGGCTGGGAAGGGCAACGCGCCGACGAAGTCGTCCAGCCACGGCGCTTCGACAAACCGGACAATGAACCAGCGACCAATGTCGAAATGTACAGTGGTCAAAATGTTTGGATTCGGGTAGAAGGCGATGGCATCGCGAGCGACACCGTCTCCAATCTCCACACCAAACATGCCGACGAACCGGGACCACACGGTGAAACCTGGAATTCAATCGGCCACCATTCCTTTTACGTCCTCTTTCAGCGGCGCCAACAGGCGGCATCAACCGGAGAAAATGGCGGCGAAGGGGAGCATGTCACCCCCGTCGATAACCTTGCGCCCAGCACCTTCCGCTTCGAGGCGTGGCCAACGGAGGTGCGCCAGATTACGCAGCGCTTTGGCGAAAATCCCGCGGACTATGAACCCTTTGGCTTGCCCGGCCACGAAGGGATAGACATCGTGGCTCGGACCGGCACGCGCGTCTTTGCCGTGGCACCGGGGGTGGTCAGAATGATCAAACCGACACCGGAAGGGCATAACTATGGCATCCACGTGCGGGTGCAGCATCGTGACGGCTATGAAACGATCTATGCCCATCTGCAAAGTGTCGCGGTGCAACAGGGGCAGCAGGTGGCCGCAGGGCAGCTACTTGGGCCGGCCGATAGCACGGGCAATTCTGACGGTAGCCATCTCCATCTCACCCTCAAACGGCAAGGGGCCCAGGTTGCCGGGTATCCGCCGGGCATCATCGACCCCATGCCTTTTCTCCAGCCACTCTTGCAAACACAACGCGATGGTGCTATCTACGTGAGCGATGTTGTCGCCGATGGCACACTTGTTACGGCAGGGGCACGCGTGGAACAACGTTGGACGGTCCGCAACACCGGCGACACGACGTGGGGCGCCGGCTATGTGTTGGCTTTTGAAAGCGGTGTTCGCTTCGGCAACGCTGACGCCCTTGCCGTGCCCGCAACTGCGTCGGGTGCCGAGGTGACCATCCCCTTGAGCTTTGATGCGCCGGCAACGCCAGGCAGTTACCGCAGTTATTGGAAATTTAAAAATCCGGACGGTGCGTGGTTTGGGGAACGCCTGTGGGTGGATATTAACGTCAAGGCAGCTGAAGTGATTGAAACCGATGTCGATGATCACTCGGGTGAGCATGAACCGGTGCTCGTTACCCGCGGCAATAAGCTCGGCTTCTACCTTCACCTGTCAACCGACCAATTTGGCATGTGGGATGCCGTGAATCGCGTGAAGCCCCCGGTGATTCTGTTTCACGCCGACGCCGCCAACGATATCCTGCTCCAAGAGATCCGAACCTTCCGGGCGCCCAATGCCTTTGTCATTGGACGCTGGTATGTCACCAACGACGAGCAGCGCGCCATGCTGGAAAGTGCCGACCCCGCCGGAGCCGGGCGAGCCTTTGCCGAGCGCATCCTCACCTATGACTTCGGCAAATTTACCAAGCGCGCGCCTGATGGTCGCCCCCTGGTTGACGCGTGGATGAGCCTCAACGAATGCCTGCCCGGCCCGGCCTCCGCCAGCTACCGCGAGGACCCGGCCCGGTATCACAAACTCTACGCTGCCTACGACCAATTTCAGGTAGCATTTCATGCGCGCATGAAAGAGTCGGGCATGGAAGCGATTGCCTTCAACTTTGCCGCCGGCAACTTTACCGAAGCGGCCCACTACCTCGACTTTTTCCCACGGACGCTTGATACCTACACCTATCTCGGCTTCCACGAGTATGGCTGGCCTTCCTTGATTCCCGGCGCCGGCGTCGCCACCGGTGCAACAATCTACCGTCGTGTGCTCAACGGCGTCCGGGCCCAAAAAGGCAACCATCACCGCGTCATCATGACCGAAGCAGGGCTGACGCGCGCCTATGGCCACCCCTTCCCCGACGAAGGCTGGCTCAACACCGAGCAGACCCTCAGCGAGGATCAATACTGGGCGGCTCTGGCCTGGTACAACCATCAGATGGCGCAGGATGACTATGTGCTGGGCGCCTGTCTCTACGAGGTGGGGCACGACGGTAAGTGGGCGAGTTTCCGTCACTTGGGTGTGAACAACCAAGGACACCCGGTCCACCTTGTTGAAAAGCTTGTTGCACTGCGGGAGAGTGTCGGCACACGTGGCGTCAGTGTGCCGCGACAGCCACAGCCACGCGCTGGAGAAAACCGTTACACGCTAGCCGGCAATGTGCTGCTGGCGGAGAAAGGCCTGGCCAACGCGACCGTACGTATCATCGGAGATCGTCAGACACTTGGGGCCACGCGCGGTGCCGCCATCGATGCACCGGGTGCAGTCAGCTGGTCGCGCCGGATTTCCGACTATAGCGGCACACTGCGCAATGCGTGGGATCATTTTGTTGCCGGGGAGGTGGCCGGTATTACCTGGACAGAATTCAAACGGGATGTGCAAGCGGTGAATCCCCACTTGGCCGCAACCGACGACCGCTTCGTTGCCGCGGAAGTCTACTATCTGCCTGAGCCTTCACCTGTTTCACCAGCTTATCTCTGGGATCGCCCGTTGCACGACTACAGCGGCTCGATCTATCAGGCCTGGCTCGATCTGGTCCAGGGCAAGGTACCGGGCCTCGACTATGCCGCCTTTCGCACACAACTGCTGGCGTACAACCCATCGTTGGCTAACACAGGCCAGCTGTTGGCGACAGATGACTATCTCTTGCCGCGCACGGTTGAGAGCGACCGCTATTATCTGGCTACCACGTCAAGTGGCACCGGCCGCTTCCGCTTCAGCGATCTGCGCACCGGGAGCTACACACTGGAAGTGGCTGCACCCCAAACAGTTGCCTTCACGGCAACAATCACGCTCGACGAAACGCTCAGTGAGCGTGAATTGGACGTGGGAGTGGCCATGTTGCCACTCCTCGACTTAGAGCCGCGCCAACCGGTGGCGCAGGCGCGTGGGACCGGGGCCGGGCAATTCATGGGTGTGATTGGGCGTGAGTTTGTCGTCAACCGACGCATCGTGCGCTTCATTGGTGTCAACTTGCGGGGGTTGGTCTACTATGGCAGCGGCCTCACGGGCATGTTGCAATTTACGACGGAGGGTCACCGCCACGAGACCGCGCAACAGGCGCACGCCATGGGCGCCAAGGTGGTACGGGTCTTCCTACCCTGTATCAACGCCTCGGCGGAGCAGACTATCGGCCTGTTGCGCACCACGCTCGACATTCTCGGCAATCACAACCTCTATCTGATTCCCGCCTTTGTCGATTTCTACAAGAGCACGGATTTCCGTATCCCCGGCGACGATCACTTCTATGCCCGGCTCGACCCTAATTTCCACCACGAGCTACTCAAGGGCGACTTCTACCGTGGCGGCTATCGCGAACGGTACCTGCCCTTTGTGCAAACAGTTGTCGAGGCCTTCAAAGAGGATAGCCGCATCTTCGCCTGGGAGATTGGCAACGAACTCAAATATGAGCCGGCCCACGAGGATCCGAATCGTGCCGCCTTCCTCGACTTCATGTTGACCATGGCGCGCACGATCAAGCAACTCGACCGCAACCACCTGGTGACCACCGGCATGATCAGCACCAGCCATGCCTCGCTCGATGTCGACAATCTCTGGCGCAAGCTCTACGGTGGCCCGGAATTCGATTTCCTCACCGTCCACTGTTACAACGACGAATATGAGGGCAAGCAGGATCACACCTATGCGCAGGCACTCAACAAACCCTTTATCATCGAAGAGGCCGGCTACGGTAAGGCCCGCCCCGGCAACCGCGTGGAACAAGTGCGCCGTGACATGGATCGCTGGTTTGGCCTCGGCGCCAGCGGTTACATGCAGTGGGGTTTCATGCCCACCCAGTGGGATATCGGTGATGGTGACGACGATGCCGGTATGGACCGTGCCTTCCACGGCCAAGACTTCGATGGACTCTTCCAGCTCTATCGCGAGCGGGCTACCACCCTCCAGTCCCAAGCCGACAACCTGGGTGAGCCGGAGCAACCCGCTGATACCGGTGAGGCGACAGGCGGCCCCACCGATCACACCGGCGTCTTGGGTACACCCATCCAGCCCAAGCTCAAAGCCGGTGAGACCGCCTACGCGCAGGATTGGGTCAATGTGCGCAAGAGCGCCGGCCACGTGGGCAAACCAGGCGATGATGTGGTCGGTCTTCTCGGACCGGGGGCCATGGTCACACTGACGGGAGAGCCGATCCAGAAAGACGGCTTGCGCTGGTGGCCTATCAATGGCACCAAGGCCGATGGGGAGACGGTCATCGGTTGGATGGCCGAGGCAACCGGTGCTGGACTGCTTCTAAGCGATACTGCACCGGCATTGCCCCGCGGTGCATCGTATAACGTGCTGGTTGGATTGCGCACCGACTATGCGCAGAGCTTTATCAATCTGCGCCAGAGTGCCGGCTACGTGGCTAAGGTGGCGGACGATGTGATCGGCCAAATTTTGCCTGGTTCCCCGGTGACAGTGCTCGATGGACCCCAGGATGTGGATGAACTGCGCTGGTGGTATGTGCGAGCGCCGCTCCTCGATAATCAGGTGGGCACCGGTTGGGTGGCCGAAACGGCGCCCAATGGCTTTGTCATGCTGGCGGCAACACCACCCGAAACGATCGATGACGACGGCACGGGCCCGCTTGACACACCGCTTGATACACTTGATACAACGGGCGGGATAACCGCCAAGAGCGTAACAGTTGTGGCAACCAGTGTGAATCTGCGGGCAACGGCCGGCTATCTCAACCAGCCACCAACCGATGTTGTGGCAGAGTTGGCACAAGGCACGGTGCTCGACCTGCTCAGTGGACCCGTCACTGCGGATGGGCTTGCCTGGGTGCAGGTGGCAAGCCGCGCCGGCTCCACACCGGCGCTACGGGGTTGGCTGGCGCTGGCCGATCCACAGGGCACCCGTCTGGTTCTCTCCTCGGAAATGGCGGAGACCATCCAGGTTGGCCGCCCCTGTGCCGCCCAATATCCGTTGACCCAAGGCTGGGGATCGTGGCCAGAATTCTACGCTCGCTTTGTCTATGACGGTGTACCGCTCAAGGGTCATAATGGTCTAGACTTTGGCACGCCGGAGAATACGCCGGTCGTGGCCTGCGATGATGGTACCGTGATGCGGGTGGACTTTGAGCCAAAGGGGTTTGGCAACTTTGTCATTCTGCGTCACAGTTGGGGTGAGTCGCTCTACGCCCATCTCAACCGGATCGACCTCGCCGTGGGCAGCAGTGTGAAGCGAGGGGAATCGATTGCGCTTTCGGGCAACACCGGTGCCGGCACGGGCGCTCATCTCCATTTCGGCATTCGCATCACCCCCTATCGCCGCAATGACGGCTGGGGTGGCTTTAGCGATCCGTCGTCCTTTATGGAAGCCAGTGCGCTCGGGCGCAGCCGTTCGTTGCAACAGCCCAGTGCCATGGCCCCCGAACTCCGCGGCCGCCGCCGACCGTGAGCAGCATCCCAAGGGGCGACGCCGTGGCTGATGATAGGCAGCATTGACAATGTAGGGTCGATGTAGGACAGTGTAA
>ERZ795053.4671-NODE-4671-length-14680-cov-5.745299_pt1 | contig 14680 bp, 13 predicted proteins | sample MGYA00375137_ERZ795053 | MGnify/ENA primary metagenome ERZ795053 (study PRJEB30182, sample SAMN05720284) | activated sludge metagenome | isolation source: Anaerobic digester | place: Hong Kong | collected 2014-12-17 ... | reverse complement strand
CTCTTCCGATCTGGCTCAGGCCGGGTAATCACTGCCGGAGCACTGGCCAGCTCAGCGTTTGCCGTATCGTGCATACGGATCTCCTTGCGGCCATGCCGCTCTTTAAGTCTATCGGCAGATGAAGCGCGAACGGCGGCCGCCTTAGCCGCCACCGCCGCTCGATGGAATTGCGATTCCTCGCATCAAGCTCCGGGCGATGTTCAACCCGGCGGCTCTTCTGACATCGCTCTACTGCATCGCGGCTTCGATCTCAGCGCGGTATTTCTTGACTAGTTCGATATTTTCCGGGTGAATGATCGGCGGCATCGACTTGATCGCCTCGTTCAACTCCTCCACGAGCAGTTTCTTCTCGGCTGCGGGAATGGCGCCGTCGGCTTCAATGTCCGCAAGCTCTTTCTTCATGGAGTCCTTGGGATCGGTAAATTCACCGCTCTCCGGATCCAGCCCGGCCATGACCATCGACACCGACGCAGAGACATCATCGAGTTCCTCGGAACTGGCAAAGCCATGCTTCTTGGCCACCACTTCGAGTTCCTTCTGCAGCTCCTCGTCAGGCTTGTCGCCTGCCTTCTCCATTTTGGCGGAAATGTCCGTCAGATCCTTCTGTGCGGAGATGAAGCTCTTGACTTGAGCCTCACTCAGCTTGATCTGCTTGCTTTCCGTGCCTGCATCCTGTGCCCAGGCCGGCGCGGCGGCGACGCCAACCGCCAATGTCAGCGCCAAAGCGAGTCGAGTGATGAAGCGAGCGATCAAACGCATGGCGCGCGTTCCTTTCTGTTTGTGTTGCTGGCCGTTAAAATCCCAATTCCATGGGACCAAACAGAACAAGTGAGACGGTAATAAGATGGCAGATCGTACAGCTACTGAGCAACGCCTCACGCTAGAGGAAGTCAGCGCGCTCATGAAGCAGCATTTTCCCCAAGTTGGCGACAACGGCAAGCTGATCTTGATCGATAGCGTGGACGACCGGGAGGCCCGCCTAAGGCTCCCTGAAAGCGTTGAGCACCTAAGGCCAGGCGGCACCGTTTCAGGTCCGGCGATGGTGATGCTGGCTGACGTTGCGGTCTATGTCGCAATCCTCGCAACACTGGGCGAGGCGGCACTACAGGCCGTTACCACATCACTCAACATCAATTTCCTGCGGCGCCCAGCCCCCGGGGAACTGATCGCCGATGCAAAGCTGCTCAAGGTCGGCCGTCGCCTGGTGGTCGGGGAAGTGGCCATTGCCGACGCCGCCAGCCAGACCCTGCTTGCCCATACGACGGCGACCTATGCGCTACCTGATCGCAATAATGGCTAACCCCAATGTCGCGGTATTATTTTACCACATAAGATAACTCACTGATTCTTTAATCTAAATCATGAGGCATCAAAAAATGATATTGACAGCCGTCAGGGCTGCGCCTACTCACCGGCACACACCGGTGCCGAGTTCAAGGTTCCGGCACGCAAAGTTTATCCCGACAGACCGAAGGCGCGGCCATGGCTCACCGACAAGGGCAGCCACACGGCGCTCATCCTTCGCCAGGAGCATTGAGACATGAAAACCTTCGTCGCCAAGCCCGGCGAGGTGGAGAAGAAATGGGTCGTAATCGACGCCGACGGCCTTGTCGTCGGACGGCTCGCAGCCCTCATCGCCACCCGCCTCAAGGGCAAGCACCGCGCCATTTACACACCGCACGTCGACTGTGGTGACAACATTATCGTCGTCAACGCCGAAAAGGTCGTCTTCACCGGCAACAAGTACGAAGATAAGACCTATCACTGGCACACCGGCTATCCCGGCGGCATCAAAACCCGCACGCCTCGCCAGATCATCGAGGGAAAATTCCCCGAACGCATCATCGAGAAGGCCGTTGAGCGCATGTTGAAGCGCGGTCCGCTGCAGCGCAAGCTGATGCGCAACCTCAAGGTCTACAAAGGGTCTGAGCATCCGCACGGTGCGCAGAACCCAACCAAGCTCGACGTCGCAAAAATGAACAGCAAGAATACAAGGGCCTGAGGATCATGTCGAACGAGACCAAGACACTTGAGGATCTCGGCGAGCTGAAGGATGTCACCCAGGCTGCCCCGGTCCATGTTCAAAAGCTCGACGCGCATGGGCGTGCCTATGCTACCGGCAAGCGCAAGGACGCCGTCGCACGCGTCTGGCTGAAGCCGGGACGCGGCAAAATCACCGTCAATGACAAGGACTTCACGGTCTATTTCGGCCGTCCGGTCCTGCAGATGCTTCTGATGCAGCCAATCAAGGCCGCCAACCGCGCCGACCAGTACGATATCAGCGTCACGGTCGCCGGCGGAGGACTTTCCGGCCAGGCCGGTGCGGTACGCCACGGAATCTCCAAGGCGCTGACCTACTATGAGCCCGAGCTTCGCCCAGTTCTCAAGCGTGGCGGTTTCCTCACTCGCGACAGCCGCACGGTGGAACGCAAGAAATACGGCCGCGCCAAGGCCCGCCGCAGCTTCCAGTTCTCGAAGCGTTAAGGCGTCTGCAAGGTTCTATTGCAAACAGCCCGCCGCTTCGGCGGGCTGTTCTGTTTTGTCGCTCAGCTGGCTTGTAACGCGGGCGGCAGAATGCCACATGTCGTTCCGCAATCCGCTGCGCGCAGCGGATGGGACAGCTACGCTGGCACCGCATTATGGACGCTCGGAAGCAGCGCTAAACCGCTCACAAGGGGGAGTTGGATGGAAAGCTTGGCCTTAAGTGCAGCAGGCACGCTGACGGCACTCGCCGAGGAGATCGGGCATGTTTTCTCGCCGACCTGGTGGCAGATGAACTGGGTGGCGCTGTTCAACATCTTGATGATCGACCTGACGCTGGCGGGCGACAATGCCATCGTCGTCGGCATGGCAGCGTCCCGGGTCAGCCCCGACATGCGCACCAAGGTCATCTTCTGGGGTATAGCCGGCGCCGTGGTGCTGCGCATCTTCTTTTCGGGCATTGCACAGCAGATGCTGCAGATCATCGGCCTGACACTTGCCGGTGGCCTTTTGTTGTTGTTCGTCTGCTGGAAAATGTACCGGCAGATCATCGATGGCGATGCCCATTCGATCGACACCGTCGAGGCCAACCTGGCCTCGGGCAGCGTTTCAGGCAATCAGGTCAGCTTCTGGGGAGCGCTGTGGACCATCATCCTGGCCGATCTGTCGATGTCACTCGACAACGTCCTCGCGGTCGCCGGAGCGGCAGGCGAGTCGACCCTGGTGCTGGTGATCGGTCTTGCCATTGCGATCATCCTGATGGCGGTCGCATCGACCTATATTGCCAAGCTGCTGGCGCGCTATCCCTGGATCGCGTGGATTGGCCTGCTTATCATTTTGTTCGTCGCGCTCGACATGATCTACCGCGACAGTCACCACATCGCCTGCTCCGCCTGGGGGGTCGGCTGCTCAGAAACCCTTTTCGATGGCATTATGCACCGGCTCGGACTCGGGCCAGGTGCGGGTTAGGACGCTTGACGTGATGACGACCAAGACAACTGAGACGAAAACCGTCTTCATCGATGGCGAGGCGGGAACGACGGGCCTGGAGATCCGTGAGCGGTTGGCCGACGCTCGCGACATATCAGTGCGCTCGATCGATCCGGAAAAGCGCAAGGACGCAGCCGCGCGCGCGCACTTGATGCGCGAGGTCGATCTGGTCGTGCTGTGCCTGCCTGATGATGCAGCAAAAGAAGCCGTTGCGTTGGCCGATCAGCTGGGCAGTCAAGCGCCCAAGATCATCGATGCATCCACCGCCCATCGCGTTGCACCGGGCTGGACTTACGGCTTTGCCGAACTCGAAGCAAACCAAGCGCAAGCGATTGCCAAGGCTCATCGCGTTGCCAACCCCGGATGCTACCCGACCGGCGCCATCGCACTCATTCGCCCGCTCATCGATGCCGGCATGCTGCCCGCCGACTACCCTATCACGGTCAACGCCGTCTCGGGCTATTCGGGCGGCGGCAAGTCGATGATCGAAGCCTACGAGGTGAAGAAGACCGCGCCATCATTCGAATTGTACGGCCTTGGGCTCGAGCACAAGCACGTGCCCGAGTTGCAAAAGTACGCGCGGCTGACACAGCGACCGATCTTCGTGCCCTCCGTTGGTAATTTCAGGCAGGGCATGCTCGTCTCGGTGCCCTTGCACCTCGACACGCTGCCGACAAGCCCGAGCCTGACGGACATCGAGGAGACGCTTGCCAGGCACTATGCCCGCTCACAGCTGGTCAGCGTGGTGCGCGACGCATCAACAAGCCTCAAGGGACGCATCAGCGCCGAGGATCTCAACAGCACCGACACGATGCAGCTCGCCGTATTCGGCCATCCCGGACACCGTCAGTCAGTGCTCGTCGCACGGCTCGACAACCTGGGCAAAGGCGCCTCGGGCGCCGCGGTGCAGAACATCCGCCTGATGCTGGGCCTTGGCGCGTGAGGCGCAAAAGCGCCCCACGCCCCCCACACCGCGGGCCCATGCCGATTACCCAGCTCAGCGCCGCGCTGGCGAACAACTGATACGGTGAAGGTGCCAGACCGCGATGACGAAGACGACCGCCGCGCCGCCTTGATGCAACAGGCCAAGGCCAATCGGAATCGCGCCCTGCGCCGATACCAGCGTCAAAATGCCAATGCCCATCTGTAAAACGATGGCTGTCACCAGCACCGCGGCTGAGCCGATGACGCGCCCATCATCACCGCCACGCAACTGGAAGACGTGCCATAGCGCCAGCAGGCCGACCAGATAGGCCAACATACGATGGTCAAACTGAACCGTCGTCACATTCTCGAAAACGTTCTCGTACCAAGGGCTCAAGGTGAGCAGTCCGTTGGGAATGATGCGCCCATCCATCAGTGGCCAAGTATTATAAGTGAGGCCTGCCTTGAGGCCCGCCACCAACGCACCCAACAACACCTGCAGAAAGAGTACCGCCACCAGGACACGCGCCAGACCTACCTGGCCTGGTGCTACGGTCTCCAGGTGAATTGTCATATCCCGTGGCCGGGTCTCCTCGGCCAGCCAGACGAGCAGACCGAGAATGAGGAACGCGGTGCCCAGGTGCAAGGCGAGGCGGTAATGGCTGACGTCAACGCGATCGACGAGACCAGACTTGACCATGTACCAGCCGATCACGCCCTGCAGACCACCCAGTGCAAGCACGCCCAGCAACTTCAGGTTCATCCCGCGCGGAATCTTGCCAAGCACCCAGAACATGAGCAATGGGAGCGCAAAGGCCAAACCAATGAAGCGACCCAGAAAGCGATGCGACCATTCCCACCAATAGATAGTCTTGAACGCCTCGAGCGACATGCCCTTGTTGATCTCGTGGTACTCAGGGATCTGCTTGTACTTCTCGAAGGCTTCGAGCCAATTTGACTCGCTGAGCGGCGGTATGGCACCGATGATTGGCTGCCACTCGGTAATCGAAAGACCTGAATCAGTCAGACGGGTGGCACCACCGACGACAATCATGGCAACAACCAACGCGGCTACGGCGTAAAGCCACAGACGTACAGCTCCGGGCGAACCGTGCTGGTCCGTGCCGATACCTGCTGCGGCGGACCGCGCGGTCGAATATGTTGTCATGGCTCCCATATCCTTGCGTTTATCTGGGTTGTCTGATTAACGGGCGTCAGCGCGCCAATCAATGGGCAACCAGACAAACCTTAGCCTACCGGCAGATTTCCAGCCGGATCGCCGCACCAAGGACAATATACCGGAGGACTTATGACGATCCGCACCCGCAAATTCGTCGGCACAATTGTATTGCTGCTGGTTATCGTCGTCTATGCCCTGCTGGCACTTGCCGTAGCGATCGTCCTGCAGGTCCATCAGGCGTCAAAGCTCGTCGAACTCGCCTATTATGTGGTCGCCGGCCTGTTATGGGTGCTGCCCGCCGGAGCCGTCATCAGCTGGATGTCGCGCGGCGGCCCGCCCCGGCCTCAACAAAAATAAGGTTGTTGTTGCACACCGCCTCAGATCGTTGCATCTGCTTCAGGTACACGGCTACGGCTCAGTTTGTTCCAGAGACGAAATGGCAATCCCGAAAGCAGGACCTTGATATGGCGCAGGTCCTGATAGTCGCCGTTCAGCGAGAAGCGGGGTAGCTGCGTGAGACTTTCCCTGTGTCCTGCGTCGATCTGGCCTTTTCGCGTGGTAACGGCCGTCTTCAATCCCAGTTCTCGCGCCAGTTCGAAGTCCCGCTCACCGGCACTGTTGGCGCATCCGTAAGGGTAGCTGAAGTGCTGGCAAGGACGATTGAGCTCTTGTTCGATGCGGGCGATGGAGGCCTTCATCTCGTGGTGCGCGCTGGCCCGGTCGAGCTTGGCCACAGCATAGTGGCCAAGGGTATGCGCACCGATCGTCACCAGGGGATCGGCGGCCAGTGTGCGCACTTCATCCCAGTTCATGATCAATTCGCGGCACAGCGCATCGCTGTCGTAGCCTCGCGCGGCTGCCAATTCGCCAACCACCTTGCGTGCCTCTTTCTCCGGAAGGCTGCGCAACCACCAGTAGATCTGCGAATGGGCCGTCTTCTTGCTGGCGATGGTGGCGGTATCGTAATGGTGTTCGCAACCATCCTTGCGCACGCTCACGCGTTCAGAATTTGCGATCACCCGTTCCAACATTAACCACCACAGATCACCCTTGCCATCCATGTAATCGGTCGGCAAATAGACGGTGAACGGTGCACTGTAGCGCCTGAATACCGGCAGCGCATAGTGGAGATTATCGCGGTAACCATCGTCCAGCGTAAATACTGCAAACGGACGTTCACCCCCACCACGCGCAAGACGCTCAGGCACCTCGTCGATCGACAGCAGATCAAAACCAGCCTCGACGACCAAGCGGATGACTTTGTCGAGGAATTCGGGCGTCACCTTGAGGATGCGGTTGGGCTCGAAGGGCTGCACCGGCTCGGGCGTCACCCGATGCAGCATGAAAATCACTCCCTCACCGCGCGTGAACGGTGCAGCAATCTCGTACACCCCTGAATAATAAAGAGTGGACAAGGTTGCTTTCAGGATCTGGGCTGAAAAGCGTGTCTTTAACAACGTCAATACCACCGCTTCGCGCGTATGAAACCAATTTGGCACGATCATATGCAATGACCATGCGTTCTGCTGCCTCCATGGCGCTTCGATGAGCCATAGGATTAAGGAAGCGTTAACACATTGGCTACTGAAGAGGCACAACAGTCTCGCTCGCTGCGCGATTGTGGTGCCTCAGATCCTGGCTCCAGCTCCCGCAGCAAGGCCTCGACGCACGTAGCGATGCGCCCCTGCAGGATTGTCGCTGGTCCGGTTGAACCGCACCAGCGTGATGTCCGCAACCTCGAAACCGAGGAATGTGCCGGGCGCATCAGAGGGTGGCACCATGCTGCCTGACCCGGCCGCTACGGTAACACCGGCATCAAAGCGGCCCTGTATCGCCTCAAAGAGGGCGCGCGCAGCGCCTGGTTTCGCAACAACGATGATCTGTTCGTAGGCTTCATCGAGAGCATCGAGCAGCAAATTGAGCTTTTCTGGATCAAGCACCTGTTGGAGCGTGTCTGAGCCCAGAGCGCCACCGCAAGGGACGACATGAACCTGGCTGCCCGGAAGATTGCCGATCACGTTCTCAAAACTCGCAGTGCCCCGCGCCAGATCGTTGAAACCGGGCACGGCGTTAAGACCGATGCGGCGACAAAAACCCGTTCCATCCATGCTCCAGTCGATGACAACAGTCTGCTGGCCTTCACGGGCTAACTCTTCAGCAAGGTTCAAGCCTTCCAGACTCGGATCTATTGTGTTGGCCGTACTGGTAATGAGCGAGCGCACACCACCAGCGTGAGGTGCATGTGCGCGGATATGACGTGCAAGCCTTTGAACGGAAGCAATCTCTATAATCCCCGTGCGATCATTCGGGGCGCGCCAACCATTGCTTTCGACATCCCGGTTCAAGGACGCAGGCAGGGGTGGAGGCACGTGAACTCCACCAGCGTTGGCCGACAATCTATCATTGGCAACGCCACTCGTCGGCGGTCTGGCCACAAGTTCATGCTCCGAACCCCGCTCGGAACCCAGGCGCATCGGCTGGAGTCCGCCGCCATGAGCGCGGGCCGCAGAAAGCAAAGCGCGTGTGACCACCCATGCCGTACCGAACAGGAGGGTTGCGAAGGCGACAAGCGCCGTCACTGGAATCTTCTTTGGAAACACGGGCACGCTCGATGGCATGGCCTTGGACAGGATCTTGACCTCGACGGGAACAACACGCGTGCGCGTTTTCAGCTTGGCCTGTTCGAGATCCTTCAGCGCCCGAGCCAGTTCGTTCTGCTTGGACGTCGCGACCTCCTCCAACCGACGCAGCTCGACCCTGCCACTTGAGCGATTGGTTTCCTCCGCCTTGATCTCGGCAAGGCTCTTGGAAATCGATGCTTCGCGCAGGACCGCAACCTTGGCCTCTTTTTCAAGGCTTTCGACAAGCTTGGAAATCTCGCCCCGCAACTGCTTTTTCAGCCCATCGAGATCAGCACTCAGCTGGCGCATGCGCGGGTGCCGTGGAAGAAGCGTGGCGGAAAGCTCGGAGATCTGGCGTTCAAGCGTGACGCGCTGCTGAACGAGAGCCTGGATGAGAGGAGATTTTTGCGCATCGGGCAAGGCATCGGCAGTGCCCGCGTTCATCAATTCGCGCGCTGATCGCGCGCGAGCCTCGATCTCGCTACGGGCCGCCTTAGCCTTGGTCAGCTCAGCCGTCAATTCGCCCAGCTGCTGCTCGGGCAGACCGACCTTGGATTGCCCCCCTTTGAACAGATCGTTCTCGCTCTTGAACTGCTCAACGGCAAATTGGGCTTCAGATACGTCCTTGCCGAGCCGCTTGATCTTCTCCTCCATCACCTCCTGCACCTGACCGATCTCATCAACGGTCTTCTCAGCCAGTGAGGCGCGATAAGCGCTGGCAAGGTGGTTGGCGATCTCGGCGGCCAGATCACTATCAGAGGAGGTAAAACGCACGCCAATAAAACGACTTTCCTTGGCGGCATAAACTTCCAGGCGCTTGTTAAAGTAATTCAGCACGCGATCGTGCTCACTCTCGCCAGGTCGCGGGCCCGACAGACCGATAGCGCGTAACAAAGAGCCTAAGCGGTCCGTGCTGCCAAGAGAACTGTTGAACTCGGGCAATGTCGCAAGTTTCAACTCGTCGGCGACACGTTGGGCGAGTTCCGGCGACTTCAAGGCACGAACGTGCGTGTTAACGGCGGCCGGATCGACAAGCACATTGACGCTTTCGGAACTGCGCGATCCATCTGTTGAATCGGTAAATGGATTAGAGGCGTTCTTGACCGCGACCGTCAGCTGCGCCTCGGACATGTATTGCGGCGCCATCATCGACAGAACAGCATATGTAAGGCCACCGCTCACCATGGCCGCCAAGACAAGCCATCTGCCGCTGCGGCGCAGCGAGCCCCAGATGCTCGTGATGTCGATATCGTCGGGAGACGCCTTGGTCGTGCCGCGCATTGTCCGCTCGCAAGAACTACTAAGCCATGTCCCAGATTAGAGCGATTGCAGGTAAGCAATTACTTAACCAGCGCGCCTGTCCCAGAAATATACCCGCACTCAGTAATTCTTAACCTTGCCGCCGTTAGATGGACGAAATACGTCCAACCCATCAACAAAGGGGCGCGCTATGTTTGTCCGTTGCGTTGCGATTCCCGTACTTGCTGCGCTGTTTGCATCTGGTTGCGCACGCAACGAGGGGTTTTTCGACGCCGACGGCGCCATTTTCGCTACCTCCAGCTCGCAGATTGCTCAACGCACAGGCGCCGCTGAAGATGCTTATCCAAGGCCGCACCCGCCGCCTGTGATCACGGTTGCTGAGCATTCTTCAAGCGGCGAACCGGCCAATCCGCCGATGCTGCCGCCTGGTCCCCAGGCCGTTGCTGAAAGCGATGGTCCCTACCTGCTCGACTCGGGCGACAAGCTGCGTATCTTCGTCTACGGCCAGCCTAATCTTTCGCGAATCTATACCGTCGATCACGCTGGCATGATCACCGTACCCCTGATTGGCGCGGTCAAGGCGCGGGGCCTTACCACATTCGATCTTGAGGGGGTCATTCGCCGACGCCTCGGTTCGGAGTACGTGCGCAATCCGCAAGTCACCGTCGACATGCAGCAAAACCGCCCGTTCTTCATCCTTGGCGAGGTGCGCAACTCCGGTCAGTACCCGTACGTTTCGGGCATGACGGTTCAAACGGCGATTGCGATTGCTGGGGGATATACTGAGCGCGCCAGCGAGCGCACCTTCCGCATCACACGGCGGATCAATGGATACGTCGAGCAGATTGAGGCACCATCAGACTACGTCGTTAAGCCGGGCGATACTATTTTCGTCTACGAACGGTTCTTGTGAGTCCACTGTGGTTCACAAAACCTCGCAGCTGCCCGCAGCGTTGGCGATTTGAACGACGATGACCACTTCTCTCAACATTCTCCATGTCCTGCGAGCGCCCGTCGGCGGACTATTCCGCCACGTTGCCGATCTGGCGCGTGCACAAGGTGCATCAGGCCATCGCGTCGGGGTGATCTGCTGCGCCCAAGCCGGTGACGGACTAACCGAAAGCCGACTGGCAGCACTCCAGGGCGACCTCGAACTGGGTCTGTTACGCGTTCCCATGGCACGTGACATCGATCCCAGGGACTTTACGGCAACGCGTGCAACCCACCTGCATGCCCGCAAGCTCGGCGTGGATGTGTTGCATGGGCACGGCGCCAAGGGCGGCGCCTATGCGCGGCTGGCGGCGGCTCGATTAAAGCGCAACGGCACCCGCGTGATCTCTGTCTATACCCCGCACGGCGGCTCACTCCACTACGCTCCCAGTTCCCTCAAGGGACGCGTGTTCATGGCGCTCGAACGCCACCTTGCACACAACACTGATGGTATCGTTTTCGAAAGCGCCTATTCATCACGGATCTATGCCCAAAACGTCGCCCCAGCCCGTAATATCGCGACACGGATCATTCCCAACGGAGTCAGCCCGGAAGAGTTTGTCGCCGTGGCAAGCACTGAAAATGCCGCTGACTTCGTGTTCGTGGGCGAACTGCGCCGACTCAAAGGTGTCGATCTGCTGCTCGAAGCGCTGGCCGCCATTGACGAGCCCAAACCGCCAACCGCAGTGATCGTCGGCGAGGGGCCCGACGCAGCATCCTTCAAGGCGCAAGCACAAACGCTCGGGCTCATGGGACGCGTCCAATTCCCCGGAGCCATGCCCGCTGCGCAGGCGTTTACCTTAGGGCGCTCGCTGGTCATGCCCTCGCGTGCAGAGAGTTTCCCCTACATCGTTCTGGAGGCGGGCGCGGCTTGCCTGCCAATGATCGCAACATCAGTGGGCGGGATTCCCGAAATCGCACACACCAGCACCATGCCGCTTGTTCCACCCGAGAACGCGACTGCGCTTGCTGCTGCCATGCGCCGCCATCTTGTCGATCGTGCAGGCGTGATGGCGCAGGCCCGCAGCCTACAGAGCGTCATCATGGACCGGTTTACAACGGCAAAAATGAGCGCAGATGTGCTCTCGTTCTACGACGACCTTCGATGCCGTTAACCGCTGCTTTAGGTTAACGACAAGTCCCCCCGGTCGTGATCAACCGCCCTTATGCTTATGGCATGTTCAATGCTTGCAAATCGCTTCACGAGAAAGTGGAGCGTGAACAAAGAGCATGTCGAACAAACAAATAGCCGCAAGAACCGGCACCGAAGATGAAAGTGGCAACTTTTCTCGTGTTTTCCTGACGGAAAGGATGCCGCCCCTGGCCGACTTCCAGCCGGGCAACCGCGCCAGCCTCATATCGCCGGCGGTTCTGGCGGCAGCCACGCGCGGCTTCGAATTCCTGCTTACCGCGATCATCGGATTTGCCATTGCCCTCATCTATGTCGATGAGCCGGCCTTGTTGACGAGAACCGCTTATCCCGCCGTGATCGTTTCGTTGAGCATCACAACGCTTATCACATTTGAGCTTCTGGGCCTTTACACCACATCCGCACTCTCCTCGATCATGCGCCAGATGCCGCGGGTGGCAATGGGCTGGACGGCAGCCTTTGCGGCACTTCTCGTCGCCATTTTCTTCATGAAGCTCGGCCAAGATTTCTCACGCGGCTGGCTTGCGGTCTGGTTCGTCTCGGGCGGCATGGCTCTGCTCGCCTCGCGCCTCGTTCTTTCACGTCTCATCCGCCGCTGGGCGAAAGAGGGCCGCCTCTATCGGCGTGCCGTCATCTACGGGAGTGGCGCCGCGGCCGAACAGTTGATCAGCGAACTCGAAGCCAAGGCCGCCGGTGAAATCCGCATCTCAGGTGTCTTCGACGAGCGCGACGACGAGCGGTGCGCCGCCATGATCTCGGGCTATCCACGCCTTGGTGGACTCACCCAGCTTGTCGACTACTGCCGCAAAACCCGCATCGATCTGGCGATCGTCGCCTTGCCGATCACCGCGGAAAGCCGCCTGGCCCAGCTGATGAAGCAAATCTCGGTTCTGCCGGTGGACATCAAACTGCCTGCCGCGGCAACCTCGTTGCGCTTCAGCCCACGCACCTACTCGCGCATCGGCGAGGTCGCGATGATCGATCTTCACGACACGCCGATTACTGATTGGGGCCGTGTCTCGAAATGGATGTTCGACAAGGTCACCGGCGGTCTGGCGCTGGTTCTGCTGGCCCCCGTCATGGCAATGGTGGCCGTGGCCATTAAGCTCGACAGCCGCGGCCCGGTGTTCTTTCGCCAGAAGCGCTACGGGTTCAACAATGAGCTGATCGAGGTCTATAAATTCCGCTCAATGTATGTTGAGGGCTGCGATGCCACCGCATCCAAGCTCGTCACCAAGGACGATCCGCGCGTCACCAAAGTCGGACGCTTCATCCGCAAGACGAGCCTCGACGAGTTGCCCCAGCTCATCAACGTGCTCAAGGGAAATCTCTCGCTTGTCGGGCCGCGCCCCCATGCGCTGCACGCAAAGGCCGCCAACCAGCTCTACGACGAGGCCGTCGAAGGCTACTTCGCCCGCCACAAGGTCAAGCCCGGCATCACCGGCTGGGCGCAGATCAACGGCTGGCGCGGCGAAACGGACACGCACGAGAAAATCCAGAAGCGTGTGGAGTGTGACCTTTATTATATCGAGAACTGGTCGGTCTTCTTTGATCTTTATATCCTGCTGAAGACGCCATTCGCTCTGCTCAAGTCCGAAAACGCATATTGAAGCGGCTGGACACGTTTACCATCTGCACTGATACCTACAAAACGCCACCGGCCTGGTGGCGTTTTGCCATGTATGACACCTCGGTGTGGATTTGCGGCCGGCGGCACGTCCCTTGCTAGATGATCGGCACGTCCACGCGAGGGTAACGATGACGCATCAAAGTGTGACAGCCAGGCGGCATGGCCGCATCGCCCGCCCGCAACACGCGGTGGGCTTTGGCAGCGCATTTACGGTCACAACACCCTACCCAGCACTGACGATTACGTCTGCCGCGACGCCCTATCCTGCCACGCAGACCGTATGGGGTGGTGGACGCAGTTTCGTGCATGTCGCCAGCCTGGCTCTGGTCTGGGTTGCGATCGCAACATCAGGCATTGTTTTCACCGAGCCGGCACCGACTGATGCGATTTCCATCGGCCTTATTGTCCTGCTGCCGGTTGTTGGGCTGGTTGCCATTTCCCCCATGCTGACGGGCTATCTTTCACTCTGGCTGGTGACAGCGGCCGCCGGCTTCCTCGCCACAACGATGTCACCCTACATCGTCGACTCCGCCAAGTTCACGACGGTGTCACTTTACCTCTATGTTTCAAGCTTCGTGGTCGCGGCATTCGTCGCGCGAAATGCAACTGCCCATACAAAACTCATTTTCAACGCTTGGTGCCTTGCCGCCTTCTGCGCCACCGCTACCGGAGTAATCGGCTACTTCAACTTATTCCCTGGCGCCTATGACACCTTCACGCTGTACGGGCGCGCATCGGGAACGTTCAAGGACCCCAACGTATTCGGCCCCTTCCTCGTTGCACCCTTCCTTTATGCGCTGAACACGGCAATCGAGCGGCCATGGCATCGCATCGTGCTTCCGCTTGGTCTGGCCGGCTTTCTGGCCCTCGGCGTATTTCTCAGCTTCTCGCGCGGAGCGTGGTTCATCCTTGCGCTTGCGCTGGCCATCTATGGCTGGCTCTCCTACGTCACCACGACGTCCGATGCCCGGCGCATGCGCATCGTGCATCTGATTGCCATGGGTGTCGTGCTGGTTGGTGTCGTCGTTTTGGGCGCACTCCAGAGCGAGCGCATCGACGATCTCCTTGAACAGCGCGCCAGCCTCACCCAGAGCTATGACGTCGGCCCCGAGGGACGCTTCGGCGGTCAGCAGAAAGCTGTCGGCCTGATCCTCGAAAATCCCATGGGCATCGGTGCCACCATATTTACCAGCGTCTACCACCACGAAGAGGTTCACAACGTCTATCTGTCGATGATGCTCAATGCCGGCTGGCTCGGCGGCGCACTCTTCTTGCTCACCATCATGTTGACAATCGTGCTCGGGTTCCGCCATGCGCTCAACAGATCACCAGCGGCACAGCTCACGCAGCCCATGTTCCTCATCGCCTATGCGGCGTTCTTCGCCAACGTCCTGGAGGGTTTCATCATCGATATCGATCACTGGCGCCACGTCTACCTGCTGATGGCGCTGGTG
>ERZ795053.4670-NODE-4670-length-14681-cov-4.033707_pt1 | contig 14681 bp, 12 predicted proteins | sample MGYA00375137_ERZ795053 | MGnify/ENA primary metagenome ERZ795053 (study PRJEB30182, sample SAMN05720284) | activated sludge metagenome | isolation source: Anaerobic digester | place: Hong Kong | collected 2014-12-17 ... | reverse complement strand
TCGCCCTGCTCGATCGCTGCCCGCAGCTGCCGCATCAGATCAAGGTAGAAGTAAAGATTGTGGATAGTGTTGAGGCGCGACCCCAGGATCTCGTTGCAACGGTCGAGGTGACGCAGATAGGCCCGTGAGTAGTGCTGGCAGGTGTAGCAGCCGCACTCGGGGTCGATCGGCCCAGTGTCGCGCAGATGCGCGGCATTGCGGATATTGAGAACACCGGTCGCCGTGAACAGATGGCCATTGCGCGCATGGCGCGTGGGCATCACGCAGTCGAACATGTCCACGCCCCGCAGCACGGCCTGCACGATGTCCTCCGGCCGGCCGACACCCATCAGGTAGCGCGGCCGATCCGCCGGCATATGCGGCAAGACACCTTCCAGCACTGCCAGCCGCACGTCCTCGGGCTCGCCCACCGCGAGTCCACCGATCGCCAACCCAGGGAAGTCGAGTCGCGTCAGCGCTTCAAGTGACGCCAGTCGCAACGGCACATGCATGCCGCCCTGCAAGATGCCGAATAGCGCACCCGGCGGACCCTCGGGCGCCAGACCGTCATCGACCGTCGGCAGGCGCGCGTAATGAGTGGCGCTGCGCGCCGCCCAACGCATGGAACGCTCCATCGACTCGCGCGCATCGGCCTCGGTCGCCGGATAGGCCGTACAGTCGTCCAGCACCATGACGATGTCCGAGCGCAGCGCATGCTGCACGTCCATCGAGTCCTCGGGCGTCAGTCGCACCGCCGATCCATCGATCGGCGATTGAAAGCGCACGCCCTCCTCACTGATCTTGCGCAGGTCGGCCAAGCTGAACACCTGGAAGCCGCCGGAGTCGGTGAGGATAGGCCGCTGCCAATGCATGAAGCGATGCAGGCCGCCGTGTGCTGCCACCACGCCAGGACCCGGTCGCAGCATCAGATGGAAGGTGTTGCCCAGAATGATCTCGGCACCTAACGAATCGAGCTCCTCGGGTGTCATCGCCTTGACCGTGCCGTAGGTGCCCACTGGCATGAATGCCGGTGTCGCCACTGTACCGTGCCGCAATGTCAGCCGACCGCGGCGCGCCGCACCGTCGACCGCCAGGCACTCGAATAGCGCGCTCATGCGCGTGCGCCGGCCGTGGGTGTGATGAACATCGCGTCGCCATAGCTGAAAAATCGATAGCGTTCTGCGACCGCGTGTCGATAGGCGGCCAACACATGCTCGCGACCGGCGAAGGCACTCGCCAACATCAGCAAGGTAGACTCCGGCAGATGGAAATTGGTGACCATCGCGTCGACCACGTGAAACCTGAAACCAGGCACGATGAACAACTTGGTGTCACCTATGAATGGCGCCAGCCCACCATTGCCCACCGCAGTTTCCAGCGCGCGCACCACGGTCGTCCCGACGGCGATGACCCGGCCGCGGCGCGCGCGCGTCGCCGCGATCGCCGCGCAGACACCGGCGCCCACCTCGGTGAACTCCGCATGCATCACATGTGCACCGACCGATTCGCTGCGCACCGGCTGAAACGTCCCCGCACCGACGTGCAGCGTCACGAGCTCCGTGCCGATCCCACGCGACTTGATGCGCGAGAGTAACAAGTCGTCGAAGTGCAGACTGGCTGTAGGAGCAGCAACGGCGCCAGGCTTGCGCGCGAAACGGCTCTGGTAGCGCTCGCGGTCAGCCGCGGTGGGGTCTCTTGCAATGTAGGGCGGCAGCGGCACATGACCGTGTGCTTCGAAGAACTCGAGGGCCGTCGTCGGCAGCTCCGCAATCCACAACTCCCCCTGGCGCGCGACCATTTCGACCACACCACCGCTGGTCGTGATTCGCATACCGGCACGCACGGCCTTGCTGGCACGCGCATGAACGAGCGCGCGATGTCGTTCCAATGGACGCTCGAGCAGGAACTCCACCTGGCCACCGCTCGGCTTGGTCCCATAGAGGCGCGCCGGAATGACGTGCGTATCGTTGAAAATCAGCAGGTCACCCGGTGCCAGCAACTCGGGCAAATCGAGGATCCGCCGGTCGCTGACCGCACCGGTGGCGCCATCGAGCAGCAGCAGACGGCTGGCAGAGCGCTCCAGGAGCGGCTCCTGCGCAATCAGCTCGGTGGGTAATTCGTAGTGGAAATCAGCGCGACGCACCCAAGGAATGCTAGCAGGCGCGCGCCGCGCGTTCGTCGCGATCTATTAGGATACGGGCCGATCGGCCGGCAACTGGCTGGACTCGGATCGGGTCTGCCTGCGGCCAGCCGGCACGGCTGGGAGCTGCACGTCGAGCGTCAGTGGCTTGCGTTGGCGCAGTATCCGCAGAGTCAGCTTTTCGCCGGGCTGATAGGACCGCAGGATCCTAAGCGCATGCGTACCGGAGTCCGGCACGCGCGTGCCGATCGACCGGATCACATCGCCGTCCTCCAGTCGGTAGCTGGAATCGGGCGGCGCCCGCACGACGAGGACACCGCTGTCGGTCCCAAAGTAGCGTCCCAGCTTGGGCGTGAGCGTAGCGAGCTCGAGTTGCGCCAGCTCGCCGCTGCCGCGGGTCAGGAACTCGAACTCCCAGCCACGCTCAGCACCCCGGAAAGCAGGCGGCAGCGGCGCCTCCGGCGGCACTGGTGCACCCGGTGGCAGATGCATCATGTAAGCCGCCAGCTGGCCTGCACGGGTGGTGACTTTGAGGTCGAGCGGCTTGCCATCGCGCATGACGCCAAGCTGCACGACATCGCCCGGCTTCACCTCCTGCATGCGCCGCATCAGCTCGAGGTGGGCAGCGTCTTCGGCAGCCAGGCTCTTGCCATTGAGGCGCACGATACGATCGCCACGCTGCAAGCCCGCCTCGCTCGCCGGTCCACCGGGACTGACTTCCTTGACGAGTGCCCCGGACTTGTCAGGTGTATCGTCGATGTGCACGCCGAGCATGGCGCGCTTGCGGAGGTCATCCACCGGAATCATTTGCTGCATGACCCGGTCGCTCATTTTCGCGGACAGCTGCGCAACGTCCTGCGCCGCGCGCTCCAGGCGTTCGCGGGCCGCTTCCAGCTCGCGCTCCACTTCGCGATCACGCTGCTCAGCTACGGCCGCCGGCGGTGGGCGCTGTGCGACAGCGGCAACCGCCCAGGCCAGCGCCAGGCCACCTACCAATACCGTGGAGAACAACGTTCCGATCCTCTTCATGGTCACTCCTAACGACTTGCTACCAGCGCTTCGGCGTAGCGCACCTGCACCCAGGATTTGAGTAAACGCTCCCGCTCCCGCAGGAGTTGGGGCACCTGCGCCTGGCCCGCGACCTGCGGATCGCTCAAGGTATCGTCGATCCACGCCATCCGATCCTCGAGCGCAGCGGCCAGCAGATAGGACTCCCCCTTGACGACCGCCGCCTCGGCCAGTCGCGGCACGGCTGCGCCCTCTGCCGGCCCGCTCGCCCGATCAGCCTGGGCTGCTGCAACAGCATTCGGGTCGGATGTCGCAATGCTCACGCTCGTCTGCAGGCGCTGCAGGGCGCCGACAGCAACTGCCACGAGTGCGCATGCGGCCACGGTGGTCGATATCCGGCGCGTCCGCTGGGCGTGCTCGGTACTGCGCTGTACACGGCGGCTGAACTCATCGTAGTCGTAGGGCGGCGCGCTCGTCGCGCTCATCGCCCGCCAGTTGCTGATCACTTGCTCGTGTTTCACTAACAGTCTCTTTCAGTAGATTGACAGGGGCCTCGACGCCGCCGGCGGATCCCGCCCGGCGACCAGCTGCGCCTTGGCGCGCGCCACGGCGGACTTGGAAAAGCTCACCGAACGGCCGAAAGATGTCGCGATCTCCTCGTGCGACCAACCCTCGACCTCGTACAGCCAGATCACGAGTCGCGCACGCGGCGCCAACGCAGCCAGTGCCCGCTCGGCGTCGATCATCTCCGGCAAGCGCGCGTCCCGGGCCGCCGGCTCGTTCGCCTCGGCATTGGCGAACCCATCGAGTGCAACGCGGGCCCGATTCCATGGCGAACGCAATGCCATCAGGCAACGGCGCACTGCGATCGCCTGCACCCAGGCGCCAAAAGGCGCATCGTCCCGGAACTGCTCGAGGTGCTCGTACATGGCGATAAGCGTGTCCTGCAGGAGGTCCTCGGCCAGCGCCTTGTGCCGCACGATCCGACGAATCAGGCCAAAGGCATTGCCGGCAACCGCGTTGAACAGCGTCTCGCGCGCCGCCGCATCGCCCCCACGGGCGGCGGCCACGGTCTCGGGGTCGACGACGGTCTCGGAAAGGCGTCCCATAGCGATCAGATGCAGGACCTTAGAGAAAGGTCGCAAATCCCCTTATACTCCCGCTCCCGCGCCGGGATGGCGGAACTGGTAGACGCGGCGGACTCAAAATCCGTTGCCCTAAAAAGGCGTGTGGGTTCGATTCCCTCTCCCGGCACCATTATTCGAGTTCGGATGAAGTTCTGTAGTCAATGTGGCTCGCCTGTCGAGCACAAGATTCCTGCGGGTGACAATTTGCCGCGGCATGTCTGTACGAGCTGCGGGACGGTCCACTATGCCAACCCCAAGTTGGTGGTAGGCTGCGTACCAGAGTGGAACGGCCGAATCCTGCTGTGCAAGCGCGGCATTGAGCCGCGCTTGGGCTATTGGACGGTGCCTGCCGGATTCCTGGAGAACGGTGAGACGCTCCAGCAGGCCGCAGCGCGCGAAACGCGCGAGGAGGCCTTGAACGACATCGAAGTGGGCTCGCTCATTGCTATCGTGGACGTGACGCAAGCACATCAGGTGCACGTGTTTTTCCGTGCGCGCATGCTGCACGAGCGTTTTGGACCGACGGCCGAAAGTCTGGAAGTCAGATTGGTCGATCTGGACGATATTCCGTGGGACGATTTGGCGTTCCCCAGCACAGAGTTCGCGCTGCGGCGCTATCTCGCAGACCGCGCAGCGGGCGAAGAACGACACCACTTTGTCGAGCTTACCGGGCGTTTTAGCTGATTGCGCCCGCGCGTGGCAAAATGCGCCCCGGCCTCGCGGCCCCACAACATCGATTCACAGGAACCGCTCCATGACCTTCGTCGTCACCGAAGCCTGCATCAAGTGCAAATACACCGACTGCGTTGAAGTGTGTCCGGTGGACTGTTTCCACGAAGGGCCGAATTTTCTCGTGATCGACCCCGACGAGTGCATCGACTGCACGCTCTGCGAGCCCGAGTGTCCGGTGGAAGCGATCTTCTCTGAGGACGAGGTACCGGCCGACCAGAAGGAATTCACGCAGATCAATGCGGATCTCGCCAAGAAATGGCCGGTGATCACCGAAATGAAGCCTGCCCCGACCGACGCCAAACAATGGGAAGGCGTACCAGACAAACGCAAGCTGCTGGAAGAATAGCGCCTAGCGCGCCGCCAGACTCTCTTGCAGCTTCGATGCGAGCCCCGCTGGGGGCAGATAACCCGGGATCAGGTCGCCGTTCTCGAACACGATGGCAGGCGTGCCGCGCAGCGCCAGATCCTGGCCCAACTCGTAGTCGCGGGCGACGACGGTGGCCGCGCATTTCGGTGCCTTGATCGTCTCACCACGCTTGGAACGCGTCAGCGCATCCTTGCGATTGGCGGAACACCAGACCTTTTCCGCTTTGCTCCACGCCTCGCTCCCCGGCCCAGTGCGCGGATATAGCAGGTAGCGAATCGCGATACCACGCTTGTTGTAGTCGGCGATATGGGAATGCAGCTCCTGACAGTAGCCGCAATCGATATCAGTGAAGACAGTCACCGTGTACTTCGGATCCTTGGGTGAGAACACGATCATCTCGCTTTCCGGAATGTCGCCGATCAGCTTCTTGCGCACCGCGCGCCGTCGTGTCTCAGTGAGGTTGTCGTCGGTGTCGAGATCGTAGAGATCGCCGGCGATCAGATAGCGCGCGTCACTCGCGACGTAGGCCACTGCGCCGCGGCGCGTCACTTCGAACACGCCCGGCACAGGCGAAGCGCGCACGTCCTCCGGCTTCACGCCGTCGATCTTCTTCGCGATCGCCACACGTGGATCGGCTTTGGCTGTACTGCTGTTAGCCTGCTGAGCTTGCGCGAGCGACCCGAGAACGAGCGCCGCACCGAGCAGGAGGATCCGCCAGAGATTGACCATACGCAGCAACACCTTCATCGATTCGATCTGCCAGACCATGAAGAGCCCATTCAAGGGCAACGGCATTTGGACCACCCCGGGCCCATAAGGTTCGGCGCCTGAACCCGGCGCGGAGTCTAGCAGAGTGCCCTGCCGGACACGCCGCGGCGCAGCCTACCCGCGGGGGTGGTGCTGCTGGTGCAGGTCTTTCAGGCGTTCGCGTGCGACGTGGGTATAGATCTGGGTGGTGGAGAGATCGCTGTGCCCGAGCAGCATCTGCACGACCCGCAGGTCGGCACCGTGATTGAGCAGGTGGGTCGCGAAGGCATGCCGCATGGTGTGCGGTGACAGACCCTTGTCGATCTGCGCCTTGCGTGCATAGCGCTTGATGATGTGCCAGAACGCCTGGCGCGTCATGCGATCGCCGCGGCGCGTCGGAAACAGGAAGTCCGTGGTGCGATCGAGCAGGATCTCGTTGCGTGGGCCGCGCACGAAATCCGTCAGCCAGCGGACCGCTTCTTCGCCGAGCGGGATCAGGCGCTCGCGATTGCCCTTGCCGACGATGCGGATGACCCCTTGGTTGGTGTTGATCTGGCTGTACTTGAGATTCACGAGTTCCGTGACGCGCAGACCCGTGGCGTACAGCACCTCGAGCATGGTGCGATCGCGATGGCCCAGAGGATCAGAGATCAGCGGCGCGTTCAGGAGCGACTCGACTTCTTCCTCGGTCAACGATTTCGGCAACGAGCGTCCGATCTTCGGCATCGCAATCTGCGCGGTAGGATCATCGCGCAAGACTCCCTCGCGCACGAGATAGCGGAAGAACCGACGGAATGAGGACAGCTGCCGTGCGGTGGACCGCGGCCGTGCGCCATATTCGACCCGGTATGCAATGAAGGCGAGCAGGTCGGCGCGTGTCGTACGGGTCAGCTCGACGTCTCGATCAGCCAGCCAGCGAGACAGTGCCGTGAGGTCGGCGCGATACGCGGCAAGCGTGTTCGAGGCCAGGCCTCGTTCCATCCAGACGGCGTCGAGAAATTGTGAGACCGTTGGATCGATGGCAGCTGCGGTGGTCGATTCGGCAGTCGCTGTGGCGTGCTTGGCCAAGTCCGTACTCATTTCGAAAGCGGAAAATTCCTGACGCGGAGTATGCGGACCGCCGCGCGCCCACCGGCGTGATCACCTTCACAGCCCGAGAAAAGCATTAACATAAAGAGAACCAGTTCACATCACGGTACCCGGCGACTCAACCGACAATTCACCATGACCGAACGAGCGGCAGCACACACACTCGAGCAGCGCAGCATGTGGCTTGCGCCACTGCGCCTCGTGTACGGCCTGTACGCGGTGACAACGTTCATTCTGCTCGCGCTGCTCGCGCTGCTGTGCATTCTGCTGCTGCCACGGCTCACCTGGCGCCGCGCTGCAGCACGCAACGCCGCGCGCGCCGCACTTTTCTTGGTCGGCATGCCCGTGTCGGTCAAACACCAGTCGCTCGTACCAGACGACCAATGCGTCGTCGTCGCCAATCACGCCAGCTACCTCGACGGCATTGTGTTCACGGCTGTGCTACCCGCTCGATTTGGTTTCGTCATCAAGCGTGAAATGGATTCGGTGCCACTGGCGGGGCTGCTGCTGCGCCGCCTCGGGTCCGAATTCGTGGATCGTTCGAACCGCGGGAAGAGCGCCAGCGATGCACGTCGGGTGCTCCGCACGGCGACCAATGGGCACTCCCTCGTGTTCTTCCCAGAAGGTACGTTCTCGCACGAGCCAGGGCTGCTGAAATTCCATACGGGCGCGTTCGCCATTGCGGCGCGCGCACGCTGCCCCGTGGTGCCGGCTGTGATTCGTGGCACCCGGCATGCGCTTCCCAGTTCTCGCATTCTGCCGCTGCCGGGACGAATCGAAGTCGAGTTTCTGACACCGATCGTCAGTAGCGCGGATGTCGCGCCCGACGCGATCGAACTTCGCGAGCAGTCGCGACGACGAATCCTGGACGAGCTCGGCGAACCGGATTTGTCGAACGCTGCGTGAAAGTAGATGCGGGCCGGGTCGGTCGCGCGAGGGTGGCGGGGCGAGTGCTTGAATCGTGCTGTCAGCGGCAACGCCATTTGCCGCCGCGCCGTAGACCAACATTTTGTCAGCGATGATTCTTTTTGGCGAGTGGTCAACAAGGCGGCGCGCAATGCGCGGCTCAGCACGCCGACGGCGAGGCGTGCCGTGACCACCGGCGCGCACTCGCCCCGCCACCCTCGCACACCCACCCCGGCCCGCGGGTGCGCTCACACAACGTTGGAGCGTCCGGTGAAACGCAACTCAAGTAGTGGCTTTCCGCGACAATGAGCGGGTGCGGGATGAGGGGTGGGCGAGCCGCGCACACTGTCAGCAGGGCACGCCCGAATGGGTTATCAACCCGGCGCGCTCGTGGCATCGACCGTTCGAGCGGTGCCCTCGAGCCACACTCCCATCGGCTATGTTCTTCAACGGCGCGCCGGCAAATTCCCACCTGACTACCTGTCGACCGGCCGCGGCTCGCCCACCCCTCATCCCGCGGCCGCCACTGTCACGTCACGTCACCTCACAACCTACATGTTGCGCCGATATTGACCACCCACTTGATAGAGCGCGTGCGAAATCTGCCCGAGCGAACAACACGCCACCGCATCCATGAGAGCTGCGAAGACGTTACCGCCAGTCGCCGCCGCGCTTTGCAGCTCGCGTAGCGCATCCGGCGCACGCCCCGCGTTGCGCTGCTGAAATGCACGCACCGCGTTCACCTGATCGTCCTTCTCCTGGCCAGTCGAGCGAATCAGTGCCACCGCCTGATGCTCCTGCGAAGCATCATGTTCTGACAGGAAAGTATTCACGCCGACGATCGGTAGGCTGCCGTCGTGTTTCAAGGTCTCGTAGTAAAGGCTCTCCTCCTGGATCTTGCCGCGCTGGTACATTGTCTCCATCGCGCCCAGCACGCCGCCACGCTCGGAGAGCGACTCGAATTCCTTATAGACCGCCTCCTCCACCATATCCGTCAGTTCCTCGATCAGGAACGAGCCTTGCCAGGGATTCTGTGTCTTGTTGAGACCGAGCTCACGATTGATGATCATCTGGATGGCCACCGCGCGGCGCACGCTCTCCTCCGTAGGAGTAGTCAGTGCTTCGTCGTAGGCATTGGTGTGCAAGCTGTTGCAGTTGTCGAACAGCGCATACATCGCCTGCAAGGTCGTACGGATGTCGTTGAACTGGATCTCGCGCGCGTGCAGCGAGCGACCCGAGGTCTGGATGTGATACTTCATCATCTGGCTGCGCGCACTCGCGGCGTATCGATCACGCATGGCTCGTGCCCAGATGCGGCGCGCCACGCGCCCGATTACCGCGTACTCCGGGTCCATGCCGTTGGAAAAGAAGAACGACAGATTGGGAGCGAAGTCATCGATCGCCATGCCGCGCGCCAGGTAGTACTCGACGATCGTGAAGCCATTGGCGAGCGTGAAGGCTAGTTGCGAGATCGGATTGGCGCCGGCCTCGGCGATGTGATAGCCGGAAATCGACACTGAGTAGAAATTTCGAACGTCATTGTCCGAAAAGAACTGCTGCACATCGCCCATCATGCGCAGCGCGAATTCGGTCGAGAAAATGCAGGTGTTCTGCGCCTGATCCTCCTTGAGGATGTCGGCCTGCACCGTACCACGCGCCAGCGACATGGCTTCGGTACGCAGGCGCTCGTACTCCGCCAGCGTCAGCACACCCGGCGCCACCAGCTGCCGGGCGGTGATGCCGAGCAGCGCCAGTCCGGAGCCGTCATGGCCCTCCGGCAGATCGCCGTTGTACACGGGCACCGCTGCACCGCGCTCACGAATGCCGGCATGCAGCTTGGCGATCAGCTGCTTTGCCGCGGGCCAGCGTCCTTCCTTTTTCAGCATGCGCTCGACGCGTTGATCGATGGCCGTGTTCATGAACATCGCGAGCAACATCGGCGCCGGCCCGTTGATCGTCATGGACACCGAGGTATTGGCGGCGCACAAATCGAAACCCGAGTACAGCTTTTTCATGTCATCGAGTGTTGCGATCGAGACGCCCGAATTGCCGGTGCGCCCGTAGATATCAGGACGCGTATCCGGATCCTCGCCATACAGCGTCGTGGAATCGAACGCAGTCGACAAGCGCGTGGCCGCGCTGCCGCGCGCGAGATAGTGAAACCGTCGATTGGTCCGCTCCGGCGGTCCCTCGCCCGCGAACATGCGGATCGGATCTTCCTGCTCACGGCGATAGGGATACACGCCGCTCGTGTACGGATAGGATCCCGGCAGGTTCTCGGCGCTGATGAAGCGCAGGATTTCGCCCCAGTCGCGAAACTTGGGCGTAGCGATCTTCGGCACGTGATTCCGGCTCAGTGTCTCACTGTAGTTGGCGCCGGTGATCTCCCGATCGCGCACGCGGTAACGGTACTCAGGATCGGTGACAGCTTTGACTCGCGCCGGCCAATGATGCAGCTCGCCGAGCGCCTGCTGCCCAACCTCGTCCAGCGCCTGGTTGTACGCCGCACGCAGCGCGATGCGCGTGGCATCCCCGCCCTGGTCGCCGTCGACCGAAGTCAACGCCACCGGATAGCGCTCCAGCGGCGTCGGCAGCGGCGCATCGTGCAGCGCATTGAGCGCCTGATAAACACCATAGGCACGGCTTGCAGCACCCGCTCGCCGCTCGATCTCGGTGTGGGCGCGTCTACCAGCCTGGGCGATCTCCGCCAGATAGCGGGACCGCGCGCTCGGAATCAGGGGATCGCGGGTCGTGAATTCGGTTGGGCCCAGATCGAGCGGTGCGCCGTCGCGTGCCGACCAGGCATGTGGCCCGATCTTCTTGGCATCGATGGCGGCTACGATCGCACCAAACAGTCGATTCACGCCGGGATCGTTGAACCGGCTGGCAATCGTCGGGAAGACGGGTGTATCGGCATCCGCGATCTTCAGCCGATCGATGTGATTGCGGCGCCACTGCTTGCGCACGTCGCGCAGACTGTCCTCGGCGCCGCGCTTCTCGAACTTGTTGAGGACGATCATGTCGGCGAAATCGATCATGTCGATCTTCTCGAGCTGACTGGCCGCGCCGTACTCGTTAGTCATGACATACAGCGACAGATCGACGAGATCGATGATCTCGGTGTCGCTCTGACCAATACCGGCCGTCTCGACGATGATGAGATCGAAGCCCGCCAGTTTGTAGAGCGCGATGACATCCTTGAGCGCCGCGCTGGTCGCGAGATTCCGCCGGCGCGTGGCGAGCGAGCGCATGAAGATATTCTCGGCTGCCAGCGAATTCATGCGAATCCGGTCGCCGAGTAACGCCCCGCCAGTGCGGCGTCGAGTCGGGTCGACTGCCACCACCGCGATCTGCCGGTCAGGGAAGTAGCGCACGAAGCGCTGTAACAACTCGTCATTGAGGCTCGACTTGCCGGCGCCGCCCGTGCCGGTCAGGCCGATGACCGGGACCTGCTTGCGCCTGCCAGTCGCCTGCTGCTTGGCCTGATGCTGGGCAATGGCACGCAGAACCGCGTCGCGTGAGCGGTCGCCGTCGGTTGCATCTTCCAGCGCCGTGATGGTGCGCGCGATCTGGCGGTGATCGCGCGGATTGAGCGGCCCAAACTCGAACGCCGGTCGCCTGGCCGCTCGCACTCGCGCCAGTACGTCATCGATCATTCCGACGAGGCCGAGTGTGCGGCCATGTTCGGGCGTATAGATCTTCTCGACGCCATGTTGCTCGAGCGCGGCGATTTCGTCCGGCGCGATCGTGCCGCCCCCACCGACCACCACCCGAATGTGCTCGCTGCCGAGTTCGCGCAGCATATCGACCATGTACGCAAAGTACTCGTTGTGTCCGCCCTGATACGAGCTGACAGCAATGCCGTCCGCGTCCTCCTGGATCGCGGCGCGCACGATGTCCGCGACACTGCGATTGTGCCCCAGATGCACGACCTCGCCGCCGCCAGCCTGTAGCAGTCGTCGGATCATGTTGATGGCGGCGTCGTGGCCATCGAACAGGGACGCGGCGGTGACGAACCGCAATGTTTCCCGTTGCACCGCAGGATCGCCGCCCGCCTGGTCCGCCGGCGTAGCACGCCGTACATTCTGCTGCGCTGTCGACATAAGACACTCCTGGAACACTGCTACGGCAGGCGCGCTAAGTTACCGAGTGGTAATATAATTACCGATGAGTATCGAACGACGGCTGTCGGATGTCAAAAGGAGTCGAGCTTGTCCCGCAAAACCTCAGCTTCCAAGCAGCGACGCAGTACGCGCGCGCCGCTGGCCAATGCCGCGCCACCGGAATCGCCCTGGTCCCGACCTCGACGACGAGCACAGGAACGAGAAATCAAGCGCGACGCAGTGATTCTCACAGCGGCGCGCGCCTTTCAACAACGCGGCTACCACAACACATCACTCGATGATCTCGCGGGCCTACTCGGCGTCACCAAACCAACGCTGTACCACTACGTACGCAACAAAGAGGAAATCCTGTTCGAATGTTTTCGCACGGGGCTCGACCAAATACGCACCGGCCTACGCGAGGCTGACGCCAGCGACGCCCCGGCACGCGAGCGTCTCGCAATCGTGGTACGTCAGTACGCCGCCGCCATTGCTTCCGATTTCGGCTGGTGCATGGTGCGCGCCGAGGATCAGGATCTCAGCATCGAGATGAGTTCGGCGATCAAAGCGCTGAAATCGGAGATCGATCAGGGTTTGCGCCGGCTCATCCGCGCCGGCAGCGCGGACGGTTCCATCGCCGCAGCGCAGGACCCCAAGCTGGCCGCATTCGCGCTCGCCGGCGCGCTCAACTGGATGGGCCACTGGTATCGACCCGACGCCGCACTGACGGCCGATCAGGTGGCAGACGGATTTCTAGAGTTGTTCGGTCTGGGCCCGACCCCAAAAGCGCACCGAGCTCGATACAATGGTGCTTCCAAGCGGCTCAGTCAGTGAGCCGGAGAGAGTAAACAAGATGTCGAATCAAGTCGTAATCGTGAGTGCCAAGCGCACGCCGGTCGGTGCCTTCATGGGCGCATTGTCTGGCGCTACCGCCATTGACCTCGGCGCCGCCGCCATCAAAGGCGCCCTGGATGCCGCTGGCATCGCTGGCAAAGACGTGCAGGAAGTCATCATGGGCTGCGTGTTGCCCGCCGGGCTTGGCCAGGCACCTGCACGCCAGGCTGCGCTCGCGGCGGGCATTCCCGTGGGCACACCGGCGACGACCATCAATAAGATGTGCGGCTCTGGGCTCAAGGCGATCATGCTGGCAGCCGACCAGATTCGTGCGGGCGATATCGACGTTGCGGTTGCCGGCGGGCTCGAGTCGATGTCCAACGCACCCTATCTGCTACCTAAAGCGCGCGCTGGCATGCGCATGGGGCATGGAGAAGTCCTGGACCATATGTTCTACGACGGACTGCAGAGCCCATTCGATGGCCAGCTGATGGGCTGCTTCGCCGAGAATACCGCCGACAAGTACAAGTTCACGCGTGCCGAGCAGGATGCGTTTGCGACCGAATCGACCCAGCGAGCCGTGCGCGCCGTGGAATCTGGCGCGTTCGCCGACGAAGTCGTTAGTGTCACGGTCAAAGGCCGCAAGGGAGACAGCGTGGTCGACAAGGACGAAACGCCCTACACAGTCGATCTCAAGAAGATCCCGCAACTGAAACCGGCATTCCGCAAAGATGGTACGGTGACAGCGGCGTCGTCTTCGTCCATTTCTGACGGCGCGGCGGCCGTCGTGCTGATGAGCGAAAAGACCGCCTTGGCCCGGGGTCTCAAGCCGCTCGCGCGCGTCGTCGCCTACGCCAGTCACGCACAGGAGCCAGAGTGGTTCACTACCGCGCCGTCGGGCGCTATCAAGAAGACGCTTGCAAAGCTTGATTGGCAGCCGGACCAGGTGGATCTCTATGAGGTCAACGAGGCGTTCGCGGCGGTCACGATGGCGGCGATGCGGGATATCGGCTTCGCCCATGATCGCACCAACGTCAACGGCGGAGCCTGTGCGCTCGGGCATCCAATCGGCGCCACGGGCGCGCGCATCGTGACCACCCTCGTGCATGCATTGCGCAAGCGCGGAGGCAAGCGCGGGCTGGCGTCGCTTTGCATTGGCGGTGGCGAAGCGACCGCGCTGGCGCTCGAAATCATCTGAGCAGGAACACACGATGAACATCAAAGAAATTCGGGCCGTTATTTCAGGTGGCGCTTCCGGCTTGGGCAACGCCGTTGCCCAACATCTGGTCGCGCAGGGCGCGAAGGTCGCGTTGCTCGATGTACAGGAAGGCCCTGGGCAGGCAGCGGCCAAGGCTTTGGGCACCGCTGCCAGCTTCGTCAAGTGCGACGTGACGTCGGAAACCGAAGTCAATGCGGCGATGGAGACCGCTCGCGCGCGCATGGGAGGCATCAATCTGCTGGTCAATTGCGCTGGCGTGATTGGTGCCGGGCGCGTGCTCGGCAAGAACGGGCCGATGGCAGCCGAGTTCTTCACCAAGGTGATCCATATCAACCTGATCGGCACTTTTCTGTGCGACAAGGCCGCCGCGGCGATCATGCAGCACAACACACCGAATGCTGATGGCGAACGGGGCGTGCTGATCCACACC
>ERZ795053.4665-NODE-4665-length-14689-cov-6.505125_pt1 | contig 14689 bp, 10 predicted proteins | sample MGYA00375137_ERZ795053 | MGnify/ENA primary metagenome ERZ795053 (study PRJEB30182, sample SAMN05720284) | activated sludge metagenome | isolation source: Anaerobic digester | place: Hong Kong | collected 2014-12-17 ... | reverse complement strand
AGCCGTCCAGGAGCTGGCGGCCGCGGCCCTGGTAGATCCCGACTGCATCGCGGCCCTGGACGAGTTCACCGCCATCACTGCGGATTCCGTGCGGGCAAATCTGCTGGGCCAGAAGCTGCTCCAGCTCGTGCTGCCGGGGGTGCCGGACGTCTACCAGGGCACCGAGCTGGTGACCCGCACCCTCGTCGACCCCGACAACCGTCGGCCGGTCGACTACGCCGAGCGGGCTCGGCGGCTGCGCGAGCTCGACGCGGCGGGCGGCCCGCTCGGTGAAGGGCTCGACCGCGAGCTCGACCTCGACGACGAGAAGCTCCTCGTCACCTCGCGGGGGCTGCGGCTGCGCCGCGAGCACCCGGAGTGGTTCATGGCCGGATCCACCTGGCAGTTGCTCGACGCGACGAGCGAGCACGCCATCGCGGTGGTCCGCGGCGACGCCGACGGTGCGGGCTGTGTCGCGGTCGCCACCCGGCTCGTCGAGGGGCTGACGGCCGACGGCGGCTGGGGCGAGCACACCGTGGCCCTGCCGGACGGCAGCTGGCTCGACCTGCTCTCCGGGGCACGGATCGCGGCCGGCCGGGGCGGCACGCCGCTCGCGCAGATCCTCGCCCACCGGCCGGTCGCCTTGCTGGTGCGGGCGCGCTGATGCCGCGGCTGAGCGTCTGGGCGCCGCAGGCCCGCGAGGTGACCGTCGTCCTCGGCGGGCCGGACGACGGCGGTGAGCGGGCGGCATACCCGATGGAGCGCGGCGCCGACGGTGTGTGGAGCCGCGACGTCGAGGCGGTCGAGCCGCTCGACTACGCCTTCCGCGTCGACGGCGGTGAGCCGACGCCAGACCCGCGCAGCGCATGGCAACCCCACGGTGTGCACGGACCGAGCCGCTGGGTCGACATCGAGTCCTTCTCGTGGACCGATACGAATTGGGCTGGACCGCAAGGCGGTTCAGGAATCCTCGGCGCGGTGCACTACGAGCTGCACGTCGGGACGTTCACCCCCGAGGGCACCCTCGATGCCGCCATCGACCGGCTCGGCGCGCTCGTCGAGCTCGGCGTCGACGTCGTCGCGCTCATGCCGGTCGCCGCCTTCCCGGGCCGATGGGGCTGGGGCTACGACGGCGTCTTCCCGTATGCCGTGCACGACGGCTACGGCGGCCCGGCAGCGCTCGCGCGCTTCGTCGACGCCTGCCATGCCCGCGGCCTCGGGGTGAGCCTCGACGTCGTCTACAACCACCTCGGTCCGGTCGGGAACTACCTCGCCCGGTTCGGTCCCTACTTCACCGACCGACACCACACCCCGTGGGGCCAGGCCATCGACCTGGACGGCCCCGACGCCGCTCATGTTCGGCGATTCGTCATCGACAGCGCGCTGCGTTGGCTGCGCGACTTCCACCTCGACGCCCTGCGGCTGGACGCGGTGCACGAAATGCACGACGACTCCGAGCGACATCTGCTCGCCGAGCTCTCTGACGAGGTCGCCTGTCTCGCAACGACACTCGGGCGGCCACTCGGTCTGGTTGCGGAGAGCGACCTCAACGACCCCCGGATGGTCACCTCCACTGCCGAGGGCGGGCTTGGCATGACCGCCCAGTGGGCCGACGACGTCCATCACGCCCTGCACGCGGCGCTCACCGGTGAGTCGCAGGGCTATTACGCCGACTTCGCCGAGGTCGGCGCCCTCGCGCAGACGCTCACCGGCGTGTTCCTGCACGACGGCCGGTGGAGCACCTTCCGGGGTCGGGAGTGGGGGGCGCCGGTCGCCACCGCCCGGATCGACGGCCGACGATTCCTGGGCTATCTGCAGACCCACGACCAGGTGGGGAACCGGGCGGCCGGCGACCGGATCCACGACGGGCTCACGCCCGGTCGGCAGGCGGCCGGCGCCGCGCTCTACCTGCTCTGGGCGGGGACGCCGATGATCTTCATGGGCGAGGAGTGGGCGGCCTCGACCCCCTGGCAGTTCTTCACCGACTTCGACCCGGCCGACCCGATCGCCGACGCGGTCCGGGACGGGCGGCGAGCCGAGTTCGCCGCCCACGGATGGGACGCCGCCCACGTGCCCGACCCGCAGGACCCGGCCACCCGAGAGTCCAGCGTGCTGCGCTGGGAGGAACGCGAAGCGCCTTGCCACGCAAGGATGCTCGACTTCTACCGCGCGCTCGTGGCGATCCGGCGCGCCGAGCCTGACCTCCGTGACGGGCGGCTCGATCTGGTGCGGGTGCGGCACGACGACGACGAGCTCGTGCTGCGTCGCGGCTGCATCGCGGTCGTCGTCAACCTCGCCGAGCGTTCGCAGACGGTGGGTCTCGAGGGGGCCGAGGGTGCGGGGCTGCTGCTCGCCTGGCATCCCGAGTCGACCGTTCTCGAGGCGGACGGGGTGCGGCTCGGGCCGCACGGCTCGGCCGTCCTGCGGATGTCCTCGACGGCCGACGGCTGACACACTGTCCCGGTGCAGATCAGGCCGATCGACCTCGGGTCCGACGACGAGCTGCGGCGCTTCTACGACGTCGCGGTCGCGGTGCGCGCGTTCGAGCGCCCGCACTTCGTGCCGTCGACCTTCGCGGACGTCGCTGCGGCGATGCGGCATGACGACCCGGGCGAGCGCCAGCTGCACTGGGGTCTGTGGGAGGGCGCCGAGCTCGTCGGCCTGGTCACGGCCTGGCTGCCGTTGGACGACAACGTCGAGACGATGTGGGGCGAGGTCTCGGTGCATCCGGACCAGCGCCGCCGGGGCTACGGCGCCCGCGGGCTGGTCCATCTCGTCGAGCAGGCCAAGACGCTGGGCCGCTCGCGGATCGTCGGTGCGGCCCACTACCCGCCGACCCGCTCGATCGACCATCCCTACCGGCTCTTCCTCGAGAACAACGGCTTCCGGCTCGGGAATGTCCAGCTGAGCCGACTGCTCGAGCTGCCGGTGAGCGACACGCTGCTCGACGAGCTCGCCGCGGAGGCAGCCGCGGCATACCGCGACAACTATCGGGTGGACACCTTCGAGGAGGTGCCCGAGCCCTTGCTGCCGTCGCTGTGCGCGGTGATGAACCGGGTCGCCACCGATGCGCCCACCGGAGAGATCGAGTGGGAGCCGGAGTCGCTCACCCCGACCCGCTATCTGTGGACCGTCGTCAAGGAGGCCGAGCGCGGGCGGCGACGGCTCACCAGCGTCGCGATCGACCGGGACACCGGCGAGGTGGCCGCCTACACCGAGCTCATCCTCGCCCCCGACATCACCCGGGCCCACCAGTCGGGAACGCTGGTCGACGCACGGCACCGGGGGCGCCGGCTCGGGCTCGCGGTCAAGGTGGCGAACCTGCAGGCCGTGCAGGAGCGGCATGCCGACCGGGTCGACATCGTGACGAGCAACGCCGCGGAGAACCCGTGGATGGTCGCCATCAACGATCGCCTCGGCTTCCAACCCGTCGAGATCGAGGGCGAGTTCTACCGACAGCTGTGACCGGCCGCGACAACCGACGGCTCTCGGCTGGCATACGGTGGGCTCATGCTGGTCGCCTTCTCCGTCGCCCCCGCCGTCGCCGATGAGACCGGGTCGGTGAGCCAGGCCGTCGCCGCCGCCATCCGCGTCGTCCGTGCGTCGGGCCTGCCCAACCGCACCGACTCGATGTTCACGACCATCGAGGGGGAGTGGGACGAGTGCATGGCGGTCGTCAAGGCGGCCTGTGACGAGATCGGCAAGGTCAGTTCCCGGGTCGGCCTGGTGCTCAAGGCCGACATCCGGCCGGGCTTCACCGGCCAGCTCGACGCGAAGGTCGAGCGGATCGAGGCCGCGCTCGCCACCGACGCGCCTGCGTAGCCCTCGATGATCTGGGCGGCGCTGCGCCACCGACCCGGGCAGGCCTGGCTGCTGGCCCTGCTCGCCGCGCTCGTCGTCGGCTGTGCGTCCTTCGGCCCGCTCTATGCCCGGGCCCTCGAGCACTCGCTGCTGCGTGGCGGGCTCGACCGGACCCCCGAGCAGGCGACCGCCTTCGTGCTGTCCTCGGCGCGTGATGGGCAGAGGCGGATCGACGCGGCCACCGTGCGTGCCGCCCTGCCGCCATCGATCGGGGTCTTCTACGACGCCGGGGTCGAGGTCTGGACCGGCCGGCTGCTGCTCACCGGCCGAGCGGGCGTCGCGCGCACCCCGATCCGGGCCACGGCCCAGGTCTGCGCGGGGCTCGACGTCGTGCGCGGGCGGTGTGCCGAGGCGGCCTACGAGGTGCTCGTCTCGGAGGCGGAGGCCACCCTGCAGGGCTGGGGGCCGGGCACCGTGCTCACGGCGACCGAGCAGCGCCCGAGCGTCGCCGCCGTGCCTCCCTTCACTCGACCGCTCACCGTCGTCGGCACCTACCGTCAGCACAGCGACCGCCGGTCCTGGGCCTGGGTCACGCTGGAGGGGCGGGCCGGCACCGTGCTGCCCGGGCTGGAGGCGGAGCCGCTGATGGACGACGTCGTCACCACGCCGGCGACCTTCGCCGACCAGCCCACCGGCTCGTCGGCGACGGCGATCGGCTGGACCCAGGTCTTCGTCGAGGTCACCCACGTGCTGCGCCGCGACCGACTCTCCGTCGACGACCTGCCGGGGCTGGCGCCGCAGCTCGAGCAGGCGCGCGCCGCGGGCCTGCATGCCCACCCGTCGGTCGACCTCCGCACCGGCCTCGGCGAGCTCACCGACGAGGTCGTCGAGGGGCAGCGCCAGGCGCGGGTCATCGTGCCGCTGCTCATGGCCCAGCTCGCCCTGCTCGGCGTCGTCGTGCTGGGCCTGGTCGCCGGCTCGGCCATCGAGCAGCGCCGGCAGGAGGCTGCGCTCGCCCGGCTGCGCGGCGCCGGGGCCGCCGGTGCCCAGCGCTTGCTGCTGGCCGAGCTCGGCACCGCAGTGCTGCTCGGCGCTCCCATCGGCGTTCTCGCCGCGGTCCTCGCCACGGCCGTCGTGTCGCGGGTCTGGCTGGCCGCCGGCGTGCCGCTGGAGGTGCCGACCGCGACGTATGCCGCGGCGCTCGCCGGGGTGGTCGTGGCCGGCGCCGCCCTGGTGCTCGCCGCTCGACGGACCGCGAGCGAGCCGCTCGCCGCGCTGCTGCGCCGAGTGCCGCCGCGTCGCCGCACCGTGGCGTTGGGGCTGCTCCACGCGCTCGTCATCGGGGTGTCCCTCGCCGGGCTCGTCGGGGTCATGACCGGCACGGTCACCGGTCCGCTCGCCCTGCTCACGCCGGCCCTGGTGTCGCTGGCCGTGGGGCTGTTGCTCGCTCACCTCATCGTTCCGCTGGCCGGGCTGGTGGCCCGCCGGGCGACCCGGCGAGGGAGCGTGCCCGTGGGGCTGGCCGCGGCCCAGGTGGCCCGGCGCCCGGCAGTGCGGCGGGTCGTCACCCTCGTCACCGTCGCCACCGCTCTCACGGTCTTCGCCGCGGACGCAGCGGTCGTCGGCGCCCGCAACCGCGAGTGGCGGGCCCGCACCGAGACCGGGGCGGCGCTGGTGGTGGGGACCACCGCGACCTCGATCCCCGCACTTGTCGAGGCCGTGGCGGCCGCCGATCCGGGCGGTGAGCGGGCGACCCCGGTCGTCTGGGTGCGGCAGGGCAGCGCGGATGCGCTGCGCACGATGGCGGTGGTGCCCGGTCAGTTCGAGCGGGTGGCCGATCTGCCGGTCAGCCGCGACGCCTTCGTCCTGGACGCCCTGCGAGTCATGCCGCCGCAGCCGGCCCGGATCTCCGGCCGGCGAGTCAGCGTCACGGTCACCCCGACCCTGCAGCGACTCGACCCCACCGCCGTCGGCGCACCGGGGGATCCCGACCGCCGCCGCCCGATCGTGCTCTCCGTGCGGCTGGCCCTCGGCAACGGGGCGATCACGACAGTGGGGCTGGGCGAGATCCCGCCCGAGGCGACCGGGCAGCTCACCCTGGGCACCGACGTCGACTGCACGAGCGGCTGCGCCGTCCTCGGCATCGGCATCGAGCGGGTTCTCGGCGACGCGAGCATCGTGCGCGGGCGGATCGTGCTTGACCGGCTCGCCGGCGATGCGGGCCCGCCCGCCGACCTTGGCCGCTCTGGCCTGTGGGAAGGACGCGGCACCGTCTCGACGATCGACCTCATCCCCTTCGCGGTGCCGGCCGATGTCGGCTCGCCGACCGCCCTGGCGATCGACCTGCTCACCGATCGGACCAACCTCTGGGTGCCGTCGACCGCCGAGGTCGGGTCGCTGCCCGGCCTGCTCGTCGGCGCGCCCCCGCCCGGCTCCACCCCGGGACGGCCGGTCACGGCCGCCGGGATCGACGGCATCTCGGTCTCGCTGCTGCCGGTGGGCACGCTGCCCTACGCGCCCGGCGGGGGCACCGGCATCGCGGTCGCGAGCCTGCCGGCGCTCGCCACGAGGGCATCGACAATCAGCATGCTCGGTCGTGCCGAGGTCTATCTGCGCGACCCCGCTCTGCTCGAGCCACTGCGAAAGGAGATGTCCCGCAAGGGAATCACGGTTCGTGAGGTGGTGAGCCAGCCGGACCGGATCGCACTCTACGAGGCGTCAGCGTCCGCCTGGGGGCTGCGGCTCGCGGTCGTCGTCGGGGTGCTCGCCATCGTGCTCGCCGCCCTGGTGCTCCTGCTCGTCGCCGCCACCGCGTGGCGGGGTCGAGCGCGTGACTATGCCGCGCTGCGGATGGCCGGGGTCGGTGCGGGGGCGATCCGCGCCGCGAGCATCGCCGAGCAGGGGGCCGTGGTCGTCGTCGCCGTTCTCGTCGGGGCCGCGTGCGGGGTGCTCTCGACCCGGCTCGCCCTGCCGATGGTGCCGTTGTTCAACCGGCCCTCCGAGACGTATGCCGCCGACCTCTCGCTCGCGTGGCCGACGGTGCTCGCCGCCCTCGGGCTGGCCCTGGTCGTGCTCGTCGTCGTCGCGGCACTCGTCGGGGTCCGGCTGGCCGCCCGAGCGACGCCGGATCGACTGCGGGAGTCGCTGTGAGTGCGCCTCCCGGGCGCGGGCTGGGCGTCGTCACGCGGGGGCTCGTGCACATCTATCGGGCCGAGGGCCACGACGTGGCGGCGCTGTCCGGGGTCGACCTGCGGGTCGCTCCCGGCGAGATCGTCGGCCTGCTCGGTCCCTCCGGGGCCGGCAAGTCCACCCTGCTCACCCTGTGTGGGGGAGTGCTGCGCCCGAGTGCCGGTCGGATCCGGGTGGGCGACCACGACCTCGCCGCGATGACCGAGGGCCAGCTCGACCGCTATCGGGCCGGCGAGGTGGGCGTCGTGCTGCAAGGGGCCGGTCGCAACCTGCTGCCCTACCTCACCCCCCGACAGAACGTCGAGTACGCCCAACGGCCGGCCCGGGCCGTCGGCCGCGAGGTGCCACACGCGGGGGAGGTCCTCGACCTCGTCGGGGTCCTCGACGCGGCACACACCCCGCTGCACCAGCTGACCCCGGGGCGACTGCAGCTGACCGCGCTGGCCGTGGCCATCGCGGCATACCCCGGACTGCTGCTCGGCGACGAGCCGACCAGCCAGCTCGACCACGAGGCCCGGGACACTGTCCTCGACGCAATCCGGCAGGTGAACCGCGAGATCGGCACGACCGTCATCGTCGTCACCCACGACCCGCAGGTCGCCGACCAGCTGCCCCGCACCGTCACCATCCGGGACGGGCGGGTCGGCGGCGAGGGGCGAGCAGGCGAGGAGTTCGCCGTCATCAGCGCAGACGGCTCGCTGCCGTTGCCGCCCGACGCCCTGGAGGCCCTGCCTCCCGGCACGTTGGTCCGGGTGCACGAGATCGAGCCAGGCCGGTGGACGATCGTGCAGGAGTCGGCGCTCGGGGAGGGAGGGGCCAGTGGGCAGGCAGCGGGATGAGCCGGCGACGACGGTCGAGCTGCGCAGTGTCGCTGAGCTGCGCGGCGTCACGGTGCGGTTCGGCCAGGTCGTCGCGCTCGCCGAGGTGTCGCTGCGGGCGGAGGCCGGCGAGCTGGTGGCCGTGACCGGTCCCTCGGGGGCCGGCAAGTCGACGCTCTTGTGGGCCCTCGCCGGGGCGGTGCCGGCCGCCGCCGGTGAGGTGCTCATCGGGGGAGTGGGCCTGCGCGGCCGCGACGACGCAGCCGATCGTGGGGTCGGCCTGGTGCCGCAGGGCAATGGACTGGCGACCGTCCTCACGGCCTACGAGAACGTCGTCCTGCCGATGCTCGCTTGCGGCGTCGAGCCCGGGGCCGCCCACGAGCGGGCCCGTGCCGCGCTTGCCGGTGTGGGGCTGGAGGAGTCGGCCGACCACCTCGTCGAGGAGCTCTCCGGCGGGCAGCAGCAGCGGGTGGCCGTGGCGCGAACGCTGGCCGCCGACCCGCAGATCCTGCTCGCCGACGAGCCCACGAGCGAGCTCGACCACGTCAACCGCGAGCGGATCCTCCAGCTGCTGCAGGCTCGAGCGGCGGCCGGACGAGTGGTCGTGATGGCCACCCACGACCCGGAGGCCGCTCAGCAGGCCGACCGGGTGGTGCGGCTCGACGAGGGCCGGATCGTCGGCGCCCCTCCCGGCGACGGGCTAGCCTGACGCCGTGCCGCTGCCCTTCGATCCGATCCGCCGGGCCGCGCAGCTGTGGCGGGCCCGATGGGGCGATCGGTCGCAGGTCGAGGCGATGGCGACGGCGACCTCGGTGATGCGGGTGCAGCAGCTGCTGCTGCGCGACTACGACGGCATCGTCGGTGCGCACGGGCTGACCTTCGCCCGGTACGAGGCGCTGGTGCTGCTGTCCTTCAGCCGCGACGGCGAGCTGCCGATGAGCCTCATCGGCCAACGGCTCATGGTGCACCCGACCTCGGCGACGAACATCGTGCAACGGCTCGAGGCGGCCGGCTTCGTCGCTCGCCGTCCCAACCCGCGCGACGGCCGGGGCACGCTGGCCGGCATCACCGGCAGCGGCCGCGCGGTCATGGAGGCGGCCACCGCCGATCTCATCGGGGCCGGGTTCGGGCTGACCATGCTGAGTCCCCGCGAGCACGACGAGCTCTTCGCGCTGCTGCGCAAGGTCCGGCACGCACGGGGCGACTTCCAGGAGTCGTAGGCCTCCCAGCCCGCGCGCCGAGATTGCTAGGACGTCCTAGTAAATCTGGGGTAGCCTGAGCCGCATGTCAGAGACGACGGCACCGACGGGCACGACAGGCACGAGCGGGGCAGCCCGCTGGCAGGCTCGCTACGACGCCGCGGTGGCCAAGGGGCAGGTCCGTGACGCGGACTTCACCACCCTGTCCGGGATGCCGGTGGAGCCGGTCTACGGGCCCGGGCTGCACGGCATACCGGATCCGCAGGGCGACACGGAGCGCGAGCGGATGGAGCGGATCGGCTGGCCCGGGGAGTTCCCGTTCACCCGCGGCCTCTATCCGACCGGCTACCGCGGACGGACCTGGACGATCCGGCAGTTCGCCGGCTTCGGCAACGCTCAGCAGACGAACGAGCGCTATCGGATGATCCTCGCGCGCGGCGGCGGCGGGCTGTCGGTCGCCTTCGACATGCCGACCCTCATGGGCCGCGACTCCGACGACCCGCACAGTCTCGGCGAGGTCGGCCACTGCGGCGTCGCGATCGACTCGGCCGCCGACATGGAGGTCCTCTTCGAGGGCATCCCGCTCGGCGAGGTGACCACGTCGATGACGATCAGTGGTCCCGCGGTGCCGGTCTTCTGCATGTATCTCGTTGCGGCGGAACGGCAGGGCGTCGACATCTCGATCCTCGACGGCACCCTGCAGACCGACATCTTCAAGGAGTACATCGCCCAGAAGGAGTGGCTCTTCGCCCCCGAGCCGCACCTGCGGCTGATCGGCGACCTCATGGAGTTCTGCGCCGAGCGCATCCCGGCCTACAAGCCGCTGTCGGTCTCCGGCTACCACATCCGCGAGGCTGGGGCGACCGCTGCCCAGGAGCTCGCCTTCACCCTCGCCGACGGCTTCGGCTACGTCGAGCTCGGGCTCTCGCGGGGCCTGGACATCGAGCGCTTCGCCCCGGGGCTGTCCTTCTTCTTCGACGCCCACGTCGACTTCTTCGAGGAGATCGCCAAGTTCCGCGCCGCGCGGCGGATCTGGGCGCGCTGGATGCGCGACGTCTACGGCGCGACGACCGACCGGGCCCAGTGGCTGCGCTTCCACACCCAGACCGCCGGTGTGTCGCTCACGGCCCAGCAGCCCTACAACAACGTCGTGCGCACCGCCGTCGAGGCCCTTGCCGCCGTCCTCGGTGGCACGAACTCGTTGCACACCAACGCTCTCGACGAGACGCTCGCCCTGCCGACCGAGCAGGCCGCCGAGATCGCGCTGCGCACCCAGCAGGTGCTCATGGAGGAGACCGGGGTCACCAACGTCGCCGACCCGCTCGGCGGCAGCTGGTACGTCGAGGCGCTCACCGACCGGATCGAGGCCGAGGCCGAGGCGATCTTCCGGCGGATCAAGGATCTCGGCGAGCTCGGCCGCGAGGCCGGCCCGAGCGGCCAGATCGAGCACGCCATCGGCCCGATGACCAGCGGCATCCTGCGCGGCATCGAGGACGGCTGGTTCATGAGCGAGATCGCCGACGCCGCCTTCGCCTACCAGCTGGCGCTCGAGAAGGGCGACAAGCGGGTGGTCGGCGTCAACTGCCTCACCGACTCGGTGAGCCACGACCTGGAGATCCTGCGGGTGAGCCATCAGGTCGAGCGCGACCAGGTCTCGGCGCTCGGGCGGCGCAAGGCCGAGCGCGACGACGCGGCCGTGACGGCCGCCATCGACGCCATGGTCGCGGCCGCGAGGGATGGGGTCAACATGATCCCGGCGATGCTCGACGCCGTGCGCGCCGAGGCCACCCTCGGCGAGATCTGCGAGGCGCTGAAGAGCGAGTGGGGCATCTACCGCGAGCCTGCGCGCTTCTGAGCGTGGATTTGGCTGCGCAGCAGGTGCTGTGCCTACCCTGGTTGCTCTTAGCGACCGACGAGGACCTGACTGACGATGCCGATCCGACGACCCACCGCCCGCCGCCGACCTGCCGCAGCCCTCGGCGCGGTGGGGCTCGCGACCACGCTCGCGCTCGCCGGGTGCACCTCGGGTGAGAGCGGCGCAGCCGGCTCGACCTCCCCGACCGCAGGAACGCCAGGGGCGGCAGGGACGGCGACGAGCAGCTCGGCGGCGATCACGAGCTCGAGCCCGGCGACGACCTCCGCTGTGCCCACCACGGCGGCACCGACCGGCGCCGAGACTCCCGAGGCAGCAGCCCAGGCGGTGGCCGGCCTGCTGCGCGCCCAGTCCGCCAGCGCGGCGCAGCTCGGCGCGGCCGGCACCACGGCCCGTGGGATGGTCTACGCCGGTGACGCCCTCGTGGCCGCCAACGCTCGAGTGCGGCTCGTCTCCTTGCTCACCGCCGATCAGAAGGCCGACCTGGCCCTCAGCCCCGATGGCGCGGTCGTGCTGGGCCAGTCGCGCGGGCCCGCCTTCCCCCGGCTGATGGTGGCGAAGGCTGCCACCGCGAAGTCCGGCAACCCGGTCCTGCTGCTGCTCGTCCGGGCGTCGGAGCAGAACGGCTACCAGATCGCGCACCAGGCCTACCTGCTGCCCGGCCAGGTCGGCGCGCTCGACAAGACGACCGTCGGATCACCCCCGCTTGCCGGACTTGGTGGCCTGGTCATCGCGCCCGACGCCTTCTTCGCGACGTATGCCGCGGCGCTCGCCTTCCCGGCGCCGGCCACCCAGGACCCGGCGATCCCGGTCGACCCCTTCTTCGGCTCGATCCGGGACAACGCGACCAAGCAGGCGACCAGCCTGCGCGCGATCGGCACGGTGACCCAGGTGCACACCCCCAAGGGCGACCTGGCCGGTCTGCAGCTGCCCGGCGGCAAAGGCGTCCTCGTCTTCGGCGTCCTCGACCGCAAGGAGACGGTGACCGAGACGACGCCGAACGCGCTCAACGCCACCCCGGCCTTCAAGCTGCTCTCCGGCAAGTCGGTCATCGACAAGAAGGCCGTCCTCGGCGCCTTGGAGTTCCTCGTCGTCGAGATCCCGGTCGGCACCGGCCAGCCCCGGGTGGTCGCCGCACAGGATCAGCTCGTCTCCGCCTCGGGCAGCTGAGCCGGTCCGAGGGGAGCGGTCCGAGGGCGTCGGCGGATCGGGGAGAATGGCCCGCATGACCTCGAACAAGCTCACCGCCGCTGCCTTGCGCGGCGCCGTGGACCTGTCCGCTCTCAAGCGCCCCGCGGCTCGGCCGACGACCGGCGGTGCCGGGGCTGCCGTACCAGCCGCGGGCGCCGGCCAGACTGGCTGGACCGCGGCCGGGCGCGCCGGCCTGCCGGGCGCCGACGCGCCCGGCGACGCGGGCCGGTCCGCGGGCGCGGGAGCCGACCCGCTCGTCGTCGAGGTCTCCGACCAGACCTTCCAGGACGTCGTCACCGCGAGCGTGCGAGTGCCGGTCGTCGTCGTGCTCTGGTCGTCCCGGCTGGCCGAGTCGGGCTCCTTCGTCGGGGTGCTCGCCGAGCTGGCCCGGACCAACGGCGGCCGCTTCCAGGTGGCCTCCGTCGACGTCGACCACAACCCCGGGTTGCTCCGCGCCTTCCAGGTCCAGTCGGTCCCGGCGACCATCGGTCTCATCCAGGGCCAGCCGGTGCCGATGTTCGTCGGCGCGCTGGCCGCCGCCGAGGCCCAGCCGTGGATCGACGAGCTGCTCACCCTCGCCGTCCAGTACGGCGTCACCGGACGGGTCGCCGTCGACGCCGCGCCGGCTGCGGGCCAGCAGGCCGACGAGCCTGCGCTCTCCCCGCACCACGAGGCTGCCTACGACGCGATCGAGCGGGGCGACCTGGCCGCCGCCGTCGCGGCCTACGAGGCGGCCCTGGCCGAGCAGCCGGGTGACGTCGAGGCGACCCTCGGGCTGGGCCAGGTCCGGCTCATGCAGCGGACCCAGGGCGTCGACCTGGCCGCCGCGCGCGCGGCCGCCGCAGCCGATCCCACCGACATCGTCGCGCAGCTGCAGGTGGCCGACCTCGACGTCCTCGGCGGCCACGTCGAGGACGCCTTCGCCCGGCTCGTCGACCTGGTCCGGGCGACCGCGGGTGACGAGCGCGACCGGGTCCGGCAGCACCTGCTCGGCCTCTTCGACGTCGTCGGCGAGAAGGACCCGCGGGTGCTCAAGGGCCGGCGGGCGCTGATGAGCGCGCTCTTCTGAGGCTGCCGCACAGGCGGGTCAGTCGTCGGCCCACCACTGACGGGGCTCGCCCCGACGCGCGGTACGGATCCACCAGATCACCTCGACGACGAGCGCGCCGACCAGCCCGCTGAGCAGCCCGGTGCGCATCATCGCCGCGTTGCCGGGGTCGAGCAGGAACAGCCGCTGGGTCAGCGGCCAGGTGAAGATCAGCAGGTATGCCGCCGCGGAGCAGACGAGCAGCGCGATCTTCCACCACTCGTAGGGCCGGGCGATCACCGACAGCACCCAGAAGGCGACGACGATCACCGTCGCGAGCGTCGCCGTCGACGCCTGCATGGCGAGCGGTCCGTCGGTGCCGTGCGCGCGGCATACGAGATAGGTCGTGAAGGTGGCGATCCCGACGACCAGACCGGAGGGCAGCGCCAGCTCGAGCACCCGGCGGACGAAGCCGGTGCGCGCCCGCTCGTGGTTCGGCGCGAGCGAGAGCAGGAAGGCCGGCACGCCGATGGTGAACCAGCCGGTGATCGTCACGTGCACCGGCTGCAGCGGGAAGGGCAGCTGGGCCACTCCGACGAGCAGCGCGAGCAGCACCGAGTAGACCGTCTTGGTGAGGAAGAGGTTGGCGACCCGCTCGATGTTGCCGATGACCCGACGACCCTCGGCGACGACGTGGGGCAGCGTGGCGAACCTGTTGTCCAGCAACACGATCTGGGCCACGGCGCGGGTGGCCGGGGACCCGGAGCCCATCGCGACGCCGATGTCGGCGTCCTTGAGGGCGAGCACGTCGTTGACGCCGTCGCCGGTCATCGCGACGGTGTGCCCGCGGGACTTGAGCGCGAGCACCATGGCGCGCTTCTGGTCGGGCGTCACCCGTCCGAACACGGTATGCCGCGTCACCGCGTCGGTGAACGCGTCGTCCGGGGGCTGCCCGTCGAGACACTCGGGCCGCCCGAGGGTGCGAGCGTCGAGCGGGTCGGCGCCGCCGGCGACGCCGAGCCCCGAGGTCACCGCCCCGACCGAGCGGGCGTTGTCGCCGGAGATGACCTTGACCTCGACGTCCTGGGTGCCGAAGTAGTCGAGGGTGTCCTTGGCGTCGGGGCGGACCCGCTGCTCGAGGACGACGAGGGCGACCGGGTCGACCGCACCAGGGGCCTCGGCATCGGTGACCGGCACGCTGCCGCGGCCCAGCAGCAGCACCCGCAGACCGGTCGCGCCGATGTCCTCGGCATCGCTGCGGGCCGCGGAGCCCTCGGCGGCGAGCACGTCGGGGGCGCCGAGCACCCAGGAGCCGTGATCGGCGAAGGTCGAGCCCGACCACTTGCGGGCCGAGGTGAAGGGCTGGTGGTGCGTCTCGGTCCACCGCTGCTCGGCGGCCGCGACGACCTCGGCGACGGCGTGCAGGCTGGCGTTGGGATTGGGCTCGGTGGCCACGAGCTGGGCGAGCACCTCCCTCGGGGAGACCCAGCCCTGGCCGGCCGGCGGCTCGGCGAGCTCGCGGATCTCGGCGAGCCGCATGCCGTTCTCGGTGAGCGTGCCGGTCTTGTCCGCGCAGACGACGTCGACCCGGGCCAGCCCCTCGATGGCCGGC
>ERZ795053.4661-NODE-4661-length-14697-cov-9.303306_pt1 | contig 14697 bp, 14 predicted proteins | sample MGYA00375137_ERZ795053 | MGnify/ENA primary metagenome ERZ795053 (study PRJEB30182, sample SAMN05720284) | activated sludge metagenome | isolation source: Anaerobic digester | place: Hong Kong | collected 2014-12-17 ... | reverse complement strand
CGGCGGCCATCCCGGTGCACGTGAACACGGCGGTGACGGGGGACCATACCCTGGAGGTGATGCAGCTGACCCAGCCGATGGAGGGGTACTGCCTGGTGCTGGAGGACCTGGAGACGGGCACCCTGACCGAGGTCGTACTGGGCGCCACCTACACCTTCACGCTGGACGCCTCGGCCCCGGCCGACCCGGCGCGCTTCCTGCTGCACGTGTCGCAGCTGCCCGAGGGAACCTTGACGGCCTCGGCCACCGAGGTGCTGGTGGGTGAGGCGGTGACCTTCGGCAGCGGCACGCAGCCCGGCGCGTTGGTGACCTGGGACTTCGGTGACGGGACCACGAGCACCGAGGAGGCTCCTGTGCATGCCTACACGCTCCCGGGCAGCTACCCGGTGACGTTGACGGTGGGCTCGGCCCCCTGCGACCTGGTGCTGACCGAGGTGATCGAAGTGGGCATCAGCACGGGCCTGGAGGACCTGGAAGGGGAGGCCTTCTCGGCCTGGACGGAAGGTGATGCGATCCGCCTGCGGTGGTCCTTTGCGGGCTCCGGGGTGCATGAGGTGAAGCTGTTCGACCCGCGCGGCCGGGAGGTGAAGGCGCTGCGGTTGTCGGAGGCCTCGGGCCAGGCCACCCTGGAGCTGGGCGGTCACCCGGACGGGGTGTACGTGCTGCGCCTGCTGGGAGCCGATCGCGTGCGCACGGTGCGCCTGCCGGTGGTGCGCTGAACCGCACTTGGAACGAACGGACCGAAGGCCTCCTGCCCGGCAGGGGGCCTTCGTCGTTCAGGTGCGTTATCGTTTACCTTGCGCGCTGACACCGGACACGTTGATGCGATCCCGCCTTGCCGCCCTCTTGCTCCTGGTCATCACCCTATCCGGGTGCATCACCATCGAGGAGCACTACACCTTCAAGAAGAACGGCTCCGGGAGCATGGAGTACGTCATCGACATGAGCGTCATGAAGGAGCTCATGGACTCGATGGAGGGTGCGTTCGGTGAGGAAGGGGAGGATGGCAAGGAAGGATCCGGCGGGGAGGACCTGGACATGGACCTGACCGAGAACGTGGACGCCCTGAAGGGGATCTCCGGCATCTCGGGCGTCAAGGTCGACGACAAGGAGGACTGGGTGCGCAAGATCAAGTTCAAGTTCAAGGACCTGGACGCCCTGAACAAGGCCCTGAACGTGCTGATGCCCGATTCCACCGGGACGCCGCACACCTTCTTCCGCTGGGAAGGCAACACCCTGGTACGAACGAACAACCGGCACGCCCTGGAACTGGGCGAGGAGATGGGTGCCGATGAGAACGCTGAGGACGAGGCCGACATGAAGGGCTTGCTGGAGAGCATGAAGTACCGGTACTCCTTCGCCTTCCGGAACGACATCTCGGACGTGGCCGTGGCCAACGGGGTGCAGCGTACCGACGACGGCACCCGCAAGGTGGCCCTGGCCACGGACTGGTCGGTGATCACCGAGGATCCCGACGCGCTCGATCTCCGCATCAGCCTGGACCGGTAAGCGACCATGGACGATCTGTTGGAACGCGCCATCCGGCTGGCCGCCAAGGTGCACAAGGGCCAGGTGGACCGATTGGGCAGACCCTACATCCTGCACGTGATGCGGGTGTGCATGCGCGGGCACGACCACGAGGAGCAGATCCTGGGGGCCCTGCATGACGTGCTTGAGCGCTCGGACATGACGATCGACGAGATCGCCAGGAAGGGCTTCGCACCGCGCATCGTGAACGCCCTGGACCACATCACCAAGCGTGAAGGCGAGACCTATGAGGCCTACATCGACCGGGTGATGCAGGATCCGCTGGCCAGCCGGGTGAAGCTGCACGACCTCGCCGACAAGATGGACCTGCAGCAGGTGCGCGAGCTCACGCCCGCCGACCTGAAGCGCTACAACCGGCAGTTGGCGGCCTACCACAGGCTGCGGCAGTTGGTGGAGGAGCTGCGGGCCAACATGACGGTGAAGGCGGCACGCGTCCGCCGCGGGGGCTGAGCCGCTCCCGATGGTCCTGGAAGGCTACCTTTGGCCCTCATTTCCAAGACCATGCTACGTTCCAACCTTGCTCTTTTCGCCCTGCCCCTGCTGATCGCCTGCGGCGGCAACGGAGGCACCGACAGCCCGGAGGTGACCGCCGACACCACCGCCACCGAGGCCTTCCAGTGGGAGGCCGACCGTTTCGCCGATGTGCAGGTGCTCCGGTACCGGATCCCCGGATGGGATCAGCTTTCCCTGCAGCAGAAGGAGCTGGCCTACTACCTGACCCAGGCCGGCCTCGCCGGTCGCGACATCATGTGGGACCAGAACCACCGCCACAACCTGAAGGTGCGGCGCATGCTGGAGAAGGTGATCAAGGACTACCCTGGTGAGCGGAGCGGTGCGGATTGGGAGCACTTCATGACCTACGCGAAGGAGGTCTTCTTCGCCAACGGCATCCACCACCACTATGGCAACCAGAAGTTCACCCCGGAGTTCCCGCGTGCGTACCTGGAGGACGTGATGGCCGCGAGCGGTGCTTCGCTTCCCGCCGAGGTCGTGGACCTGCTCTTCGACCCGGAGCTGGACGCCAAGAAGGTGAGCCTGGCCGCCGATGCCGACCTGGTGCAGGCCAGCGCCGTGAACTTCTACGGTCCGGGTCTGACCCAGGCCGAGGTGGAGGCCTACTACAGCGCCATCGAGCGCCCCGACGATCCGAAGCCGCTCTCCTACGGCATCAACAGCCAGGTGGTGAAGCAGGACGGCCAGGTCCTGGAGAAGGTCTGGAAGGTGGGTGGCATGTACGACGCCGCCCTTCGTGAAGTGGTGAAGTGGCTGGAGAAGGCCCAGGGCGTGGCGGAGAACCCGCAGCAGGCCAAGGCCATCGGGCTCCTGATCGCGTACTACAACACCGGCGACCTGAAGACCTGGGACGACTTCAACGTGGCCTGGGTGGAGGACACCACCAGCACGGTCGACTTCATCCACGGGTTCGTGGAGGTGTACAACGACCCGCTGGGCAAGAAGGGAAGCTACGAGAGCATCGTGGAGGTCACCGACCCGGAGGCCACCCGCAACATGCAGGTGATCCAGAAGAACGCCCAGTGGTTCGAGGACCACTCCCCCTTGATGGACGCGCACAAGAAGGAGAACGTGGTGGGCATCACCTACCGCTTCATCAACACCGTGGGTGAGTCGGGCGATGCCTCGCCGAGCACCCCCATCGGGGTGAACCTGCCCAACGCCAACTGGATCCGTGCCGAGCATGGCAGCAAGAGCGTGAGCCTGGGCAACATCGTGGATGCCTACGACAACAGCCGTGGCTCCAGCACCCTGGAAGTGTTCTGCCACGATGAGGAGGAGATCGCGCGCGCGAAGGAGCACAGCACCCTGGCCGGCAAGCTGCACACCGCCCTGCACGAGGTGGTGGGCCACGCCAGCGGCAGGCTCGAGCCCGGCATCGGCCAGCCCGACCAGACCTTGAAGAACTACGCCAGCACCCTGGAGGAGGGGCGCGCCGACCTGGTGGCGCTCTACTTCATCCTGGACCCCAAGCTCGTGGAACTGGGCGTGATGCCCTCGCTCGAGACCGGCAAGGCCGAGTACGACGGCTACATCCGCAACGGCATGCTGGTGCAGCTGCGCCGCCTGAAGCTCGGTGACGAGATCGAGGAGGCCCACATGCGCAACCGCGCCTGGGTGAGCCGCTGGGTCTACGAACAAGGCATGGCCGACAGCGTGATCGTGAAGGTGGAGCGGGACGGCAACACCTACTACGACATCCGCGACTACGACAAGCTCCGGGTCCTGTTCGGCGACCTGCTCCGCGAGGTGCAACGCATCAAGAGCCAGGGCGACTTCGAGGCCGGCAAGGCCCTCGTGGAAGGCTATGGGGTGAAGGTGGACCCCGAACTGCACGCCCAGGTGCTGAAGCGTGCCGAAAGCATCACTTCGGCCCCCTATGCCGGGTTCATCCAGCCGGACCTGGTGCCCGTCACCGACGCGAACGGTACGATCACCGACGTGAAGGTGGAGTACCCGGCCGACTTCGTGGAGCAGATGTTGAGCTACGGCGAGCGCTACTCCACCCTGCCGGACGACAACTGACCGAGATCCTGAACACACGGGAAGGCGGTCCTTGCGGGCCGCCTTTTCCTTTTCCCGTGACCCAGGTCCCCGGTCCTGCGCCATCGTGGAGGGTATCTTTGGACATGCCGCGTTCCACCCTGTTCGCGCTCCCGACCCTTGCCGCCCTGCTTCTTTCCCCCGCTTCCGGGGTGGGGCAGGCCCACTACACGGCACCGGACCATGGCACGTTCACGCTCGTGCTGCAGGACCATGTCTCCGATGATGGTCTGGTGGACTATTCGGCCATCGGGAAGGACACGAGGTTCCAGCGCTACATCGCCATGCTGGAGCGCTTCACCCCGCTGCCGGAATGGAGCAGGGAGGAGCGTATGGCATGGTGGATCAACGCCTACAACGCCTTCACCATCCGGCTGGTGTCGGACGACCTGCCCGTGGAGCGCATCACCGATCTGGAGGAGCCGTTCAAGCGGGAGGTGGTCCGGGTCCGGGGCGAGGCCTGGTCGCTGGACCGGATCGAGCGGGAGGCCCTGATGAAGGGCTTCGGCGATCCGCGGGTGCACTTCGCCCTGGTCTGTGCCTCGCGCTCCTGTCCTGCATTGCCCAGGGAAGCGTTCACGGCCGACCGCCTGAACGAGCAGCTGGAGGCCGCAGGACACCGCTTTCTGGCCGACCCCGTCCGTAACCGCATCGCGTCCGATCGCCTGGAGCTTTCCATGATCTTCGACTGGTATCGGCGCGACTTCACCGACGGTGAGACCCTTCAGCAGTTCGTGGCCCGCCACACCGATGTGGACGTAAGGCCCGACGCGGAGGTGCTCTTCCTCGACTACGACTGGCGCCTCAACGGTCGTTGATGCCCCAACCTCCAACCTTCAACCTTCAACCTGCAACACCACCAGGCATGAGCCAAGAGACCTACTACGATCCCGCCGACCTGGGCCGCTTCGGGGACATCGCCGAATGGGACCGCGAACTGGCCCGCAAGTTCTTTGACTGGTATGGCGAGGTCTTCAAGGAGGGCGCCCTCACCGAACGGGAGAAATCGCTCATCGCCCTGGCCGTTTCGCACGCCATCCAATGTCCCTACTGCATTGATGCCTACACGCAGGACGGCCTGCAGCGCGGGGTGGGCGAGGAGGAGATGATGGAGGCCGTGCACGTGGCGGCCGCGATCCGGAGCGGCGCCTCGCTGGTGCATGGCACCCAGATGATGGGCCGGGCGAAGAAGATGATGATGTGACATGGCGACGGCCACCAGGACCCTTCACCGCCGGGACCACGCCCTGAGCCACACCGAGGAACAACTCCGGGTGTTGGATGGTGGTGCCTTTGCCGATGGCACGCTGCCCACCTTCGCCGACAAGCTGCGCGAACTGGGGCGCTGGCCCCTTCTGCCGGGATCCATCCGCATCTTCCAGGTGAACGTCGGCTACCAGTGCAACCAGACCTGCCGCCACTGCCACGTGGACGCGGGGCCGGACCGGAAGGAGGTGATGGACCGCGAGACCCTGGAGCAGTGCGTGGAAGCCGTGCGCGAGAGCGGCATCCCCACGGTCGACATCACCGGCGGTGCGCCCGAGATGAACCCTCATTTCCGCTGGTTCGTGGGCGCCTTGAAGGAGGCCGGGGCACGGGAGGTGATCGTGCGCAGCAACCTCACCATCTTCAGCGCCAACCCGAAGTACCACGATCTGCCGGAGTTCTTCCGTGACCATGGCGTGCGCGTGGTGAGCTCGCTGCCCTTCTACACCGCCGACCGCACCGACCGGCAGCGCGGGGAGGGCGTGTTCGAGCGGAGCATCGCCGCGTTGCAGCGATTGAACCAGGTGGGCTACGGCGTACCGGACAGTGGCCTGGTGCTCGACCTCGTCTACAACCCGGTGGGCGCCTTCCTGCCAGGCGGTCAGAAGGACCTGGAGGCGCAGTACAAGCGCAGCTTGGAACGGGACCATGGCGTCGTGTTCAACGGCCTGTTCACCATCACGAACATGCCCATCAGCCGCTTCCTGGAGTTCCTGCTCGCCAGCGGGAACTACGACGACTACCTGGCCCGGCTGGTGAACGCCTTCAATCCGGCCACGGTGGACGGGGTGATGTGCCGGGACACCATCAGCGTGGGCTGGGACGGGAAGCTCTTCGACTGCGACTTCAACCAGATGCTGGACCTGCCGCTCGCCAGGCAGGCACCGCAGCATGTCCGGGACTTCGACCGGGAGGCCTTGGAACGCAGGGCCATCCGGGTTTCGCAGCACTGCTATGGCTGCACGGCCGGAGCGGGCAGCAGCTGCCAGGGCGAGGTGGCATGAACCGCGCCGTGGTGCTCTTCCTGCGGGCTCCGGTCATGGGCCGGGTGAAGACCCGCCTGGCCGCCGACGTGGGGGAGGAGCGTGCCTTGGCCGTGTATCGCGAGTTGCTGGACATCACCACCAAGGCCATGGCGGGCGCGGGTGCCCGGTCGTTGTGCTTCCTGGCCGATGGGTCGGTCATTCCCGAGATCGGGCTGCCCGATGCCACCTGGCACCACCAGCAGGGGAAGGACCTCGGTGAGCGCATGCACCGGGCCTTTCAGGAGGCCTTCGCCGCCGGTCACGATCGCGTGCTGTTGATCGGTTCCGACCTGCCGCACATGTCTCCGGAATTGCTCGAACGGGCGTTCGGGGTACTGGCCGAACGAGATGCCGTACTGGGCCCGGCGCTGGACGGTGGCTACTACCTGCTGGGGTTGAAGCGGCCCCATCCGCTCCTGTTCAACGACATGCCCTGGAGCACGGACCGGGTCCTGGCCCTCAGCCGGGAACGGTTGCAGGCCGCCGGTTCCAACTGGGGGGAATTGGAGGCGCTGCGCGATGTGGACGATGGGGACGATCTTGCAGCATGGGAAGCGGAACACCGGTGAAGGGGGCACGAAAGCGGATCGGGATCGCGGCCTCGGTGCTTCGTGCCGCGGGCTTTGGTGAGGCGTCCACCGGGATCGTGCTGGGCACGGGACTTGGTGGTCTGGTGCAGCACCTGGAGGTGGAGCGGGAGATGGCCTACACGGAGATCCCCCACTTCCCCGAGGCCACGGTCGAGTTCCATGAGGGCAGGCTGCTGCAGGGCATGCTCGATGGCCATCGGGTGGTGGTGATGCAGGGGCGCTTCCACCACTACGAGGGCTGGTCCCTGCAGGAGGTGGTGTTCCCTGTTCAGGTGCTGCATGCCCTGGGTGTCCGAAGGCTGCTGCTGAGCAACGCGGCGGGAGCCATCCAGCCGGGGTTCCCCAAGGGAAGCCTGATGCTGTTGACCGATCACGTCGATCTGCTTCCGGGCACCCCGCTGATCGGCCCGAACGATCCCGAGCTGGGCCGGCGCTTTCCGGACATGGGACGGGCTTACGACCCCGGGCTTAACGCGCTGTTCCGGCAGGCGGCAACGGACCTGGGCATCGTGCTCCAAGAGGGTGTCTACGCCGCGGTGAAGGGCCCCAACCTGGAGACCCCGGCCGAGTACCGCATGCTCCGCACCTTGGGAGCGAACGCCGTGGGCATGAGCACCGTGCCCGAAGTGATCGCCTGCGCCCACCTGGGCCTGCCCTGCGCCGCGGTGTCCGTGCTCACCGATGCCTGCGACCCGGACCACTTGGAGCCGGTGGACATCGCGGACATCATCGCCACCGCCGGTCGAGCGGAACCCTTGCTGGTGGCGCTCTTCCGGGAGGTGGTGAAAAAAATGGAAGGGGCCGTGTAACCCCGGGATCGCCGCCCCCGTTAAAAACCCAGACCTTATCGTTCAAAGGTCGATCTGAAGAGTCACGAGCCCCTGCTGGTCATGTACCGGCGGGGGTTTCGTGCTTCCTGACCCTTCAGACGCACAGGATGTTCGCGGCCCATGAGGCGATGAGCAGTTCCGGCTTGGTGCGGGCCTCGTAGCCATGCGCACGCACATAGCCGACGGCGGCCGCATGGAGCCGGTGTGAGCCGTACTGGGGATCGCTGTTCAGGTCCATATCGATCCGGCTCACCGGAATGTGTCCTTCCGAACTGAGCGTCCTGGCCACTTCCAGGCTCCGTTCGACCTCACCCCAAAGCCGGGTCCATCGGTCCTCCGAGCGCACCTGCCGTTCCTTTCGATAGAGGACCTGGGCTCCGTTCCTGGCGAAGCGCAGGACCACCGTGGTGGCGTAGATCGTATGCCGGCCCCTATTATGACTGTCGCTGCCCACGACCACCTCCACATCCGCGCGCCCCGCCATCATGGAGCGTACGTGTTCCAGCAAGTGCACTTGGGCACCGTCCTGCATCCTCCTGAAGCCTTCCATGGGCCGTTGTGCTCCATCCAAGGTAAGCCCAACGGAAGCGCTCGTCCGGTTGCATGCATGGATCGGTCGAACAGCTATATTTGCACCCCCGCAGCCGAAGTGGCGGAATTGGTAGACGCGCACGTTTCAGGGGCGTGTGAGCGAAAGTTCGTGTGGGTTCGAGTCCCACCTTCGGCACAGCAAGGCGATCCGTCAGGGTCGCCTTCTGAGCATTCTGGGAGATACTCCCTGAACCGCATGACCCGAGTACACGTGTACCGTACGCGCAGGATCTGGTCCAATCTGGTGGCCTGGGCGTGGTCCGTGCCGCTCGTGGTGCTGGCCACCCTGGTGCTCGCCCTCCGCACGGAGATCTTCTGGCCCTTGTGGGCCGCGCTTGCGATCGGCAGCATTGGTGGAGTGATCGCCTTCATCCGCGACCTGGGTCGGCGGTGCACCTACCGGATCGACGGCCCCACGCTCCATCTGGACAATGGGCGGGATCAGCGCCAGGTCGAGGCCAGGGAGATCATGGATGTGAGCCCGCTGGACCGTCGGGCCGGCAGGGACTACATCCTGCAGCACGTGAACACCATCCCGGACAGGAAGGCGGCCTCGGCCCGCGTGGACGAATACCTGAGGTACTGCTCCGTGGACATCGGGATGCGTTCCCTGAGCATGGGGATCGGGCGCCGGATGATCGACCGGATGCCCAAGTCCAGGTACGACCTCGTGCTGCTGCGGCTGTTCAATGGGCAGGCCTACCTGCTTTCACCGGCCCACAGTCAGGACATGGCCGACGGGGTTGGTCGCATGCTCAGGCATGCCGATCCGGAGTGATCAGCGGACCCGGAGTCGTTGGTCCACCCGCAGCGTGGCGCTGCTCCTGATCCCGTTCAACCGGCACAAGGTCCCCACGGTGGTGCCATACCGCCTGGCGATCGCCGAGAGCGTATCCCCGGAACGCACGCGGTGGGAGGTGACGCCCCCCGGACCGTTCAGGCCCCGGAAGATGCCCCGATGCAGGAGCAGGGTGTCTCCGATCAGGTCCCCTTCAACGATGTTGAACACATGGGCCGGGTCCAGCGCTTCCCCCAGGTAGCGGACCTCGAAGTGCAGATGGCTTCCCGTGGAGCGCCCGGTATTGCCTCCGAGCCCGAGCAATTCGCCGGCCTCCACATCGTCCCCGGCCGAGACCGAACGCTTGCTCAGGTGGGCGTACAAGGTCTCCAGGCCATTGTGATGCCGAACGACGACGACGTTGCCGTAGCCGCGATCGTACTGGGAGATCCGGACCCTGCCGGCGAACGCGCTGACCACCGTGTCCCCGGTCCAGAGCTTGATGTCCACCCCTTGATGCATGCGGCCATGCCTGGGCCCGAAGCCGGATGTGATCCGGCCACAAACGGGGAAATCATGGTCGCAGGGTGCATGCGCCAGCGGCAGGCTCACCGTGTCCCGAAGGTCGTTGGCGCGGAGTTGATGCTGGAAGATCCTGTCCGTGGTCCAGGACCTGTACAGCGCATGGCTGGGAAGGTGGAACAGGGAGTCGACCTCGGTCCATGAAGCCGTGCCCTCCTCCAGCCCGCCACTCTCGAACACGGCATCATCATCACCGCCTCCGATCGAGGAGCTGTCCGCCTGGGCGCGGAGCCCCGCCACGGCGGCTGACATCAACAGGAGAGCGAAGAGGCGTTCCATTCGATCGGCGGCGAAGATACCTTGAAGGGACCGACGGCCCTCTGGGCATCCGGTAGGCTATCCACAGGGTCCTTTTGATGGGGGATCGGGCGATCTTTGGACCAGTTCATCGATGCACGCCATGAAATACCTTCCTGCCGCTACCACGATCCTCCTGTTGGCCGCCTGCGGAGGCGGTCCTTCGGAACTGCCCGAGGAGGCCTCCACGCGCTTCGATCCCCGGGTGCGGAATGCGATCTACGACACGGTGACCTTGAGCACGGACCTGGATGCGCTTTCTGAGAACGAACGTCGGATGATCCCGCTGTTGATCCAGGCCGCACAGCAGATGGACCGGCTTTTCTGGCTGGAGTCCTGGGGGCCGCCTGACGTGCTCCCGGGCAACGGATTGGACGCCGATCAGCTCCGCTTCTTCACGATCAACTACGGTCCCTGGGACCGGTTGGCCGGTGATGCGCCGTTCATCGATGGCATCGGGGCCAAACCATTGGGGGCGCGGTTCTATCCGGCCGACATGAGCACGGAGGAGTTCGAGGCGTTCAGTGACCCCCGCAAGCTTTCGCCCTATACCCTGCTGCAGCGCGGCACGGAAGGTGAGCTGATCGTGGCGCCCTACCACGTCGCATTTGCGGCGGAGGTGCGGGAGGCCGCCAGGTCCTTGCAGGAGGCAGCGGACCTGGCCGAGGATGAGGGGTTGCGCAACTACCTGACCGCCCGCGCACAGGCGTTGTTGACCGATGAGTATCGCGAGAGCGACATGGCCTGGCTGGACATGCAGCAGAACACGATCGATGTCATCATCGGTCCCATCGAGAACTATGAGGACAAGCTGTTCGGGATCAAAACGGCCCACGAGAGCTACATCGCCGTCAAGGACAAGGAATGGTCGAAGAAGCTCGAACACTTCGCCGGTCTTCTTCCCGATCTGCAGCGCGGCCTGCCGGTCCCCGAGATGTACCGTCGGGAGGAGCCCGGCACGGACGCACAGCTGGGGGCCTATGACGTGATCTACTACGCCGGTGATTGCAATGCGGGCTCCAAGACCATCGCAGTGAACCTGCCCAACGATGAGGAGGTGCAGCTGGCCAAGGGAACACGACGGCTGCAGTTCAAGAACGCCATGCGTGCCAAGTTCGATCGCATCATGGTGCCCATCGCCGGGGTGTTGGTGGAAGAGGAGCAACGTTCCCACGTCACGTTCAATGCGTTCTTCGAGAACACGATGTTCCATGAGGTGGCCCATGGCCTGGGGATCAAGCACACCGTGAACGGAAAAGGCACCGTGCGCGAAGCACTGATGGAACAGTACAGCGCGTTGGAGGAAGGCAAGGCGGACGTCCTCGGATTGTACATGGTCACCAGGCTCCGTGAACTGGGTGAGATCGACGAAGGGGAATTGATGGACAACTACGTGACCTTCATGGCCGGCATCTTCCGCTCGGTGCGGTTCGGAGCGTCCAGCGCGCACGGCAAGGCGAACATGCTCAGGTTCAACTATTTCATGGAGCTTGGCGCGTTCGAACGGAACGCCACCACCGGTACCTACCGGGTGGTCCCCGACCGGATGGCCGAGGCCGTTCGGTCACTGAGCACGTTGATCCTCACCCTGCAGGGAGAGGGTGATCGGGACGGGGTCATCCGCTTGATGGAGGAGAAAGGCGGAGTGGGCCCCGGGCTCGCGGAGGACCTTGAGCGGCTTTCTGCTCAGGACATCCCGGTCGATGTCGTCTTCGAGCAGGGTATGGCCGTTCTCCGGCCCTGATCCGGCGCGATCGGCACGGTAATGGATCGGGAGGAGGACATGGAGACGCGTGGTGCCGACAGGGAACTTCCCGGGCAGGAGATGGCACATGCGGTCATCATCTACCTGGTGGCCCTGCTCGTGACCCTGCCTTTGTTCATCATCCTGTATCCGTACGTTCCCGAGCTGCGCGTTCCGCCCGGCTTCCGGGTGGACCACCTGCTCACCTTCGCGGTCCTGCTGATCGCGCTCATCATCCTGGTCCGCCGATTCCAGATGATGGTCTACGTGCTCCTGGTGGTGGGCGCCGTGGCGATCACCATCACGGGGCTTGGGGGCGGGTATGGGTTCAGGGACCTGTACGGCGACTATGCGATGTTCCTCCATTCATTGCGCAACACCACGGTACATGTGCCCCTGGCAGGAAGGAATGCAGGGCCGGTGCGTGACGCGGAAGGACTTCGCCGGGCCGCCGATCCTGAACAGCCCGGTCTGCGCGCCTTTGCGGTGAGGCTGGCCACCGAGCACTTCACCGAGGTCCCGGTCGGCCAGGAAGACCTTGGCCTCGTTCGTGCCTTTTCCGTGTTCCGATCGATCAATTCGAACTGGCGCTACGTGGCCGACCCGGAAGGCAGGGAGTACATCGCCCCCGCCATGGAGAGCGCGGAGTTGATGGCAGGGGATTGTGACGATCACGCGGTGCTGATGGCCGCCTGCATCGAGGCCGTGGGTGGCCGGGTGCGCCTGGTCCGGACCACGGGGCACATCTATCCGGAGCTGTACGTGGGCGGGGACAAGGAACTGGAACGTGCGGCGTTCCTGGTCCGGCGGGTCCTGTTCCGGGACGAAGTGGGGGACAAGCCCCTCTACCACCACACCGATGCCGACGGGGCCCATTGGTTGAACCTGGACTACACCAGGGACCACCCTGGCGGGGAGCTCATGGACGAACGGATCCTCGGGATCCTTGTCCTCGGAAAGGCGAAGGCCCGATCCTGAGACCGGGCCTTCCTTGTGGATGTCAGGAGGTCAGGGCAGTTGCTCCACCCGCGTAGCGGTCGGCACCACGCCGCCGATGGTCTGCAGGATGCGGTCCCTGTCGTTGCTGCCGCCGGTGTACTTCACCACACCGTCCATGTTCACATCGGTATCCAGGTAGCCGGACGTGGTGGCGGTGGGCACGGTGCCTCCGATCACCGTCAGGATCGGGTCGCGATCATTGCCGCCACCGGTGTACTTCACCAGGGCATCGCCGATCACGTTCCCGGACCACAGGGCCATGACCCCGGAGTTGTTCCGTTGGGCCTCCGTACCAAAGGTCCCTGTGGCGGGCAGGCTCAGGTCCAGTGTCGTGGTGCCCGTACCGAAGCTCAGCGGAGACAGGGTGGCCACCCCCAGGTGGTTCCGGTGGCGAAGGGCCACATGGTAGCTGCCCGATGCCACACCGGAGAACGACACCGGTGATGTGCCGTCCACGTCCACCACATCACCGTCCCTCTGGATCAGGGCCGAGCGGGTGGCCACGACCGCGGAGATATCGGACCCCGAACGCAGCTCAACGAAGACCCAATCCACGATGGCATTGTTCCCGGAGACGGCAAGGACCGCAGGCACGATGGTCTCTCCACCACCGCCCACATGGGTGAAGCCGGCGCTCGTGTAGGGTTCGGCGATCGGGAATCCGCCAAGGCTCCTCAGGTCGTCGGACATCAGCTGCGACCCGCTGTCATAGGGCCCATCGAGGAACGCCTTAAGACCGAGCTGCACCCCGGCGACCGGGACCGCTGGGGCCACGAGCCCATCCAAGGGAAGGCTGCCCGTCGCACCGTCCATGTCGTGCAACACGTTCAAGGTGCCGGAACCAATGGTGAGCCGGAACACGGAGCCATCGCCCGTGGTGCCGCCTTCCGCACACGTTCCGAGCAGCCTTCCGGAGGCATCCTCGATCAGGGCACCTCGCGGGGCACTGCCTTGCGAAGCGGCGGTGAAGCTGTAGACAAGTCCCAGTGTGTCCTGGACCGGGTCGTACCCGTAAATGGCCCCGTCCAATTGAAAGCCACCCGAGGCCGCAGTCCCATATAGGATCCCATCGCTCGCCAGCAGTAGATCTCCGCCGGGTCCGCTTCCGCTCACCAGGTCGTTGAATTGCTGCGTCAGTTGGAATCCTCCGCCACCTGCATCGTATCGCCAAAGGGTCCCGTCACCGTTCGCGTTGCCGCCAGCCGCGCATGTTCCATACAATTGCCCTCCGGACAACACAGGTGTACAGGTCGGGTCATTTCCTTCATTGCCACTGAAGGAATGTACCACGGAATAGGAGGTGCCCGACAGATCATATCTGAAGATCACGCCCAGTCCATTACTCCCTCCGTCGGAACAAGTTCCATAAAGGGCTCCATCTGGGCCTACGACAAGACCGGCCACCGGGCCGGAGCCCAGCAAACCACCAAGGTCCTCCAGGACAGTGAGGGTTGAGGAGATCAGGTCAAAGCTGAAAAGGGTTCCTCCAGACAATGCACCGCCCGTTGATGCGAGCCCATAGACGGTATTGCCGATGACGAGAGGCTCGCCTTGAGGAAATCGGCCATCGGCAAAGGAAAGATCATGGAGCACGGAGAATTGAGAGGTCCCGGGATCGAAGGAGTAGATCACGCCACTGGCATTGGTACCCCCATTGGTGGCGAATCCAATAAGAACTCCTCCAGGCCCATGGGCCATGCGCCCGGTAGGTATGGAGGCCGGGCTGAAACCGAAAGGTACCATTGAGGTCAATGACGGTCCGCTTGTCTCCAAGCGGTACAAGGCACCAACCAGACCACTTCCACCGGTGGAACAGGTTCCGTAGAACGTTCCGGAAGGGCTTTCCGTGAGCCTGGCCTCCGGAGCGCTCAGGCCGGATCCTGCCATGTCC
>ERZ795053.4660-NODE-4660-length-14699-cov-20.400915_pt1 | contig 14699 bp, 10 predicted proteins | sample MGYA00375137_ERZ795053 | MGnify/ENA primary metagenome ERZ795053 (study PRJEB30182, sample SAMN05720284) | activated sludge metagenome | isolation source: Anaerobic digester | place: Hong Kong | collected 2014-12-17 ... | reverse complement strand
CGCCGGACGCACCTACCGCACCAAACCACCCAACACCCTCGACCACGCAGCGTAACCATCCGACTGACCATGTGAAGGCGCGAACGTATGAGTTCAGAGCCTCTGAGCCACGGATTCCCCGTGGATTGGAGAGAAACCTCGCGGATCTTGGATAACTCGGTTTTCGGCGAGCCCGAAAATGCGCACGTCCATCGAGGCTCAGGCTGCGCGAAGCGGTTGCCACCTGAAACAGTTACTCCATCCGGTTGAATATTCCAGCACTGGACGAGGAACGTGGAGGCTTCACATGGCGAAGGCGCGTGCCCTCGGCGCCGCGGCCTCGCGTGGCGATTTCGCGAAGTCGCAACCCACTTCGGTACCCACCCAGAGACTTGTTACCGCCCCCGTAGATCTGGACCTTCAGGATTATCGACTCATCGCCGAAAATGCTTCGGATGTCGTCTTTCGTGCTGACCTCCATGGCACCGTCACGTGGATCAGTCCTTCAGTCGAGAGGCTGCTCGGTTGGCCCCGGGACGAGGTCATGCAACGCGACTTCCTTGACTTTGTCCATGACGAGGACAAGGACCGGATCAGCCAAACACGATCCCGCGTAGCTTATGGGATACCCGTGGTCATGGAGTTCCGGGCACGGCACCGGTCTGGAGAGTACATCTGGATCTCCTCGGCGGTTAGGCCATTGCACGACGAACAGGGCAAAATCATCGGGCGAGTGGGTAGTTGGCGCGATGCAACGGAACGTCGCCTCGCCCAGCGGCGCCTCGAGGAGACCAAGGAGCGTTTTCGCCTTCTGGCCGAGAATGCCTCTGACATCGTGTATATGTCGGGTCCGGATCGAATCGTCCGCTGGATAGCTCCCACAGTCGAATCCGCGCTCGGATGGACCCCTGACGAGATCATCGGTACCACCTTCCACGATCTGCTCCACCCCGACGACGCCGAGGCCATCTCCGAGGCTAGAAGGCGCATCTTCGAGGACGACGACTTCGTGGGCTCGGGACGCTCACTCGAGATGCGACTGCGTAACAAGTGTGGCGAATACCGGTGGTTCTCGGGCAACGCGACTCGACTCAAAGATGCGGAGGGCCGAGTCGCGGGCATTGTTGCGGGGATGCGGGACGTGCACGACCTCGTCATCCATCGTGAACGCGCGGAGCGTGGAGAGAATCGACTGGCCGCGGTACTTGAGACTCTTTTCGACCCGCACCTGACGCTGGATGCGGTCTCGGACTCCAGTGGCATCATCATGGACTTCGTCTTCCTGGAAGCTAATGCAGCGGCATGCGAATACCTCACGATTCCCCACCAGAATCTGATCGGGATGCGTCTTCTCGACGTCTTCCCAGAGCACACCGACAGCGATCTGTTCCACCGCTATGTGCGCGTGATCGAGACTGGCGAGCCGCTGATCCTCGACAACTACGCGTTCACCGAATCCGGCGAACGGAGCGATGCGAATTCGCGCGAAGTTCTGTTCCTGGATATTCGTGCGTCTCGGGTGGGCAACAGCCTCAACTTCACATTTCGCGATGTCACCGAGCGGCATCTCGCCCAAAGACAACTAGCGGACTCCGAGAAGAAGTACCGACGACTGGCTGAAAACGCGGCCGATGTCGTTTATGAATGGGGTCTTGACGGGCGCCTCGCATGGGTTTCCCCGTCGGTGACGCAGTCGCTGGGCTGGAAGCCCGACGTGATCATAGGACGGCATATCACTGATTTCGTGCATCCCGAGGATCTCACTCGCGAGACCTTGTTGGCGTCGGCGGACACACGCGAAGCCCGCTTGCGAACTGCTGACGGTGAATGGAAATGGATGCGCATCTCCGGGCGCGCCATACGCGACAGCAGAGATCGAGCGACCGGTTTCATCGAGACTGCGCATGACATCCAGGCGGAGATGAGTGCGCGGATGAGTCTTGCGTACCAAGCCGGACACGACCCGCTGACAGGACTTCCGAATCGCAGGACACTTCTCGCCGAACTCGATGAGTCAATTGCAGCCAAAGCAGAGCATGCGGGTTCCTTGCTGTCCGTCGGCATCGACGATCTGGGATCGATAATCGACGGTTTCACACACGCTGCCGCAGACAGAGTGGTGTCGCACGTGGCCGACCACCTGCAAAGACTTGACGTGACCAGAGTTGCGAGGATCACCGAGGACGAGTTCGCTGTACTGCTCTCCGTTCAGGATGCGGATTCAATCGCGGATTTGGCAGATGCCATCCAGTCCATCGTGAACTCGCCAACGTCCGTCGGCGGGCACAGCATCGATGTCACTGTCAGCATCGGAATCGCAACCCGAACAGACACGTCCAGCGGTGAGGAGTGGCTGCGGAACGCTACGACGGCTCTGCATCACGCCAAGTCGTTAGGAGGAAACCGGTGGCAGTTCCAAGATGCCGGCATGGCCAAGGCAGCCACCGAACGTGTGATCATTCGTAGCTCGATTCGAGACGGACTTGCTGCAGGTCACTTCCGCGCGTGGTTCCAGCCGGTCGTGTGCCTGTCCACTCGGTCCGTCGTGGGATATGAAGCACTCGCCCGATGGATCACCTCCGACTCGAAGGTGGTGCCACCCGATGTCTTCATCCCTGCGGCAGCGCATGCCGATCTCATCCTCGAACTCGACCGGGCGATACTTGGTCAGGCCTTGGAACGGGCTGCGCGACAGCCTGCGAAGACCTGGGTTTCAGTGAATGTGTCTTCCTCCTCCTTGTGCGACCCGGGACTGGTTGAGGGTGTCCTTGCCGAGTTTGCCCGGACCGGCGCTCTGCCATCGCAGTTGCAGTTGGAGGTGACGGAGACGTCGCTGCTCACAGATACTGAGCGCATCCAGGAGAACATGATTGCGCTGGCCGAGATCGGCGTCTCGTGGTGGGTCGACGACTTCGGTACAGGCTTTTCGTCGATCACACACCTGCGCGATCTTCCGGTCCAGGGCCTCAAACTGGATCGCTCCTTCACCCGCGGAATCACCAACGACCCCACCAGAAGCAGACTTGCGCAGGGATTGCAGGGCCTGGCCCAGGGGCTGGCCCTGTCCACCGTGGCCGAAGGAATCGAGACCGAGCAGCAAGCTGCCCTCTTGCAAGATCAGGGCTGGCAGATGGGCCAGGGCTGGCTCTTCGGACGGCCGGTCGCGGACACTGAAGACTGAGACAAGTCAAAAGCACTTTTGCAGGCGCCCTGGGCAATAGGCGTCTGTCTGGGCAAGATGAAGTCATTGGGCAATGTCGGATGCCACTTCACAGACAACTACTTAATCAGATCGAAAATCTTGAAGATGGGCATATACAAGGCGATGATCATGGCACCCACCATCGCACCGACGACAGCAATCATCAGCGGTTCGATGAGCGAGGTCAATGCTTCGGTCGTCGCCTGCACCTCGGCATCGTAGAAGTCCGATATTTTGTGCAGCATCTGATCCAGTGCACCGGTGTCTTCACCGACGGCCATCATCTGCACGACCATCGCGGGGAAGACCGGGTGATTCACCAGGGGTCCGGCCAGCGACTCGCCCCGCCGCACAGACACCTCCACATCTTTGACTGCCCTAGCAATCACGACGTTGCCGGTTGTATCGGCCACGATGTCTAGTGCCTGCAAGATAGGGACTCCTGCATGAATCATGGTGCCGAGGTTGCGGGTGAATCGTGAGAGCGCGATTTTCTGGAATAGGCTGCCGAACACCGGAGCTTTGAGCTTTATTGGATCCAGCACATTCCGCACGCGTGCATGGTTCTTGTATTTGCCCCATAGGACCGCGAGGCCGATCATGGCCAGAATGATCAACGGTAGAGAATTCTTGAGTAACTCCGACAGCATCACAAGGATCTGCGTGGGCAACGGCAGCGTGCCTCCGAGGCTATCGAACAGACCCGCAAAAACCGGGACGATGAACAAGAGCATCCCTACCAGCGAAAGCAAGGCGAAAGCAAATACGACGAGCGGATAAGTCATCGCCGACTTGATGGTCGAACGCAGTTTGACCTCTGCCTCGAAGTTATCTGCCAACTGCCCCAGTACCTGGTCCAGAAAGCCTCCGGTCTCCCCGGCTTTGGTCATATTGATCATGATCGGCGGAAAGACCTTGGGGTGCTGGGCGAATGCCTGCGACAGCGAGGACCCTTGTTCTATCGACAGTCGTACCGAGGAGAAAACCTCCCCCAGCGCCTTGTTCTCCGTCTGATCACTGAGAATCGACAAGGCGCGCAACAGCGACAGACCAGAGTTGATCATCGTTGCGAACTGGCGTGCCGAGATCGCCAGATCCTTGAGTTTGACTCGTTGACCCATCCCCGGGATCTTGATCTCGGTCTTCAGTCCGGAGTTCGCCTTGGTGATCGCGATCGGCGCATAACCCATGCCTTTGAGTTTCGTCGCGACGACTGACGGCGATTCAGCTTCGATTCGCCCACGGATCACCTTGCCGGAGCGGTCGCGAACTTGATAGTCGAATGTGGCCTGACTCATCGAGACCTCCCGGTCAATCGCAGGAAGTCCTCCATCTGGTGGCAGTTCTCAACGCCCTCCTCGAATGTGATGCGTCGCGCCCTGACCAACTCAGCAAGATTCTGGTCGAGGGTTTGCATCCCGAACTGCGCGCCTGCCTGCATCGACGAGTAGATCTGGTGGGTCTTCCCCTCGCGGATAAGGTTGCGAATCGCCGGGGTGGCGATGAGAACTTCGGTTGCCGCCACCCGCGACTTGCCGTCCGCGGTCTTACACAACGTCTGGCACATGATCCCTTGGAGAGTTCCAGCCAATTGCTGGCGAATCTGCTGCTGCTGGTGGGGCGGGAAGACATCGATGATCCGGTCGATGGTCTGCGCAGCGTCCTGCGTGTGCAGAGTGGCGAACACGAGGTGACCGGTTTCCGCGGCGGTCAGCGCCACCTGGATGGTCTCCAGATCGCGCATCTCGCCGACCAGGATGATGTCCGGGTCCTGCCGCAAGACATGCTTGAGAGCCTCTCCGAAAGAGTGCGTGTCCGTGCCAACCTCACGCTGGTTCACCAGACAACTGCGGTGGCGGTGCAGGAATTCGATCGGATCCTCAACGGTCATGATGTGGTCGTGCCGCTGGGTGTTGGCGATGTCGATCAATGAGGCCAAGGTTGTGCTCTTGCCGGATCCAGTCGGGCCGGTGACCAGGACAAACCCGCGCGGCAAGGAGGCGAAGGTCCCAACCACCGGAGGGATGCCGAGAGACTCCAGGCTCTTGATGTCGAAAGGGATCACACGGAAGGCCGCGCCTACCGATTCCCGTTGCTTGTACATGTTGACCCGGAATCGGGCACGGCCCGGCAGTGCGTAGGAGAAGTCGAGCTCGAGCCGTTCCTCGAAGAACTCCCGTTGCTGCTGAGTGAGCATTGCGTACAGCACCCGTTGCAGCGCGGGACTGTCCATCCTGGGCGCGCCAGCGAGCGGTTTCAGATCACCTGCGATTCGCACCGTCGGCGGTGCGCCGGCTGTCAGGTGCAGGTCACTGGCGCCAGCAGCAAGCATCGCCTCAAGCGCCTGGACCAGACTGATGTCGGTTGCCCGGACCTGCTGCTCCGTGCTGGGGCGCGCGGGTGCGCTGGGCGGGGCGGCGTTCTGGACCGACATCGGGCTTCCTTCCGTCATGGTCGATGTCGGCAGTCGGGGATGATTTCTTGAGGGCCCTGCTCCGTCCCCCTCGCGCTGCTGGCTCTTGCGCCGGTGTTTGACAACGGAGAAGCCACGACCGTGCAACATTCGAGGTGTGGATCCCGTTCTTACACAACCACCCGCAGCACTTCGTCCAAACTCGTCACGCCCGCCAGCACCTTTGCCAGACCATCGGAACGCAGCGTCTGCATGCCTTCCTCACGCGCGGCGGTCGCGATCGTCGCAGACGAGGCGCGCTCCACGGCAAGGCGTTCAATGCGCTCGGTGATCGGCAGGACCTCGTGCAGGGCCACCCTGCCCTTGTAGCCGGTCCGTGAGCACACCGAGCAGCCAACCGCTCGGTAGATCTTCGGGACCTCCTGACCCTGCTCCAGGTTGATCCCAGCTGAGTTGAGCACCGCCTCGGAAGGCTGATATGCCTCCTTGCACTTCGGACACAGCCTGCGACACAAGCGTTGGGCCAGCACACAATCCAGCGCCGATCCGACGAGGAAAGGTTCGATGCCCATCTCGATCAATCGGGTGATGGCGCTGGGGGCGTCGTTGGTGTGCAACGTGGTCAGCACCAGGTGCCCGGTAAGGGCCGACTCCACCGCGATCTGGGCGGTCTCATGGTCCCGGACCTCACCGATCAGCACGATGTCCGGGTCGGAGCGCAGGATCGACCGCAGCGCCGCAGCGAAGGTCAATCCGGCTTTCGCGTGCGTCTGAACCTGGTTGACCCCGGGCAATCGATACTCGACCGGATCCTCGACCGTGATGATGTTCACCTCTGGTCGGTTCAGGATGTTAACCGTCGCATACAGAGTGGTGGACTTCCCCGATCCGGTGGGTCCGACGACCAGGATCATCCCGTAGGGCTTGCCGAAACTGGCCGAGTACCGTTCATAATTCACATCCCGGAATCCCAGATCAGCCAGGTCCAGCATGGCCGTGGAGTTGTCCAGGATCCGCAAGACCATCTTCTCGCCCCACACGGTCGGCAACGTCGCCACCCGCAGGTCCACTTTCTGGCCGTTGGCGGCGACGCTCAGCCGGCCGTCCTGCGGTATGCGGCGTTCCGCGATGTTGATGTCGGCCATGATCTTCAACCGGCTGATCACACCGGACTGGATCGACTTGGGCGAGCGCATCACCTCGTGCAGAACACCGTCGATCCGGAAGCGCACCCGGACGTCGTGCTCGGTGGGTTCCAGATGGATGTCGGAGGCGCGGTCTTGAATACCCTGTGTGATCAGCAGGTTCACGAACTTGACGATCGGGGCGTCCTCGACGACCTCCTTGATGGATGCGAGGTCTTCGTCCTCCTCGTCGGCATCCAAGGCCGTGGTGAGTTCGTCGAGTTCACCGTCCGCCCGATAGTGCCGGTCCAGGGCTGCTTGCACGTCCGTGCGGGTGGCGACCACCGCCTGCACAGTCATCCCGCTGGCCGACCGGATGTCGTCGATCGCGAACACGTTCGCCGGGTCGCTCATTGCCACCACCAGACGGCCGTTCTCGAACCCGACGGGGATGGCACTGTGGCGTCGGCACACAGATCCCGGGACTTTGGTCAGAGCGGCCCCGTCCATCGTGATCTCGGTGAGGTCGACGAAACGCATTCCGATCTGGGTCGCCAGCGCCTGCACGACCTGTGACTCCGTGAGCATGCCCAGATCGATCAGTACCCGGCCCAGCGAATGACCGACGTTGCGCTGCTCGAGCAGCGCCTTCTCCAGCTGATCGGTGCTGATCAGGCCCTGCGTCACGAGGATGTCGCCGAGTTGTTTCATACTCCGCGCACCCCTTTCAGAATGGTCGCCAGCAGGTCGTCCTCTTCCACCGGCTCGGCCTGCGCGGCACCGCCGGGAATGACCGACAGGTTCGGCTGAGACGGCCGGCTGCGCTCGGGCTCACTGGGATGTTCCAGCGCGGCCAGCATCGCCAGTCGCTGCTCCACCGCACCCATCGGACCGCTGATCGGCACGGCACACCGCGCTTCGATGAGATCGGCCAGGTCGACCACTGTGCCGATCTCCCCGTGGCCGGACGCTTCGGTGAGTTCGGCAACGGTGCGGTGCCCGTCGATCAGGGAGTGCAGCCCACGTAACCGGCCCGGGACCGCACCCGGGTAGACACCAATGACCGTTGTGGGCCCTCCCAGAAGATCGGCGGCCGGGCGCCACCGCTGGAGCAATTGCATGACGTCGGCGCTGAGTTCTGCCAGGGGGAACGCGACCTCGACGTCGTCGGGCAGGACATCCACGGTGTCCACGGAGAACGTGCCCGTGCGCCAATGTGTCAGCGATGCCAGCGAGCTCACCACGTGAGCGCGCACGGTGGCGGGGATGACGGCGGGGTCCACGGTGTCGCTATCGACCAAAGACCGCACCAACCCAAGCCTGTTCTCACTGGCATGTCGCAGAGCCTGCGCCAGACCGGTGGTTCCGACAGCCCCTTCGATCACGAGTCGCCGCGCCAGGTCCTGATGGGAGGAATCAGCGGAGATGCTCACCACCTGCCGGTCGCGCAACCCGATGAACGCGCTGTGACCGCGGGGACCCCCGTCCAGGGTGATCTTCCATTGCCCCGGCTTGCGGCCCACCAGACCCAGGACGTCCTGGACCCGGAAGGCCTCGAGCGCACCGGACAGTTGCATGTCGGCCTACTCGGGAGGCGGCAGTTCGAAAGCGGGACCCATGGGCGGCGGCAGGTCGATCGGGTCCCCCGTCGGTGCTGCCAGATCGGACAAGTCGTCCAGGGCACTGACCACTGCGTCGTCGACCGGCTCAGGCATCTCGAAGGACACCGGAACATCGGGCGCGGGCGGCGGCAGGTCGAACATGGAATCGCCGGACACGTCAGCCATGCCCGGAGAGGTCCAGTCCGAGAAGTCGTTCGGCGCCGGTTGCTCCTCGACCGCGATGTCCGGTGTAGCGAATGCGGCAGCCGGATCCGCTGTGAGGAAGTCATCACCGAAACCGGCCTCGGGAATAGTCGGCTCGTCGGCCCAGCGGATCTCGGGGGTGCCGTCCGGGTCGGTCACGAAATCGTCCGCGGCAGACAGATCGGCGGACTGTTCCTCCACGAACTCGTCGGCCAGGAATGTCCCGGTGTTGACCACAGCCCAATCGGCCTGCGACGCGGATTCAGGTTCGTCGTCCTCGGTGGACTCCGGCGATGCGGTCAGTGCCGGACGCTGACCCATGGGAAAGGCCTCTGCGATCTCGCGGGCCTCGTAGCGCAATAGCCCGATGGGCACTCCCGGGGCTCCAACGACAACCAGCACCCAGGGGTCCTTGTCGATGACACAGATCCCGCTGTCGCTGCCCTCCAGGAACATCTGCGAGGCACCGGACTGACCGAGCGCCTTGGACATGGCGCGGACCTGAATCATCATCCGGACCGCCCCGGCCGCCACCGCATCGTCGTCGACCGACACCTCGCCCTCGGACGCGATCGCGAAGCCGTCCTCGGAAACCAGTCCTAGCCACTGCACATCAGGGTGCTCGCTCAGCGCGTCACTGAGCAGGCGCCCGACGATATCGGAGGCACCTGGATGGGGAACCTCAATATCAGCCATCAACGGGATCCTTTCACCTCGGCTCATACCGAGTATGGCCGATCGGCGCACCTACACGTGCGTTGTGGGCAGCGCCGCCCGCATGGCGGCTGTCGGGGCGGGCAGACCCGTCATGAGTTCAACCTGCCGCTCGGCTTGCGCGAGCAGCATTTCGAGGCCCGAGACGATCCTGCCCCCGCTGGCCTGCCATGCACCGGCCAGCGCGGTGGGCCACGGAGAGTACACAACGTCCAGAAGCCAGCCGGGCTCACTCGCAACGGAAGGTACCAGCGTGTCCGCCGCCCCCGCCGGCACGGTCGAAACCACCAACGGTGCCCGTAGGTACCGCAGGTCATCCCATCGGTGAACGTGCAGTTCGATCCCGATGGACTCCGCGGCCCTGCTTACGTCGACGGCCCGTTCGGGTCGCCGGGCGAGAACGTCCACGCGAGCGGCACCCAACTGCTGGACGGCGGCCACCGCGGACCGGGCGGTGGCACCGGCGCCTACCACGGTGGCGGGGAATCCCTCCCGATGCGCGAAACCGGCCCTCCGCAGGGCCGTCACAACACCGTCAACATCGGTGTTGAAGGCCTGTCGCTGCGCCAAGAGCAGGGTGTTGGCCGAGTTCGTCACCTCTGCAGTCCAACTGATCTCTTGCGCCAGTTGCAGCACTGCCTCTTTCAACGGCATCGTCAGCGAGAGACCTACCCAGGATTTATCGAGTCCATCGACGAAAGCGGGGAGCTCCGCGGCGGCCACCTCGTGGCGTTCGTAGGTCCAATCCAGCTTCAGCGCCTCATATGCCGCGCTGTGCAACGCCGGCGACAGGCTGTGCGCGATCGGCGACCCGATCACCGCAGCCCGTCGGATCACGGGTTCTCCGCCACGTATCTCTCGAACTCGGCCTTGAATTTCAAGAACTCGTCGTAGTCGGCGGTGAACTTGGTTTCGCCGGTGTCCGGATTCACGGAGACGAAGTACAACCAGTCCCCTTCGTCCGGGGTCAGCGCCGCTTGCATGGCCGCTTCACCGGGCTGGTTGATCGGCGTGGGCGGCAGACCCGTGTTCTCGTAGGTGTTGTACGGCGACGAAGTCGCGATCTGGTCGGGTGAGAGGTTGATCTCGGACTTCTTCAGGACGTAGTTCACGGTGGCATCCAGTTGCAGGGGCATGCCGGCGGCCAAGCGGTTGTAGATGACGCGCGAAACCATCCCGTAGTCATCTGGATGCCCCTCGGCCTGCACCAGACTCGCGATCACCATGACCTCGTAGGGCGAGTACCCCGTCTTCTTCGACGCTTTCACGAAGTTCAGTGAGTCCGCGGCCTCATTGAACCGGGAGATCATCGCGCCGATGATGTCGCGGGCGCTGAATCCCGGTGGGAACTCATACGTAGCGGGGAACAGGAACCCCTCAGCGTTACCCTTCGCGAATTTTGGCAGACCCAACTGGTCGGCATTCTTGATGGCCCGGTTGAACCTGCTCGCCGAAATATCCGTGGCAGCGGTCAGTCGCTTCACCACCTGGTCCTCACGCAGTCCTTCCGGAATGACCACGCGCGATACGACGCGATTGGCCGGATCCAGCATGGCATTGAGAGCGGCGTCGCCACTCATCTGTTCGGCGAGCCGGTAATAGCCCGGACCGATCGACTGTGACTGCTCGTTGGCGCTGGCGGCGGTGATGAAGGACTGGGCGCTGGCCACCACGCCCTCCTCTTTGAGAGTGGCACCGATGTCCGAGAGAGTCTGACCCTCCTGCACCTGCACGATCACCTCATTACCGCCCGACCCCGTGTAATCCTCGGCCGCCGCACCGAGCACCTGGTCCCGGAAGAAGAACGCTCCAACTGCCAGCAGCACGAGGGTGAAGATCACCAATGCCGCGATCAGCGGTCCCCGGCCTCGTTTCTCAGGGTCCGGGCGACGCGGAGGTTCGACCTCCATGTGCAAGCCGAGTTCGCTCATCAGTGTCCGTTCGTAAGTGTCCCCGGGATCCTACCCGTGGCACGTTCCGCGTCCAGCGTATTCTGCAACATGATGACAGCCGCCGCTTGATCAACTACCGACCGACCCTTGCGCTGGGACAGTCCGGCCTCACGCAGCTGCATCTGGGCGGTGGTCGTGGTGAGCCTCTCATCGATCAGGCGTAGTGGTACTTCCGGAACCGCCGCAGCGATGTCGGCGGCCACCTGCCGCACCCGATCTGCGGCGGCATGCTCACGGCCGTCCAGCGAAACGGGCAGGCCGACCAAGACCTCCAAAGCCTCGTACTCCCGCACGATGGCGACCAGTTCGTCCAGCCATTTACCGCGGGCATTCAAGGTCCGTTCCGGAACCGCGAGGGTGCCCGACGCATCGCTGCGGGCGACTCCGATGCGCACCGATCCGACGTCGACGCACACCCGGACTCCTGGGCGCACTAGGCCGGCAATCCCCGCACGAATGCCTCCGCGGAAGCGAACGCCGACGGGATCCCGTCCGGCTTCGCCCCTCCCCCTTGTGCGGCATCCTTCTTCCCACCACCACGGCCCTCGACGCTGGGCAGAGCACTGTTGAGCAGGTCGTTGGCGAAGAGTCCCCGGTCCTGTGCGGCTTGATTGACGGTCGCGATCAAGGACACCCTGGCGTCCACCACCGCGGAAGCCAGAACTGCGGCGGGCACGTCCGTGGGTGCTTTGCGGATGCCGGTCAACGCGATCTCACGCAGTTGCTTGGCGTCGGTGCCCTCCGGGGCCCGCAGGGTCCAGACCCGGAACGACCCGATCTGCTGGCCCTCGCCGATGATCGCATCGATGTTGCTCATCATGGCTTGCTGCTTGAGCCGGGCGAGTTCGCGTTCGGCGTTCTTCAACTTCTCCACCGTGCTGCCCACCCGGTCCACGAGGTCCTCGCGCGGGGTCTTGAGCATGGTGCTCAGCGCAGAGACGAGCAGGTGTTCACGGGCCAGGTACGAGTACGCGTCAGATCCCACGAGCGCCTCGACCCGGCGCACTCCAGAGCCGATCGAGCCCTCCGAGATGAACGAAACGACCCCGAGCTGACCCGACCGGTGAGCGTGGGTGCCGCCACACAACTCATGTGCCCAGTCACCGACGGAGACAACTCGCACTTGGTCGCCGTACTTCTCCCCGAAAAGGGCCATGGCACCCATCTCGAGGGCTTCAGGCTGGGTCATCCAGCGCGCCGAGACGGTCATGTCCTCCAGCAGCAGCGTGTTCACGCGTTCCTCGGCGTCGCGCAGCAAAGAGTCCGGGACCGCTTTCGGGTACGGGAAGTCGAACCGCAATCGGCCCGGTGCGTTCTCCGAGCCCATCTGGGTGGCGGTGTCGCCCAGCATCTCGCGGAACGTCTTGTGGATCATGTGCGTGGCCGTGTGCGCCCGGGAGATCGCCCGGCGACGCTCCACGTCGACGATCCCCACCGCCGGAGCGCCGACCGCTGCCTCACCCTCGAGCACGCGGGCGCGATGCACCCACAGCCCGGGTACCGGCATCTGGACGTCGTCCACGTGCAGCAGGGTTCCGTCATCCAGGCGGATGGTGCCGTGATCACCGAGCTGCCCGCCCGCCTCGGCGTAGAAGGGACTGCGGTCCAGGACGACTTCCACGGTCTGTCCCGCGGCCGCCGACGTGACGGTCTGACCGTCGCGCAGCAGGCCCTTGACCCGGCCCTCGGACTCCCACTGGTCGTACCCGGTGAACTCGGTCTGCCCGGCGGCCTCCATGACTTCGCGGTAGGCCGTCAGCGGGGTGACGCCGGCCTTGCGGGCGACAGCATCGGCCTTGGCGCGTTGACGCTGCTCGGTCATGAGTTCGGCGAAGCCGTCGCGGTCAACCTGCAGTCCCTGTTCGGCGGCCAGTTCGAGCGTCAGGTCGATGGGGAAACCGTAGGTGTCGTGCAAGGCGAAGGCGTCGGTCCCCGACATTGTCGTGGTGCCCCGGGACTTGGTGGCTGCCACTGCGTTGTCGAAGACCGTGGTGCCGCTGCGCAAGGTCTGCCGGAAGGCTTCCTCCTCGGACACGGCGATGGTCGTGATCCGACCGGCATCGGACTGCAGGCTCGGGTACTGCGGTGACATCGAGGTGATGACACTGCCGATCAATTCGCCCATCGTGGGCTCGTGGGCCCCGAGCAGGCGCATGTTGAACACGACCCGGCGCAGCAGACGCCGCAGAACGTAGCCACGCCCCTCGTTGCCGGGCAGGACTCCGTCGGAGATCAGGAACGCGCAGGTCCGGGAGTGATCGGCCACGACCCGCAGCGCGACGTCGTCGGCGTGGTCGCGGCCGTAGGGACGCCCGGTGATCCGCACCGCGGTGTCGATGGTGTGCCGGGTGGTGTCGATCTCGTAGATGTTGTCGACGCCCTGCAGGATCGCGGCCATCCGCTCGAGGCCCAGGCCGGTGTCGATGCTCTTGTTCGGCAGTTCGCCGAGGATGGGGAAACCCTCCTTGCCCGGGCCCTCCCCCCGTTCGAACTGCATGAACACCAGATTCCACACCTCGAGGTAGCGCTCCTCGTCGACCACCGGGCCGCCTTCGCGGCCGTAGTCGGGCCCACGGTCGTAGTAGATCTCGCTACATGGCCCGCACGGTCCGGGCACACCCATCGACCAGAAGTTGTCGAGCATGCCGCGCCGCTGGATCCGTTCGGCGGGCACGATCTGTTCCCACAACTGGGCAGCCTCGTCGTCGTCCTCGTAGACGGTGACCCACAGTCTGTCCTCGGGGAAGCCGTAGCCGCCGTCGCTGACAGGCTTGGTCAGCAACTCCCAGGCCAACGGGATGGCACGTTCCTTGAAGTAGTCGCCGAACGAGAAGTTGCCGCACATCTGGAAGAACGATGCGTGCCGGGTCGTCTTTCCGACCTCTTCGATGTCCAGGGTGCGCACGACCTTCTGAACACTGGCCGCCCGTTCATACGGCGGGACCGCCTCACCGAGGAAATACGGCTTGAACGGCACCATGCCCGCGTTGACGAACAGCAGCGTGGGGTCGTTGAGCAGCAATGAGGCGCTGGGCACCACGGTGTGACCGCGCTCCTCGAAGAACGCGAGAAATCGACGTCGGATTTCGGCTGACTCCATGGGGGCCAGCCTAGTTGCCATCCGGACGTGCTACTCGCGGGCGGTTCCGGGGGCTCGCCGGTCGTGCAGGGTCCCCAGGGTCGCTGGCCGGATGTCCGGAGCAGCAGGCGCCTTGGGCCGATCGGACCGGGCCACCTTGCGGATGTCCACCACGTTGCCGTCGGGTTCATCGGACACGACGTTGGCGAGGTAGCGCGCGGAGGCGGCAACGCTGGAGGCGCCCTGGGCAACCCTGCTCAGGTTCTCCCGAAAGGTTCGCTCGCGGACCCCATTGACGGCATTTGTCCCTTTTCGGTAGACAACGATGCCGCCGGCAGCGCCAACACCCATCCAGAACAGTCGACTCACCCGCACAGTGTAAGCAGGGTTCGGGCGATCAGCCCGAAGCTTGAATGAAACCGACCACCAAG
>ERZ795053.4659-NODE-4659-length-14706-cov-10.743635_pt1 | contig 14706 bp, 17 predicted proteins | sample MGYA00375137_ERZ795053 | MGnify/ENA primary metagenome ERZ795053 (study PRJEB30182, sample SAMN05720284) | activated sludge metagenome | isolation source: Anaerobic digester | place: Hong Kong | collected 2014-12-17 ... | reverse complement strand
GGCATTGCCTGGCTGGGATTGTTAAGCCTGATGCGGTTATCAGTCAAAAAGAAAACCCGCGAGATTGGAATCCGTAAGGTGCTGGGATCTTCGTCATCCGCAGTGATGGTGCTACTTTCCCGCAAATTTATCCTTTTGGTTGCCACGGGTAGTTTGGTTGCCTGGCCCTTAGCCTGGATCATCCTGGATCAATGGTTGAACTCTTTCAGTTATCACATCTCCATAAATCCACTGACCTTTTTCTTGGTAGCTATTGCCGTGTTGATGTTCACAACAGCCAGTATCGGCATTCAATCCCTCCTTGCCAGTCGCGCAAATCCGGTTGAATCGCTGAAACAAGATTGATAGCGGGCTTCCATTTTCTCCACCTTTCCCGGCGGAAGACAATGGTGGCCGGGCCCATATTTCAGTTATTTATTACTAATTTGTAGAACAAATACTTGACTTCCTGCATAAAAGTATTTTAATTTGTTCTACAATTATAGAATATATGAGTGATCAGCGACTGGGAGAATTTGAAGAAATCATCCTGCTTTTAGTTGGAATACTGGCTGAGGAAGCGTACGCCTTTCGGATCGGCGATGAATATGCCACCCAAACGGGCAAAATAAGTTCGATCGGAGCCATCCATGCCACGCTCAGCCGGCTTGAACAAAAAGGATATTTGAAATCCCTCCAAAGCGATCCAACGCCAGTACGCGGGGGACGCAGGAAGCGGATTTACCGGATCACCGCGCTGGGCCAACGCGTGCTTGATGAATCCCGGCAATTACGTCAATCGCTCTGGAATCAGTTTCCGGGATTCCAGGATTTATCCTTTTCTTATGAGTAAGCCATCCGAAGACCATAGGCCTCCTCTTCTGGCCATGAGGTTTTTGCACTGGTTTCTTCGTAACGACCTGGAGGAAGAAGTATCCGGTGATCTGTTGGAGCAATTCCGACAAAAGCTACTGATCACCACCTTGTTTCGGGCGAAACTGGATTATTGGTACCAGGTGCTGAATTATCTGCGACCCTTCGCCATTCGTTCATTTGCATTATCCTTTTTTATGGGCATGTTCAAACAAAACCTCAAAATTAGTTTGCGTCATCTGCGCCGGAATGGAAGCCTCACCTGGATCAATTTGGGTGGCCTGGCATTAGGCATGATGGCTACCTTGTTAATTGCATTGTGGGTCTATGATGAGCTTACCTATGATCGTTATTTTGCAAATTATGACCGGATTGCCATGACCATGCAAAACCAGCAATTTGGCGATCATATCCGGACCTGGAATAGCCAGGCGATGCAATTGGCTCCGGCTTTGCGTGATCAATACGGCCGCTTTTTTGAAGAGGTGGTTACGACCAATTATTCTCAGCCACACCAGATAGCCTGGGAAGAAAAGAAATTGATCCGCACCGGAAATTTTGCAGAACCCGGCGTGGTCAAATTATTGGCCCTTGAGCTTATGTCCGGATCGGCATCAGCCCTTGAAGATCCATCTTCTGTCCTGATCTCTGCGAGCACTGCCCGAGCCATCTTTGGAGGGGAAGAGCCTCAGGGGCAATCATTAACCATCGATAACCGCATGCAGGTCAGGGTAGCGGGAGTCTACCGTGACTTTCCGAAAAACTGTTCGTTTGCCAATTGGACATTTATTGCCCCGTTTGAATTGTTGAGTACGACTGAACATTACCGGGAAAGGCTGGAATGGGGCAATAGTTGGTTCCAGGTGCTGGTTCTGCTCAATCCGGCCGTCACACTCGATCAGGCATCGGCTGCCATCCGGGATGTGAAGAAAAACAGTATTAATGAAGAATACGCTACCCGGACCCAGCCAAAGATTTTTTTACATCCCATGTCCAAATGGAGATTGTATGGACAATTCAAAGAAGGCATCAATACCGGAGGCCGCATCCAATACCTGCGTACCTTCGCATTAATCGGCTTATTCATACTGCTGCTGGCCTGTATTAATTTCATGAATTTAAGTACTGCCCAGGCGGAGACCCGGTCCCGGGAGGTAGGTATTCGAAAAACCATCGGTTCGAGACGAGACCAGCTAATCGGGCAGTTTTTTAGTGAATCGGCGTTGACCGTATTGCTTTCTTTTATACTCGCGATGTTGTTGACCCGTCTGTTCTTACCTCTTTTTAACCAGGTGACGGAAAAACAGGTAGAGATTCCCTGGAGTTCGCCCCTGTTCTGGATCATTTCGGTGGGGTTCATGGCAATTACCACGCTCCTTGCGGGAGGATATCCTGCTTTCTATCTCTCCTCATTCCGTCCCATCAGGGTGCTTCATTCCCTAAAAAGACCCAAGGCGGTTTTCAGTTTGCGTCGAATTTTGGTTACGCTCCAATTTGGTGTTTCTATCGCAATGATCATCGGAACGGTCGTGATATTCCGTCAAATCAATTACGCCAAAGACCGGCCTATCGGCTATACCCAGGACAACATCATTACCATTCCGATCAAGTCTCCGGAGATCATGCGGCATTTTGAGGCAGTTAAAAGAGATTTGATGCAAACCGGAGATGTTCAGGCGGTGGCAGCTTCAGATGTCAAGATGACTTCGACCTACACGACCAATAGCGGGTTTACCTGGGATGGGAAAGATCCGGCATTCAGTGAAGAATTTCACACCCTGCGTGCCACCTATGGCTTCGGAGCATTGGTTGATTGGCAAATCGTCGAGGGTAGGGATTTCTCCGAAGAATACGGGACGGATTCACTCGCGTTCATCCTGAATGAGACAGCGGTGAAATACATGGATCTGAAACATCCGATTGGTGCCAGAGTCCAGTGGGGTACGGGCGAAGACGCCAGACAATTTCATGTAATTGGCGTGGTGAAAGACATGATAACAACCTCACCTTTTGAGGAAGTGCATCCCATGCTCTATGTTTTGCACTATGGCAGGTTCATCCATTATCTGAATGTGCGAATCAACCCGGAGTCCAGTGCGCAGACGGCATTAACGGCCATCGAAAAAGTGATTACCTCGTACGATCCGGATAATTTGTACGAGTATCAATTTTTTGATCAGGAATACGCCAAAAAATTCAATGACGAAGAGAAACTGGCCAAAATTGCCTTTTACTTCGCCCTGATCAGCTTGTTCATTTCCTCAATTGGACTGTTGGGAATCACGACCCTGGTCCTGGAGCAACGGCGAAAGGAGATCGGGATGCGAAAGATCCTGGGCGCTAGTCAGAAGAACCTTTGGCTTTTACTGTCCTCTGAGTTTTTGTGGCTGGTCCTCATTGCTTGTGTACTGGCCATCCCCCTTGCTTATTATTATATGGACTCCTGGCTGGCGCATTTTGCCTACCGCATCCGGTTGGCGTGGTGGATCTTTGTTTTGGCTGCATTGGCCGTTGTGGGAATTACTTTATTTACAGTAAGCTTCCAAATCATTCGGGCTGCCTGGCAACAGCCGGTTCAATCTTTACAGGATAGCTGAAATCCGGCCGGTAAGGACTCAATTTTCTGGATCCGATGTGACAGGGACAACTTTTGCTGCTCCTTTCCTAGGTCATGGTATCGCGTAATGTTTGGGTTATTCGAATAGGCGTGTTGGCCTGCTGGTTACTGGTTTTCGGTGAATGGTTAACCGATTATTATTTTGGAAAGCATTTTCCAGGTTACAGCTGGCAACAGGAGTCCATTAGCTACTTAGGTCAGACAGGTAGTCCGGTGGCGCTTGCCGTGCGTTATTGGGGTTTTGCATTTACCTTTTTGCTGTTGCTATTTACCCGGGGCTATTGGGAAGCATTCCGGCCCGGATATTTACCGGCAGTTGTTAGCCTGCTCATTGCCATCTATGGACTGGGAGAAGGAATCGGATCAGGACTTTTTCCGCTTAATCCTCCGGAAACTCCTTTCACAGTCGCTGCACGCTGGCATGAAATATTCAGCGGAATAGGCGATTCGGCCCTTATCCTGGTGCCGGTAATGCTGCTTCGTGGATACCCGGAACGCTCCGGCCTGCGGCGATATCTGATTCTGGTAACGGGCATAGGACTGACCATGGTGTTGCTTTTCCTTCTGGCCAAATGGGGAGCTATGGATAACTTTATCCTGTCCTATAAAGGAGTCTGGCAACGTGTTTACGTAGCAAATTACCACATCATGTTATTGGTTGTCAGTCAGTTGATGATTCACAGGTAGTTTTCCTTTCCCAGGTTGCTGCTTATCTTTGTCCCACATCCTTATCACCAAACTTGCGCAGCTTTTTGGATGCACAGCAAAAGATTATCTTATGAAAACCAAAGTTTTTGGCGACCTGGAAACCCTTATTTATTTTCTATCCGTACTTGTATTGACATTTATCGTGGCCACGCTCGTCGGTCGGTTTTTGACCAGAATGGTCCGGCGATCCATGCATAAGACTGGTACCGATCTGACCAACTACCTATTCCTCAAACATTTTATTATCGGAATCATCTACCTCGTTGGTATCGGATGGGCCTTTCTGATGCTCCCTTCATTCAAGACGGTAGCACACACCCTATTAACCGGAGCGGGCATTGTGGCAATCATTGCAGGACTAGCCTCCCAGCAAGTGCTCAGCAACATCACCAGTGGATTGTTTATGGTCATTTTTAAACCATTTCGCATCAATGACCGCATCACGATCCGGGATACGCTCACAGGAAATGTAGAAGATATGACCTTGCGCCACACAGTGATCCGGGACCTGAATAACAATCGCATCATCATACCCAATTCGGTCATGGGTAATGAGATCATTGTAAATACGCACATTGGCGATTCAAAAGTTTGTCAGAAGGTAGATGTAGGCATTGGTTACGGGTCGAATATAGACCAGGCCCTGACCATCATCCGTGAAGAAGTTGCCGCGCACCCGGACGCCATGCATCCGGACACCGGTCAATCATTGAATGGGGACCTTTCGGTGGTCGCTTCCCAGGTGGTCAGCCTGGATGACAGTGCCGTGGTGTTGCGTTTTTGGGTTTGGGCGGTTGATGCGCCTACCGCATTCAGGATGCAGGGCGATCTGCTTAAGCGGATTAAAGAACGCTTTGATGCCTCCAACATTGAAATTCCCTTTCCACAGCGAACGGTGTGGCTGGCTAACGTTCCGCAAACAAAAAGCAGTGATAAATCTGCACAACCGTAACTTCAATACCTGTTAGTTCATCTTAAAGATTGGCATATGAGTTTGCATAACCGTTTCCAACGTCAATACCTGGAGCAGATCCTGGCTACCGAGGATAAACACCTGCAGAAATTACATCAGTTGGTGGCCGAAGCTTTGCAGGAGCAAGAATTGATTTCGCAAAATTTATTAAATCCGGCTGAAGAAACTTTTTCCAGAGGCCAGCGGGTGGCTGATAAAGTGGCCACTTTCGGAGGAAGCTGGACGTTTATCATCACTTTTTTAGTGGTGCTAATCGCATGGATCACCCTGAATATCCTGCTGATGGCCAAAGCTTTCGATCCCTATCCATTCATTCTTCTAAACCTGGTATTGTCCTGCATTGCGGCGATCCAGGCGCCGGTGATCATGATGTCTCAAAATCGCAAAGAAGAAAAAGACCGGCAGCGGGCCGAGAACGATTATCTGGTTAATTTAAAGGCTGAGATCGAAGTGCGTAACCTGCATCAAAAGCTCAATTTGCTCATGGAAGAGCAGTTTAAGACGCTGTTGGATATTCAAAAATATCAAACCGAATTACTGGAAGAAATTCATCGTAAATAAACCCGTTATTTCCGGATTAATAAATTGTACAGGATGATAGTTTGGTCGAATTTATTGTGGGTACTTATGGTCATTTTCCTAAACACCTGTTCAAAAGATGTTCAGTCTTCCATTTCAGATCCGGAATTTGCTGTGCAGATACCCCTCGCTGGAAATGCCTGGATCGTTGATCAGGATCAAACAACCGGGACAACAAAATTGACGGATGCCGGTATTCAAAAATGGGACGACAATGACGATAAAATCAGGATCTTTTTTTATTCGGATAAATCCGGTGATATAGAACTGGGACTGAAGGTCAGACAACAAAAAGGCCAATCCGGTATCCGGGTCATTTTTGAAAATAAAGTCAATACCATCACAGTGCAAACCAATGATTGGACTTCACTTCCTGCCGGTACTGTCCATCTTTCCGGGGCAGGATATCATTTCATAGACCTGGAAGGAGCAGAGAAGGAGGGTGATTATTTTGCCGAAGTATCTGATCTTTTAATTAGCGGTATGGATTCGCATGATCTCGTGTTCGTGCGGGATGAATTTTATTGGGGAAGGAGGGGGCCTTCTGTCCATTTGAATTTTCCGGTTCCTTCCGGGGAGGAGCAAGTAGAATGGTTTTACAGCGAACTGATGATCCCTACCGGACAAGATGTGATCGGCTCTTATTTTATGGCCAATGGCTTTGCCGAAGGATATTTTGGGATCCAGGTTAATTCGACCGAGGAGCGCCGTATCCTTTTTTCCGTCTGGAGTCCTTATTCGACCGATAATCCGGAAGATATTCCCGAAGCCTACCGGATAAAGCTTTTGAAGAAAGGAGAGGGTGTGACGACCGGTGCGTTTGGAAATGAAGGCTCAGGCGGCCAAAGCTACAAGGTCTTTCCCTGGAAATCGGATGTAACCTACGGATTTCTGATCCGGGCGTATCCGGTGGATAGCACGACGATTTATACCGCCTACTTTTACGATCCTGAACAAGCTCATTGGAGCCTGATAGCCCGGTTTGCTCGACCCAAGACCAGGACTTATCTGAAACGGTTGCATTCCTTTTTAGAGAATTTTATTCCTGAACAGGGCATCGTGGCCAGGCGTGGCTGGTATGGCAATCAGTGGTATTATAATGCTTCCGGCTGGCACGAAATCACGGAAACTATTTTTACAGCGGATAACACAGCCCGGAAAAACAACCGGCTTGATTTTGCAGGAGGAAGTGAAAACAATTTGTTTTATCTGGAGAATTGCGGATTTAGAGATCTGCATACAACGATTGATAGCCGGTTTACCAGAACTGGAAACGGAGTGCCTCCACGGATCGACTTTAATTCGCTGGAATAGATTTTTTTGAATAAAATGGAATAAATCCTATAACCGCACTTCCTTTTTCAGGTCCTTTTCCAGGATAAACTCAAAATTGGTACGTACAATTTCGCCCATGCTGGTACAGGCAGAAAAGGCATCGGTCTTGTGGTAGTGATTAAGCTCTTTTTTAAGTTGCTCGATCTTATCCGGAAATGAAAGTTTATCCTGGGCCATGATCTTGAATAGCTCATGCAGCCGTTGCCGGGAATTTGCAATGCGGCCGGCGATCAGGCTGTGCTCTTCCATCTGGTACTGTGTGACGGCTTCCGGCTTCATATGCTCGATCCCCAGAAAAATCAGTGGGTTATTATCCTTGAAATACTGGGGCAAATAGAAATTCTTGCGTCCTTCATAGGACTGCTGGTCAAAATCGATGGCGCGGATCCGAAATTGTGAACCTTCAATGTCCGGCGTAATATCGACGACAAAATTATAGGAGCGCATATCGCCGAGCAGCCGGACAAAACAGCGTTCGTTGAATTTGACAAATTCTTTCGCCATGCGGATCTGGTTAAAGACATTGTCGTTGAGGTATTTTTTCATAAAGTCATCACCGGGAATGCCGGCGATGTGCTCTTCGATCAGCGTTTCTTTGTTGAGAAAATAATCCAATTGATTGGGTGAGATCAGATTTTCCAGCTCCAGGCCATAAATTCGTGACGCATCGGCAACCTTGATGTAGAAGTGATCGTAGTTGTCATTCAGTCGGTTGATAATGCGTACACGAAACGGGTGGGTGTTTCCAAACGTGCAAAAGTCGATGCGGGATATGGACAGGTGATCCATCACCTTGACGTTACCGGAAGTCTTCAGATGGGCATAGATGGTCTTCAGGTCCCTTGAAATTTCCCTATAATCCTGTTCGCTATAAAATACCGTGCGCCAGAGCGTATCCTGATTGTCCATATTGTATAGTGGAATGGACTCGGTATAGCGCATCAAATCCTCATATTGGATATCCAGCTTGATGCATCGTTCATATTTTTCCAGGTAACGCCGTAGCCCGCTGGAAACCGGGAAAGGTATTTTCTTTTTGGAAGGAAGATCGTTGTCTCTGACTTGCTCCGTCACTTAGATAGTTTTGAATGGTTAAAGATACGAAAGGCTACCTATCGGGAATTGGACGATGGATACCTCTTTTGATCAAACATGATTGGAAGCACTAAATTTTATAAAAAGGATTTTTTGTGGTAGTATGGTAAAGATTATATCCAATATGGAAACATTTTTCAAACTAGCTGTTGATGAAGCTCGCCAGGGGTTGTCCGAAGGCGGTATACCAATTGGCAGTGTCCTGGTTTGTGAAGGGGAGGTGCTTGGCCACGGCCACAATCGCCGTGTCCAGCAAGGAAGTGTGATTCTACACGGTGAGATGGACGCCCTGGAAAATGCGGGTCGGAAAGATGCTGCCATTTACCGGAAATCTGTCCTTTATACGACACTGTCTCCATGCCCCATGTGTACCGGGGCCATCCTGCTCTATGGGATTCCCAAAGTGGTCATCGGAGAGAATAAGACCTTTCTTGGGTCCGAAGAATTACTGAGGCAAAATGGGGTTGAGGTCGTGGTATTGCAGGATCCGGAATGCATTGCCCTGATGAAGCAATTCATTCGTGAGCACCCTCGGCTATGGAACGAAGATATTGGCGTATGATCCCTATTTAATACCTTAAACCTATGGATGATGCAGCACAAATTTACCTGACCCAATTGATTTACATAAAACAAGGTGCTGAAGCTACCTTCCTTCAATTTGAGGAAATAGCCATGCCCCTGATACCTCAACATGGTGGTCAGTTGCTTCTGCGCCTCCGGCCGGGGATACAAACCGTCATCGCAGCAAATATGGAGCATCCCTATGAAGTACATTTGGTGTCATTCCCGGACGAAGCAGCATTTCAGCAATTTCTCCGCGACCCGGTCAGGAAGCAATTTCTGCATCTGAAGGAAGCATCCATCCGGAGTACATTACTCATCAAAGGGCACGCTGTAAGCTGATCGGGTGACACGAATAGCCGGTGACGTCATTACAACTTGACAACCTGGAGTGTCGTATCCAATCCTTCTTTGGTTGTTTACCGACCCAATGTGGCCTGGTTTGACCGGTACATTAAATTCGCTGGTAAACCAAAAAAGTAGTTAAAATGAAACACGCGCTCTTTGCAATCAGCCTGTTATTTACATCCCTGGCTTCCGCCCAGGATAATGTGCATACGGCGGACAGCCTAAAAGCGGAAGGAGACTTGATGAATGCCCTGGAACATTATGGGATGGCATTTATGGAGTCACCAGAATCGCCCATCGCTTATCGCATTGCTGCTACCTGTGCCTTATTATGGACGCGCCAGATGCGGGATACGGCTTTTTATTTTTTAAATATTGGACTTCAGCAAGATTCCAGTCTTGAGGTTTTGTACGACCCGGAAATGATGAGCCTGATCGAGGACCCCAAATGGACCGGAATAGAAGAGAACCAAATCAGAAAATACGAAGCCAAAAATGGGATAATACCCAATGCTTATTACGCCCGGCAATTATTCCGGATGATCATTCGTGACCAGGGATTCATGTACGCCGGTAACATCGAAAGAAGGAAATACCTCCTAAATGGAGGACGCTTTGAAACACCCGCGATATTTCCGGTCCTGGCTATGGAAGAACGCAATCTACAGGTCAATGAAACCCGCCTGTTGCAATTGCTGGATACGTTTGGGTGGCCGAAAACCTCTCAGGTCACCGAATATGCTGCAGCCGGTGCTGCCTTGATCATCAACCACGGTTCGCATGCACTCAGAGCCAAATACTTTCCCATGCTCGAAAAAGCGTTCCAGGAAGGAGAGGCTCAACCGCTGCGCTATGCGAAGATGAAAGATCGGCTTTTGGTTGAAGAAGATCAAAAGCAGTTGTATGGGACCCAAATTAGATTTGATGAACTACAGAAAGTTCCTTATCCCATTGCTGACCCTGAACTGGTAGATCAACGACGGGCATCCATCGGACTAGGCCCGCTGGCGCCTTACCTGAAAGAACGATTTGGGATTGAGTGGAAGCCCGGGAAATAGTGCCTGTCAATTCTGGTAGCCGGAAGATTGTTTCATTTGCCGGTGCAGACTCTTTTTGGCATCTTGTTGGGCTGACCGGAAAATAGGATGCCTCGCAGAAAGTTATTCGTGATTGTAGGGAGTGCCAGCGTCAATTCATCCAACGAACGATTGGTCAACCATTTAATACGTCATATGCCGGATTTTCAATTTACTGTATTTAATCGATTGGATGGGTTGCCTCCCTTTAATCCGGAAAAATCCATTCAGGATCCACCGCAGGCAATACGGGAATTTCGTAAGAACATTGAAGAGGCGGATTGCGTGATTATCAGTACGCCGGAATACATTTTCAGCATTCCTAGCGGGCTGAAAAATGCTTTCGAATGGTGTGTAGCAACTACCGTTTTTTCGGATAAGCCGACGGCATTAATCACCGCGTCGGCAGATGGAAGGAAGGGACACGAAGAATTACAGCTCATCGTCCGGACGCTCATGGGTAGATTTTCTGCGGATAATGCCCTTTTAATTTCCGGGATAAAAGGGAAAATTAACGTGGCCGGCATAATCACCGATCCGAAAACGGCAGAAGCACTAGATCGGTTCATGCACGCATTGCGACTAACCTTTGAATCCGTCGATCATTCTTAAAGGGAATAAATTTGATTGTTATGAGCCAGTTTGCCATGCACAGCAGAGAAATGACGCCTTCAGAATTTGATCAGATGAAATCCGGATTTGATCGGCACACGCTGGAGCATGGTATTGCAGTACAACGTGCCGACCGGTACACGAAGGTTGCAGAAATGGATCTTGAATTTGCAGGCTGCGCTTCCGGGTTGGCCTATTTCAATAAAAATCAATATGCCAACTGGTTTTATTTAACGGATCTTTTTATCGAAAAGACTTACCGGCGGCAAGGATTGGGGAGAACGCTCCTACGGTCATTGGAGGAGGAGGTTGCCGCACTAGGCATAAAGAATATCTGGACCTGGACAGCAGGCTATGAGGCGCCCGGGTTTTATCGTAAATCTGGCTATAAGCTGTTTATGGAAATGCCGGAATGGTATTCTGACGGCAGTAGTCGTCTGGGGTTTTGTAAACTGCTAGGCGATTAAGCGGATAGTCCGGGAGATATCTATTAAATTCAAAGTTATAGCGTCAGGTCGGCCAATGATTGCGTTACCGGCGGCTTCCCTGCATTATTTTGATTCACTATTTATAGTCGATTCGCGATGGAAACTTCCCTGCATATTGCAGCTATCCTGGGTCCGGTATTGGTTATACTTTCTATCTCGGAATACTTGAATTATTCTATTTGGAAAGACGTGAGTCCATCGGTTGTTTACCTCAACGGTCTGATTCTTTTGGGATCCGGATTGACCGTGCTTCATTTCCAGCACACCTGGCGCCTCGACTGGACGCTAGTCATTAATCTGCTGGGTTGTCTGTTAATCCTGATGGGAGTCTTACGCATGTTTTTCCCCACCATGCCACAACCCAGACAGTCAACTGGTACCAATCTGTTGATTCTGATGCTGCTGGCAGCAGGCCTTTTTTTGACTTACCAAGGCTATTCCTAACTTTGTGATGACTGACAAGACCATGCTTATGATGTCCAAAAAAACCATCCAACCCGTTACATTGTTCGACTCCCGTCCTTATGGGTTTTCGCAGGTAGTGGTCGTGCCATCCGGGAAAATGGTATTCATCTCGGGTCAGGTTGCCTGGGATGCCGAAAAGCAATTGGTTGGTGAAGGAGATCTTGCGGTTCAGGTACATAAAGCGTTGCAAAATCTGCAATCTGCGATCGAATCCGTTGGAGGCACCCTGGAAGATATTGTCTTGCTTCATCTCTACCTTGTTGATTATCAGCAAGATCAAGGCGCAGTCATTAGTGATGCCTTACTTAAATTCTTTAACCCCGGTTCACTACCAGCTTCCTCCTGGATCAGTGTTGCGGGGTTGGCCAATCCCGGATTTCTGATCGAAATTGAGGCCCAGGCAAGGATGGAGTAACCTTTCAAATCCAGAAAAAATGACATTTTTAAGGAATAAACCCATCTGGTATGGCTATTGACCCTGGAATCTTACAGTACAATGCATCCCTTTCCGCCGAAGACAGAGCCATTGCTGACCTGTTGGCCCAGGTGATCGATACGAACCTTCCGAACGCCAAATCCAAAATTTGGCATGCGCATCCCGTCTGGTTCTTGGATGACAATCCGGTCGTTGGATACAGCAAATTGAAAGCAAGTGTCCGGCTACTATTCTGGAGCGGCCAATCCTTTGAAGAACCTGGGTTAATTAATGAAGGAAAATTTAAAGCAGCCGAGTACCGGTACACCAATGCCCAACAAATCAATCAAAATGACTTGGTCAGATGGCTGGAAAAATCAAGAGAAATTCAATGGGACTATAAAAACATCGTGAAACGAAAAGGCGTACTTGAGCGTCTCCATTAATGTATTTGCATATTTACCAGTTTAAATCAAATCACATGTCATACAACCGGATTGTCCTTGTAGCGGTTTTATTCCTTGGTTTTTTGTGCTCCTGCCACCCTGCCAGGCATATCGTTCAGGCTTATCACCATGACGAAGGGCTTCGGGGCGATTTGACCAAAACACAAACCGGTATCATCGCAGGCACGCTTTCCAATTTTCCGGATAATTCCCAGGTAGCTGTTGCACTCATTCACGGTGGTGAAACCTACTTTTATGGGCTGCAGCGACAAGATGATACCCTCAAAAAGGTGCATAACGCCCAATCCATATTTGAAATCGGATCACTCACAAAAGTGTTTACCACGCACCTGCTGGTGAATGCCCTGAACGATGGTTTAATTCCCAATCTGGAAGTAAGAATCAATGAATTCGGCGCACCGGTCATTCCTGAAGCCCCCACATTAACGTTCAGGCAGCTGGCAAACCATACCTCGGGGTTGCCCGGTGAACTTTCAGGAAACATACTGAATACGGACCCCGCAAATCCCTATAAAAAATGGGATCATCACAAACTGACGGCCTTTCTCGACGGGGTGAAACCGGAAGCAGAACCAGGAACCAAATACATCTATTCCAACATCGGAATGGCAGTTCTGGCAAACACCATCTGTACGTTGCATCAGCAAAGTTATGAGCGCTTACTGCAAGAGGAGATATTCAAGCCGATAGGTATGTCTTCTTCAACCACCATCCGGAATTTAACCCGGGATCGTCTCGTTTCCGGTAACAACTGGAAAGGTAAGCCGACGGCTAACTGGGATCTGGGAGCCCTGGAAGGTGCCGGCGCAATTCTTTCTACGGCCGAAGATCTGGCCACCTATTTGAAATGGAATTTTGCTGCACTTGATAAACAGCTTAAACCCATGACCGAATCCACCTTTACCATCAATAACGACCTGGATATTGCTTTGGGCTGGCATATCGTAAAAGGGAAAACGTCCAAACCATTTTTATGGCATAACGGTGGTACCGGGGGCTATAAATCATCAGTAGCAATCAACCCGCAAACAAAAACCGCAGTGGTTATCCTGTCCAATATCGGGGCAACCAATAATCCCAAACGAGGACTGATAGACAACCTTTGCTTTGATCTGATGAAGTCTTTGAATGGTTGACGAACTACTTTTATAGGAAGGGATCAGCCGGTAGGGGAAGTCTTGAAAATTTGCCGCAAAAGAAGTGCGCTTACGATCAGGAAGGGAAGGGATGAAAGTCCTGATTTCCAATTCAATCCGAGGATTCCAATAGTCAGAATCAGCAACATCAGCACACCAATACATGCGATGCCTCCTAGAATCAACCATTTTTGAGGCCGGAAAAAAGCAATTGCCAACAGCACCTGGCCCAATAGAGGTAAAATGGTGAACGGATGCAAAACGGCCAGAGGATCGTGGAATAATTTAACCAGCAGTTCCGACTCGACCTGAAAAAGAAACATTTTATGGTTACCGCCCCACTCCAGATATCCCAGCAAGGAGGTAATCAGAAGGACCAGAATCATTAGTTTCTTCACCATAAACCAATTTAGATTATTTAAAGGTCTGTAAGGCATCAGAATCGACCAGTGATCTGATTTATTCCGGTATATCGTATTTTCAATGGATGAAAGTATTGGTATTTGGTTCGGCGGGAACCGGAAAATCATTCATTACCCAGACCCTGCGTCTTGAAGGAATAAATGCCTGGGATGCGGATGATATCGAAGGCTTGTCCGCCTGGTTTGATATCGAGGGGAATCAGGTTGAGGCACCAGCCTCAGCATTTGAAGCTTTGGAGAACCATTATGCCTTTTTATGGAATAAATCTTTCTTATCCCGGCTGGTGGACCTGCATCACCACTTTTACCTATTTGGTGGCTCAGGCAATGTATTCGACGTCCTGGATCTCTTTGACCGCGTGTATTGCCTGACCGTAGATCCGGAAATTCAGCGACAGCGCCTGCTGGAAAGAGCAGCCTCGGACCCCGGCAGGAATCGCTTTGATGACAGCCCGGTCATCTGGGGCCAGTGGCTCGAGAAAGAGGCGCGAATACGCCATATTGCATGCATCGACGGTACGCTAACGCCTAAACAAATTTGGGAGATTATCCGT
>ERZ795053.4658-NODE-4658-length-14707-cov-5.025184_pt1 | contig 14707 bp, 11 predicted proteins | sample MGYA00375137_ERZ795053 | MGnify/ENA primary metagenome ERZ795053 (study PRJEB30182, sample SAMN05720284) | activated sludge metagenome | isolation source: Anaerobic digester | place: Hong Kong | collected 2014-12-17 ... | reverse complement strand
ATCCTCGGCGCCCACCAGGTGCCGATCGTCGACACCGAGGTGATCCCGACCCCATCGACCGACGAGCAGCGCGCCAAGGTCTCCGCGACGGTGGAGTTCGACGACGAGGAGAAGGCCACCGGTGAGCTGACCAGCCCAGGCACGCTCGTGGTGGGCGATGGGTCCGGCCCGGCCGCGACCCTCGAGATCCCTGGCAGCGACGGCGAGGCGGCCGAGGGGGGCGACGACGCGCCCGAGCCGGCACCCGACTGCGGTCGGCCTCCGGCCGCCCCGTCCTCCAGGGTCGACGATGAGGACGTGCGCGACCGCTACGGGGCAGGCACCACGGTGGGCCTCGAGACCGTGGACGGCCTGCGGGTCGAGGGCGAGGACCGCCTCTTCTGCCCGCGCGCCTCCGAGTGCGGCGAGGACGATCGGAGATCCGTCGACCTCCCGGCCGGGACCCTCCTCTACGACGCCCCCAGCGCCACGCTGCGCCTCGACGAGCCAGCCGTCCGGATGGCGGACGCCCAGCTGCTGCGGGGCTGCGGCCGCTCGGCCTGCCGCCGCCTCGATCCCCCCTCCTACCTCACGGGCATCCTCCAGGGCGTCGGCGGGGTGGTCCTCCTGGCCGGCATCGCCGGCGTCCTCACCTTCCGGTCGCCGGGGGGCGGGCTCCGCCTCGAACGCCTCATCCGGCTCGGCGCGACGGCCTGGCTGGCATTCGCCACGGCGTTCTGGCTCGCCCCCCACCTCGCCGTGCTCGCCTCGAACCGATGGGCGCGCCTCGAAGGTGGCCTCAGCGCGGCGACCGGGTTCGGCGTCGCCGCGTACCTCACGGCGATCGCCACCCAGGTCGCCCCGCTGCTGCGCCAAGGCGACGCCAAGGAGGGTGCGGCCTCGGCCCCCGTGGAGGCGGCCAAGAGGCTGGTCCGGCGGGCTCGGCCCTACCTGCTCGCGTTCGTCGGCGCGATCGTCGGCCCGCTCCTGCTCGCCGCGGTGCTCCTCGGCGCCGCCGCCGTCCCGGTGCACTCGGGTCGGACGACGCCCGACCAGCTGCGCTTCTGGCTGGCGCTGTTGGGCCCGCTCTCGCTCATCCTGATCGGCGGCGACCTCAACAGCTGGTCGCTCCACTCCTTCTACCGGGCCCGCCTCCAGTCCGCGTTCGCCGTGGACCGCTCGGCCATGCGGCGCTTGGAGCCCGGCGCGGATCGGCCGGCTCCCGGACCCGACCCGCTCCCGCGGGAAGACCCGCTCGCGTCGCTGGTCGACGCCGACCCCGAGCTCCTCGTGTGCGCGGCGGTCAACCTCGCCGACGACCGGGCGACCGCGCCCGGGCGACCGGTCGCCTCCTGGGTCTTCTCGCCCACTCAAGTCGGGAGCGCGACGTTGGGCGGGGCTCGAGGGTTCGTCGCCCCCGGGGATCTCCCCACCCCGCACCTGGGCTCGGCCTGGACCGCCGTCGCCGTGTCCGGTGCCGCGTTCTCGCCGGCGATGGGCAAGATGAGCCGGCCCGAGCGGAGCATCCTCGCCATCGCGAACCTGCGGCTCGGGCTCTGGTACCCCAACCCGCTCTACCTGTCGGACGGTTCGGGCTGGTTCGAGTCGCATCGCAACCCGCGGCCCTGGTACCTCGCCAAGGAGATGATCGGGCTCCACCGAGCCAGCGACCGGTGGGTCTACGTCTCCGACGGCGGCCACTACGAGAACCTCGGCCTGGTGGAGCTCCTCCGATCTGGCTGTCGCGAGATCTACTGCTTCGATGCCGCCGGCGACACCACCGACACCTTCGGCACCTTCAGCGACGCCGCCCGCCTCGCCCGTGCCGAGCTGGGCGTCGAGATCGAGCTCGAACCCCGTCCGCTGGAGCCAGGCGAGGACGGCCTGGCCCGCACCGGCGTTGTGGCCGGTTGGTTCCGGGTGCCGGCCGACGGCGACCGACCAGAGGCGGTCGGATGGATCGTGCTCGCCAAGCTGGTGATCCCTCGCACCGCGCCGCACGACATCGCCGATCTCGCACGGACCGTGCCGGGCTTCCCGACCAACCCGACCTCCGACCAGCTGTTCACCGATCAGAAGTTCGAGGCGTACCGAGCGCTCGGCGATCACCTGGGCACGCAGGCCGCCGAGGCCGGACGGATCCTTCGGGCCATGCTCTCGAACGTCGGCACCGATCCGGATCGCGTGCGCGATGCCGTGCGCGCCGTGAACAAGAAGCTCCAGGGAGCCGAGGAGGCCCCGGCGCCGCAGGCCGTTGCGCTCAGCGGGGAGCTCGCCCTGCGCCAGGCACCGTCGTAGCGGTGGCCCTGCCGCACCAGGGTGTCCGGAATCGACCCGGCCAATCGTAAAACGCACATCGATGCACAGAAACCATCGTTGGTTGAGAACAGGCGTTCGGTTGCCGTGGTAATCTCCCCTGCATGACCCCACCGAAGGTGCTCGAGCTCCACGACGTGGCTGGCGCCGGCACCCCGGGCGCCCGCGCCGCCCATGCGGGCTACGGCGAGCGGTGCCGATCCCTCGCCTCCGTCGCCGGGATCGTCAACGCCGCCCACGGCTCGCTCGTCGACCTCACGGTCGAGGTCTTGGCCGAAGGCGATCACGTCGGGCCCGGCATCCACTCCCCCGCCCAGTTCCTCGCCTGGCGCATCGGCTGCTCGAAGGCCACGGCCAACCAGCTGGTGGCGGTGGCCAAGCGGGTCGACGAGCTGCCCTGCCTCCTGGGCGCGCTGCGGGCCGGCGAGATCTCCCTCGACCAGGCGGCGGTGGTCGCTCGCAACGTGCCCGCCCGCTTCGATCGGTCGGCCACCGACCTCGCCCGATCGGCCACCGTCGAGCAGCTCAAGGCGGTGCTCCCCGCCTACCGGCACGACGACGAGACGCCCGAAGAGCGAGCGGCGCGCGAGAAGCGCGCCGCCGCGCGGCGCGAGCGATCTGCGGGCCTCTTCCACGACGAAGACGGCGGCGGGCGCCTCACCGTCCACCTCGATCCGGCGCAGACCGCGGCCATCGAGGCCGCCATCGCCGCCACCCGGGACGACCTGTTCCGCCAGCGCCAGGCCGATGCGACGGCCGCCGGCACCCCCGACGCCAAGGTGGAGGCCCCGACCCTCGCCGAGACCGCCACCGCCCTCGCCGCCTCGGCGCTCGCCCACGGCGCCGCCGAGCACCCGGGCGCCGACCGCTACCTCATCACCTACCACCTCGGGGCCGGGCCGGACGGCGGCCCCTGCCTCACCGACGAGCACGGCCGGGTGGTCCCCGCGTCCGAGCGACGGCGCCTGCTCTGCGACCACCGGTTCGAGGTGCTGCTCCACGGGGCCGACGGCACGCCGCTGTCGGTCGGCCGCGCCACCCGCCACATCGGCCGCAAGCTGCGCCGCGCCGTGCTCCACCGCCACGGCGGCCGCTGCGCCGTGCCCGGCTGCGACGCCAGCCGAGGCCTCGAGGTCCACCACATCGTCCACTGGGAAGACGGTGGACCGACCGACGCAGCCAACCTCCTCCCGCTGTGTCACCGCCACCACGCCGCCCACCACGACGGGCTGCTCGACATCAGCGGCGACGCCGGGCTCGCACCGGGAGCGCCCGGGTGCGTCGCCATCCGCGTCGGCGGGCAGGCGCTCGACGCCCTCGGCCAGCCCCTGCCCGTCGTCGGCCCCCTGCCCGACGCGATGCGCCAACGCACCGGGAGGCAGCCCGGTGTCGCCTCCCACCCCACCGGTGAGCGGCTCGACCGACGAGGGTTCCACCTGAGCCCCGCGCCGAGCGCGGCCGGCCCCCCGTCGGCCCGATGCGGCTAGGCCACCACGATCCCGCCGTCGAGGGCGATCACCTGGCCCACGACGTACGCACCCGCGCGCGACGAGAGGAAGATCGACAGGCCGGCCACGTCCTCGGGACTGCCGACGCGCCCGCGCGGCACGGTGCTGCCCACCGCGGCCCAGTCGGTGCCCTCCACGTCGCCGCCGGTGCCCACGCCCGTCGAGAGCATCCAGGTGGGGAACGGACCGGGGGCGATGGCGTTGGCGATCACGTTGCGCTTCACCAGGCGGTTGGCCAGCTGCTTGGTGAGCGCGTGCAGCGCCGCCTTCGAGGCGCCGTAGCTCCAGGTGTCGAACGTGGGCGCCTTGATGCCGTCGATCGACCCGATGTTGATGATGCGAGCCGGATCCTCGGCCGAGCCCGCCGCCTCCAGCTTCGAGAGCAAGCGCTGGGTAAGGAAGAACACGCCCTTCACGTTCGTGTCCATCACCTTGTCCCACCCCACCTCGGGGAACTCCTCGATCGACGCGCCCCACGAGGCGCCGGCGTTGTTGACCAGCACGTGGATCTCGGGCTCGTCGGCCAGCGCCGCGGTCAGCGCATCGATGCCCTCGAGCTTCGAGAGATCCGCGGGGATCGACCGGCACTCGCCGCCGTAGGTCTCGGCCAAGCGGGCGGCCGTGGCATCGCACTGCTCGGCCTTGCGGGAGCTGATGATCACCCGAGCGCCGTTGGCCAGGAACCCGGCGGCGATCATCTCGCCGATGCCCCGCGAGCCACCGGTCACGAGCACCGTCTTGCCGGCGACGGAGAAGAGGGACGAGGACTGCAGGTCGGGGTCGGTCATGGCCCCCTTCCTAGCGGCTCGGAGCGTTCAGGTGCCTCGGCGAGGCAGGCCGGCGGCGTCGTAGGTGGCGTCGATCACCGCCATGGTGGCGATCGAGTCCGACGGCGGGGTGAGGTTCGGCCCGCCGCGCCGGACGGCCTCGACGAACGCTCGCAGCTGGAAGCCGTACGTGGTGCCGGCCGCCGGGCGCTCGCGCCGCGATCCGGCGGGGGTCGTGACCTTGAGGCCGCCGCGCAGCTGCGGCGTGGTGAAGCGGCGCACGTCCATGCGCCCCTCGGTGCCGATCACCCGCGCCCCGATCGAGAACAGCTCCGACGACCACAGCGAACTGCGGATCGTGCCCACCGCGCCGCCCGGGTAGGCCACGTCGGCCTCCATCGCCCGATCGATCTCGGGGCCCTTCACCCGAGCCCGGGCCCAGGTCACCCGGGGCTCGCCGCCGGCCAGCAGGCGCGCCGCGTGGATGGCGTAGCAGCCGACGTCCATCGTGGCGCCGCCGGCCAGGTCGATGTCGTAGCGGATGTTCTTGAAGAACGGGAGGGGCACGCACATCCAGGTGTCGATCTGCTCGATGCGTCCCAGCTCACCGCTGCGGCAGATCTCGGCCATCCGCTCGGCGAAGGGGTGGTACCGGTAGTGGAACGCCTCCATCACCACCAGCTCGGGATGGGCGTCGGCCACCGCCGCCACGGCGCGGGCCTCGGCCTCGTTCGAGGCGAAGGGCTTCTCGCACAGCACGTGCTTGCCCGCCTCGAGCGCTGCGGTCGTCCACCGGGCGTGGAGGCCGTTGGGCAGCGGGTTGTAGATGGCATCGAGGTCGGGATCGGCGATCAGCGCCTCGTAGGAGTCGTGCACCCGGGCGATGCCGTGCTTGGACGCGAACCCGCGGGCCCGGTCGGCGTCGCGGGCCGCCACCGCCGCCACCTCGACCTCGGCGATGCCCGCGGCAGGCTTGAGGAGGGCCTGGGGCGTGATGCGAGCGGCGCCGAGCACGCCGATGCGGAGGGGGGCCATCGGCGCAACCTACCCGTCGACCCGGTACCGTCCGACGAGATGGCGAGCAAGGTCGACGAGGAGCGCGAGGGCGTGGCGCTCACCAACCTCGACCAGCCGCTGTTCGACGGCGCCGGGGCCACCAAGCGCGACCTGCTCGACCACCTCGACGCTCGCTCCGACCTCCTCCTGGCCGAGCTGCGGGGGCGACCGCTCTCGGTCATCCGGGTGCACCGCGGCCAGGAGGCGTTCATGCAGAAGAACGTCCCGAGGTACGCCCCGGACTTCGTGAAGACGGTGGGGTTCTGGGCCGAGACCTCCCACCGCGAGGTGCGCTACGCCCTCTGCGACGACCGGCCGACGCTGCTGTGGTTCGGCAACCAGCGGGCGGTCGAGTACCACCCCACGCTCGTCACCGCCGCCGACCCCGAGCACCCCACCCACCTCGTGCTCGACCTCGACCCACCCGAGGGCGACGGGTTCTCGGCCGCGGTCGCCGCCGCCCGGCTCGTGCGCGAGGTGCTCGAGCGCTGCGGGCTGCGCCACGTGGTCAAGACGAGCGGCGCCAAGGGCGTCCACGTCTTCGTGCCCGTGACGGGCGTCGACCTGCACGATGCCGCCGCCGCCACCCGAGCGATCGCGGCGCGGGCCGCGGCGCTCGACCCGGCCATCGCCACCACCGCGTTCGTCAAGGACGAGCGCGAGGGGAAGGTGTTCGTCGACGCCACCCGGTCGGGTGGCGCCACCGTGGTGGCCGCGTGGAGCCCCCGGGTGCGGCCCGGGACGCCGGTGTCGTTCCCGCTGCCGTGGGATGCGCTCGACGACGTCCACCCGAGCGACTTCACCCTCGCCACCCTCGGCGAGCGGGCGGGCGACGCCGGACCGTGGCTCGGCGACATCGAGGCGAACGACGCCCTCCCCGACGACCTGCTCGGCGAGGGCCACGAGATCCCGCCGCCCCGGGTGGCGGCCATGCACGAGGGCAAGCGCCGCAAGCGGGCCGCCGGGTCCTAGCGACCGGCCAGCTCGAACCACACGACGGTCGCCGCATCCGCCCGGCGCACCCCCCAGGCCCGAGCCAGCTCGGCGACGACGGCGAGCCCATGGCCGCCGATGCGGGTGGGGTCGGGCGGCTGGCGGGTCGGCTCGCCGGCGCCGACGTTGGCGATCTCCACCAGGACCGCCCCATCGACCTGGCGCACCGTGACGCCGACCGTGGTCGACTCGCTGTGCTGCACGGCGTTGGAGGCGAGCTCGCTCACCAGCAGCTCGGCCACCTCGACGTCGCTCCACCCCCAGTCGACCAGGGTGGCCGTGACGAAGCGGCGCGCCCGGCGGGCCACGTCGCCGCTGCGCTCGAGCACGGTCGTCGCCACCCGGCCCTCGGGTCCGACGGGTCGCTCCTGGTCCTCCGCTCGCTCCAGCACTCCTGGCAGTGTGCCTGACAGAACCACCCCCGCGCTGGGATCGCTTACCGTCCCGGTCCGTGGATGTCGACGACGACCCGATCGAGGCCGCCTTCCGGACCGAGGTGGCCGCCTGGCTGGCGTCGGTCGCCGCGCCGCGAGACCACGCGGGCGGCGAGCTCCGGCGCCTCCGCCCGAAGACCCACGAGCAGGACCAGGCCGACCTCGAGGAGGCCCGCGCCTTCCAGCGGACCATCGCCGCCGCCGGCTACGCCGGGGTCCACTGGCCCGAGGCGCACGGCGGTCGGGGCCTGCCGGCGGCGATGGGGGTGATCGTCGAGGAGGAGCGGGCCCGCTTCGACGTGCCCAACAACGCCTTCATGGTGGGCATCGACATGGCGGGGCCCACGCTGATGGCCCACGCCGATGCCGACCAGCAGGCCCGCTGGCTGCCCGGCACCCTGCGCGGCGATCTGCACTGGTGCCAGCTCTTCTCCGAGCCCGACGCCGGCTCCGACCTGGCCTCGCTCGCCACCCGCGCCGAGCTCGACGGCGACGAGTGGGTGGTCACCGGTCAGAAGGTGTGGACCTCCCACGCCCACCTGGCCGACCTCGGGATGCTGCTGGCCCGCACCGACCCGGGCGCGGCCCGCCGCCACGACGGCATCAGCTTCTTCGTGGTCGACATGGCGAGCCCCGGCATCGACGTCCGGCCCCTCCGCCAGATCGACGGGCCCGCCCACTTCAACGAGGTGTTCCTCGACGAGGTCCGCATCCCCGCCCGGAACCTGGTGGGCCCGGTCCACGGCGGGTGGGGCGTCGCCCGCACCACGCTCACCTCCGAGCGCACCGCCATCGGCGCCGGCGTCGGGGTGGCCGTCGCCGACCTGCTGGCCCTCGCCCGCCGGTGCGGCGCCAGCGACGATCCCGTGCTGCGCCAGGAGCTGGCCCGGCTCCACACCCGCCGCGAGCTCCAGCGCTGGCTCGGCTACCGCCTGCGCACCGCGGTGAGCCGAGGGCAGGTGCCCGGCGCCGAGGCGTCCGTCATGAAGCTGCTGAACAGCCACCACGTCGAGCACGTCGGCGCCCTCGCCATCGCCGTGCAGGGGGCGGCGGGGATGCTGTGGGACGACGACGCCGAGGCCGACGGCTACTGGCAGGACGCGTTCCTGTTCCAGTGGTCGAGCCGCATCGGCGGGGGCACCGAGCAGATCCAGCGCAACATCATCGCCGAGCGGGTGCTCGGGCTCCCCCGCGAACCGTCGGCTTCGCCGTGACCTCGCCCCGTCGCGCCTACCTGCTGGGCTTCGTGCTCCTCGGCGTCTCGCTCAGCTTCGTGGGCCCGGCCATGACCCACCTGCGCCACCAGGTGGGCGTCGACCTCGGCGGTGGCGGAGCGATCGTCGCCGGCCAGTCGCTCGGCTACATCGTCACCTCGCTCGCCGTCGCCCGCCGCTACGACCACGGCCACGGGCACCGGACCCTGGTCCAGGCCGCCGCGGTGGTGGCCCTCGTCGTGATCGCCATCGACGCCGCGAGCGCCCTGTGGCAGCTGGTCGCGGCCTTCGCCGTGGTGGGCGCCGGCGCCGCCGCCACCGACGTCGGGGGCAACACCCTCATCGCCTGGAGCGAGCCCCGGGAGCGGATCGGGCCCTCGCTCAACCTCCTGCACCTGTGCTTCGGCATCGGGGCCATCGCCGCGCCGCTGCTCGTGTCGGCGTCGCTCGACGCCACCGACGGGCTCGTGCCCCTCGCGGCCGCGCTCGGGGCCGGCGCCCTGGTGCTCGCCCTCCTGCTCGCCCGCAGCCGCCAGCCCCGCCCCCGTCACGAGGACGCCCACCACGTGCCCGTCGCCCCCGAGGTGCGGCGCCGCATCCTCCGCCCGGTGCAGGCCTTCTTCTTCGTCTACGTGGGCGCCGAGGCCACCATGGCCGTCTGGGTCACCACCTGGGCCGAGGACCTCGACCTGGGGCCCGAGCGGGCGGCCGCGCTCGTCACCGCGATCTTCTGGGCCGGCTTCACCCTCGGGCGCCTCGCCGCCGTGGTCGCCACCCACCGGATCTCGGTGGGCCGGGTGCTCGTGGCCGCCTGCGCCCTGTCGACGGTGCTCGCCGCCAGCCTCCTCGCCGCCGATCGCCTCGAGCTCGTCGCCTGGGTGGGCACCGGGCTCGTCGGCTTCGCGCTCGGCCCGCAGTTCGCCACCATGTTCGCCGTCGCCGACGGCGCCATCGGCCTCGACGGCGCCACCACCTCGCAGATCATCGCCGCCTCGGGCCTGGGGTCGCTCACCATCCCCTGGCTCACCGGCCAGCTCCTCGAGGCCGGCGGCACCGGGCGGCTCCCGGCGGTCGTGCTCGCCGGCGCCGCGGCATCCACCGTGGCGGCGCTCGTCGTCGTCCGACGCGCCCGGGTGATGCCGAGCACCACCGCTAGGGTCGCCGCGTGACCGGGCGACACGACCTCGACCAACGGCTCTTGATGCATCGCCGGCGGTTCCTCGGCCTGCTCGCCGGCAGCACCGGTGCCCTGGTGCTCGGCGCCTGCTCCGACGGGTCGTCGGGGTCGAGCACCACCTCGACCACGGCTGCGGTGCCGCCGGCCGAGGGCATCGACGCCGACCCGTTCGCGCTCGGCGTCGCCTCGGGCGACCCCGACCCCCGCTCGGTGGTGCTGTGGACCCGCCTCGTGGTCGATCCGCTGGCCGACGACGGCTGGGGCGGCATCGGTGAGGTCGACCACGCCGTGCGCTGGGAGGTGGCCACCGACGAGGGCTTCGACGACGTGGTGGCGAGCGGGCTCGAGCCGGCCCCCGCCGAGCTGGGCCACAGCGTGCACGTCACCGTCGATGGTCTGGCCGCAGGCACGGGCTACTGGTACCGCTTCCAGATCGGCGAGTTCACCAGCCCCGTGGGCCGCACCCGCACCGCCCCCGCCGACGACGACGCCGTCGACCAGCTCACCCTCGCCTTCGCCTCGTGCCAGCTCCGCACCGCCGGGGCCTGGAGCGCCTACCCGCACCTGGTCGACGACGAGCCCGACCTGGTGCTCTTCCTCGGCGACTACGTGTACGAGTACCCGGGCGGCGAGGGCGAGACGGCCGTCCCCCTCGACGACGAGCCCCAGACGCTCGCCGACTACCGCCTGCTCTACGGCGCCTACAAGCGAGACGCCGGCCTGCAGGCGGCCCACGCCGTGGCGCCGTGGGTGGTCACCTGGGACGACCACGAGGTCGAGAACAACTACGCAGCGGGCGTGCCCGAGGACGACGACGACGCCCCCGGCTTCGACGAGCGTCGGCGGGCCGCCTACCAGGCCTTCTGGGAGCACCACCCGCTGCGCATCGATCCGCCGGCCGACGACGGCTCGCTCCAGGTCCACCGCTCGCTGCGGTGGGGCACGCTCGCCGAGGTGTTCGTGCTCGACGGCCGCCAGTTCCGCTCCGACCAGGTCTGCGGCGATCAGGTGGCCACCAACCGGCGCGAGTGCCCCGAGATCGACGACGAGGACCGCACCATGCTCGGCGCGGAGCAGGAGGCCTGGCTCGACGAGGGGCTCACCGGGTCCGACGCCACGTGGAAGGTGCTCGCCCAGCAGACCGTCATGAAGGCGCTGGTGCTGGGCGACATCGTCCTCAACGTCGACCAGTGGGACGGCTACCCGGCCGCCCGGGCTCGGCTGCTGCGCACGATCGAGCAGGAGGGCGTGGACAACGTGGTGGTGCTCACCGGCGACATCCACGCCGCCGGCGCGGCCGACCTCCGCTCCCCCGACGCGAACGCCGACGGTCCGGTCGTGGCGGCCGAGCTGGTGGGCACGAGCATCTCGTCGCCCGGCTTCGGCTCGCTCGTCGACGGGCTCGACCTCTCCCCCCTCGGCCTGGCCTACGCCAACTTCGCCGACCACGGCTACGCCCGCTGCACCGTGACGCCCGAGACCTGGCGATGCGAGTTCGTGGTGGTCGACGACCTCACCGACGGGGCGGCCGCCTCGGTCGACGCCACCGTGGAGATCGCCGCCGGCACGCCCGGTGTGCGGCGGGTCTGAGCCTCAGGCCGGCAGGTCGAGCCGGCCCTCGTGCAGGAAGCGCCGGCGGGCCTCGGGGCGGTCGAGGCCGAAGAGGCGCCACGCCCAGACGGCGATGGCGATGCCCGCCAGCTCGAGCACCACCGAGACCCCGAGGTGGGACCACTCGGGGATCTGCCCCTCGGCGAACGCCCAGCCGGTGAACGGCCACCAGAACACGTCGGTGCGGGCGAACGAGCCGTCGAGCACGAGGTGGCACATCATCCCGATCGGCACGCCGAGGACCCGGCGCCGCAGCAGGCGGCGCCGGCCGCGGGTGGCGACCATGGCGACGCCCAGCACGAGCGCCGGGCCCACGATCGAGTGCAGCACCCTCGGGCCGCCGAGCAGCCCCTCGAGCACCGGGAGGAGGGCACCGACGACGACCGTGCGGTAGTCGACCCCACCGGAGCGGAACACGACGGCGACGAGCACCACCGAGGTGGCGGCGAACCAGACGAGCACGGATCGGACGTCCGCTAGGGCACGAGGATGCGGCCGCACTCCTCGCAGTGGCCGTACTCGCCGTCGGGGAGCTTGCGGAAGGCGGCGACCTCGACGGCCGACAGCCCGAGGTGGCAGCCCCCGCACTGCGTGCCGGTGAGCTTCGCCACGCCGATGCCGCCTCGCCCGGCGCGCAGCCGCTCGTACTCGGCGAGCAGCTCGGCGGGGACCGGCGTGGCCGCCTCGGCGCGCACCGCCTCCTCGGCCTCGACCTCGGCGGCCAGCTCGGCCTCGGCCACGGTCAAGCGGGTCTCGGCATCGGCCAGCACGGCGCGGCGCTGGTCGACGGTGGCGGTCAGCTCGGCCACCTTCGCCTCCACCGGCTCGACCTGCTCCATCACCTCGAGCTCCTCGTCTTCGAGCTGGGTGATGCGACGGCCGAGCGCATCGATCTCGTCTTGGAGGTCCTGCAGCTCTCGCGGGTTGCTGACCGTGCCGCCGTAGAGCTTCTGGTCGAACCCCTGGCGCTTGGCCTTGAACGACTCGACCTCGTCGTCGATGCGCTTCTGCTGGCGGGCCAGGTCGTCGCGGGTCGCCGACTCGGCGGCGAGGGCGGCCTCGGCGTCGGCCAGCGCGGCGGCGGCGGCGTCGCGCTCCTCGCGGGCCGGCAGGTGCGCCAGCTGGTGGCGCAGCTGGTCGAGGTGGGTGTCGTGGCCCTGCACGTCGAGCAGGGCGAGCAGAGCAGGGCTCGTGGTCACTGGCCGGTTCCTCCGCCGAACCCACCGTCGGCGGGCTGGGTCGTGGGCGTGGTGGGGACGACCGTCGTGGGCGTCGTGGTGGGGGTGGTGGTGCGGGGGGTGGTGGTGCGCGGGGTGGTGCGGCGGGTGGAGGTGCCGCTGGAGCCGCCGATCTCGTTGGGGGCCCGACCCAGGAACTTGCCACGACGGGTGCCCTCCGGGTCGATGAAGTCGACCGAGGGCCGATCCGCGTAGATCGACGAGTAGTAGCGGCCCCACGTGGCCGCCGGGTAGCGACCGCCCGTGGCCCCGCCGAGGCCGGCGTTGGCCAGGCCGATGCGGTTGCCGGCGGCGCCCATCCAGATCGCCGTGGCCAGCTCGGGCGTGTAGCCCACGAACCAGACGTCGGCGGAGTCGTTGGTGGTGCCGGTCTTGCCGGCGGCCGGCTGGCCCGAGTCGATGCGGGCGTTGCGGCCGGTGCCACCGGTGACGTTGGCGGCGAGGGTGGCGTTGACCAGCCGGGCCGTCTGCGGGGCGAGCACCGGCTCGGGGTTGGCCTGGTGCTGGTAGATGACCTTGCCCTCGCTGTCTTCGATGCGGTCGACGTAGTACGGCTCGTTGTACACGCCGTCGTTGGCGAAGGTGGCGTAGGCGGCGGCCATGTCGAGGGGACGGATCTCCTTGGCACCGAGCGGGAGGCTGAACGGGATGGCGGTCTCGCCGGTCTCGTCGTTCACGTCTTCGAGCGGGCTCTTGACCCCGAGCCGCTTGGCCACCTCGACCACCTTGTCGAGGCCGACGATCTGGCCGAGGCGGAGGAAGGCGCAGTTGTTGGAGGCCTGGGTCTGGCGGGTGAGCGACCCGGTGCCACCTCGGCACGAGACGCGGTAGGGCTCGCGCTGGCCGGGGATCTTGAACGAGACGGTCCCCCCGCTCACCGTGTCGGACGGGACCGAACCGTTCTCGAACAGCGCGGCGAGCACGAAGGTCTTCATCGACGAGCCCGGCTGGCGGCCCGGAAGCTGCGTGGCCAGGTTGTACTTGTAGCGATCGAAGCCCGGGCCGCCGACCATGGCGCGCACGGCGCCGGTGCCGGGCTCCACCGAGACGATGGCCTGGGTGCCGAAGTCGGGCTGGCCGGTGGCCTTGTCGATCACCGGCTGGCCGGTCTTGGGGTCGGTGACCGGGAAGGTGGCGTCGCCCTGGTTGTTCGGCAGGGTCTCGTTGCGGGCGGTCTCGGCCTTGCGCTGCAGCTCGCTGTCGAAGGTGGTGAAGACCCGGATGCCGCCGCTGAACACCGTGCGGTTGCGGGCCGCCGGCGTGGCCCCCAGGCCGAACTTGGGATCGTTGAGCAGCTCCTGCTTCACCTCCTCCACGAAGTAGTCGTTCGGCGGCTTCGGCACGTTCGGCGTGGTGGGCAGGGGCACCTTGCCGTAGAGGTCGGCCTCCTGCTGGGTGAGCCGACCGGTCTCCACCAGGCGCTTGAGCACGATCGACCGGCGCTCGGTGGCGAGGTCGGGATCGGTGAACGGGTCGTAGGCGTTGGGGCTGCGGATGAGCGCCGCGAGCAGCGCGCCCTCGGCCCAGTTGAGGTCGATGGCGTTCTTGTTGAAGTAGTACTCCGAGGCGGCCTGGACCCCGTAGGAGCCGCCGCCGAGGTACACGCTGTTCAGGTAGTACTCGAGGATGGCGTCCTTGCCGGCCCGGCAGTCGGCCTGCACCGGCTTCTCGCAGTACCGCTCCTTCATCTGCTTCTCGAGCTCGACGGCGAGGAACGCTTCGCGGATCTTGCGGGAGAGGTCCTGCTCGGTGCCCACCAGGGAGTTCTTGACCACCTGCTGGGTGATGGTGGAGCCGCCCTGGCTCACCGACCCGGAGTCCAGGTTGGCGTCGACCGCTCGGCCGATGGAGCGCACGTTGACGCCCTTGTGGTCGTAGAAGGAGGCGTCCTCGGCGGCGAGCACCGAGCCGACGACGGTCTCGGGCACCTCGTCGAGCTCGACGCGCACCCGGTTCTCGTTGTTGGCGTTGATGAGCGTGCCGAGCGAGTTGCCCTGGGAGTCGAAGATGTAGGAGCGCTCGGCCAGCGGCTCGAGGCTGAGCCGCTCGTGCACCGAGTGGTGGGCGCTGACCAGGTCGATGATCTGCGGCGCGGCGAGCACGATGGAGCCCGTCAGGACCGCGACGAGCGCGCCCATCACGAAGGCGAAGCGGAGGAGGCGCTTGAGGTAGGTCACGGCCCGACGAGCGTACCGGGCGGAGGTGCCCGCTCCGGGCGCAGGGCCCCGACGGTAGGGTGCGCCGGCGCCCACCCGCCCCGCTTGGAGGCTCGCTCATGGCCCATCCCCGCCGCTTCCGCTTCGGCATCCAGCTGCACACCGCGGTGTCCGGATCCGAGTGGGCCGAGCTGGCCCGCCGCGCCGAGGACCTCGGGTTCGACACCCTGTTCCTCCCCGACCACTTCGGCGACCAGC
>ERZ795053.4656-NODE-4656-length-14712-cov-6.040049_pt1 | contig 14712 bp, 9 predicted proteins | sample MGYA00375137_ERZ795053 | MGnify/ENA primary metagenome ERZ795053 (study PRJEB30182, sample SAMN05720284) | activated sludge metagenome | isolation source: Anaerobic digester | place: Hong Kong | collected 2014-12-17 ... | reverse complement strand
AGTGATCTGACCACCGGTTGCTTGGTGCTTGGCTCAGGCCTTCGCCATCTGCTTGGCGACGCCGCAACGCCAACGCTGAATGCGCCATTTGGGATGGCCTTCCATCCACTTGGCGATCTCGCCCTGCCCGTACATCATGCACTGATGCGGGGTGACGGCCTCAGCCATGTAGTTGAGACGAACATCCTGGCACCGCGCCGGTTCCTGGACCATACAGACAGACAAGACGATTTCGATCATCAGACGATCTCCTAGTCGTGTTCACCCCGCCGCATTGCGGCGGGATCAGCATCACCAGGGCGCTCGTCCCAATTTGCCTGCTTGTTGTGTTTTGCAAACTAAACGACTCGAATCGCACAGTTCAAGTACAACTTCTGAGCGAAGTGCCGCCTATTTGTTAGGCATGATCTTCATTTCCATTAGATTTGGCGATAGCGCCACGGCAGAGGCAAGCAAGACAAGGGATTGCAATTGCAGCTTTTCCAGATATGCCACAAACTACGCCTGCAAGCGTGTGCTGGTCGCATTGAACTAGGGTTAGTTTTGCTGCATACGATTCGATATTGCAGTGCAGGGAGGCTTGTGAGCCACGGTTTACTGCACCAGATGTCTTTCCATGATGCCTGTGTGGAAAAATCTGAAGCATATCGGGTTCCAATGGGGCTGAAGCGGGCAGTGCGTCCTGCTACCCTCCGACGGCTTCGAAACGGAAGCGTGGCGGCCTCGTGACCTGGCAGGAATTTGAAGACCAACGATGAAGCCCAATTCGACACCTCCCCCTCCACCCAACATCGAGGCACTCATCCTCGACGCCATCTTCGAATCGGCGGCGGCAGGTATCATGTCGATCACATCCAGGGGCATCATGCGCACCATCAATGCCGCGGCCTGCAAGATGTTTGGCTTCACCCCCGACGAATTGATCGGAAAAAACGTCAGCGTACTCATGCATGGCGAGAATAACGAGAAACACGACGCCTACATGACGCGCTATTTGGGCACCGGACAAAGCCGGATCATCGGCATCGGCCGCGAGGTGACCGGCCGGCGCAAGGATGGCCGACTATTTCCCCTGCACTTGTCGATCGGTGAGTTTGCGGTCGAGGGCGAGACATTCTTCACCGGCGTACTCATCGATCTGTCGAAGCAAAAGGCCGTCGAAGAACGTCTGGCACACCAGGAGGCCTTGTTCCGGGCCATCTACGAATGTCTGCCCGATCCCGTCGTGATCACCGACACGGCCCATCGCATACGCATGGTCAACCCCGCATTCACACGCGTCTTCGGCTACCGCCTCAAGGATCTGGACGGCCGGCAAACCGTCACCCTATTTGCCCAACGGGAAGATTGGATCAACATCTGCTTGCGGCAAGACGAGCCCAACGATCCGGCGAGCGACCCTCCCGTCCGTATCCTTGATTTCCGGCGCGCGAACGGCGAAGTCTTTCCCGCAGCAGTCGTCTCCACAGCCATCGAAACGGAGGGCAAACGAGCACTCGGCCATCTCGATCTTATTCGCGACATCTCACAGGAAAGGCGCCAGGAAGCGCAGCTGATGCAGGCCCAAAGGATGGAAGCGATCGGCCAGCTCACCGGTGGGATCGCACACGACTTCAACAATATCCTTACCGTTGTGATCGGCAACGTCGAGCTTTTGGAAATGCGGCTGGGCCAGGACGATGGCACGCTGGCGCTGGCCCGCGAAGCGCGTGAAGCAGCAGAGATCGGCGCCCGGCTGACCGACCGCCTGCTCACCTTCGGGCGCCGCCAGATGCTGGAAACGCGGCGGATCAATCTCAATGAATTCGTCCTTGGTCTCATGGAGATCCTGCAACGCGCAATCGGCGAGAATATCGACGTGTCCACCTCGCTCAGCACCGATCTCGATCTGACGGAAGTCGATCCAGGCGAGGTCGAGAATGCACTTCTCAATCTTGCCATCAATGCCCGTGATGCCATGCCCCGTGGCGGGCGCCTTGTTATCGAGACACGCAATGTCGAACTGGACGAAGCAGCAATTGCCGAAACGCCCGAGCTGGCCCCGGGACGCTACGTCGTGCTGTCGGTTTCCGATACCGGGCACGGCATGAGCCCAGAGGTGAAGGCACGCGCCTTTGAACCCTTTTTCTCAACCAAAAGCGGTCTTGGCGAAGGCCGGGGCAGTGGTCTGGGGCTGGCCACAATCTATGGGTTCGTCAAGCAGTCAGGTGGACATGCGACAATCACCAGCGCACCTGGAGAAGGAACCATGGTCGAACTCTACCTGTCGGCCATTCCCGCACCCGAAACGCACACGACCAATCCAGCGGGAACCAGAACCGCGGTGCCTGGCGGCGACGGCCGTCGCGTACTCGTGGTTGAGGACAACGACAACGTCAGGCGGCTGACCTGCCGGCGGCTAACCGAGCTAGGATATCTGGTCGCAGAGGCCGCCAATGCCGTTGCTGCACTGGAAATCATTGCCGAGGATCCCGCATTCAATCTGGTTTTCTCTGACATCGTGATGCCTGGCGGGCTCTCTGGCCTTGATCTGGCGCGCGAACTCGCATTCCACTTCCCACAAGTGCGTGTTCTGCTGACGACCGGCTATGCGGAAGAGATGCTGCATGTACCGGACGCGGGCGGGCCAATGCCGGCGTTACTGCGCAAACCCTATAGCCAGGCCGAGCTGGCTCACGCAATCGATGATGTCCTGGCCGAACCGCACGATGTGCCGGTCCTGCAACCAGGTCAATGAGATGGGGCGCACATGTCCCAGTCCACTCAGAAGTCCGCTCAGTGAGCTCGGTCAATTGTTTCGGTACGTGCCGTGAATGTGTAGCCTAGGCCACGCACGGTTTTGATGAGATTGGGCGTGGCGTCGGTTGGCTCGATCTTGCGGCGCAAGCGGGCAACAAGATTATCGATACTGCGGTCGAGCGGCGACCATTCATGCCCATTCAGCAGATCCATGATCTGGTTTCGTGTCAGGATTCGATTGGGATGGTCGATAAAAATTTCCAACAATCGGAATTCGGCCGTGGTCAGCGCGCACTCGCTACCATCAACGTCGTGCAACGCACGCCGCCCCCTATCGAGCACCCAACGATCAAAGCGGATTGCCGCTTCCCCGCCGTTTTTCGCCGCGTCGGACAGCCCCCTTCCTTCGCGGGTGCGGCGCAACACTGCCCTGACGCGGGCCAGTACCTCGCGCAGATGGAACGGCTTGGAAATATAGTCGTCAGCACCAACCTCCAGGCCGATGACACGGTCGATCAAATCGCCTTTACCAGTCACCATGATGATCGGCAGAGCCGAACGTTCGCGGATCTGGCGTGCAATGCTCAAACCATCCATATCGGGCAAGGTCAAATCCAGTGTAACAAGATCGATATCATTGCCGCTCATGGCGCGCACGACATCGGCACCGCGCGTAGCTTCGCTCACGCGAAAACCTTCCCCCTCAAAGCAGCGACGCAGCAGTAGGCGGACCTTTTGATCATCATCGACGATCAAGATATGCGCATTCTTGTCCTCGATCATCCACTCCTGCCCCAAAGGGCCTAACTTTTGCGCCGATCTCAGGCTCGGTTCAAATGCCGCTCAAAGGCCGTCGCGCCCCTTGAGCATTTTCCGACGAAGTGAACCCCGTTTCGCCCAAGAAAATGCGTCCAAACAAAAACCTGGAGCGCCAATCCGATTTCATCGGATCGGAAAGCGCTCTCGTGTTTTGAACCTGACGTTTCACATCCCGGGCGCAGGTCGTCAAACGTCAGTTACACCCAAAACCCCAACCAAAGTCGACTACGGGTCCAGGCTGCCCTCTCGGGCCCCCGATAGAGAACCCAAAAGCCAGAGATTGGAACTTGAGCCACACCCATATAGTCATCGCAAAACAAGCAGCTAGAGCGCGAGTGTGTCTCCATGAAACATCACCAGCTCTAGGCCCGAAATGCCATGCAAGCCCGACGCCACGCCGCGCCCGTTACAATTCATTACAATACATTACAATTGATGGAAATCAGTGCGACATGACGCTGCTTCATTGGCGCCCGCTCAAAATAACGAACCGGAGGCCGCCCCATGTTGGCCATGACAGCTACGCCTGGAGCCATGCGAGAATCCGCCCAAAACCTCATTGCATTACCCGTCAAAGAGCGGCCATCGAGCGATGACATCGTTTTCGAGAGCCCCGTGCAATCGATGACATCCGTCTATGCTGCGCGTGAGGATCTCTTTCTGGAGGGCGACGAAGCCTCTCACCTACTGGAAGTAGTGGATGGCGTTGTATGCGCCTATCGGCTGCTGCGTGACGGCCAGCGCCACGTTGTGTCCTTCTATTTTCCAGGCGATCTGATCGGCTATTGCTGCTCGGGGACCCACACGTTCAGCGCACAGGCACTCAACAAGGTACGCGCCCGCCGTATCCCGCATCATCTCATCAATCAGATGCTGGAGAACCGACTTGGCTTTGCACGACGCCTGCTCAAGCTGGCAGCCGAAGAGCTGAGCATGACCCGCGAACATCTGCTGTGCCTTGCGGCCAAATCAGCCGAGGCACGCATGGCCGTGTTCCTGCTGGCCTTGTCGCGCCGCAACAAGGAAGCGGGCGGCGATGCGGGGCGCATTGATCTACCCATGACGCGCGTCGATATCGGAGATTATCTCGGCCTCACTATCGAGACGGTCAGCCGAACATTTTCCAAGCTGAAGCGCAGTGGCGTGATCGCATTGCCGCGCACGACCACAGTCGTCATTTGTGACGCAGAAGCGCTGACGCAGCTTGCTCAGAGCTGAGGAGTTTGCGCCTTTATGCGGAGCGAGAGGAAACGGGTTTGAAGTGTCGTCCTCTCGGGCATTTGGAGGGCCAGATGTTACAAACCGCCGATCATATAGCCGCTCCGGCCCAGCGATTGAACTTGGCTATTGGCCTGTTCGATCAGCTTGGTCGGCTTGAGGCAACTATCAACGAGCTTCGCAAGCGTAATCTCAAACTGGCGCACTGCCGGTTCGTGGTTCCACGCCATTCCAGGGTTTTTCCAATCGATGCACTCGCTCGTCTACCCGCTGATATCACGGTCGAGCGTATCACGCTAAATGGGCTCAGCATCGAGCGCGCCTGGTCCGACGTTATTGTTTCCAGCGCGATGAAGGCCGGGGTCTGGACGCAAAAGCAGGAGCAAGTGCAGGCTTGTCACATGCCGGCAACAGTATTGGCGCGGCAGAACCGACGCCTGATGCAACATCTGGAGCCGGGAGGTGGCGTGCTCATTGTTGGGGGCTGCGACGCAGTCCAGCAACAAAAGGTGGCCGAGCTGTTGTTGCCGGTTGCCAGTGGTGTATTCACAGACCAACTGCGAACACCCAGTTGTGCAGTGAATCAAAGAGTACGATACCACAAATCAGACCAGAGCGCCCCAAGCACCACCCGCATCATCTGAAAGAGACTGTGGAGCTTGCCCACCTGTCTTGGACCAAATTCGCCACGGCAGAATGATCCCGATATTGCGCACGGCGCTCTAAGCACCAGCCTCGCGGACCAGAACGCGCAGGATCTGGCGCCAGACCGAGGTGGCAAAGCTCTCCTTCTTGCCGGCGATGTGGAGTGTACCTCTCATCACCTGCGCGATCTCAGGGGCATCGAGTTTAACGCTGACAAGATGCTTGCCCGAACGCGGTTGAAGGTCTCCGCGAGGTGTTGCATCGCTGGCGACAGCGCCGCCATAAACCGAAGACAGATAGCGCCACTCGATCGTGCGGGCGCCAGTGTGCACAACCTGCTCAACCGCACCCGATAGCGATGGAAGAAGTGGGTCTTCGGGAATGAATGTCGCCGCCGAACCGACACCAATCCGGAACAGCAAATCCTCATCCAGATAACCGCGAGCAATCGGCGCTCCACGCGCAACAATGCGCGTCACCGGACTAACCGGATCAATCCACTCACCGGCCATCAAGTCGACATCGACATCGCGCACAATGCCGTCCATAGGCGACAGAATGACGAGTCTTGCCTTCTCCTTTTCCAGACCGGCAAGCGCCTCCTCAGCCCGGGCAAGTTCGCCATTGAGGACAACCCTCTCGGGCAGCTCGCGCGGATCTCCGGCAATGCGCTGTAGGCGAAGCCGTATCAACGCCAACTGCAAGCGCGCTTTGCGAAGATCTCTTTCCATGTCCGGCGCCTGCAAGGCCATCAGGCGATCACCCTTGCTGACCTGAGCCTGCTCATCGAGATGAACCTCGACCACTTGTGCAGGCCTTGGCGCAAATACGACGAATTCAGACCGGGCAGTCGCCACGGCCTGGAAATCCACATCGCCGCGCCAGGGAACGACGAACAAGGCGACAAACACACCGAGCAAGGCCAACGTCACGCGACCTCTGCGCGTGGCAAGAATGTTGTCTTTCACGCGCCACCACTCCTTGAATTCGCGAAGAACCGGAAGCAGGATGAACCAGAGTATTTCAATACCAAACAGGATGACGCCAAGCACCTTGAAGAACATGTGATAGACGGTAAGTGCGATGGCGATGAACACGAACTGCCGATAAATAAAGACACTGACGGCATAAATGATAAGCAGTGTGTGTTGAAGCGGCGCAAATCTCTCTGGTGGCGGCCTGCCGAGCCCAAACAACCACTCACGCAACCTCCACACTGCCAAGGCCGACGATCGTGCCTGCAGGTTGGGAACATTCCAGGCATCGGCAAGCAGGTGGTATCCGTCGAACCGCATCAATGGATTGAGGTTGACCATAAGTCCCATCACCAGGCTGACCGACGTCGTGACGAACGCCGCCGAACGCAGCGGCCCATCGGGAAGAAACACCCACAAGAACGCCGTCAGCCCGGCAAGACACAACTCGACGACAAGTCCCGCCGCATTGATTGCCATCTTCTGGCGCCGACTCCCCAGCCGCCAGGCATCCGTCACATCGGTATAAGGAAGTGGCATCATCACAATGAACGCAACGCCCATCGTGTTGACCCGCAAACCGTATCTGGTGGCAGTATAGGCATGCCCCAATTCATGCAGGGCCTTGATGACGACGAGCGTCATGGCGTAGGCAAGCGCACCTTCGAAACTGAGAAAATCAAGAAATGTCGCAACGAACTCTTCCCACTGCCGTGAGGCAAAGTAGCCGCCAAGGATCGAGGCAAAAAGAACGACAAGCGCCGCGCCGCGCGTATAGAGCGGCGCAACGAGCGGCATCGTTGAAACCAGAAAGCGGTGCGGCTTGAACAATGCAATCTTGAAGAAGAGGTAGTTGTGAATAATCCGCCAGATCAACGATTGGCGAACCGCCTTTTGTTGCATCGCGAACGCAATCGCGCTTCCGCCAGGGCCATCGACCGCCAGATTGGACGAGACGATAAAGGCGGATAGTTCATTGACTTCTGCCTCATTGACGGGGGGCACCAGGAGATCCGAAGCGTATTTGCAAAATGCCTGCACCGGCTGCGGCTTCCAGATCGACAATAGCCTGAAGGCGCGATGCGAAATCTGGAAATAGCGGTGGCGAACCGGATCATAAACGAGCCAGACCTGTCTTCCTTGCGCATGCGGGCCGCGATGAAGCTGCACATCCTGACGCAGCTCGGGCAGGCTTGGAGAGGGGCCAGACGATGGCCTGTGCTTGCGCATCTCATAACCCGATGTGCTGACGTAACGCGGACAGCGGACGACGAACAAGATAGTATATCAGCGCCACGCGCTGGCCCCGCAACTGTGCCGTACCGCGTGAACCGATGCGCACCCCCGATTGATTTGGTTCGATCTCCGCAAGCAGCCGGAAGACGAGCTGATTGGTGCTGTTGGGCTCGGCTTGGTACCCTTGGCCAACGAGCTTTGCGCTCAACGAGGACAAGGGGTTAGCGTCGAGGAACAATCTGGCTGTCGTTCCATCCTGCAGGACGATGGCATCGGCAACCGGCAACTCGATCTTCGCCATCATCATATCCGGATTGACGACCTGCATGATCCGCTCGCCTGTCTTGACGGGCCGTCCAATCCAGCGGTCCTTGCTGTCGAATACGAGTACGCCGTCATTCTTGGCAACGATTTGTGACTTTGTCAGAAGGTCCAATGCGTAATCGCGATCGGCCTTCTTGAGTTCATAGTCCGCCTCCGCGACTCCAAGCTCGTGGCGCGCACTTGCATCGGTGAATGCGGCCTGCCCCGTCCGCTCCAAGCGCGCCTTGGCAACGAGCAACTCCTGTTCGGCTACCTGCAGACGATTGCGCACCATCGTTTCTTCGAACCTGAGAATGACCTGACCAGCCTTCACGGGGCTATTCGGATCGACGAAAATCTGATCGATGACACCGTCAATCGGTGCGGTTATGCGCTGCGGATCCTTGGCCACGATCTCAACGGGGGCCAGCGTGGTCAACGGTACTGGCAGCAATGAAACACCCAACAATACAGCTGCCAGTCCAATTTTCTTCCGCATCCCGATGGCTCGGCGAGGAAAGAGTGCCTTGGCGCCATAAAGAGCCTGCCACCGATCCGCAAACACGCCACACTCTCGCGCAATCAACTTGGTTTCGTGCTCTGACCAAGGCAGATCTCGCGCGAACAGCGCGCCAGCGAACGTTGCCCCCGACACCAAAACAAAGGGCTGCCAAAGAAAGTGTCCGAACGGGTAGCTTATGGTTTCGGCAGACGCCGGGTCGGTAAATGCTGGCAGATCGAAGACAACAGGCTGACCGTCCCCGTGCTCGCCAACGAGCGAACCTACCATCGCTTCTATCCAGCGTATGAAGGGCGTATCGCTGTCGATCAATGCCATGCTCGACACGCATACAACATCAAAGCCAACACGCCGGCGCCGACGGCGCAGCAGGAGCACCTGGCGCGCAGAAAAAAGCCTGCGGCTCTCATTGGCAATGAGGTGCATAAGCTCGACCTCATCGCGCGCAGCACGCACCTTGCCTTCAAGCGCCAGGACTTCGGCAGCGCCAGCCTGATGGGGGTGGCCCGCTTTGGCACCTGCAGGCGATGCCGTCTTTGCCGTATCACGCCTCAGGGAATCGAGCGGTGGTGGGCGGCTATCTGCCATCACGATCCTCCCGACTGGGCGCCATCACCATCTTCGCAGTGCCGCTCATCCCCGGCCGCACCTCTGGTGCCCCGTCGATGAAGTGACCCCACGCCGCCAACGTCCTGCTGACCGGATCGATCACAGCCCCAACCTGCATGAGCACGACCCGGTGCTCGGTCTGTGTTTCATCGATCAGGAATCGGAACTCATAGCCAGGCTTCAACCACACGGACCAACTCGACGGCGCAATAATATCGATCTCCAACGCACCATCCTTGACGATCTTCAACAGTGGCGTATTGGGCTGCGGCATCTCGAATACGTCGACAATGCGCTCGATGATATGTCCGTCGTAGGGGGCGGTAATTATGCATTGTGATGCGCGAACCCGCAGCGATTCCGCGGCGGCCTCAGCCTGCGCCAACTTCGCTTCGGACAACGCAAGTTCGTTTGAACCTACCGCCCGGCGACTAAGCAGCTGCCGGTTTGTCTCGACTTCGATCTTGCGAATCTTGACTTCAGCTTCCGCGGCCTGCAGATCGGCTTCATACCGTCGACAATCGAACGACAAGAGCAGATCACCCTGGTGGAAGGCCTGCCCCTCCTTGAGGGGAATCTGCGAAATCCGCGCCTGGATTTCACTGGCAATGGTTGCGCTCGATTGTGCGCGAACGACGCCGCGCACATTCACCATCTCGGCGCCTGCCGCGCACGATCCAGGGAACACCACGTGTGGCCCCAAAAGTCCCACCAACAAGAGTGCAAGACGAAGTCTCATGCCCGTCCCCATCTGCGATCAGCGCGCAGCGACCTCGGTCCCCGAAGCGATCGCCCATTCGATATCGGAAACCGACATGCCGGACGCATCAAGGTTTTCGCCTGGGGCAAGCCCCATCGACGCCAACAATCCCGCAGCCGCGCTTTGCACCTCGGCAAATGCCATGTCCCGTTTAACCATGGCGACCAACGTGTTCATCTCTTCTCGAATTGCGGTTTGCTCACTCACGCTGCCGCCATCGAGCGAGCTGCGGATGTGCCGCAGAATTTTTTGCTGAACATTGTAGTAGTGGTCTGCCGTGTCGTAATCGCGCCGTGCGTGGAATACGCGGGCGCGACTGACATGAACCTGGGTCATGACCGCCATCGTCACAGCCAGAGCGCGCGCATCGAGCAGCGCATCCTTGGCCTCCACTTCCGCGCGTCGCGCAGGATAAGAAAAGACATTGATGAGGTTCCAGCTTGCCTGAGCACCCCATGTGATCCAGTTGCTGTTGTAGAGAAACGAATTACTGCTCCAGGCCGGTGAAGCTTCAAGTGAAATGCCCGGCAGCATCTGCAGAATGGCCGCTTCGGCATCGTGGGCATTGATCCGCTTGCGGTAGGCCACTTCACGCAGCTCCGAGCGATGCTCCAGTGCCGTTGAAATCATTTGATCAACTGGCAGGGCAAGATCCCTGGGCGCCACATAGCGCACAGGAATCGCGACCTCGTAAGATACTCCCGGGTCCAAATTCGCAAGGGCCGCCAACTGCGCCTTGGCGCCGCTCAGTTCTCCACCCAGCTTGCGCAGTTCGCGCTGAATCTCAACCAGTTCACGCTCATAGCCCAACGCCGTCAACGGCGATGACTTTCCCGCCTTCTCCACGGCCGTCGCATCGGCCAGGGCGCGCACCACGCGTCCCTCCAGTGCCTTAAGACGACGCTCCAGACGTGCTGCGGACACCGCACGCCAATAGGCCGTGCGCACATTCTCCAGCAACCTTGTCACGACACGCCGCTTTGTCTCCTGCGCAATCAGAACCTGGTCGGCAGCCTGCCGTGCACGGATGTAGGACAGACCAAAGTCAAGAATGTGCCAGCTGAAGCGAATATCGGAACTGCGCACCTCGCGCTCGGACGACGTCGAGGAGGTCAGCGATTGCGGACCCAGCGTGGTCGGACCGGTAATCTGGACACTCGATCCCCCCGCATAGTTGTTGCGATCGGTATAGCCCGAATTGGCGACAGCCCCTGGAAGCAGCGCAAAGTGCGCCACGCGGAGCTGCTGGTGCGCGACCACCGCCTGCATCTCCTCGACTTCCTTGTCGAGATTGTATTTCAGCGCACGCGCCATCGCTTCAAGCAGCGTCAAGGGACCGCGCAACGGCTCTTGATGAGCAGTAACCACGGCCCGCCGCTGCTGAGCAAAGGCGGAAAACTCGCTATATGACAGGGCCTCAGGTTTAATGGCGCATCCCGAAACCATAAGGCTGCCGAGTGATATAAACGCAATTGAGTGTACCGTCATGGCTCGCATCAGCCGCATCGAAATGATTCCCGACCTAACCTCCGTCGAGACAATTTTTTAAGAGCCAGCAATGCGAGAACAGTTAACAAAACAAAACAATCATCAGTTGTGTTTTTCCGATGACATTTGCACATTCGCGCCAGTGATCGCAAAAATGCTTCGCGCACCCGCTATTAGTGTCGGAGCAGCTGTATCTTCGATACTTTATCTAGCCAAATTTATAGATCGAAGTTGGGATTAGTTATATTTCCCGCCAAATAAAGCCATTTCTATTAGGCAATCATTTTCCCCCGCGCAAACGAAAATAAACCATTTGATAGCAGGTCTGTTATTACTGATTGAAACAACGGCAATGGAGAAAGATCGCATTCGCAATTAAACGCGAAATAAAAATAATATTTTTCTTTTTGCCGAAATGAATTCGATTGCCCGCTCGCAGGGTGAGTGAAATGGAATCTCGCATGAAAAACTACTCATGGAAAACTATCCGGGATTTCGCCGTGCGCTCCGCCACGCCACCTCGCCTTGCCAAGGGACATGCCGCACATGCATCTGGCGTAGAGAGAGCCGCGTCAAAAGTGCGCGCCATGGATTTTGCAGGCGTCGAACATCGCGTCGCGGAGCTGGAACTGATTGCACTCGAACCGCGCATCGTATTCGACGGCGCGGCGATCGCAACGGCCGATGCCGCAGCGGACCAGGTTGCTCAACAGCAGGCTGACGCGGAAGCCTCCGGCGATCAGAGCACCACGACGAGCGAGGCCGCCTCTGACACCCCCGTCTCCAGCTTTGACGATTCTACGGCGGCAGCGAGCGACCCCATTGCCTTTAGCGTCGAGGACACCTCGGCCCTAGCGCCTTCGCGACAGATCGCATTTGTTGACGGATCCGTTGAAAACGTCTCCGAGTTGATCGCGGCTCTTCCGACCAACATCGAGATCGTGGTTCTAGATGCTTCACGCGATGGCGTCGAGCAGATCGCCGGTGCACTGCAAGGTCAAAGCAATATTGCTGCGATCCACATCCTGTCACACGGCTCGGAAGGCGCCCTGCGACTGGGGAGCGCAACGCTCGACGTGGTGACGATGCAAGGCGAGTACCTCGACGAGTTGACGACCATTGGCAATTCTCTTTCTGCCGAAGCCGACATCCTCATTTACGGTTGCGACTTCACTGCAGGTGATCGCGGCCTCGAAGCGGCGATCGTGCTGGGTGGCATTACCGGCGCCGACATCGCAGCGTCAATCGACGCAACGGGTTCTGCCGACCAGTCGGGTGATTGGAATCTGGAAACCCAGGTAGGCGCGATTGATAGTGCCACGCTCAGTGCGACGAGCTGGTCGGGACTGCTCGCCGCACCGGCAGCGCACAACGATGGTCCGGTGTCGATGATTGGCGGCGTAACGCAAGACATCAATGTTCTGGCCAATGACACGGACGCCGACGGCGATACACTGACCATCACCGGTATCAAGGATCCTGCCTATCCATCCTCCCCCGCAACTTCGATCACGACGGGTCAGACCGTCACGCTGGCCAGCGGCACCACGGTCAAGCTCAATGCCGACAAGACACTCGCCGTCACGCTACACCCTGACGTAACGGGCCAGGAAGTGTTCCAATATACTATCTCCGACGGCACCGGCAACGTGGCGATCGCCAGCGTCATCTTAATTCGCGACACCGATCGCGACGGCATCATGGATTCCATCGATACCGACGCTGACAACGACGGAATATCCAATGTTAACGAGGGATTGGTGGCCTCGCGCGTCGATTTCGCGGCCGCCGCCGGTCTTACGGCCTCGACCGGCCAAACCGTGACACAGACCTACGCCACCACAAACCCTGACGTTACATTCGATCTGACCTTCCAAGTCCAACAGGGGCAGGTCACCGCTTTCGCCCCACCCGGCAGTACCTTCAGCGAGCGCTCTCCCGATGGCGACAGGAGTTCCATCGTGTTCTCCCAGACTGGCATGACGTCAACGTCTCAACACAACACGGTCACCATCAAGTTCAACCATGCCGTCCAGAACGTCAGCTTCGTCATCGCGGATATCGACGGCGGCAATGGGATTTCAAACGAATCGGTCACCTTCATCGGCAAGCTGAACGGTGTAACACGTATCCTGACACCGTGGGAGGTGACAGCTCTCCTTGATGTTCAACCCACTCAGTATGGCAACACCTTTGTTGGCACGTCAGCAGATTCGGCAAATTCGTTCCGCCTCACATTCAAGGAAACGATCGACGAACTGCAGATCATCTCGGGCATCTCCAGCAACGACGTCAACACGAGCGCCGTGCACACGATGTTCGACATGACGTTCGACTACAATAAAGCCGGCGATAGCGATGGAGATGGCCTTGCCGACTATCAGGACCTCGATTCTGACAACGACGGCATTTCAGATACCAACGAAACCATCAAACGAGATGGCCTCTCCGCCGCCACTGCGTTCCAGGATCTTGGCATGGCCGGCACTGTCAGCACGGCTGGCACTTATTATTTCAACATCGCCGGTCAGGCGTTCAGCACGTATGTCGATGCGAACGGCTACATTCTCGCAGCCATTGATTTCGGCGATGGATCAGGCTCACTGCCGCAGCTGAGCAACCTGACCAACGTCTCTCGAGGCATCCTCACGCCAACAGCCCTGTCTGCGCTTGGCGGAGCGACAGAAATCCGCATCTCGTCGACCAACGGCGTCATCAATGCAACATCAAACAACGTTGATCTCATTTATCGCGTCGCCCACAATATTACCCTGAAATACCAGGGTACCAACGACAACTTCATGAATGACTACTGGACCGGAACCGGCGCCCAATATCTCACCGGCGACGGCAGTACATCATCGCTTGGTTCGACCCTGAACACCAACATTTTCCATGCGTCGGGCAATGCCGCAACGCTCATGTGGGTGCCTGGTAGCAATTACCAGCGCACAATTTTCACATCCGGTGAGATCCCCGCCAATGAGGCGATCTATCTGTGGGTCAAGGCACCAACATCATCCACACGGGTTGATATAGACAGCGACGGGGATGGAAAATCCAATCGTGTCGATATCGATTCTGACAACGACGGCATCACCGATACCAATGAGACCATCAATTTGGATGGCCAGAGTGCTGCAACAGCATTCCTCGATCTTGGCATGGCCGGGAGTGTCACCACGGCGGGCATCTATAACTTCAACATCAACGGTCAGGCGTTCAGCACATATGTCGATGCAAACGGCTACATTCTCGTGGCCATTGATTTCGGCGACGGCGTCGGCGCGCTACCGCAATTGAGCAACTTGACCAATGCTTCCAGAGGCATTCTAACGCCGACAGCCCTGCTGTCGCTTGATGGAGCAAAGGAACTGCGCATCTCGTCCACCAACGGTGTC
>ERZ795053.4655-NODE-4655-length-14716-cov-4.608690_pt1 | contig 14716 bp, 17 predicted proteins | sample MGYA00375137_ERZ795053 | MGnify/ENA primary metagenome ERZ795053 (study PRJEB30182, sample SAMN05720284) | activated sludge metagenome | isolation source: Anaerobic digester | place: Hong Kong | collected 2014-12-17 ... | reverse complement strand
CTGACGAGTGCAAGAAGGCCAGCACACGGAAGCTATTCCGCGCTGCTGCCAAGCGCAGAGCAGCGGCCAAGAACCCGAACAGGAAGCCTGCGGTGAAGCGGAAGCTGCACTGTGAGCAGTGTGGCTGCGAATTCAAGAAGACTGGCAAGGGCCAGCGGTTCTGTTCAAAGAAGTGTTATGGCGCATGCTTGAGCCAGATGGCTGGCACTGAGGATTGCAGGAAAGAGTTTGTCTGGCAGCCTTCAGAGAAGGTTTGCCAGTTCTGCAACCAGGAATTCACGCAGACACGACCGAGCCAGAGGAATCACGACATCTGCTCATCTGTGGCAGAGAAAGCTGGACAGCGGCGCCATAGGTTCAGGAGAAGGGCGCTGGAGAGGGCAGCAAAGGTTGAACTGGTCGATTCATACGACGTGCTTATCAGGGACGGGTGGACGTGCCAGCTGTGTGGCATTGCGACACCAGCCGAGCTGCGCGGCACCTACGAGGACAACGCACCAGAGGTTGATCACATCGTGCCGCTCGCAGCAGGCGGTGAGCACTCGATGGTGAACATGCAGTGCGCATGCCGCAGGTGCAACCTAGCCAAAGGCGCAAACGCAGAGTACGAGAATAGGATTGCTGCCTGACCTCAAACCATACGGGGTGGGGGGTCAAAAGTATGGGGGTTGGGCAAACCTAGACCACCCGTTCCCGCATTCGCGCAACAAAGTTGGTATTCAACGGAATTCAGCAAATGGCCGGAGTCAAAGGAAAGAGCGGAGGTCCGCGGAAGAACGCTGGCGGCGCTCGTCCAGGCGCCGGGCGGAAGCCGAAACCGAAGCCAGAAACCGCGAAGGTCCCGGCGAAGGACATGCTGGAGATGCTCCAGCAGGTCGCGCTTGGGAAGGTTGAGGCAACCCCTCTGCAGGTACGCGCTGCGATTGCCGCGGTTCAGTACACGCACCCGAAGGCGGGCAACTCAGGGAAGAAAGCCGGTCGCAAGAAGGAAGCCGACGGCGCTTCGGCTGGCCGGTTCGCGCCGGCACCGCCTCCGTTGAGGCTGGTCAAGAAGTAAGGCATGGCAACAACCTGGACAACGGCCTGTCCGGACTGGGCGGATCGTCTGCGCGCGGGGAAGTCGATTATCCCAGCACCGATCTTCCCGGAAGAGGCAGAGCGGGCGCTGGCGGTTTTCTGCCAGCTGCGGATTGTTGACGCACCGGGCCAGCCGACATTCGGCGAGGCGTCGGAGCCGTGGGTGCTGGAGTATGTTGCCGCGATCTTCGGGTCGTATGACGCGGAGACCGGGCGCCGGCTGATCCGCGAGACGCTGATGCTGATCCCGAAGAAAAACGGGAAGAGCACGCTGGCGGCAGGGATCATGCTGACGGCACTGATCCTGAACTGGCGGCAGAGCGCCGAGATGATCATCCTGGCGCCTACGGTGGAGGTGGCGAACAACGCCTTCGCGCCGGCCCGGGACATGGTGAAGGCGGACGAAGAACTGTCCGCCCTGTTCCATGTGCAGGACCACTACCGGCAGATCACGCATCGCACGATGGACGCGACGCTGAAGGTCGTTGCAGCTGACAGCGACACGGTTGGCGGCAAGAAAGCCAGCTGGGTGCTGATCGACGAGGAATGGCTGTTCGGCAAGCGGGCGAACGCCGAAGCGATGTTCCGCGAGGCAACTGGCGGACTGGCATCGCGCCCCGAGGGCGTGGTGATCAAGCTGTCCACGCAATCCGACGAGCCGCCAGCTGGCGTGTTCCGGATGGACTTGATGCGAGCTCGGCAGGTTCGCGACGGTACGCACGTCGACCCGCAGATGCTGCCGGTGCTGTACGAACACCCGCCGGAGATGGTGGAGAGCGGAGAGGCTCGGCAGCTGGCGAACCTGGCGATGGTGAACCCGAACTTCGGGGTTTCCGTCGATGCGGAGTTCATGCGCCGCGAGTTCGAGATTGCCGAGCTAGCCGGCGAGCAATCGCTGGTCGGGTTTCTGGCGAAGCATGGAAACGTCGAGGTCGGGCTGGCGCTGCGATCTGATCGATGGGCCGGCGCCGAGTTCTGGGAGCAGTGCAGCGACCGCGCACTGACGCTGGGATCGCTTCTGGATCGCTGCGAGGTCGTGGTTGTCGGTATCGACGGCGGCGGCCTTGACGATCTGCTCGGCCTTTCGGCGATTGGCCGCGAAGTCGACACCGGGCGTTGGCTGCATTGGGCGCATGCCTGGGCGCACGAGGTTGTGCTGGAACGCCGCAAGGACATCCGGTCAAAGCTGCTGGACCTGCAGAAGTCTGGCGACCTGACCATCGTCAAGCGCCCCGGCGATGATGTGGAAGAGGTTGCCGACATCGTGTGCCAGGTGCGCGATTCCGGGCTGTTGCCGGAGAAGAACGCGGTCGGCGTGGATGCTGCTGGCATTGGCGCCATCGTGGACGAGCTCACGGCGGATGAGCGCGGCATCACGATGGAGCAGATCGTTGCGGTCTCGCAGGGCTGGAAGCTCAACGGCGCGATCAAGACCACGGAACGGAAGGTTGCCGGCGGTGAGTTCGTGCACGGCGGCCAGCCGCTGATGGCCTGGAGCGTCGGAAACGCCAAGGTCGTTGCTGTCGGCAACGCGATCTCTATCACGAAGCAGGCCAGCGGCTCGGCGAAGATCGATCCGCTGATGGCCACCTTCAACGCCGTCACGCTGATGGCACTGAATCCGGCAGGTGCCGGCAAGTCATTCTGGGAAGCCGCGTAATGCGAATGATCAAGCTGGGGAAGGCCGTCTTCGGCTGGGTTCCCGACATCATCATGCTCGCCGGCGCCGGAAGCATCGCCTATGGCGCCTGGCTGGTGTTTGAGCCGGCAGGTTTCATGGTTGGCGGCGCGCTTGGCATTGGTATCGGCTACCTGATTGCCCGGGGTGCGCGCTGATGGGGTTCCTGTCGCGCGGCCTGGTCGAGCGCAAGGCCGCAGATCCGCTGGAGGTATGGGCCGAGATTGCCCGCGCCGGGCGGATGTCGAAGGCTGGTGCAACGGTCAACCTCGAGACGGCGTTCAAGGTGTCCGTCGTGTTCGCCTGCCTGAAGGTGCTGTCTCAGGGCTGCGCACAGGTGCCGTTCAAGCTGTTCCAGGCGGCCGAGGTCAACGGGCTGGAGAAGATCCTGCCGGCGCGCGATCACCGGCTGTACGACCTGATGTCGGTGGCGCCGAACGACTGGACGACGTCCTTCGAGTTCCGCGAGACGATGGTGATCCATGCCGCGCTTGGCAATGCCTACGCGTTCAAGGTGCGGAATACCCGCGGCGAGCTGGTCGAGCTGATCCTTCTGGACCCGGGCAAGGTCGAAAAAGTCCAGGCGGACGACTGGTCGATCAAGTGGAAGCTGAATGGCACGACCGGGACGATTGAATTCCCGGCGGATGCCATCTGGCACGTCCGCGGGCCGAGCTGGAACGGCATCGTCGGCATGGACGTGCTGACCCACGCGAAGGAAGCGCTGGGGCTGACGATTGCGACCGAGGAATCGCACGCCACCACCCATGCCAAAGGGGTGCAGACCTCCGGCGTCTACTCGGTAGACGGCAATCTGTCGCCGGTGCAATACGCCCAGCTGAAGAAGTGGCTGATGGACGAGCATGTCGGCGCCAAGAACGTCGGCGTGCCGATGATCCTGGACCGCGGCGCGAAGTGGTTCTCGCAGCAGATGACGGGAAGGGACGCCCAGCACCTGGAGACGCGGAAGTTCCAGATCGAGGAAATCTGCCGGTTCTTCGGTGTGATGCCGATCATGATCGGTTACTCCGACAAGGCGACGACCTACGCGAGCGCGGAGCAGATGTTCCTGGCGCACGTCGTTCACTGTCTGTCGCCGTGGTTCGCGCGCATCGAGCAGTCGGCCGACCTGCACCTGCTGAGCCGGAAGGAACGGGAGCGCGGGCTCTACTTCAAGTTCATCGCTGCTGGCCTACTGCGCGGCGCTTCGAAGGATCGCGCGGAGTACCTGTCCCGGGCGCTGGGCGCCGGCGGGTCGCCGGCATGGATGACGCAGGACGAGGCCCGCGCGCTGGAAGAACTCAATCCGATGGGCGGCGATGCCTCCCAGCTGCCGCCGGCGCCGAACGCGCCGCAACCGTAGAGGGAAGGAACATGGAACGCAAAGTCTTCGCGATGAGCGAGATCAAGCTGGCGGATGCCGAGTCGGACACGACCGAGATGCGGTTCTCCGGCTACGGCGCCGTCTTCAACAACGTCGACTCCTATGGTGACGTGATCGAGGCCGGCGCATTCGCCAAGAGTCTGGAGGAAGCGCAGAAGTCGGGCATCTACCCGAGCATGCTGCTTCAGCACGGCGGCTGGGGCATGGGCTCGCAGGACCTGATGCCAATCGGCGTCTGGGACAAGCTGTCCGAGGACGGCAAGGGGCTGGTCAGCGAGGGCATCCTCGCCAAGACCGCACGCGGCGAGGAAGCCTACACCCTGATGAAGATGAAGCCGCGGCCGGCGATCACCGGCCTGTCGATCGGCTACATCGCCAAGAAATTTACCGCCCGGTCGAAGCCTGACGAGCCGCGCCGGCGGCTGCACGAGGTCGATCTGATGGAGGTCAGCCTGGTGACGTTTCCGGCGAACGGGAAGGCCCGGGTGCTGGACGTCAAGTCCGGCGACCTGACGGAACGCGAATTCGAGAGGTGGCTCATGCAAGACGCTGGGCTGTCTCGAAGCGAAGCACGGGTTGTGCTCAACCACGGCTTCAAAAGCCTGATTGCCATGCAAGACGCTGGCAGTTCAGAGCTGGCAGAACTGCACCAGGCGCTGAGTCGCCGGAGTGCATCAATCCCGCGCTGATCAACAGCGTCAATCCTGAAAACGGCCGCCCTTGAGGCGGCTTTTTCGTATCCGAGGAAAAAAGCATGAGTGACATCATCGAAATCAAGCGCCTGATCGAGGAACAGGGTCAGGCGTGGGACGAGTTCAAGAAGACCAACGACGAACTGATTCAGGCCAAGGCGGACGGCAAGGCCGTCGGCGAGCTGGAGCAGAAGCTGGCCAAAATCGGCGACCGCATCGACCAGATCGATGACATCAAGTCGCAGCTCGAGGACCTGGAGAAGAAGTTCGGCCGCCCGCGCTCCGATTCCGAGGTCAAGGCCGAGGCCGACTTCGAAGCCGAGCGCAAGGGCTTCAACCTTGCCATGCGCGCCGAGTTCCAGATGAAGGGCAAGGCAATCCCGGCCGACCTGGATGCGGACGGCTACCGCGAGTACAAGAACGCGTTCTTCAAGACCGTTGCCGGCGTGCCGGTGGACAACCTGTCCAGCGACGAGCGCAAGGCCCTGCAGGCCGGTTCCGACCCGGACGGCGGCTACCTGCTTCCGCATTCGACCACTGGCCGGACGGTCACCCGTCTGTTCGAACAGTCGACCATGCGTCAGCTGGCCAACGTGCAGACGATCAGCTCGAACAAGCTGGAAGGTGTTGCTGATACTGACGAGGCCGATGCTGGCTGGGTCAGTGAGCTCGGCTCGCGCACCGAGACCACCACGCCGCAGGTCGGCAAGTACGAGATCGAGGCCCACGAGATGTACGCGATGCCGAAGGCTTCGCAGCGCATCCTCGATGACGCCGCGACCGACGTCGAGATGTGGCTGGCCGGCAAGGTGGCTGACAAGTTCGGACGTGTTGAAGGTGCGGCGTTCGCGAATGGCAATGGTGTCGGCAAGGCGCGCGGTCTGTTCGCCTACAACACCGAGGCAACGGCCGACGAGTCGCGTGCCTGGGGCACCTTCGAGCATGTGCTGACCGGCGCCAACGGCACCTTCCACACCACGAAGGCGGACCCGATCCAGGACCTGATCGGTGCGTTCAAGCCGCAGTACCTGAACAACGCCACGTTCCTGATGCGCCGCGAGGTGCGGACGGCGATCCGCAAGATGAAGGAAGCGACCAGCGACCGCTATCTGTGGGAGCCGAGCCTCCAGGCTGGCCAGCCGGATCGCCTGCTTGGCTACCCGGTCCGGGTCGACCAGTACCTGCCGGCGCTGGCGACTGGCTCGCTTTCGCTCGGTCTTGGTGACGTCCGCGAGGCTTACACCATCGTGGATCGCCTCGGCATCCGCACGCTGCGCGACCCGTTCAGCGCCAAGCCCTACGTGCTGTTCTACAGCACCAAGCGCACCGGCGGCGGCGCGGTGAACTTCGACGCGTTCAAGTTCCTGAAGTTCAGCGCGAGCTGATCCCACCCATTGAAGCGAGGCCGGGGAGCAATCCCCGGCCATCTCTCAAAAGCTTGCGAGGAAAGCAACCATGAGCAACAACGATCTGCACAGCAACATCAAGCCGATGATGGCCGTCGTGCCCGTCGCGCTTGGCACCACGGGCGCCATCTCCGGCGCCATTCTGGACCGCCAGGGTTACGGCGGCGTCGAGTTCCTGGTCGAGTACGGCTCGATCACCACTACCGGCACCAATGTCGCCCTGACCATGCTGGAAGGCGACACCACCGGCGCGATGACCAGTGTCGCGGACGCCGACATGCTCGGCACCGAACTTCTGGCGTCTCTGGTGGCGGATTCCGACCGCACCGCCGGCGTTGGCAAGGAAGTGACCAAGCGTGTCGGCTACGTCGGCAACAAGCGTTACGTCCAGATCAGCCTGAACCACACTGGCACCACGTCCACCGGCGTGGTCGCGGCTTCTGCCGTGCTGTTCAACCCGAGCCTCGGCGCGGTCAGCAACCCGTAACTGACAGCAGGATGGCCGCCTTCGGGCGGCCTCCTGCATTCTGGAGCCTTCATGCACGTTGCCATCATCGGGCTAGGTCCATCGGCCCGGCAGTACCTGGAGCTGACCAAGCGTTTCGGCGGGCGCCGCGCGTTCTGCGACGAGACGTGGGGCATCAATGCGCTGGGCGACGTGTTCCTGTGCGATCGCATCTTCCACATGGACGATGTGCGGATTCAGCAGATCAGGGCGGCGGCACGGCCTGACACGAACATCGCCCGGATGCTGGACTGGCTGAAAACCACCACCACGCCGGTGGTGACCAGCATCCCGCACCCGGACTACCCGGCACTGGAAGCCTTCCCGCTGGCCGAAGTGCTGACCAAGCACCCGACCGGCTACTTCAACAGCACGGCGGCCTATGCCGTCGCCTACGCACTGCACGTCGGCGCGACCAAGATCACCTGCTTCGGGATGGACTTCACTTACCCGGACATGCACGCCGCGGAGAAGGGCCGGGCCTGCGTCGAGTTCTGGCTCGGCGTTGCCGCCGCTTCCGGCGTCGAAATCTCGCTCCCGAAGGCAACCACGCTGATGGATGCCAGGAGCGCCCAGAAGGACCGGTTCTACGGCTATGACTGCGTGGAGCTGGGCATTTCGCGCGACGGCGACGCGATCAAGGTCGAGTTCACCGACCGAGAAGCGCTGCCGACCGCCGACGAGATCGAACATGCCTACGACCACAGCCGGCACCCGAACGCGATGGTCGAGGAAGGAGAGGGCTGACCCATGCGACTGAGCCTGTTTTCAGCGCCAACCGGTGATGTCGTCACCACAGCAGAAGCGAAAGCCTTCCTGCGCTACACCGAATCCGACCGCGACACCGAGATCGATGGCTTCCTGTCTGCGGCTGTCGGCCGCTGGGACGGTCCGAACGGCGTCCTTGGCAGGGCCCTGCTGACGCAGACCTGGGACATGAAGCTGGACGCCTTCCCCGATGACGGCGAGCCGATCCAGATCCCGTTGCCGCCGCTGCAGTCGATCACGTCCATCACCTATGTTGACGGCGAGGGGGCAACGCAGACATTCGACAGCGCGAACTACGCGGTCGACGTTGCCAGCCAACCCGGGGTCATCTCGCTGGCCTACGGTGCCAGCTGGCCTGTCACCCGGGACCAGCGCAATGCGGTGACGATCCGGTTTGTGGCCGGGTATGGCGCTGCGGCTGCGGTGCCGGCGCCGATCAAGGACGGCATCAAGATGCAGGTGGACGCAAAGTTCTACCAGCGCGGCGAGCAAAGCCTGCTGCTGGCGGATGACATGGTGTTCCAGTTCCGGATGCTGGACCGGTGAGAAGCGGCCCGCTGACGCGTCAGATCGTCATCGAGCAGCGCGCGTCCGGTCTCGATGCTGCCGGGCAGCCTAACGGGGCCTGGGAGACCTTCGCGACGGTCTACGCCGACGTGAAGGGCGCCACCGGCATGGGTTCGATCCGGCAGGCCGGGATTGTCGGCGGCGACGTTGCCGTCTCGATGAACAGCTACAGCTTCCGGGTCCACTATCGGACCGACATCACCGACGCCATGCGCGTGAACATGGGCGGGACGTATTTCGACATCAAGCAGGTTCGGCACGATCACGCTCGCCGGGTCTGGACTGACCTGGTTTGCGAGGAAGGCGGGAACGATGGCTGAGCACATCCACACGTGGGATGACGGTCGCGGCCACCGGCGCGTTTTCGTTGACGGAAAAGAGATGAATCGCGTCAGAAAGGCCGACACAAAACGTGGCCGTGTCTGGTACGTGCCTTATCCAGTTCGCGTGAACGCGAAGTTTGAGGCTGTCGAGAAGGTCAGAAAAGGCAAGGTCACCGTGGAGTTCATCAATGGCTGACCAGTCCACCGTTGACGTCAGCGGCTGGGAACAGGGGCTGGCAAAGCTGTCCGATCCGTCGCTTCGGCAGAGCCTGGCGCGATCGATGGCGGTCGCCGGCGGAAAGGTGCTGCGCGACGAGGCAAAGCAGCTGGCGCCGAAGGATTCCGGCCGGCTGTCGGTCAGCATCTACCTAGCGTTCAAGGATAGCGAGTCGTCGCCGGAGCGAGTGGTGTATTCGGTGACGTGGAACAAGAAGCTGGCGCCGCACGGCCACCTGATCGAGTTCGGGCACTGGCAGACGCATGTCGCCTACCTGAAGGACGACGGGACGTGGGTATCAGATCCGGCGCGGAAGCTGCGCAACCCGAAGTGGATTGCTGCGCATCCGTTCCTGCGGCCGGCGTCTGAGAACGCCAGTCAGGCGGCGCATACGGCGATGGTTCGCCGCGGCGCTGAGCGGTTGCCGGAGCTTTTGGCCGGTGCGAGGGATGAAGCGTGAGCAGCCTGCACTCCATCATAACGACGGCGCTGTCCGGCGTCGCTGGTGGTCGCATTCACGCCAACGTCACGCCGCCCGTTCCGACGTTCCCACTGATCGTCTACCAGGAGGTCGGCGGACAGGCCGTGAACTTCCTCGAAGCGACCTATCCCGGGAAGAACCATGCCCGGGTGCAGTTCGTCGTCTGGTCGTCCAGCCCTTTGGAAGCCGAGGACGTGAAAGACGACGCCATCAAACAGCTGGTGAATGAGGAAGGCGCCTATCTGTTTGGCGCCCCGACCGCGCTCTACGAGGACGCGATCAAGAAGCACGGATACCGGTTCGACGTAGGCATCTGGTACACGCCGGACTGATAGAAACAACCAGCAGAACAACCAAGCCGCCTCCGGGCGGTTTTTTTGTGCCCGCCGTTTGGCGGGAATCACCACCACCGCCAAGCACACGAGGAAATCACCATGTCTGTTTCGCTCCCGAATGGCTCGACCATTCACATCTCCAGCGGCTTCGGTTCCGCTATCACGGTGACGGCTGTCACCAACGCATCGCCGGCTGTTGCCACGGCTACCTCTCATGGCCTTTCGAACGGCGACTTCGTCGTCTTCACGTCCGGCTGGTCGCGTCTCAGCGACAAGGTGTTCCGCGTCGCGAACGTCGACACCAACACCTTCGAACTGGAAGGCACCGACACCCAGGACACGGACATCTATCCGGCCGGCAGCGGCACCGGCTCGGTCAAGAAGGTATCCGGCTGGACACAGCTGACGCAGGTACTGAGCACCAATTCAGTCGGCGGCGACCAGAACTACACGACCTATCAGTTCCTGGAGGCCGATACCGAGGTCAGCATCCCGACCAACAAGTCGGCCGCTGGCCTCGACATGACCGTCGCTGATGACCCGTCTCTGGCCGGCTACATCCTCGCCAGCACGGCGAACGATGACCGTCTGCCGCGTGCGGTGCGCGTCACCGCGGCGAACGGCGCCAAGTCGCTCTACTACTCCTACATCTCGGTCAACCGCACGCCGAGCTTGACCGTCAACCAGGTGTCCGCGACCGCGATCACCTTCCGCTTCCTCAACGAGCCGGTCCGCTACAGCTCGTAATCGAAGGATTCCCATGTTCAAGATCAAGGCCCCGGAGACCTTCGCGGCGTCCCTGACCATTCGTGGTCAGGGGCGTGAGCAGAAGTTGGACGTCGTGTTCAACCACCTGTCGCGAAAGGCGTACTCCGAACTGTTGGAAGCCGTGTCCGATGGCAAGAAAACCATCGAGGACTCGGTGCTGATGCTGCTGAAGTCATGGAAGGCAGACGCCGAGCTGAGCAAGGAAACGCTGGCCGAGCTGGATGACCAGCAGCCTGGCGCCCTGTGGGCGATTGTCCACGGCTACAGCGACGCGTTGCGGGTGGAACGCAAGGGAAACTGACCGGGGCGGTCGCCCATTTCTACAACTCCGGAGCACCCACACCGGAGGACATCGCGGAAATGCGGTCGCTCGGGTTTGAGCCCGAGGACTACGGGCCACCGCCCGAGTTCGACCTGTGGCCGGAGAACGTCACGGCCTGGCAGCTCTACTACGAAAACCGGACCCAGTGGCGCATGGGTCCGGTCGGCCCGTCCGGGCTTGACTACAACGTCATCGACCGTGCGCTCGATCGCATGGACCTCGATGACGACGACCACGCCGACATGAAGTGGGCGATCCGCGCGCTTGAGATGGCCGCGCTCGAAGTCCTGCACGAGAAGAACTCATGACCGACACTCTGGGCACTGCCCGGCTGGACATCGTTGTAGACACCACCAGCATGGAGGCTGGTGTCGAGCGTGCGAAGCGAAGCGTTGCCGGGCTTTCCACGTCGGCGCAGGCTGAGTACGCCAAGCTCAACGCGTCGGAGAAGCGCCGGGTCGATTCGCTGATCCGGCAGGCGGACACGCTGGGGCTCACGCGCCAGCAGCAGATCGCCTACAACGCCACGCTCAAGACCTCCGGAACGATCCAGAAGGAGCTGCTGGAGCGCATCCGGCAGACCGGCGAGGCGGTGCGTCCCGGCGCCAATGCGCTGAACCAGTACGGCATCAGCGCCAAGCAGACGGCCGCAGCGCTGCGGCAAGTGCCGGCGCAGATCACGGACATCGTGGTCGGCCTGCAGTCTGGCCAGCGCCCGCTGACCGTGTTGCTGCAGCAGGGCGGCCAGCTGAAGGACGTGTTCGGCGGCATCCGGCCGGCTGCGGCAGCGCTGGGCAGTTCCCTGCTGGCACTGATCAATCCGCTGACGGTCACAGCTGCCGTCGCCGGTGCCCTGGTGCTGGCATGGAAGCAGGGTAGCGACGAAGCCTACGCCTACAACAAGGCGCTGATCGAGACCGGCAACTATGCCGGGTTGACCTCCAGCAGCATGCAGAAGCTGGCGGCGGATATTTCCGATGTCCGCGGCACCCAGCACGAAGCAGCGGCCACGCTCGCCGAGGTCGCCAGCGCCGGCAAGTTCACGGCGGAGCAGATCAGGCTTGTCGGTCGCGCTGCTGTCGCTACCGGCCGCGACGTGTCGGACGTGGTGTCTGAGTTCAGCAAGCTGGTGGACGAGCCGGTCGACGCGGTTGTCGAGCTGAACGACCGCTATCACTTCCTGACGGCGGAGATCTACGACCAGATCCGCGCGCTGCAGGACGAAGGCCGCGAGCGCGAAGCCGCGACCCTGGCGATCCAGACATACTCCGACGAGACGGTGCGCCGCGCCGGGCAGGTCGAGGAAAAGCTCGGCGCGCTGGAGAAAGCGTGGAAGTACGTCGGCATCGGCGCCAAGGCTGCGTGGGATTCGATGCTGAACATCGGCCGCGAGCAGTCGCTGCAGAACCAGCTTGACGATGTTGTCCGGAAGCAGCAGGCCGCTACCGAAGAGCTGTTCCGGCTCCGCGCCGGTGGTGCTGCAGACGCCTCTATCCGATTCGTCGAGAACCGCCTACTCGAGCTGCAGGGCAAGCACAAGGAACTCGTCATTGCCATTGGCAAGGAGGACGAGCAGACCCTGAAAGAAGCGAACGCACAGCGCGCCCACAGCCTTCTGATCGCCTATGACAATGAGGCGCGTCTGTACGACACTCGAGAGCAGAAGCGCGTCCAGGAGATCGAAGCTGCCCACCAGAAGGCGAACGACGCCATCGCCGCGCTGCAGGAATCGCAGGACAAGAAGCTGACCGAGAAGATCGCGCGCATCCGCGAAGCGGAAGCGAAGATCGTTGCCGGCATCGAGGAAAAGTACAGGGAGCGGCAGACGCGCAAGCGGACGGCTCGAAAGGTATCCGACCCGTCCGACTCCCTGTTGCAGCAGCTGCAGCGCCAGATCGCGCTGAACCGCGAGGCGGCAACGTCCGAGGACAAGCTCTCCGCGAGCGAGCGCCTGCGCGTGTCCGTTCTGGTTGAGCTGGAGCGCATCGGCGGCAAGCTGTCGTCCCAGCGCAAGGCAGAGATCGATGACGCCCTGCAGACGCTCCAGCTGACCGACGAGAAGGTAAAGGCGTACCAGGCCGAGAAGAAGGCCAAGGAAGAGCTGGAGCGCTTGCAGCGGCAGATCGACGCTCAGGCCGAGAATCGTCGTGCATCCAATGAAGCGGAGCTGCGGTCGCTAGGTGGTGCAGGCCGTGACGAACTCGACCGATTGGAGCGCCGTCTCGAGATCGAGCGCGAATACGCCGAGGAAGTAGCTCGCCTGCGTGACCGCGGCGTCGCCGAGGATTCGGATTCGTACCGCCAGCAGCTCGAACTCCTCCGTCGTGCGCGAAACCAGCAGCTCGCCGAAGAGGAGGATTTCCAGCGGGCGAGGGAAGCCCTGCAGTCCGACTGGCGCAACGGTGCACAGCGCGCCCTGAACAACTTCCTCGCCGAGTCGCGCGACGTCGCCTCACAGGTCGAGGACATCTGGGCGAACGCTTTCAGCGGCCTGACCGACACGCTGACCGACTTCGTGACGAAGGGGAAGGGCGACTTCCGCGGCTTCCTCGACTCGCTCTATGCGGACATCACGCGCTTTGTGATCAAGCAGCTGCTGTCGAAGTGGCTGGAGTCGCTGGCTGGCCTGCTCACGAAGGGGAGTTCTGGCAGTTCGAGCGGCGATGGGATTGGCAATGCGCTTGGGTCTGTGATCGGCGCGGCATTCGGCGGCGGTCGCGCTGCCGGCGGCCCGGTTTCACCTGGCAGCTACTACGAAGTCGGCGAGGACCGCCCCGAGCTGCTGACGTTCGGCGCCAGCGGGCGGAAGTACCTGATCCCCGGCAAGGATGGACAGGTGACGCCGATCAAAGGTAGCGGCGAGTCCTTCACCCAGCACGTAAACATCACGGTACAGGGCACGATCAACCGCGAGACGGTCCACCAGATCGCCCGCGCATCGGGTTCGGAAGCGCGTCGCGCGCTGGCACGGAGCGGCTGATATGGCGTTCATCAACTCCCGCCTTCCGGCACGCATCGCGGCTGGATTTCGCAGCGGTCCGGAGTGGAACACGCGGATCATCCAGCTGGCCAACGGCAACGAGGTCCGCAACAAGAACTGGTCCTATGCACGCCGGCGGTACACGGCGAACTACGGCGCGTTCAATGCGACTGATCGCGAGACGCTGCTGGGGATATACGAGGCAGTCGGCGGGCGGTACAACCAGTTCCGGTTCCGTGATGCGATCGACTTCCGCGCGTCTGGCGAGCAGATCAGCGTCAACACCGGCACCACGGATGCTGCACAGCTCATCCTGACGCGCTCGTTCGGGTCGTCTTCCCAGATCCGTCGCATCCAGGCGATCGACGCCGACAACTTCAGCATGACGAAAGACGGCGCCCCGTTCACGGCCTTCACGCTGGACGATGAGACGGGGCTGGTGACACCTGATGCGAACTGGGAAGTCGCCACCTACGCCTGGACGGGCTACTTCGACGTCTGGGTCCGGTTCAACTCCGACTGGCTGGCGTTCACTGCGCACGCGCGTGACGTGTGGACCACGGACATGGAATTGATCGAGGTTCCGCGGTGAGCCGCACCATCCCATCAACCCTGCTGGCCAGCATCCAGACTGGCCAGACCACGCTTTGCCGCCTGCTCAAGATCACCTGCAAGGACGGCGACGTTTACGGGTTCACGGACTTGGATACGTCTGTGCCCTACGACGACGGGACGGACGACATCACCTATTCCGCAGCGCAGGGCTTCACGCCGTCGCAGATCGCCACGTCGAACAATCTGAGCGTGGACAACGCGGACTTGGACGGCATCCTCGCCAACGTCTCGGCGGATGGCATCACCGAGCAGGACGTGCAGACAGGCAAGCTGGATTTCGCGGCGGCTGTCATCTACCAGGTCGATTACAACAACCTGACCGAACACATGACGCTGGCCCGTGGAACGCTGGGCGAGATCAGCATTGAGGACGGGATGTTCAAGGGCGAGTTTCGCTCGCTCACGCAGCAGCTGAAGCAGCAGGTTGTCGCGGTCACGTCACTGACCTGTCGGGCGACCTTCGGCGATACCAAGTGCGGATACGACTTCACGGCGGAATGGGTGGCCGGCACGGTCACGTCGGTTGACGCCGAGAACGACCGCATCTTCACCGATTCCAGTCTCGCGCAGGCGGACGACTACTTCGTCCCCGGCATCG
>ERZ795053.4654-NODE-4654-length-14716-cov-5.035809_pt1 | contig 14716 bp, 12 predicted proteins | sample MGYA00375137_ERZ795053 | MGnify/ENA primary metagenome ERZ795053 (study PRJEB30182, sample SAMN05720284) | activated sludge metagenome | isolation source: Anaerobic digester | place: Hong Kong | collected 2014-12-17 ... | reverse complement strand
CTCCAGACTGCCCGGTGTGGCTTTTCTGCAAATTCGGAACTCGGGGCTGTAAGCTCTTGGCGGGCTGGTTTGCAACCCGTGGCGACTTCGGGCGTCATAAAGGATAGAACCCGTGGGCCGGGTTTCTGCTGGTGAGGTCAGGAGGCTGCGCTATGAGTGCTCGGGGAGGTTCCCTGCGGATACTGGATCAGGCGCGGATTGCTTCGCTGTGTTCCGCGTCTTGGGCGGAGATGTCGGGCGACGACCGTGTGCGGCACTGCGCGGCGTGCGACAAGCAGGTCTATAACTTTGCGGCGATGACGGGGGCGGAGGCGGAGGCGCTCATTCGTAAGCATGAAGGGCGGCTCTGCGGCCGGCTGTACCGCCGCGCGGACGGGACGGTGCTGACAGCCGACTGTCCGGTGGGGCGGGGGATCGTGCGGCGGAAGGCGGCGTGGCTGGTGGCGTGCGCGGCGGCTGTTCTGGTGCTTGCGGTGCAGGCGTTCGCGTACCTGGTGCCCGCAGCACAGCGGACGCGGTTGCGGGAGTTCGAACCGTTCGCGGCGATCGCACAGCGGTTGTCGCCGCAGACAGCCCCGGCGCCGCTGATTCTGATGGGCGACATGTCGTGGACGCCGGCCAACTCGGCACCGGCGCCCGCGCCCGCGAACTCGGCGCCGGCGAGCGGCAATCCGTAGGCGCCAGGCAATCGCGGGTCGCGACGGCAGTCTGATGGAATCCACGTCGAGGTGAATGATGAAGCGGTTTATTGGCGGGTTTCTGGTCGTGATGCTGGCGGCGCTGGCAGTGAATGTGCTGTGGCTCCGGCGTGATGCCGCGGCTGCGTCGTGGATGCAGTTCCTGCTCGTAGTCGGGATTGTGCCTACGGTGGCGGGTTGGGCGACGGTGCGGTTGGTGCACCTGGGCTGGCCGCGCCGGGTGTTCGATGCGCCCGACCGGTATGCGGTGTACCTGCCGGCGCTGGGGGCTGTGGCCGGCGTAGTCTGCCTGGCGCTCATCGCGGTGCAGGCGACCTACTTGTCCGCGCACTGGCCGGATTGGTCTTTCGGATTGGGGGCAGCGGTGATCGCGAGCCTGGCGGTGGTGCTGGCGGGGTGCCGCGCGCGGCGGGCGGGTTGCTGCCTGCGCTGCGGATACGACATCACCCATTCGCTGGCCGCCGGGCGTTGTCCGGAATGCGGCCGCGCTTTCGCCGAGGTCGGTGATCGCGTGCATTCATCCGCGGCTTGAACGCGCGTTGTTGCGTTTTTTCAATTCGGCGATTGATCGATGTGAGTCAAGTTGGGCGGCGAACGTGATTGCCCGCGTCGGCTCGCAGTGGCGGGCAATGTCGGCCCTACTGTTTCTCCGGCAGCTTGGCGGTCACCGAGGGCCAGAGTTTTTCCAATTCGCCGATCATCTGATCGAAGGCGTCGCGCTCGGTGGCGCGACGCGACCGGTCCACCTGGTCGGAGTCGGTCCAGGCGCTGGCGAGCCGTTTCTGCGTGGCGCTGCCCTCGCACACGCCGTAGACGAAACCGGTGCGGACGTCGAGCAGGACCGCGGACACTGTCGTGTCTACGGCGACGACCCGGTGCGGAGAAAGCCCCAGCGTGACCACGGTCAGGGGCCGGGCGGCGTCGTCGGTGTGAAAACGCGTGTCGTACGTGTAAAGCAGGAGCATGTCGGCGTGGAGGCTGGCACCCGCCAGGCGCAGGTCACGCTCCGAGTTGAGCATCTCGGGGAGCAGCAACCGGTTGAGCCAGCCGATCTGCGCGAGATTGGGCAGCGCCTCCAGACGCGGAATGGCGTCCTGCTCAGCCTCCTCGCGCACCGTGACGAAACTGTAGCGGCCATGACCGTAAGCGCGGTACCGGTACGACTCGTAGCCCGACTCCTGGATGCGGGCCAGAACCAGGTAGACCGGCCGCGTGGCTGCCGGCTCGCGGGAGAACTCCGCCCGGATGTCGCGATCGACGAAGAGGCTCATCTCCGCCGGACCACCAGGGGTCTCGTACTTGACGGAGGCGCAACCGGCCAACGCGGCGGACAACGATGCGAGGGCGAGCAGGACGGGTCGGGAACGCATGATGGTCTCCAGAATGGGGGGAAGGGGGCAGGCAGCGACCGCGTGCTGCCTCGGGGCGCAAGCATACCCCATAGGCAGATGCATCCGGAGCGCAAAGGTTAGGCGGCGCGCGGTGAATTTCCGCGACAGCTTACGGGAGTGGGCAGTTTCTCCGTGTGTGAAATCCAATTGGAGTGGCAGGTCCAGAGGCGGAGCGGGCGGCGCCAGGTGGTTGCCTGCGCCGGCTCGCGTTGGCAAGCAGTTCCCGCCCTACCGGGCCTCGCGTTGGCAACCAGAGTCGCCCCATGGCGTGACAGGTGCTGGGGGGTGGCTAGGATGGCGGCATGAACGCGGAACACGATGCGAAGCTGATGGATGGGCGGGCGCTGGCGCAGCGGGTGCTCGCCGGGGCGGCGGACAAGGCGGCGCGGATCAAGGCGGCGACGGGGGTGGCGCCGGGGCTGGCGACGGTACTGGTGGGGACCGATCCGGCGTCGGTGGTGTACACGCGGATGAAGCGGCGGCGCTGCGAGGACGCGGGGATGCGGCCCGTGCGGCTGGAGTTCCCCGAGGGGACCACGACGGACGCGGTGGTCGAGGCGGTCGAGGCGTTGGGGGCGGACGCGGCGGTGCACGGCATCCTGGTGCAGCACCCGGTGCCGCGGCCGGTGGACAAGCGGGCGGTGTTCGAGGCGATCCCGGTGGCGAAGGACGTGGACGGGGTGACGTCGGCGTCGCTGGGGCGGACCATATTGGGAATGTCCGCATTCGGCTCGTGCACGCCAGCCGGGATCATGCGGCTCCTGCGCGAGTACGCGGTCGAACTGGACGGCGCGTACGCGGTCGTGATCGGGCGCAGTCCGATCCTGGGGCGGCCGATGGCATCCATGCTGATCAACGCGCACGCGACGGTGACGCTGTGCCACTCGCGGACGCGGTCGTTGCCCACCATCGTGCGCGGCGCGGACGTGCTGATCGCGGCGGTGGGCAAGCCGGAGTTCGTGCAGGGGGACTGGATCAAGCCGGGGGCGGTGGTGATCGACGCGGGCTACAACGCGGGGAACGTCGGCGACGTGGACTTCCCAGCCGCCCTGGAGCGCTGCCGGCTGATCACTCCGGTGCCGGGCGGCGTGGGGCCGATGACAATCGCGACCCTGATCGATCAGACCGCGGATGCGGCGGCGCAGCAGTTGGGAGTGATCAATTTCGAATGACGAATGACAAATGACGAATTACGCCGCGAGCGGCGGCGCTGGGTTTCAGTTCTTGGGGGTCAGCAGGTCCTTCAGGGTGAAAGTCGCGGGGTTGGTTTCGGATGCGTTTTTCTCCGCGGTGCAGAAGGACACGGTGAGTTGGCCGGTGTTGAGGTCGGCGGTGACGGTGTGCAGGGTCATGTTGACCGCGGCCTTCGCTTCGATCTGGCGGGCGAGGTCGAGGTCGATCTCGCCGGTGGGGTGGTCGACGAGCATCTGCTGGACCTTGGCGTAGCGGTCGCAGGCGGTGGCGTCGGCGCGGAGGCGGTAGTGGTTGGTGCAGGCGATCGTGTGGGGCGGGAGGGTGTTGGACTGGGCCTCAGGCGTGCGGACGCTGACGCCGCCGTCGCGGGCGAACTGGCCGTCGTACTCGAAGACAGCCGCTGGGGTCGCCTGGTCGTGGAACGCGGTGGCGACGAGGAAGTTATTCCCGCAGAAGGCATGAGAGTCGCGGAGAATCTCGGTGGCGCGGGCGATGGCGTCGCCGGCGGTTGTGTTTTCCATGATGCGGCGGATCGCGAGCGCCCGGGGCACGAAGGGCGCCGCGGGCAGGTTGACGGGGACGCGCACGTCGTGCATGGAGACGAAAACGCCGGAGGCGTTCAGCGCGGTGTAGCCGCCGATCATGCCGGGCCAGGCGAGGGTGATCCATGGCTGGCGGTCGGCGCCGGCGTCGGTGTAGGCGATGATGAGCTGGGATTCGGGAATTCCCGGGAGGCGGTTGAAGTCGAGGTTGCGGCCGACGATGGTGTCGCCGTTGCGCGTGGCGGGCCCCCAGGCGGCGAAGCTGGTGCAACCGCCGTTCTGGATGTCCGCGAAGATGTTCATCACCTTGAGATCGATGACGTCGAGGTCACGGTCGACCGCGTCCACGTGCAGCTTGTCGGGGCCGACGCTCTCGCGGATGCCGGCGAGGATACCGTCGAGCTCGCGCTGCTGGCCGAGCGTGAAGCTGAACAGGGGCACGATCTGCTTGCGCACGGTGTTCTCGTAGTAGTCGAGGCTGGGCCAGACGATGGGAGAGAGCAGCACCTGTGTGGCGAGTTCGCGGATGTCCGGGCCGAGGAGGAAGCCGTGGGAATAGCCGCGGTCGAACGCGCTGCCGTGGAGGCGGAGAACGCGCACGCCCTGCTCGGTGGTCAGCGCGCCCGTGACCGGGCGGCGTTTGTCGGCGAAGGCACGGGTGGGTGCGAGGACGAACAGCAGGCTGAGCAGGGCGAGAAATGTGCGGCGGGGGCTCATCATGTGCAAACTCCGGCGCGGGTTCGGCGAAAATGGAGAGGGCGCGACGGTGCGGCCCTCCTGACGCGGGTGGTGAGTATAGCAAAAACCGCCAGCCTTGACCGAATCGTGCAATCGTTCACAATCCAGCGGAATCACCGGCGCAGCGGCGCCGGAGGCGGCTGACGCCGGTCTCCGGGTGGCGGGGACGGCGGTAGCGGGTGCGTGTGGAGGCGATCGCGATGCCGAAGACCATCGAGGGTGCGTTGACCGTCAGCGGGCAGAAGTTCGCCATCGTGGTGAGCCGGTTCAACGATTTCATCACGGCGAAGCTGGTGGGCGGGGCGGTGGACACGCTCGTCCGGCACGGGGGCCGGGACGAGGACATCACGGTGATCCATGTGCCGGGTGCGTTCGAGATCCCGGCGGCGGCCCGGCGGGCAGCCGGGAGCAAGGCCTACGACGCCGTCATCTGCCTGGGGTGCGTGATCCGCGGGCAGACGCCGCATTTCGAGTACGTCGCGGCCCAAGCCTCGCGGGGGATCGCCGAGGTGGCCATGACCCACGACGTGCCGGTCACCTTCGGGCTGATCACGGCGGATACGCTCGAGCAGGCGATCGAGCGGGCGGGAAGCAAGGCGGGCAACAAGGGTGCCGACGCAGCCGCCAGCGCGATCGAGATGGTCAACGTTTTGGGCAGGATACCGTAGTGGGTGCCAAGGAACGGGGGGCGGGTGCGGTCGATCGGCGGCAGGCGCGGATCCTCGCGATGCAGGCGCTGTGCCAGCTCGATGCGCAGGGTGAAGGATTTCTCGAGCGCGTGCCGGGCTGGCTGGCCGACTCGGGCGAGGCGCAGACGACGGTGACCTACGCGCAGCGGGTGATCGAGCGGGCGTGGGCGGATCGGGAGCTGACCGCGGCGGAAGTGGGGCGGCAGGCGCAGAACTGGGCGGTCGGGCGGATGGCCGCGGTGGACCGGAACGTGATCCGGGTGGCGTTGGCGGAGTTCGACCTGCGCGCGGCGCCAGCGAAGGTGGTGCTGGACGAGGCCGTGGAAATTGCCAATGCGTTCGGCGGTGCCGAATCGGGGCGATTCGTGAACGGCGTGCTGGACGCGGTGTGGAAAGACACGCAACGGGGGGAGTGAAACGCGATGGGCCTGTTCGATCGACTGAAGCAGGGGCTGGCGAAAACGCGCGACAAGATCGCGGGCGGCATCCGCGTGGTGCTGCCGTTCGGGCGCAAGATCGACGAGGCGCTGCTCGACGAGCTGGAGGACTCGATGCTCGCGGCGGACATCGGTCCGGTGACGGTGACGAAGCTGATCGACTCGACGCGGGCGGCGTGGAAGCGGGGAAAGATCAAGGAGTCGCAGGAGGTCATCGCCCATCTCAAGCAGGTGATCGTGGAGATGTGGCCGGAGGCGGATCGGCGGCTCAAGTATGCGGCCGACGGGCCGACGGTGGTGCTGGTGGCGGGGATCAACGGCTCGGGAAAAACCACCAGCATCGCGAAGCTGGCGAATCACCTGACGAAGCAGGGCAAGCGGGTGATCGTCGCGGCGGGGGATACCTACCGCGCCGCGGCGGTGCAGCAGCTCACCGTGTGGGCGGAGCGCCTGGGCGTGCAGATTGTCAAGCACCAGCAGGGCGCGGACCCGGGCGCGGTGGCGTACGACGCGTGCGAGGCGGCCGTGGCGCGCAAGGCGGACGTGCTGCTGGTGGACACCGCCGGACGATTGCACACCCAGGACAACCTGATGCGCGAGTTGGGGAAAATCCAGAAGGTCGTGCAGAAGAAGATCCCCGGGGCGCCGCACGAGGTGCTGCTGGTGCTGGACGCGACGATCGGGCAGAACGCGGTGATCCAGGCGCAGCAGTTCAGCGAACACGTGACGGTGAGCGGCATCGTGCTGGCGAAGCTGGACGGCAGCGCCAAGGGCGGGATCGTGATCGGGATCCGCGACCAGTTGCAGGTGCCGGTGAAGTTCGTGGGGCTGGGGGAAACCGCCGACGACCTGGAGCCGTTCGATCCCCAGCAGTTCGTCGAGGCGCTGTTCACGGAGTAGCGCCGGAGCCGGTTGTTATCCGAAGCGGTGTTGGGTAGAATCAATTCAATCTCGGGCCGGGATTGCGCGACTGTGGTGATTCTCGAAAGGGATGCCCATGCGTGCATTGCAGATTTCAAACTACCTTGTCGTGGTGGTCGGCCTCCTGGTGTGTATCCACTCGTCGGCCGTATGCGCCGGGCCAAGCTTCCGCGGAGTCGGCGACCTGCCGGGTGGGGACTTTGCCCCGACGAGCGACGCGATCGGTATTTCCGGCGATGGCCGCACGGTTGTCGGGCGCAGCGAATCCTCGTCGGGCTACGAGGGCTTCTACTGGACGCAGTCCGGCGGAATCGTCGGATTGGGCGATCTGCCAGGCTTGGCGCACAACAGCGTCGCCTGGAGTGCATCCTACGACGGGTCGGTATTGGTGGGCAGCGGGGCTGTTGACGAGGGGAATGAGGCGGTGCGCTGGCTGAAGTCCGGGGGCATGACCGGACTTGGAGATTTACCCGGCGGCCTGCACGCCAGCCAGGCGTATGCCGTGGCGCATGACGGCTCGATCGTCGTCGGCGGAGGGCACTCGGACTCCGGTTATGAGGCTTTTCTCTGGACGGCGCAGGGCGGGATGACTGGGCTGGGGGATCTTCCGGGCGGGAGCTTCTACAGTTGCGCCGCGGACGTTTCCGGAGACGGGACGGTCGTCGTGGGTGAGGGTCGCTCGGCAGGAGGTGGTGAAGCGTTCCGGTGGACGGCTGGCGAAGGAATGGTCGGTATTGGCCGGCTGCCGGGCGAAGGCATGGTGAGTTCCGCGAAGGCCGTTTCGGCGGACGGCTCGACGATTGTGGGATTGAGTTACTCCACTTCGACGCAAACGGGCGATGCATTCCGCTGGACGGCGCAGGAGGGAATGATGGGGTTGGGCCATCTGCCCGGAGGAGATGAGGCCCGGGCGCTCGGCGTTTCCGCGAATGGCGCGATCGTGGTGGGCGGCGAGCGCGTCGGACTTTATACGACGGCCTTCATGTGGGACGCCGAGCATGGGATGCGCACTCTGCGCGACGTGTTGGTCGATGACTACGGGCTCGACCTGACGGAATGGCGTCTGTTGTGGGCGGCTGCCATCTCGGACGATGGGCGCACGATCGTGGGTCAGGGTGTCAACCCACAGGGGTATAGCGAGGGGTGGGTGGCAACCATTCCAGAGCCAACGGCGGGTTGGTTGCTCTTGCTCGGCGGAGCGATTCTGTTGCGCGGCAGGGCGATCGGTCGCGGTTGGTTCAGGTCGCGAGCGTGCCAGTGACGTCGGGCAGTGAGCGGTGCCAGATCCCCAGCAGTTCGTCGAGGCGCTGTTCACGGAGTAGCGCCGGAGCCGCCGCTGGCTGGGCGGTGCGGTCAACTGTGCAGGCAGCGCGGCAGGGCGACGAGTTCGAGCCAGTAGGAGCCGAGCCGCTGCAGGCCGTCCACCGATTCGCCCAGTTCCATCGGCTTGGTGATGAAGGAGTTGCAGCCCAGCGCGTAGCTGGCCTGGATGTCCTCGCAGCGCTTGGAGGTGGTCAGTACGACCACGGGGATCGTGCCGAGCTCGGCGTCGGTCTTGATCTGACGCAGGACCTCGCGGCCATCCACGCGGGGGAGGTTGAGATCGAGGATGATCAGGTCGGGCCGGGGCGCACGCTGGCGGTCGGTGAACTCGCCGCGGGCGAAGAGGTAGTCGAGCGCCTGCTCGCCATCCTCGACGATGCGCAACTCCATGTGCGTGGGACCGCCTGCCAGGGCACGACGCGTCAATTCCTGGTCGCCGGGGTCGTCCTCGATCAGGAGGACGACGGCTCGCTGACGCTTCCCCGCTCCCATCGCCTGCCCTCCACGTTCGACGGCAACTCGAATCTGAACGTCGCGCCGCCGGATGTGCCCGGCTCCGCCCAGATGCGGCCGCCCATGCGTTCGATCCCCTTGCGGCAGATCGACAGTCCGATTCCACTGCCCTCATACTTGTCGCGTCCATGGAGACGCCGGAACGGGGCAAATATCTGATCGGCATATTTGGGGTCGAACCCAATTCCGTCATCGCGAACCACGATGGTCCAGTAATTCCCGCCGTTGCGCTCCGCAGTGACGTGGACGATCGGCGCCGCGTCGGGCTGGCGGAACTTGAGGGCGTTGGAGATCAGGTTCTGGAAGATCTGCGTGAGGAGGCGCTTGTCGCCCTGGACGATGGGCAGGGCCTCACGGTTGATGGTAGCGCCGAGCTCGGTGATCCGCAGCGAGAGCGCCTCGAGCGCGTCATCCAGGCAGGTGTCGAGGTTGACCCGCTCGCTGGCGAGTTCAGCCCGGCCGGTACGCGACATGACCAGCAGGTCCTCGACGAGCCGTTGCATGCGGACGGCTCCGTCCTTGATGAAGTGGAGATCCACCTTGGCTTTCTCGGGCAGGTCGGGGCCGACATCGACCGCGAGCAGCTCGCTGAAGGTGGCCATCTTGCGCAGCGGTTCCTGGAGGTCGTGGCTCGCGACGTACGTGAACTCGTCGAGCTCGGCGATGGTGCGGGCGAGTTCCGCGTTGGTCTGCCGCAGCCGCTCCTCGTTGTCGATGCGTTCGGTGACGTCGATGACGGTGGCGAGGACGTACTCGTTGTCGAAGGCCTCGACGGGGCTGAGGCCGATCTCGACGACGAATTCGGAACCGTCGCGCCGCGTGGCGAGAAGGTCGCGGCGGTGGCCGAGTGAGCGGCGCTCGGGCTGGGCGAGGAACCCGTCGCGAAGGGCGACGTGCGCGGCGCGCAGCGCCGGCGGGACGAGGACCTCGATGGGCTGGTCGAGCAGTTCGTCGCGCTCATAGCCGAAGAGGCGTTCGACCTCCTGGTTCATCTGCACGATTTCGCCGCGGCGGTTGATCATCAGGGTCGCGACGGGGGCGCCCTCGACGAAGATGCGGAAGCGTTGCTCGATGAGTTTGCGGTCGGTGATGTCCTCGGCGATGCCGGCGATGCGGTAGACGTTGCCGTCGTCGTCGCGCACGGGGAAGCCGCGGCTGTGGACCCAGCGGCGACTGCCGTCGGGCCGGGTGATGCGGAACTCCTCGCTGAACTCGCCGCGCTGGACGGTGGAGAAGAAGGCGTCGCGAACGCGGGCGCGGTCCTCGTCGTGGATGCAGTCCATCCAGGAGAGCGGGTTATCCATCAGGTCCGTGCAACCGCGGCCCCAGATGTTCGCGTAGGCGGGGCTGACGTAGATCATGTCGCGACCGTCGGCGGTGGTCATCCAGAAGACCTCCTGGATGTTCTCGGCGAGCTGGCGGAAGCGGGTTTCGCTGTCGCGGAGCGCGGCTTCGGTTTCCTTGAGCTCGGTGATGTCGGTGTGCGTGCCGACCATGCGGACGAAGGCGCCGGCGTCGTCGGCGAGGGCCTGGCCGCGGCACATGAACCAGCGGAGCGAGCCGTCCTTGCGGCGGAAGCGGACGGGCAGGCTGAAGGGCGTGCGGCGTTCGAGGTGATCCTGGAGGGCGCGTTCGACCGCCGGCAGGTCGTCGGGGTGGATGACGGAGCGCCAGGTGTCGGTGCGGTTGGGCAGTTCGATGGCGTTGTAGCCCAGTTGGCTTTTCCAGCGGGCGCTGAGGTAGGCATCCTGGGTCTGGAGGTTCCAGTCCCACATGCCGTCGGTGGCGAGTTCCTCGACGAGGCGGAGGCGTTCCTCGTTGGTGCGCAGTTCCTGCTCGGTGCGCTTCTGCCGGGTGATGTCCTGGACCTGGACGACGAAGTAGAGGGGTTTGTCGTTGGCGTCGCGGACGAGCGACTGGCTGACGATGGTCCAGGCCGCGGTGTTGCCCTCACGAAGGCAGCGGCTCTGCACGGCGGCGACGGGAATGTCTCCGCGGAGGAGGCCGGCGACGTTCTGGCGGTACTGCTCCAGGTCGTCGGCGTGGATGATGGACTCGACGCGGTGGGCGAGCATGTCGCGCGGCGTGGCGCCGACGATTTCACACAGCGCCGGATTGACCTTGAGCCAGTGGCCCTCCGGAGAGGCGAGGCCCATGCCGATGGGGGCGTGCGTGAAGGCGGTGGTGAAGCCGGCCTCGCTGACGCGCAGGGCGGACTCGGCGCGCTTGACCTCGCTGAGGTTGATGAAGGTGACGACCACACCGCCGATGGTGCCGCCCTGGGTGGTATAGGGCAGCACGCGCACCAGGAACCAGACACCCTCGCGGGCCTGCACCTCGCGTTCGATCACGCGGCCGTCATCCAGCACGCGGCGGAGATCGTTGAGGAAGCCGGGATGGCGGAGGTTGTTGGCGAAGTCGCTGATGGGCCGGCCGACGTCCTGCGGACGCAGGTTGAACGACTCGGTGACTGCAGGAGTGAACTTTCGGATGCACAGCGAACTGTCGAGGAAGACCGTACCGATCTGCGTGCTGGCCATGAGGTTTTCGATATCGTTGGACAGCTCGGTGAGCTCGACGATCTTCTGGCGGTACTCCGTGTTGACGGTGTAGAGCTCCTCGTTGACGGAGTGGAGTTCCTGGTTCGTGCTCTGCAGTTCCTCGTTGGAGGAGACGAGTTCCTCGTTGGTGGCCTGGAGTTCCTCGTTGCTGGCCTCGAGTTCCTCGATGGTGGCCTGGAGGTGCTCCTTGGTGCGCTGCAACTCCTCTTCGAGTGCGCGGATCCGCTGGTGGGAGACTTCACCGATGTGGAGCGATTCGGTTGCAGCCGGCGGTTGATCGGCGGCGACCGCGAGCGGCTCGAAGAGCACGAACAGGTAGGGTTCGTTCTTGGTGCGGCCGACGGGGCGGACGACGATCGTGTACTGCTTGGGGGCGTCGTCGACGCAGACGGTGATGGAGTCGTAGGTGACGGGAGCCTCGGTGCGTTCCACCTTCTGGATGGCGGCGCCGAGGATGAGGCGCAGGTCGGGGTCGACCATGTCGAGCAGGTCGAGGGTGGCGCGGCCCTTGGCGGGGTGGAGCAGTTTGCGCGTGTCGCCGAAGGTGTGAACGACCTCGTGGCGCGCGTTGATGAGCACGCCTGCGGGAATGTAGGAATCGAGCAGCGCGTCGTAAGCGCCGATCAGGCGCGGGTCGGGCAGCGCGACGTAGTTGCCGACGACCGGCTGGCGAACGGTGGCCGGCGCGGTGAGCACGCTGCGCGTCGCGTGGGTGAGGCGCGCGTCGCGCACCTTGCGGAAAACTTTCCAGTGGGCGTCGGTCGCGGTGAACTCGTTGGCGAGTTCGCCGACCGACTCGGAGGGGCCGAGCAGGAGCGTACCGCCGGGGCGCAGCGCGAAATGGAACAACGAGAGCACCTTCTTCTGCGTCAACGGCGTGAGGTAGATCAGCAGGTTGCAGCAGGTGATGAGGTCGATCTTGGTGAACGGCGCGTCGCTGACCAGGTTGTGCGGCGCGAAGACGATCAGGCGGCGCAATTCCTTGTTGACACGGTAGGCGTCGCCCTCGCGGGAGAAGTAGCGTTCCCTCCGCTCGGGGGAGAGGTCGGCGAGGCTGCGCTCCGGGTAGAGCCCGGCGGCGGCGAACTCGAGCGACCGGCGGTCGACGTCGGTGGCGAAGATCTTGATGTCGCAGCCGGGGCGCTCGGGGACGAAGAGCTCGTGGAGGAGCATGGCGACGGAGTAGGCCTCCTCGCCGGTGCCGCAGCCGGCGATCCAGAAGCGGGCCGGTTCGCGGGCGGGCTTGCGGGAGAGCAGTTCGGGAATAACCGTATCGGCAAGAACCTGGAACGCCGGCGGATCGCGGAAGAAGTGGGTGACGCCGATGAGCAGGTCGTGGTAGAGCAGGCTGAGCTGGTGGGGATCGGCGGCGAGCTGGTCCACGTACTCATCGAGGCTCTGGTGGTGGGAGAGGGCGAGCCGGCGTTCGAGGCGCCGCGAGACGGTCTCTTGCTTGTAGCAGGAGAAGTCGACACCGTACGCGTCGCGCAGCAGGTGCTGAATGCGCGCGGTCGGCGTTTCGCAGTCGACCGACGGCGCGGGGTTCCACTCCTGCCGGGTGAGCGAAGGGCTCTTGATGTAGCGGACCAGCCCCTCGGGGATCTGCTCGGGCGCGATGACCCAGTCGATGAGTCCGGAGCCGATCGCGCTGTTGGGCATGCCGTCGAAGCGGGCGGTTTCGGGATCCTGGACGATGGTGAGTCCGCCGGCCTCGTGGACGTGCTGGATGCCGCGCGAGCCGTCGGTGCCGGTGCCGGAGAGGATGACGGCGATCGCTCGGGAGCCGAACGCGGTGGCCAGCGACTCGAAGAAGATGTCGATGGGCAGGCTGAGGGCGCCGGCGCGAACCTGTTCGGTCAGCGTGAAGCGGTTGTCGCGGATGGCCATCTCCATCTTGGGCGGGATGAGGAAAACCGTATTGGGCGTGACCTCCATGCCCTCCTCGACCTTGCGGATCGCCATCTTGGTCTTGCGGGCGAGCAGTTCGTCCATGAGGCTGCGGAAGTCGGGCGAGAGGTGCTGGACGACGACGAAGGCCATGCCGCTGTCGGTGGGCATGTTTTCGAAGAACTTCTCGATGGGTTCGAGTCCGCCGGCGGAGGCGCCGATGCCGACGAGGTAGAACTCGGCGGGATGTGCCTGCGGCGATGCATCGACGGCGTGCCGGGCAGCGGACTGCCCGTTGCTCTTTTCCGGCGCCTGCGCAGTTGCCGACGGCGACGCCGTCTCGGCATCGGTGGCAGGCGGGGGAATCCGTTCCGGCCGGTCTGATTTGACCATGATCTGCTCTCACCCAAGAAGGCGCTGAGCGCCTGCGTCTGCGGCGAGTCCAAACTTCTGGTTACTTTGTGCTCCCTGCCCCGATGCGTACCGGGAGATGAGCGCTGATGTTGCGATTAGAGCCTGTAGCAGGCATCTCCGGTCGCCCGACACCCAACTATAGATGTGAATGGAGGTTCGGCAGCGAAAGTGTGCGGGTTTGGGGGGGGGCGCGGAAACTGCCACTGTCACGCCATTACAATTTCACTGCATGGGTTCGGGAGTGACTTCATGTGTGGCGGGAATCCACCGGGGTTCAGGCGTCCGCGCGGGGTTGGGTAAGGACGCGTTCGATGGCGCGGCAGAGTTTCTGGGGGTCGAAAGGTTTCTGCAGGAAGTACTCGGCGCCGCGGCCGATGGCCTGGTCTTCGTCGAGGAGGCTGGCGGAGAGCATGACGACGGGGATGTTGCAGGTCTCGGGGCGGCTTTGGAGGACTTCGAGCACGTCGAGTCCGCTCATGCCGGGCATGCGCACGTCGAGGATGATGGCGTCGGGGCGGGACGCGGTTGCGGCGGCCACGCCCTCGGGTCCGGCGTAGGTGCTGTGCACGTCGTAGCCGGCGGCGCGCAGGCGGATGCCGACGGCCTTGGCGATGTTGCGGTCGTCGTCGACGAGCAGCACGTTGCGTCGTTCAGGCATGGCAGAGCACCTCCGCAGCGGCGAGTTGTTCGAAGGCGGCGATGAGCGCGGCGCGCTCGTCGCGGAGCTGCCAGCAGCCGGCGATATTCAGGGTGAGTTCGGGCAGGGATTCACCGGGCCGGTTGCGGTTGGCGTCGCGGATTGCGGTGTTGATGCGTTCGATGAGCGCGCGGGTTTCGACCGTGTCGGACGAGGTGACAAGGATCCAGCGGTCCGGTCCCGTTGGGAAAAGCAGATCGCAGCGGCGAACCTGGTGCTGGAGGAAGCGGTCGATCTCGCCGGCGAGCGCCGCGGGCGGTTCCTGGGGGGCGCGCACCTCGACAAGGCAGGCGTGGGCGGCGGCGCCGGGGCGCCGGGCGACGCGGTCGAGGCAGCGCCCGATGATACCCGCGGGGGCGCTGGTGGGCACGGTGAAGGAGAACGTGCTGCCTTCCCCGACGGTGCTCTGCACGTCGATGGTGCCGAAGTTGAGGTGGACGAGTTCCTTGGCGATGTTGAGGCCGAGGCCGAAGCCGCGGGTGCTGGTGCGGATGCCGCCGTCGAGCTGCTTGAAGCGTTCGAAGAGGCTGGCGAGCTTTTCGTCGTCGATGCCCGGGCCGTGGTCGGTCACGCCGAAACGGACCTCGCCGCGTCCGTCGTCCACGTCGGCCCAGACGCGGACGGTGCTCTCCGCGGGGGAGAACTTGAGGGCGTTGACCGTGAGATTGATGAGGACGCGGCCGATCTTCTCGGGGTCGCAGTAAAGTTCGG
>ERZ795053.4651-NODE-4651-length-14717-cov-6.234961_pt1 | contig 14717 bp, 15 predicted proteins | sample MGYA00375137_ERZ795053 | MGnify/ENA primary metagenome ERZ795053 (study PRJEB30182, sample SAMN05720284) | activated sludge metagenome | isolation source: Anaerobic digester | place: Hong Kong | collected 2014-12-17 ... | reverse complement strand
TGGTGTTGGTGTCGTCGCCGCCGATCGTGTGCAGGACGTCGACGCCGTCCTTGGTGAGTTGGTCCGCCGCGACCTTGAGGGGGTCCTGGCCCGGCTGCACCAGGCCGCGCTTCACGCAGTCGTCGACATTGGTGAGCTTGACCCGGCTGTTGCCGATTGGGCTGCCCCCGAACTTGTGCAGAAGCGGTGCCTTGTCGCGGACCTCAGCGGTGACGGGCACAGAATTGCCCAGCAGCAGACCGTGGTAGCCGTTGAGGTAACCGATGATCTCGATGTCGGGGTCGATGGCGGTGTACTTCTCGATGAGTCCACCCACGGCGGACGACAGACACGGGGCCAGGCCCCCGGCGGTGAGCAGTGCAACTTTGCGTACGGGCATGGCACCGAGGCTAGTGGTGGAAGATCGGTCGCGGGAAGCCAGTCCGCGTACGGAACTGGTTGACCACCCCTCTGCGCCAACCAGTTACACGCGCTTCGTGCGCCGGAATCCCTTCTTCTGCGGCGTGTCGCGTACGGAACTGGTTGGCGGGCCGGGCGCCTCAACCAGTTCCGTACGTCAGAAGGTGTCGACGTTGGGATCCGGCTCGTCGAGCAGGTGCAAGTGGGCTGGCGGGCGATCGATGGCCAGAGTGGACGTGAAAGACAGGTCCGGGCCGATGTGGATCAGTTCGCCCGGCGCCACCATCCGCCAGTCCGCCGCCTCGTCGATGCGCTCACTGGCGACGACCACCACCTCCGTGGGCCGATCGGCCTCGATCTGGTGGGTGGCCAGGCTCGATGCCGCCACCACCGCTCCCGTGGCGGGATCAACACGGCGCCGCGCGATGTGCAAGGCCCGCTGGTCGGGGTAGCGCAGCGCCCACAGGTGCCCGGGGGCCGCCACCAGGCAGTTCAGTGAGTACAGCGGCACGCGGTCCGCGAGCCAGCCCGCGGCGGCCGTGATCCCGGCGCTGACATCACCGCCGTTGTCGGCGGTGAACTTCGCGATCAACGCCGCGTACCGTTCGGAGTCCGTCTGGCCATGCACCTGGCTCACGTAGTCGCCGAGTTGGGCCTCGACCGCCGGCAGATCCCCGAAACCCCCGTTGTGGGCCATGACCCGGCCGTCGATGAGGAACGGATGGGTGTTCTCGAGTGTGTCGTGCCCGGCCGTCGCCGCGCGGATGTGGGTGATGAGGGTGCGGGCGTCGACCGAGGTGGCCTCGCGCCGGAACGAGCCATCCGTGAACGCGCTGCGGGGCTGCTTGTCCACGTGGGGGGTGTCGCCTGTGCCGAACCATCCGACCCCGGTGCCGTCGGGGTTGCGGTGGCTCTCGACCAGGATGCTGTCGGGTGCGTCGGAGAGCCAGTAGTCGACGTGGATCTCATGGGTTCCGGCGTTGATTCCGAACAGGCGGCACATACGGCCAGTCTGGCGGCACCGCGGCGGGGTTCGCCTGCAATGCTGCGTCCTATGGCACCCTCGAACCGCTCTGCCACAGCCCGGTTCTTCGGCTATCCGTTGGTGACGATCCTGATTGCGTTCATCATCTTCGGGCCGGTCCTGGGCATCCTGTTCGCGCTGATCTCGCAGATGGTGATCCGACTGTTCGGCGCCGCGCCGCTACCACCGGTCGGCTACCCGACCGACCCGGGGACACTGCTGGCCTGGGGGTTCGGCAAAGTGCTTGCCGCAGGTGTGCTGTCGTACTTCGCGATCATCGTGTACCGCGGACTCATCGCCCGCGGCTGCGAGGGTCGCTCCAACACCCCCGAGCTCGCCCTCACACCGACCGCGCGGCGCTGGCTGTGGCTCGGCACGGCGTTGTCGTTGGCGGTCGTCGCGCTCACATTGGCCGGGATCGCCATCGGGGGCAGCGTCTCGGTTGCGGCCAGCGCGTCGCTGCTCGGCGGGCTGATGGCCGCCGTCGGCCTGAGCGTGTTCTCCGGTGTCGTGGAGGAACTGCTGGCCCGGGGGTCGCTGTTCCGGATCTCCGAACAGCACGTGGGCTCGCTGTTGGCCTTGGTCATCACAGCCGGGATCTTCGGGCTGCAGCACATCGACAACCCGGGCGCCACCCTGGCGTCGACTCTGAGCGTCGCGATCGGCGGTGGTCTCATGCTCAGCGGCGTGTACATGCTGACCCGGACGCTGTGGGCGACGATCGCCGTGCACGCGGCGTGGAACTTCGGGCAATCGGTGCTGGGCATCCCCGTCTCCGGCAACATCCAGACCGGGGTTGTGCAGGTTCGTCTGGATGGCCCGGACTGGCTGACGGGTGGGCCCTTCGGGATCGAGCCGTCGGTGATCGCTCTGCTGCTGTGGACCGGGGTGTTCGCGGTGGTCCTGGTGCTGGCGGTGCGCACCGAGCGGTGGCAGTCGTGGCGGGCGGCACGGGGCGCCGTGGCCGAGGGACGGGGCGCGGAGCCGGTCGGGATCCAGTCCTGAGGCACCGGTCCACCATGCGGAGGATTCCCGGGCGCAGCGGCAGTGGGTAGTTTGCAGTCCACGATCGATTCCGTGGAGGATCCATGCCGTCATCACCTCTTCTCATCGCCCTCGCAAGCGCCACCGCCGGGACACTGGCCGCAGTCGGGATCGCCAACGCGGTCTCGACGCCGCAGAAGATTCCGGACTCGCAAAACGGGGTGATCACCGCGTGTGTGGCCAAGAAGGGTGCAGCGGTGCGCTTCATCGATGCCCAGAAGGGCAAGAAGTGCGGCAAGAAACAGCGAACAGTACGGTTCAATCAAACCGGTCCGCAGGGCGCGCCCGGGGTCCAGGGTCCCCAGGGCGAACGCGGCCCGAGCGAGGGTTTCGTCCGCCGCGACACGACCGACGTCAGCATCTCCAGTAGTCAGACGCCCGCCCAGAACACTGTGGTGTCTATGGATCTTCCCGCCGGAAACTACGACCTCACCGGCACGGCCCAACTGCTTCACGGGGTCACCAACGTCGGCGAGATGATCTGTTCACTGCGCGCAAGCGCCGGCACGCTGACGTCGACGCCCACCTACTTCAAGCCCATCGTCGCCACGAACCAAACCGCCACTGTCACCGGCATGTTGAGCACCGACGTCCCCACGACCGTCTCCGTGAGCTGCAATCCACAAAGTCCGGTCATCGAGACTTCGCAGAGCAAGGAGGCCACGGTCCAAGCGGTCCGGCTGGCCAGTATCTCCTGAGAATGTGACCTACCCCACCCCAGCGGCTTGCGCAAAGTTACCGACGAGTAGCATCATTAGTTACTGACGGGTAACACGACCCGGCTATCCGCCATTGGCGGTGGTTTGACAACTCGGGAGACACACCGGTGAGCCACTACAAGAGCAACTTGCGCGACATCGAGTTCAACCTGTTCGAGGTTTTCGGCGGAACCGAGCGGTTCGGCAACGCCCCGTTCGACGACATCGACGTCGACACTGCCAAGGACTTCCTGAAGAACACAGAGACGTTGGCGACGGGCATCCTGTCCGACACCTTCGCCTCGGCCGACCGCAACCCGCCGGTCTACGACCCCGCCACCTACTCGGTGACGATGCCGGAGGACTTCAAGAAGGCCTACCAGGCGCTGATGGACTCCGAAGGCTGGCGCCTGGAGATCCCCGAAGGCCTCGGTGGCATCAACTGCCCGCCGAGCCTGCGCTGGGCCGTGGCCGAGTTGGTGCTCGGTGCCAACCCCGCCGCGTTCATGTACATGTCCGGCCCCGGCTTCGCCGGCATCCTCTACAACCTCGGCAACGAGGAGCAGCAGAAGATGGCCGAGCGCATGATCGAGGGCCAGTGGGGCGCCACCATGGTGCTCACCGAGCCCGACGCCGGTTCCGACGTGGGTGCCGGGCGCACCAAGGCCTTCGACAACGGTGACGGCACGTGGCGCATCGAGGGCGTGAAGCGCTTCATCACGTCGGCCGAGCACGACATGAGCGACAACATCATCCACCTGGTGCTCGCCCGCCCCGAGGGCGTGGAGGGCGTCGGCGGCCCCGGCACCAAGGGCCTGAGCCTGTTCGTGGTCCCGAAGTACATGTTCGACGTCGAGACCGGCGAGCTGGGTGAGCGCAACGGCGCCTACGTCACCAACGTCGAGAAGAAGATGGGCCTGAAGGTCTCCACGACCTGCGAGATCACGTTCGGCGACAAGGAGCCGGCGATCGGGTACCTCGTCGGCGACGTGCACGAGGGCATCGCCCAGATGTTCAAGGTCATCGAGTACGCGCGCATGATGGTCGGCACGAAGGCGATCGCGACGCTGAGCACCGGTTACCTCAACGCTCTGGACTACGCGAAGAACCGCGTGCAGGGCGCCGACCTGACCCAGATGATGGACAAGACCGCACCGCGCGTCACGACCATCCACCACCCGGACGTGCGCCGTTCGCTGATGCTGCAGAAGTCGTACGCCGAAGGCATGCGCGCCCTGGTGCTGTACACGGCGATGTGGCAGGACAAGGTCGCCCAGGCCCGCCTGACCGGTGGCGAGGACGACTTGGCCGAGCGGATCAACGACCTGCTGCTGCCGATCGTGAAGGGCGTCGGTTCGGAGCGCTCGTACGAGATGCTCGCTCAGTCGCTGCAGACACTCGGCGGCTCCGGCTTCCTGCAGGACTACCCGATCGAGCAGTACATCCGTGACGCGAAGATCGACACGCTCTACGAGGGCACCACGGCGATCCAGGGTCTGGACTTCTTCTTCCGCAAGATGGTCCGCGACCAGTTCCAGGCGATCACCAAGGTGGCTGCCGAGATCACGGAGACGGTCAAGAACACCAGCGACGGTGACCAGTTGGCCGCCGAGCGTGAGTTGCTGGGCAAGGCGCTCGAGGACGTGCAGGGTCTCATCGGCCAGCTGGGCGGCTGGGCGATGGCCTCGCAGCAGGACATCCAGGAGATCTACAAGGTCGGGCTGAACACCACGCGGCTGCTGATGGCCGTCGGTGACCTGATCATCGGTTGGCTGCTGGTCCGCCAGGCCGAGGTGGCCACGGCGGCGCTCGAGGCCGGCGCATCGGCCAAGGACGTCGAGTTCTACAACGGCAAGGTGGCCGCTGCCAAGTGGTTCGCCCAGAACCGCCTGCCGCTGCTGTCCGGTGAGCTTCTGGCCGCCGCGACGACCAACCTCGAGATCATGGAGTTGTCCGAGGACGCCTTCTAGGTCTCACCACTACCAGCACCCCGGTTGCCGCACAGGTGGCCGGGGTGCTGCCTTTGTGGGGGGCACGGCGGGGGCCGCAGTGCGCGACGTTGATTGTTGCGCGGTTACGGATTTGAGGCCGCCCAACCCGTAACGGCGCAGCACTCAACGGCGGTTGTGGGTGGCGCAGCACTCAACGGCGGTTGGGGGACCGCGCAGCACTCAACGGCGGGCCCGGCGGCGTTACGCGTCAGGCGCTCTGCCGCCAGTCGAAGTTGTAGGTCTTGGCGCTGCCGAGTTTCACGCGCACCCGGTACGGTGCGGCGCCGTTGGTGGGCTTGGCCGTGCAGTAGAACACCGCCCCCTTGACCCACTTCTTGCGCGTGGGGCACTTCACCTTGGCCTTCTGCCCGATGACCTCGCGGATCTGCTTCTGGATCGCCTGCTGAACGGCCTTGCGGGGGAAGGTGGTCGCGGCCTGGGCCGGTGTCGCAAGGGCGGGCACGGCAAGCCCGGCCACCAGGGACATAGTCACAACAGTGCGGCGCATATCGACTCCTTCGCTCGGTCTTGATCGTACTTCCCCGTCTCCCGCCGCCCATCCCTGCGCGACCGGATTGTGATCTTCCGACACGCGCGGGCAGATACTTGCCGCTCGGGGTCCGGTCGGCCACGGTGAGCCTCATGAGTGACAGCACCCCCAAAGAGGGCGGTGAGCCGGTCCTCCGATGGCTCGGTGAACGGTTCCGGGCCAGGGACCTCGACGCGGCCAACTTCGACGATCCCTCGTTCGAGTACCGCCGGCTCTTCAGCGAGATGTGGGGAACGTTCCTGCTGGTCGTCGTCGCCGCCGGTGCGGGGGTGGTCGGCGCCCAGGCCTACGGCGGGGACCTCACGCTGGCGATGAAGGCTCTGGCTCCCGGGATGATGGTGATGGGCATCATCTTCTTCATGGGCACGGTCAGCGGCGCCCACCTGAACCCGGCGGTGACACTTGCCTTCGCGGTGCGGGGCAACTTCCCGTGGATGCGCGTGCCGGGGTACCTCATCGCCCAGTTCGCCGGCGCCGTGATCGCGTGTCTGTTCCTGCAGTGGACGTTCGGGGACGTCATGGCCGGCAGCACGTTGCCGGCCGAAGGTGTCAGCGCCGGAACCGCTGCCGGGATGGAGGCCCTGCTCACGCTGGGCCTGGTGAGCGTGATCCTGGGAACGGCCACCGGCGCGCGCAACATCGGCATCGCCGGGGCCATCGCGGTCGGCAGCTACATCGGACTGGTCTCCGTCTGGGGAGCGCCGGTGTCGGGGGCATCGATGAACCCGATGCGCTCGCTGGGCCCGGCGCTCGTGGGCTGGGACTTCACGGCCTACTGGGCCTACGTCGTCGGCCCCCTGGTCGGGGCGATGATCGCCGTGGTCTTCGAACGGATCCTGCGCGGTGATCCCACAGTGGGTGGAGCCACAGCGGCCCAAGGGGTCCTGGCCCCTGACGATCCCTCGGCACTGTGATGCCCAGGGTCACCCGGATCGCCGGGGCGGTGGCCGACCGCGACTCCGCGAACAAGTACGGCTTCGTCATCGTGCTGCTGATGCTCTGCTACCTCACGGCGGCCACCACCGACCACCCCGGTGGGGTCGTCATCGTGACGTTCATGCAGTTGCTGACACTGTTCCTCGCCTTCTCGGCCTCGGAGTCCCGCAAGGCCCAGCGGATCGCCGGTGTCGCGTGTGCAGTTCTGGGCGTGATGGTGCTGGCGTCCGTCGGATTCGGCGTGGTGTTCGAGTTCGACGACACGGTCATCAAGGTCCTGGCGATCGTCAGCGTGGTCCTCTACCTCATCGCGCCGCTGGTCATCCTGCGCCACCTCTTGCGCCGCAACGTGGTCGACGCCCGCACGATCCTGGGTGCGATCGCCATCTACCTCATGCTCGGGATGATGTTCGCCTTCGCCTTCCGGGCCATCTCCCTGTGGCAGACGAACCCGGCCTTCTTCGGCGACGCGGGTCGCGGCGACAACGCCGACTTCCTGTTCTTCAGTTTCATCACACTCACCACGACCGGCTACGGGAACCTGGTACCCGCCACGAACCCCGGCCAGTCCATCGCCGTGCTCGAAGCGATCATCGGACAGTTGTTCCTGGTGACCGCGCTGGCGAAGATCGTCAACGCCTGGCGGGTGCCGGGGATCGCGGCCACGCCGCCCGCTCCGGAGAAATGAGGACGTGAGTTCGGGCAGGCTTGAGCGCATGCGCACCCTGGGGATCGACTGCGGCGGCTCCGGGATCAAGGGCTCGGTGCTCGATGCCGACGGGCACCTGCTGGCCGAGCGGGTCCGGATCAAGACCCCCTACCCGCTGCCGCCGGAACGGTTCATAGGTGTCCTGCTGGAGATCGCCGACGCGATGCCGGACTTCGACCGGGTGACCGTGGGGATGCCCGGGATGATCCGGCACGGCGTTGTGGTGGTGACCCCGCACTACCCGAACCTGCGCGGCCCGTACACCGAGAAGGACCCCGACCTTGACGCCGCGTGGCGGGGCTGGGACGCCACTGCCGCACTGGAGGTCGCCTTCGGCAAACCAGTTCGGGTGCTCAACGACGCCGAGGTGCAAGGCGCGGCGGTGATCACGCGCCACGGGCTCGAGGTGGTCTTCACGCTCGGTACCGGTCTCGGCTGCGCGATGTACGACAACGGCGCTCTGGCCCCGCACCTGGAACTCTCCCACGCGCCGGTGCGCAAGGGATCCACCTACGACACGTGGATGGGCAAGGCGCAGTTGAAGCGCCTGGGCCCGCACCGCTGGTCGAAGCGCATCGTGGCGACCGTTGACGGCCTGCGCCCGGTGTTCCGCTGGGACCACCTGTATGTCGGCGGTGGCAACGCCAAGAAACTCACCGAGTTCCTGGGCGAGGACGTCACGATCGTGCCCAATGTGGCCGGAATCCTCGGCAGTGTGCGGGTCTGGGACCTGGATATGGCACGGTGAGCAGGTGACCGACGACGCCACCGGAGCCCCCGCGGAACCGGAGATCCCGAAGCTCGACAAGAAGAAGAGCATCATCGCCGGGGTGATCACGATCGTCACCCTGATCATCGTCTTCGCCGGCATCCTGCCGAAACTGGGCAACTACTCCGACGCCTGGGACTCGGTCCAGGCCATGAGCACCGTGGACAAGGCGGCGCTGATCGCGGCGATCATCGTGAACCTGTGGGTCTACGTCTTCCCGCTGATGGCGGCCATTCCGGGCCTGAAGTACAAGCCGGCGTTCGTCGTGCGGCAGACGTCGTTCACGATCTCCAACGCCGTGCCCGCCGGTGGTGCTGTCGGCCTGGGCGTGCAATACGCGATGCTCGCCGGGTACAAGGTCTCGTCGGCCGCCGCTGCCACCGGCATCGCGATCACCAGCGTCTGGAGCGTCTTTATGACGCTCGGCCTGCCGGTGATCGGTGTGGTCCTACTGCTGATCAGTGGGGAGAACCCCCAGCAGTACCTGACGGCGGCCATCGTGGGCGTGGTCGCCATCGTGGGCGCGGTGGTCGTGTTCGCGCTGATCCTGCGCAGCGAGAGCCTCGCGCGCAAGATCGGCGGGATCGGGCAGAAGATTGCCAACCCGGTGCTGCACCGCTTCCACAAGGACTTCGACGTCGTCCAGGAGGTCGTGGACTTCCGCTCCCAGATCGTAGGGGTGGTGTCCAAGCACTGGATCTCGATCACGGCGTCCAACTTCGGCATGATCTTCGGGCAGTACCTGATCCTGTTCGTTGCGATCCGGGCGGTGTCCGACGGGCGCTCCTCGGGTCTCACCGCGGCGGAGGCGTTCGCCGCCTTCGCGATCTCGCGGCTGGGCACCATGATCCCGCTGACCCCGGGCGGGCTGGGGACCGTCGATGCCGCCCTGACCGCGCTGCTGGTCGCGTTCGGCATGGATCAGAACGACGCGCTGGCGGCGACCCTGGTCTGGCGGGCGTGCTCATGGGTGCCGCAGGTGTTCCTGGGCGTGCTCACCTTCCTGTGGTGGCGGCGCAACGCCCACAAGACGCCGGCCGCGGCCTGACGGAGGCCAGGGGCGCCGCACTCCGGTTAGAGATCGGCATTCTGGTTAGAGATACGCCACTCCGGTTAGTCGTATACGGCCGTGGGACTCTGACCAACGTGCCTAGGGCTAACCAAGATGCCGATCTCTAACCGTTCTGTCTCAGGACCTGACCACCAACCGACCCTGCCACCGGCCCAACGCCTACGCACGCCGCCTTGAGCAGATGGATCTGGATCAAAGCACACGAGACATGCGACCAACCTCCAGCGTGCAAGGTCCACCTTCCCCCCCAGCGACCGCCCGACCTAGGCTGAGGAAATGCTTGCCGAGTCCCTTCTGGCCCTGTCCCTGATCGACGTGAAGCCTGTCGAGTCGGGGCTCTCGGCCCCGACCAGTGTGGTGGCCGCCCCGAACGGGACGCTGTTCGTCACCGAGAAGGCGGGGCGGATCGTGAAGATCCCGCCGAAGGGCAAGCCGCGGACCTGGTACCGGGTAAAGGTGTCCGACGACGGTGAGGGGGGCTTGCTGTCGATGGTCCGCATCAACAGCAAGCGGTTCTACGCCGCCTACACGAACGCACAGGGTGCGCTGCAGGTCTCCCGATTCACCAAGGGCGGCGGGGAACGCAAGATCATCCGCATCGCGCACCCGCAGTACTCCAACCACAACGGCGGTCAGGTGCAGCTGCACAAGGGGCTGCTGTACATCTCGACCGGCGATGGCGGTGGCAGCGGCGACCCGTTCGGTGCGGCGGGCCGACTGTCCGACCTGCGCGGGAAGATCCTGCGTATCGACCCCACCTGCGGGGCCAAGCGCTACTGCATTCCGGCCAGCAACCCACGGTCGGGGAGTCCGGTGATCGCGTCCGGTCTGCGTAACCCGTGGCGGTTCAGTATCGATGCCACCACCAACCAGATCTGGATCGGCGACGTCGGGCAGAACGCGGTCGAGGAGATCGACCAGATGCGCGTCGATGCCCCGCTGACGGACTTCGGCTGGTCGTGCTGGGAGGGCCGGCGGTCCTACAACCGCGACCGCTGTGACGGCCGCGACGTCACCGCGCCGATCCTGACCTACGGGCGCTCCGAGGGACAGAGCGTGACCGGGGGGTACGTCTACCGCGGGTCGAGGATCCCGAAACTGCGAGGCTGGTACGTGTTCGGCGACTTCGGCAGTGGGCGCCTGTGGGCGTACCGCGACGGTACGCGCAAACGCATCGGGAGCGCCGACGGAGTGACCTCTTTCGGCGTGGACCAACGCGGTGAACTCCTGCTGACAACGATCGATGGCCGCGTCCTGCGGATCAGGAAATAGGGTTCGATCATGCGATACGCACTCACCGGCGCCACCGGATTCGTCGGCAGTCACCTGGCCCGGCAACTCCGGGAGGCGGGCCACGAGGTCGTGGCCGTCGTCCGCACGCCCTCGAAGGCCACTGGCCTCGTCGCGCTCGGAGTGGAAGTCGTCCCCGGTGACGTGACCTCGCGCTCGTCGCTGGTCGATGCCTTCAGCGGTGCCGATGGGGTGTTCCACGTCGCGGGCTGGTACCACCTCGGCAGCGACCACCCGGAGCAGGGATGGGCGGTCAACGTGCAGGGCACGCGCAACGCCCTCGACGCCGCCCAGGAAGTGGGCGCACCCCGGGTCGTCTACACCTCCACCATTGCGGTCAACTCCGACACCGGCGGTGAAGTGCGCGATGAGACCTACCGCTACACCGGCGAGCACCTGTCGGTGTACGACCACACGAAGGCCCAAGCCCACGTCATCGCGGAGGAGTACGCAGGCCGCGGACTCGACGTGGTCACGGTGATGCCGGGCGGGATCTACGGTCCGGGCGACACCAGTCAGATCGGCGAGCTCATCCGGCAGGCCGCCCACGGTCGCCGGGTGATGGCGCCGGCGGGTTTACAGATGTGCATGGCACACGTCGACGACGTCGCGCACGGACATGTGCTCGCGATGGAGAAAGGTCGCGCTGGCGAGTCCTACATGCTCGCGGGGCCGCAGACCACGTTGGTGGACGTGCTGCGGATCACTGCCGAGATCGCGGGCGGGAAGCCTCCCGTCGTGCTCCCGGACGTGGCCGTGGGCGCCAGCGAGAGGATGATGGGGCTGCTGGAGAAGGTCGCGCCGGTGCCATCCACGTACCGCGCCGAATCCTTGCGCGCGTCGCGGGCCTCCTACCTGGGGACCCCGGCCAAGGCCCAGGCGGAGCTCGGGTGGTTCGCCCGGGCTCTTCGGATCGGTCTGGCGGAGACGGTCGAGGACGAACTGCGCGGCTGAACCTTCTGCCCCGCTTTGTGACGTTGTTGCTGGCCCCGCTCCCACGGTTGTGACGTTGTTGCTGGGTTCACCTCACCCGAACCCGACAACTTCGTCACAAAGATCCAACAAATCGTGTCAAAATCGCTGCATCCAAACCCGGTAGGTCATGCGAACTCCTCATTGCAAGCCATTCCCGTAGGAGGAGAAATGACCATCAAGCGCACACTGGCCGCCACCACCGCGGTCGCCGCCACCACCGCCCTGGGCCTCGGCCTCGCCGTCGCCCCCGCCTCGGCCAAGCAGGGCACCGCCCCCCTGGCCGGCGTACTCGTCGACCAGAACCAGTTCGACAGCAACGGCAAGGACTACGACATCGTCACCGAGGCCGTGCTCGCCGTTCTGGCCAGCAAGCCCTCGAGCCCGGTGTCAGCACTCACGGACGGCAAGGTCCGCCTCACGGCGTTCGTTCCCCAGGACCGCGCATTCATCAAGCTCGTGACTGCGGTGACCGGGAGCAAGCCCGCCTCCGAGCAGGCCGCGTTCGAGACCATCGCCGGTGCGTTCAGCATCGACACCATCGAGCAGATCCTGCTGTACCACGTGGTGCCCGGTGCGACCATCACCGCCAAGAAGGCCGTGAAGGCCAACGGCGCCAAACTGAAGACCGCTGAAGGCAAGCGCCTCAAGGTCATCGTGAAGAAGGGCAAGGTCTACCTGAAGGACCGCACCCCCGTGACGAAGAACGCCCGGGTGGTCCAGGTCGACATCAACAAGGGCAACCGGCAGATCGCACACGGCATCAACCAGGTGCTCCTGCCGATCAACCCCGCAGGCTGATTCACGAAGGCCCAGTGAGGTGTCTGTCCTCGCAGCACCCATTCTCCGAGCCCCGCCATGTGCGAGACTCGACCCATGCAGGACGTCGACGTCGCCGAAATCGGGCGACAACTGGCGGCAGGGGACGAGTCCGCACTGGCGGAGGCATACGAGCGATGGTCGCGTCTGGTCTACACGGTGGCCCTGCGGTCGGTAGCGACCCAGGCCGACGCCGAGGACATCACGCAGGCGGTGTTCATATCGGCGTGGCGAAGCCGGGGAAGCTTCAACCCGCAAGCCGGCAACGTGCCCGGGTGGCTCCTGGCCATCACGCGCCGCAGGATCGCCGACCACCACCGCAAGCGACGTGACGAGGTTCCCCTGGACAACGCCCCCGAGGCCTCACACGACGCCCCGGACATCACCGACCAGGTGTCCGTGGCCGACGAGATCGACGAACTCGGAGAACCGGCCGGCCAGATCATCCGGCTGGCCTTCTACGACGACCTCACCCACCAGCAGATCGCCGACCGGCTCGACATGCCGCTCGGAACCGTGAAGAGCCATATCCGCCGTTCCCTGCTGAAGATGCGTGCACGATTGGAGGTGACCCATGCAGCAGCACTGTGACGCAGAAGACCTCGCCCTGCTCGCCCTCGGTGAGCCGGTCGATGCATCGTGCCAAGAGCATGTGGCCACCTGCTCGGAGTGCAGCGCCGAACTCGCTGAACTGCGTCAGGTGGTGAACGCCGGTCGCGCGAGCGGTGGACCCGATTCTCTGCAGACCCCGCCGCCGCGGGTCTGGGACGCCATCTCCGACCAACTGGCCAGCGAACCGGTGCCCTTGCAGCCGCGCCAACGCCCGCAACGCCGATGGGCCGGACTGGTGGCGGCTGCCGCCGCCGGCATCCTCATCGGGGGCGGTGCGGTGGCGGTGATCACCGGACAGGACACCCCTGAGACGGTGGTGGCATCCGCACAACTGACCCCCATGCCGGACGGCCCGGATCGGGGCGGCTCCGCCGAGGCGACCCTCAACCGCACCGACTCCGGCTACACCGTCACCGTGAAAGCGTCCGGTGTCGCAGGGCCCGAGGGCTTCTACGAGGTGTGGCTGCTCGATCCCGAGAACAGCGGGCTCATCGCTCTCGGGTCCATCGCCGCCGGCGAGCAGCAGGCGACGTTCCCGGTTCCCGATGGGGTGGACCTCGACGCCTTCAATGCTGTGGATGTCTCCGACGAGCCGCTCGACGGGGACCCGACGCACTCAACCGTCACGGTCCTGCGCGGAACCCTGGAGACCTAGACAACCTACGGAAGCGTAAGTTACGGTGAAGAAACTTACGCCGACGTAGGGGGTCTTCGTGGCAACCGACCAGTACACCCGCCCGCCCGAGCCGACGCTGGCCGCCCGCACCGCCGTCGGGGCGATCATCGTCATCCCGCTGCTGGCCCTGGTTGCAGCGATCCCGGTGGCCTGGAACCACTGGATCTCGTGGCTCGATGTGACCCTCGCCCTGGTGCTCTACCTGATCACCGCCGTCGGTATCACCGTCGGCTACCACCGGTACTTCACCCACGGCTCGTTCAAGGCCAAGCCCTGGGTGGCCTTCCTGCTCGGCGTCTCCGGCTCCCTGGCCCTGGAAGGCTCCATCTCGTCCTGGGTCGCCGGACACCGCAAGCACCACGCGAACTCCGACGAAGCTGACGACCCACACTCGCCCTGGCGGTACGGGACCGGCGCCTGGGCGGTGACCAAAGGGTTCTTCTGGTCGCACATGGGCTGGCTGATCGCCCAGGAGCCCATCGATGCCAACCGCTGGGCGCCGGACATGCTCAAGCGGCCGCTGACCGCACGACTGAGCCGTCTGTTCGGCTGGTTCGTGCTCGCCACGTTCCTGCTGCCCGCGGTCCTCGGCGGCCTGCTCACGTGGAGTTGGCAGGGGGCGCTGACGGCGTTCTTCTGGGCCGGGCTCGTGCGGATCGCCCTGGTGCACCACGTCACGTGGAGCATCAACTCGGTGTGCCACATCTGGGGCAAGCAGCCCTTCGTCAGCCGCGACGAGTCCCGCAACGTGGCGTGGCTGGCGCTGCCCAGCCTCGGCGAATCGTGGCACAACTTCCACCATGCAGAGCCCACCAGCGCGCGTCACGGCGTGCTGCCGCGGCAGATCGATCCGTCGGCGGCGATGATCAGGTTCGCTGAGGGCCGGGGGTGGGTCTACAACGTCAAGTGGCCCAAACCGGAGCGTATCGAGGCCAAACTCGCCCAACCCGCCACAATGGGGTCGTGACCAGAGTCCGGATGTCCGCTCAGCAGCGGCGCGAGCAACTGCTGAGCGTGGGCAAGGCGCTGTTCGCGTCCCGGGGGTATGAGGCCGTCACCGTCGAGGAGATCGCAGCGGCCGCGGAGGTCTCCAAGCCCGTGGTGTACGAGCACTTCGGCGGCAAGGAGGGCCTGTACGCCGTCGTCGTGGACCGCG
>ERZ795053.4646-NODE-4646-length-14728-cov-5.780004_pt1 | contig 14728 bp, 13 predicted proteins | sample MGYA00375137_ERZ795053 | MGnify/ENA primary metagenome ERZ795053 (study PRJEB30182, sample SAMN05720284) | activated sludge metagenome | isolation source: Anaerobic digester | place: Hong Kong | collected 2014-12-17 ... | reverse complement strand
ATTCGTTGAAAAATACCTTGGTTTCTACACTGAAACTATCCAATTTATACCCATTATAAAGACTCACTCCAGTAATCACTTGATGTTCTCTGTTGCTTAAATTTTGAAGCATATTAGTGGCATGCTCCTTATTACTTGGTTTTCCTAAAATTTGTCCATCTGAGATGACTACACTATCTGCGGTAATTAATAAATGATGTGGAGAAATGCGATCACCCAAAGAATCCGCTTTAAGTCTTGAAAGAAATAACGGTACCTCTTCAGGGGGAATTGATTCATCATAAACTTCATCAATATCACTGGGTATTACATCAAATGACAAACCCATATCTTGTAATAATTGAGCTCTTCTCGGCGAGGCAGAGCCTAAGATATAGGTGAATTTATGAAAAATATTAAGCATAAAAATGTTTTACAAAGAGTAAATAAATTAAACCAATGAGCATCATTATTTTAATCAAAAAACTAATACGGTGAAAATCAGATGGGCTCCATGCGGACTTAAGTTTAATAATACTATACAAATTCATGAATAATATCAAGCCCAAGGTCAATTTTCCAAACATCGAAGGATCAAAATATATTAACCACACAACGATTAAAATAGATAGCATAACTGATTCTAATACAGCAATATACTTAGAGTTTTCTAAACCAATACTTATAGGTAGGGTAGAGTGGTTTTCTGCCAGATCTCCTTTCATGTCTTCCATATCCTTGATTAATTCTCGATACAAAGTAGATAAAAAAGCAAATATGAGATAAAATGCAAATAGGATGAGCTCGAAAGGGTAGTACTTTTTTATAAATTGGAGATTGGGCCACTCGGCAACCAAGAGCATGCCGGGTACCAATGCACAAGCAAGGGCGACCACTAGGTTTCCCCAAAAAGCTTTGCCTTTCAGTGACTTAGAATAGTAATATAGTAGAATAGAAACAAAAGGGTAAATCCAAAGTAGTCCTAAGTTATTCGTCCTAGTGGCTACCCACAGACTTAAGAAAAATCCAGTAATACTCAGAATCCAATAGCTGAGAAGTAAGGTTTTTCTATCTTTTGTACTTAATTTCTTTTTTTGGTTAACATCATCAGTATAGACATCAAAGTAATCATTGATAAGATAAGCACATAAGGCAAGAAGAACCGTGATTCCAATAAAAACATAAAAAACAGAATCTTGCAAGATGGCTCTACCTGAAGAAATTAATCCCCCAAAACACACATAATAAATTAAAATCTGGCTGAGGGCGACAATGAATAAATTGAGAACTCTAAAGTTTTTTAATACGCTAGAGAATTTCATAAAATAAGCGGCCATAATTCTTGAGCTCGCATGGTTTTTTCGATCACTTCTCTTACACAGCCATGTCCTCCTTGACTTATCGCAATATAATCCGCCACATCGACCACTTGAGGAGAAGCATCCCTTGGGCATGTGAAAATAGAAACTTCGTCACGAACGGCTAAATCTGGGATGTCATCCCCCATATACAAACACTTTGTTTTGTCCACTTTTAGCTCATTTTTTAAATCTTGAATGGCGATTCTTTTGTCAATGACTGCATCATAAAGATGTGTAATTCCCAAGATTTCCAACCTTTTTCTTACACCTTTGGAAGCACCTTTTGTGATGATGGCCACGTCAAAACCCGTTTCTAAGGCATATTTTATGGCTTGCCCATCCCTGACATTCATTCTTCTTAACAATTCACCTTCCTCAGTAACTAATAGACTCCCATCCGTGAGAACACCATCAACATCAAAGATGAAGCACTTAATATTTTTAAATCTCGAAATGTCTTTCATAAATTACTGGTTATCTCGCCATTCATAGACCCATTTGGCTTGTATTTGTTCAAGATGCCCCTCATTGCATTCCTCTTTTGTTCCTTCAAAATGGGGTAGACCCATTACCCAATCCAGCAAGTCAGTAAACCTAATTCGATATATTTGTGACTCTCCGAATTCATCTCCGAATTTTTCATATAGTTTGATCGCAATGTCCTCGTGGTCGGCCCAACTTATGGGCATATCTTCAAAAGCTTCAAATGACATGTTGTGTTATTATTTAGTGTTCGTGTCCAATAATTCTTTTTTGATCGGGAATTTCTACCTCGATTTCGGCATCATCATCCAATATTATGCATTGACAAGCCAATCTCGATTCTAAACGTGGATTTATCGCTCGATCTATAAAATCTTCCTCTTTATCGGAAATTTCTTCGAGGAATTCATCTCCTGAATTGACATAGATATGACAGGTGCTACATGCACAGACACCACCACAGTTGTGGTTTAGATGGACGTCATGATCCTCTGTTATTTCAAGAATTGAATATCCCTTTTCGGCATCAAGAACAACCTTTTCAGGTATGTCTTTATCCTCAAATTTAAAAATAATTTTTGCCATAAATTTACTCTACACTCTTATTTCGATGGTAAATGATTACCCTTCATAATTCAATTTAAATTAACATTAATGGCGATGATTGGTTTAAAAATTCCTAGACTATTGTTTTTATTGCTCTCGTCATTTCACGTTTTCCTATGGGGCCGGGAATGGACTCGACCATAAATCCCACATTTTTTAATGCCCTTTTGAAAGATCCCTTTGCACAATAGCTTACCAATATTCCTTGAGCCTTAAGTGAGCAGTAAAAACGCTGTAGCAATTCCTCTTCCCACAAAAATGACTGAACGGAAGGCCCGAAACCATCGTGATAAATCAAATCATACTCTCGATGAGGGAGTTCGTAATTTTCTATTTTTGTATTTTCTAATTTGAATGAAAAAGAGTAGCCATGATCGTTTTTATCCGAATATTTCCCATCTGAATGGGATTTTGAAAACATATCTTTCAAATCCTCTCGCTCTAATACCGCTAGATAATTTAATTCCTTCACTTGATTAGAGTCCAAGGGATATGCCTCTAGCCCGGTATAGCGAACGTTTATTTTCTGAGTTTCCCAATACATATAAGTTCTTAACATATTGAGGCCAGTACCAAAACCCATTTCAAAAATTGAAATTTCATCCTGGTTGTGAAAATATTTTAATCCGGAATCAATAAACACATGATCGGTCTCTTGAATAGATCCATGCATGGAATGATAACTTGCATTGAAAATCGACGAAAAAACACTTGAGGAGCCGTCTTCTGTGAGGATTACCTTAGAAAACATTATGAAAAACGGAGATATTCTAAGATTTCTGAAGGTTCAATATCCAAGTGGGAAAGGTCAAGTACGCATTCGCCATGATCAATAACTATTAATTGAGGAGATTCGTGGTGAACGTGGTATTTTTCGGCGATATGGTTGGATTCATCTCTGTATCTGAGCAAGTCCAAAAAGTAAAATTTATTAATAGGTGCCGATTCGAAAGCATCCTCAAGACGCAAGAGAGCCACCTTACTTAATGGGCAAGAAGTAGAATGTTTAAAAATAAATATTGGATGCTCTTTACTAGTAACATCCAATTTATTATAATCAACGGGAGGAATTAGTTCAATCCAATCAATCACTTAATGATCACACTTTTAAGGACGTCGGTGGCCGCTTCTAATTCGTATGGACAACCATATCCACCTCTACTACAACTGCTGAACAAAACAACGCCAACAACTAAAACTAACATTATTTTCCAGTTATTTGAAATACTCTTTAACATGACTATTCTTAATTTAAAATTTTTCGTAATATTTAGTATCGAAAATTGAACGCAAAGATGGTAATAATTATTTCTTTTACATAAAGATTAACAAAATATTAGAATCTCACCCAGATGCAAATGAATCAAAAACGAGAAACACATGAATGAAGCCAAAAGAATACATTTAATTGCGATAGGAGGGGCTGCCATGCACAATTTGGCTCTTGCCCTTCATGACAATGGGAATATCGTCTCAGGATCTGATGATCAGATATATGAACCTTCACTTTCAAGGTTGAACGCTAAAGGACTTTTACCTGTTGAGATGGGCTGGTTTCCCGAAAAAATCTCTCCAGCTATTGATATAATAATTTTGGGAATGCATGCCAAAATAGATAATCCAGAATTGCTGCGAGCTCTGGAGTTAGATATTCCTGTCATGAGCTATCCCGAGTACGTGGCTCTTGCATCAAAGAATAAGAAAAGGGTAGTGGTTGCTGGGAGTCATGGTAAGACCACCACGACCTCGATTATTATGCACATACTTAGAGAAAATAATATGGATTTTGACTATTTGGTCGGGTCTATTATTGATGGTTTTGATAATATGGTAAGACTAAGTGAGGCGCCATTGATTATAATCGAGGGTGATGAATATTTAAGTAGTGCTTTAGATTTGCGGCCAAAAATAGCTCATTATCAATCAGATATAAGCATTATCACTGGGATAGCTTGGGATCACATTAATGTTTTTCCAACGTTTGATGAATATTTAAAAGTATTTGAGAATTACATCAATTCACACAATGAAGACGCTAAGATATACTATTGCGAAGAAGATATTCATCTAAATAATTTTGCTCAAAATCATACAAATATGTTGCCTTATCATGGTTTTGATAAAGATCGAAACGGGAATATTATGTTAAATGGAGAAGCATATAAATTCCCAATGATAGGAGAACATAATCTGAAAAATGCACAGGCAGCCTTTCTTGTATGTCAAGAACTTGGTGTTTCTCAAATTGAATTTTTTCAAGCTTTGTCTACATTTACAGGAGCTAAAAAACGGCTACAGCTTATGAATGATAATGGAAAAGTTAAAATCTTTCTTGATTTCGCTCATTCGCCATCCAAAGTGAAAGCAACAGTTGATGCCGTTAAATCGTGGTTTCCAGATAAGGAATTAATTGCATTTTTTGAATTGCACACATATTCTAGTTTGCAAGAAAATTTTTTGGTGCATTATAAAAGCTCGTTGGATAAAGCTGACCGTGCTTATGTGTTGTATAATGAGGATACTTTAAAAATTAAAAATCGTAAGGCGCCTGATGCAGAAAAAATAATCCTAGGATTCGGCAATGATACTATTAAGATAATTAATAATAAAATAGCTTTTGAAGAGGAATACGAAGATGCTATTAAAGGCGAAAATAGAGTGGTGTTACTAATGAGTTCTGGAGATTTATTTGGTGTAAAGATATAATGGGCAATAAACTGAGAAAATACAATTTAACATAATATTAATTATGGGACAAATACATAAAATTTAAAGTATCTAAAGGTGGTATTCTGATATGCTCAAAATATTTTACTTAGGAAACAAGTATCCAACTCTAAGATTCCATCTAAATTTATCGACATCATTAACCCAAGTGCAATCAAAATCAATAGGTCCGATTAAAGAATTATAGGAAAACATACATCCAGCAGAAGCTAAAACACTAATACCACTGGTGTCAAAATTAGTCCATTTGTTGTTAGATTTAAATAATTGACTGGCAAAATCGCTTAAATCCCCATACGCCACGTTGGCGATAGAAAAATGCGGTGTTACATAGTAATCATAATTGTAACGATATTGTAGTGATAACGTCGTAGATAAATATTGTGTAGCTAAAATTTCATTTCTTTTCAGGCCATAAAATTCTAATTGGTACGATCTATAATAATCCGTAATCCCTCCTATGAAAAATTTGGATCCGAACGCGTAGGATTCAAAATTTAATTGAGAATTTTCATCGATTAATGTATTTCCTATATTCACGGAGGCGCCTAATATTGTATGTGAGCTCAATCTAAATAATTGTTGAAAATCAAACTGAAATATCCAATAACCATTGACTTTACCTTCGACCTCAGATAAATTATTATCAATATAAGAGACGGCCACATGATTACTTAAGTTTCTATTCAATTTTACCCGGATATATCTACCTGAGTTGGGATAAAGGACTTTGTTTAAGCTATTGAACTCATATTTTAAGAATAAATCTAGAGTATGGAAATTATACTTCTTTATTCCATAAATTCCGGGATTGATTTCTGCATTTATTATAGGGTGAAAATGAGTCAATTCGTATTTGATACCAAGCCCGATAAAACTTTGAAGATTATTAATATTTTTATTGAATTCATTTAAAAAATTGAAATATCGATATCGAAAATAATCAGCTTCGAAGCCCTTCTGATATATACTTTCTCGAGATTGGAGTGCAAGTGCTTCTGCTTTCCACCACCAATTCCTCTCATGACCCACATGAATAATATTTTGTAATCTGATTTTCGGCTGCTCTGCTAAATCAATAGAAATGAGGGATCGAGAAGCCGGCCCCGTAATGTTCCTACCGGTATAGTTAAGAATGAGACCTACCCCATTATGTCTATCATAATGAATCGAAGCTTTAAATCTATGTTTATCTCTTTCTTTTGCATCTATTTCTAAGGTTGTTTTGGACTCATGATTGGAAATATTGTATGATAATTTTTCAAACAGGGTGCTACCCATTGCATTGACTAATCCTTGCTCGATGGCATCTATTTGATTATATTTACCGATTTCAACACCTATTCTGGCTTTTATATATTTGTAGTTTTCAGGATTGACTCCTGTAAAAATCTCTTCATCAATAACTAAGCTATCTAGTGGTATTGGCTGATGTCGTGTTCTTTGTTTAAAATTTTTTAGCTGATATGAAAGGGATTGCAACTGTGGAAGTACTTCTTTTAAGGCAATACTTCCATCATCAATAAAATCATTCAATTTATCAAAATCACCGGATGAATACTTAAGGTTGGGAAAATTATTCACTAAAATATCACACAATTTTTTACTTTCTTCATGATGAAGATTACTTATGAGCATTCCCGTCTGAAAAAGCAGGTCAGATAGATTATTTAATCCTTCTTTGCTCACCATTCCTTCGCCTACATCGCTTCCAATAATAATATCTGCCCCCCATTTTTTAGCAATATCAGTTGGAAAATTATTCAGTACTCCCCCATCGAGAAGGATCTTATCATCTAGTACCACTGGGTCAAATAAGGCCGGTATTGACATACTGGCTCTCATGGCCACTGCCAGACTACCTTTATCAATCACAAATTCCTTGCCCGTCACAATATTAGTTGTAACTGATCGGAAGGGTATGTTTAATTCATCAAAGTTTTTTAAAGAATAAGTGCTTACTGTTAATTTTTCAAACAGATTCATCAAGTTAAAATCATTCAACAAATAGTTTGAAGTTTTAAATCTACCGTGATTTATATTGAGTTCAGTTAAGTATTCTTCGTACTCTGATTTTTCTTCAACTGCTACATCTCTTAGACTCACACCTTCAGAAAATAGTTCATTCCAATTGACTTGACTAGCCATATTGTATATATCATCACCTGAATATCCCATGGCATATAATCCTCCTACAATGGAGCCCATACTGGTTCCGATAATGATATCAGGGACAATACCTAGAGAATCTAGTGTCTGGAGCACGGGAATATGAACAAATCCTTTGGCACCACCACCACTTAATACTAAAGCTACCTTTGGCTTGACAGACTGCGAATAAACGGATGAAATGACACTGCAAAACAATAAAAAAGTTAGTAATTTTCGTAATTGCATAACTATTGTTGGTATTTAATTATGAACATTTACAAATTTACTTGATAATCATGTGAAATGAATAAGAATGTCTTAGAATTATTAAAAATAACAACATATGTGTATATTTTATATTTATTTTATGCCGATATGTTAGATATTAATTACTTTTGATGTCTTAATAATTAAAAGGTTTACTGAAATTGACTGAAATAAAACACATTGCTATTGCCGGAAATATCGGCGCCGGAAAAACCACTCTTACCAATATGCTGGCTCAGCATTATAAGTGGGAAGCAATGTATGAAGACACCAACACCAATCCCTATCTTAGTGACTTCTATGACGATATGAATCGTTGGGCTTTCAATCTACAAATTTACTTTTTGAATAGTCGTTACCAGCAAATTTTGAATATCAGGAATGGCAATAAAACCGTGATTCAGGATAGAACCATCTATGAAGATGCCAATATTTTTGCACCAAATCTACATGACATGGGTCTGATGAACAAGCGTGATTTTGAGAATTATTACCAACTTTTTAAAACCATGTCGTCCCAAGTAGAAGCACCTGATTTGCTAATTTATCTCAAAGCGAGCATTCCGACCTTAGTCGAGCATATACAGCTTAGAGGCAGAGATTATGAAGGAAATATGAGCCTTGACTACCTCAAAAGACTGAATTCTAAATATGAGAATTGGATATCCAATTATACCGAAGGTAAACTTTTGGTCATCGACGTCGATAAACTTAATTTCAAGGAACGAAAAGAAGATTTCGGCTATATCATTAATTTAATAGAAGCCGACATTCACGGACTTTTTAACTAATTTTCCCAATCATACATGACACGTACGATTTGGCCTTTTGGAAGCCAGTTCCCTCACCTTCCAGTGGGTATCCCATGTCAGCGAGTGATTTTACCACACCTTCAACTTGTAATTCGCTTTCTGCATCAAATTTAACTTCTTGATTTTCAATGTCTACTTCTAAGTTAGATACACCATCTATTGAAGACAATTTTTTAACAATAGTATTGGCGCAGCCTCCACATTTTATATTTTCAACTTTAAGTAAATAATTCACTGTTTTCAATTTTATTTAATGAACAACTAAAGTTTAATTTTGGTTTAAATCCACCAACTTGGATAAAAATAAACCAATAAAAGCAGTAATAATTGGATAATCAAAAATGGGATAACCCCTTTGTATATATTTATGGTCTTTACTTCTGGAGGCGCAACGCCTTTCAAATAAAACAAGGCAAATCCAAAGGGCGGTGTCAAAAAGGAGGTTTGAAGATTAAGGGCCATTAATAGACCTATCCATATTAAATTGACTTTATACATCGTGAGAATAGGAAGAACCACTGGTACAATGATGAAAATAATCTCAATAAAATCAATAAAAAATCCGGCAATAAATATAACAATCATGAGGATTAATATAAACCTAGATGCGGGCATATCGCTGTTTTGAACAAAGTCCAATAACAATTTTTCACCTTGAAGTCCTCTAAAAACCAAAGAAAATGTGGCGGCACCGAACAGAATTAGGAAGACCATGCTGGTCAACTGACTCGTCTGAATTGCAGATTCTTTGATTATTTTAAAAGAAATTTTGCGACTTATAAAGGCAATTAGCATGGCTCCCATCGCACCAACTGCCGCTGCTTCTGTTGGAGATGCAATTCCTGAAAAAATACTCCCCAAAACCAAGAATATGAGTAATAATGGCAGAACAAAAACTTTTAGTACTTTTCTCCTCGACGGTATGGAAAAATGAACTTCGTCCTGATTGCTGTTTAATTTATTACTACCGATATTGAAGGAAAGTAATACATAAATAATATAGGCCATAACAAGTAAAAATCCAGGTAAAAAAGACACGGCAAACAAATCACCTACGGAAACATTTAGGACACTTCCTAATAAAATCAGTACTATGGACGGAGGTATTATCTGCCCGAGAGTACCTGATGCAGCGATAGTTCCGGTACTGATTGATTGGCTGTAGCCAACTTTGAGCATACTGGGAAGCGAGATGAGTCCCATTGTGATGACCGTCGCTCCTACTATTCCCGTACTCGCGGCGAGCATTGCACCCACTATAATCACGGACACAGCTAGTCCTCCTCTTAGTTTTCCAAAAAGTGCCGCCATTGTCGTCAACAAATCTTCGGCTAGGCCGGACTTTTCAAGCATAATGCCCATAAATATAAACAAGGGTACAGAAATAAGGACATAATTTTGAAGCACACCCATAAGCCTCATAGGCAATACGGATAAAAAATCAGGTACGAACAGCAGCCCAAAAATAGTCGATATACCGCCCAAAACCAAGGCTATGGGAAAGCCTAAAAGTGTAACCACTAAAATCAATAAAAACAAGACCAATGCTAACCACTCCATGCCTTACTTTTGTTTTTGAATGATAAAATGGCCTTATATAACTCAATTACACCTTGAATTAATAATAATACAAATGATACGACGATAAAGAATTTTATTACATACCTAGCGGGCATTCCTCCGGGGTCGGGTGAGCCCTCACGCATGTGGAAAGAGTTGATAAATAAAGTGTAGGATTTTTCAATACCAACGATACACCACGGAATCAAGAGAAATACATAACCAATAATATTCAAGACATCCTGTTTCTTCTGCGGCCATTTAGAGTAAAAAACATCAACTCTTACGTGTTTATCAGCGGCCAATGTATAAGAAAAACCTAGTAAGAAAATCAAAGAGAAAATGTACCATTCTAAATCAATGACCCATGCATTTGACTTATTAAAAAGATAACGCATCATGACATCAATGCAGATGATAACAATCAATACCAAAACCAAATAACTGCTGCTCTCCCCTATCTTGATAATGAGTTTTTCGAGCTTGTTATTAGATTTTTGCATTCGGGGTGTATATTACTTAATCAAAGTAATGTCACCGGATCTTAGTGTTTCCTCGCCAGTATTTGGATCGACCAATTCAAGGACATAAACATAAACGCCTTCTTCTGCCATTTTGCCTGAGTATCTTCCGTCCCATCCATACTGAGGGTCATTTACAGGTTTGCCTGTAATATCAAAAACTTGATTTCCCCATCTATCGTACACTGCAAGTCGCTTTATAATGAGGTTTTCATCGAAATGACTGATATAAAACACGTCATTCACCCCATCATTATTCGGTGTAAAAATATTCGGAATATGTAGGACATTTATTTGAATATAATCCAGATAAATGCTGCTTGTAATTTTACAACCATCCGCAAAAGTCAACTCAACCGTATAGCTCGTATTTTCAGTAGTCGTGACCATTGGATTTAGACAATCGGTACAAGACAAGCCATCTGTGGGACTCCAACTTATAAGAATAGGAATTTCATTGGTCTCTACGTTGAGAGAGTATGTATTTTCGCCAATAAGTGTTGATTGTATTTCAGAAAAATAAGAGTCAATTTCTTCAATATCGACATTGAATTCTTCCTCACATCCGTCATCTGTCGATAAATGTACTGTATGTATCCCAGGGTTCAACTCAACACTAAACGGTAGTGTTATGATTTGGCTACTTTGAGGAACACCGTCTATCGATAATTGTAGAGGTAATTCGAGACTCGATTCATTGATCGTAATCATGCCGTTACTACCCTCGCAATAGGCATCCGTAATATCATAACTTACCATGAGAGGTAAGAAGCTCAAATTTACATTGACTATGCTATCACAACCATTAGAGGCTGCATTGGAAAGCGTGGTAACCCCTACAGGATTGTCCATATTATAAAGGTCACTGCCTATCATGATGCTGTAATCAATATTACAACTTGTCTCTGAAATAGAAGAATTAGCAACATCCAAAAAGTCAAGCGATACATTAACTATACTATCGCAACCATTAGAAGCCATTCCCACTAGGGTTACACTACCCTCTTGATTATCAATATTAAATGTAATACCTGATAAAGTAATACTGAAAGATTGATCGCAGGTGGGTGGTAAGAATAAATCGCCTTCTTGAGGCGATAAATAATTTATCTCTACGTGAATAAGGCTATCACAACCTCCTTGTGCCGCCCCTTGCAGAAGAACATCTCCCGTCGGATTGTCCATATCAAAGGTTTGATTACCTACCGTAAATGTTTCATTTTCATCGCAGGTCGATTCTATAAAATCAGGACCCGAAGCAATATCACTTAGAGTGAGTTGTACTGTAATGATACTGTCACAACCAAACTGAGATACGAGTGTCGTAGTCCCCATTAAATGATTCTCATCATAAGTGTCATTACCTATCACAATACTTTGTCCACTACAAATATCTCTATTTAAATCTACATTATTAGAAGTAGCAAAAACCATTTCTTTGGTAATAGTAGTGTCTAGAACACAACCATTTTCCATAATATTGCTTATTTCTATCCTATACCAAGTATTTTGTTTTGACACAAATATGGTATCGGTAGTGTAGCCGATGGGTTTATTTGGATCCAATTTCACAGTACCATTTACAGACGTTCCGCTAATATTTTTGATCGTAGAGCTCAGCTGATTATTACTCTCAAAAATATCAAATGTAAAAGATTGCTGTCCTGAAGTTCCTTTATCAATGACAAAATCCCAAACATCTTCATCGCAAAACACCTCGGTCGAAGAATCAAATACAAATTGTGGTTTTGGACTGATAGATAAGTAGACATGAGCGGTATCTTCCTGACAGGAATTACCATCTCCTACTACATAGATATATTCCACTAGATTTGACGATATACCATTGGTATTTATGGGATTTGGAGTAGGTGCAATATTTCCCAGCACATAAAATCGACCTCCCGAGTCTTCATTCATAAGGCCATCATAGAGATTGACGATATCGCCTTTGCATACTTTTAATGTATCTCCCAGCCCTGCAGACACCATGTTTGCTAAATTGATATCAATCCTTGCTGTATCGGCCATACAAGATCCATTTTCCGGGAGGAGGTGATAAAATGAATATAATCCCGGAGAATAGCCCGAACTGTTGAATTCATTTCCTGCTAATGTCACTGTACCATCTACACTTTCGAATGTCCCAACGGTTGAATTATTCATCAACAAAGTTTGTAAGTTAATGATACTTCCTTGGCATGCTACGCTGTTGACATCGGCTCCTGCATTTTGACTCATGTCAATTGAAAAAACAATAGATGCTGTATCCGCACTACAATTTAGCCCATTGTCAATGATATAATAATAATTAAATACCCCCGAAGTATCTGATATATCAATCGTATAAGGCGTTAAAATCGTATCTCCAGCTTCATTTATGAAGATACCATTCCCGGTATTGCCATTCAAGTAATTGCTTAGATTGAATTGATTGGCAGCAGATTCACAGGTGTTGTATAGTGAATCTCTTCCAGCTGAGAATGTGCTTGAAATGGTAAGATAAAGGCTAGACATAACATCAGCACAATATTCAGAGGTATCTTTATAGACAAATTCGTATAGGCTCGGCTCTAGTGAAGACACATCAACCGATGTGGAATCACTTAAATTGACACCAGAATTATCAATATCAAGCCACTCCCCTCCCATTTCAGGATTTCCACCCATCAGCTGCATTAAATTAAGCGGTGTATTATATCCTTGACAAACATTAATAACCGTGTCATGTCCAACATCTATTGGGTTATAAATTTCAATTACGATACTATCTTGAGCTTTACAACCCCCGCCATCGTCATAAACATAAATGGTGGTATCAGACAAAATTATATCTCCCATGGCGTACAAGGTTCCTAATCCACCAATGCTGTCCGAGTAATAAGGATTTACAAGGTTGGAACCAGTAATTTCATTCAATTCGTAACTACCGCAGGATAAGACAAAATCAGGCACCGTAAAACTAGGTCCTAAAGCCACATCAACTACAAAGTATGGTTGATTACTTTGACAATTATTGGAAGGGTCAAATATAAATAGTCCGATATTATTTCCACTGTTAGTACTATTAGTCAATACCGAACCGGGGGGAAACTCAATGCCACCACCATTTGAATCCGTAAAATAAGATGCATTACTTCCCACATTTTGTCCTTCAATAGGTGGTAAAGTATAACTTCCACAGGTATCAACATCCTCAGGAATATCATAAATAGTCAGTTCTCCCACAGATATATCAATCGAAATTTCGTCATAACATCCATCCACTCCAGAATAGATATACAAAGTCGTCGAACTATTAATCACATCTCCGGCATTGTATTCTGTGCCTGTCATATTCATCCCACTGAAGTAAGAAGAATTACTGTTCCCCACGTTAGCGCCAGTAATCGGAGGTAAAGTTACTTGTGTGCAATCTGATAAATCTCCCGGGTCATCTATGGTCGGTAAAATATTGTAAAAAATGACCAAAAATCCATCGATAATGATATTGCCTGGGCAATCGGAGCTCACTTGAGAAACATTGGTAATCGTGAATGTAGAAACCTGGTTTATGGAATAAACATCTAAGACTCCCGGGGCACTAAAATTGGAATAAGTGGTGTTCTGTGGAGTACCATTAATCACGTATTCGAGATCAATATCATAAATTCCCGGTACATCCGCTAGAAAATAAATGGTATAATCTTCTCCTGCAACACCATCGATGTCACAAACAGAGCAATTCGTTTCATACATCACCGGATTGCAACTCACTGATACATGGATGTCATCACCTCCACTTTGAACCACCAAGTCCACTTCCACGATGTTACTATTACAAGGAGTCGACTCTATGACGGCATATATTGTAGTGGATCCGCTATTAAAGCTTGTAGTGTTTGTTATTTCATTGGTAAGATTCTGGTCAGTATAATAATGGACGGTTCCACCATTGCCATTAAGTATCTCAGTATCTAAAGTTGTCAAATCAAAGTCTGCAGTTCCTGAGGCATCACAAATCACGTAAGGCAAAGGTTCACCTGCAACGGGGCTAGTTTCTAATGAAATGGAAGCCATATCTTGTCCATCAGAAACACCGGAGCATGAAGTATTAGCATTATCAACCACATCAAGAATGGTCAGACTTCCATCAAAGTTATAACTGGTCGGGATGCTAAGGGTCGAAGTAGAAGAGTTGTATGAGGGGAATGCACCACTACCATCATAACAAATGTCTATTTTAAAACCAGTTGCCACACTAACCAATGGGACTTGTATT
>ERZ795053.4644-NODE-4644-length-14729-cov-7.165258_pt1 | contig 14729 bp, 17 predicted proteins | sample MGYA00375137_ERZ795053 | MGnify/ENA primary metagenome ERZ795053 (study PRJEB30182, sample SAMN05720284) | activated sludge metagenome | isolation source: Anaerobic digester | place: Hong Kong | collected 2014-12-17 ... | reverse complement strand
GGTCGGTGGAAGACTGGCGCGCGACCCGATGCGAAGCTCGTTACGGCTGCTTCCTTCCGGACCTGACCGGGTTGGCGAGTGCATCGTCCGCGACCAGCCTTCCGCCTTAGATATCGAGCCTGCTGGGCGGTTGCGCAAGGCCCGTCGATGGCGCACAAGCACGCATTGCCCAAAAGCGAGGGACCCCGTCCGGGGGACCCGAGGCCAGGAAACCCAGGACCGAGGCATGCAGCCGCCGCGACCGGCCAACCCGCCACCCCACGTCTATTCGTCGATCGGCTATGACCGCGCGGCCGCAAGGCGCCTCGATTCGGCTTGGCTGCGCGACGCCCTCAGGGCCCCCGACACACGGTTTCTCCCCATGCATGGGCTGAAGCCCATGTTCGTCGAGGACGAAACGGGACCGCGTGCCTGCTTCGTCGATGCCGCGGCCCTTGCCGGGTTCCGCCCCGATCCGCCGGTCCTGCTCGGCCTCGTCGAGGGGCGGCCGGTCTTCGCCGTCGACCTCGATGGCGAGGAGGTCGCCGGCGGCACCTACCTGGAGCTGAGACAGGCGACAGCGGGCCTGCCGGCGGTCGAGGCGGGGCTTCTCGCCTTTGCGCGGGCACTGGCGCACTGGCGCCTGCGCAATCGTTTCTGCGGCGCCTGCGGGGTCGAGATGACGACCACCCAGGCGGGCCATGCGCGGCACTGTGGCGCCTGCGGCTTCGATACCTTCCCGCGCACCGATCCGGCCGTGATCTGCCTCGTCACTCATGGCGAGCACTGCCTGCTCGGCCGCTCCCGCCATTTCCCGGAAGGCATGTTCTCGACGCTCGCCGGCTTCGTCGAGGCGGGCGAGAGCCTCGAGCAGACGGTGCGCCGCGAGATCGAGGAGGAGGTCGGCCTCGTGGTCGACGACATTCACTATCGCAGCTCGCAACCGTGGCCGTTCCCGCAATCCCTGATGCTGGGCTTTCGCGCCACCGCACCCCTGGCGCCGCCGGTGGTCGATCCCGCCGAACTCGAGGCGGCGCGCTGGGTCCATCGCAGCGAGCTGGTCGATCCGGACAAGCGGCCGGTCCGGCTGCCCAGTCCCGATAGCATCGCCCGCTTCCTCATCGACGAATGGCTCTACGGCGAGGGGTCCTGCGGCTCGGGCTGAAGCGGCAGGCCGGCATCCGGGGCGAGCAGGGGCAGGGCGAGGCGCTGCGCCGCGAGGCGGGCGAAGCGCAGCGTGACGGCTTTGCGCCGGGCGGCCGCCAGGGGGCGATGGCGGGCCGGGCGGACGAGCTCGGCGCCGTAGCGGTCGGCGAGGATCAGGCCCTCGTCCTCGGGCAGCAGGTCGAGCGGGAAGTCGACCGCCACCGCAAAGTAGAACCGCTCGGCGAACTCCAGATAATCCGGCCACTTGCAGTCGGTCATGAAGTCGGCGCGCGAACTCTTGATCTCGACCACGTGAATGCCGCCGTCACGGCCGAGCCCGATGACGTCGACCCTTCGCCCGTTGGCGAGCGGCAGCTCGGGCAGGGCAGCAATGCCGAGATCGGCCAGCAGGCGAATGACGCCCCGACCGATATCAGCGGTCACCTGTGGCCGCGAGCCCTCGCTGCCACTGGCGGCCGGGTCGGGGAGGGGTGCTACACGGTTCATTAACCCGGGATAGCTAGGATGGGCGGATCGGCCAAGCTGTCGAACGGGGCGATATGGAACCGTCGGCGGCGAAGACAGTAGCGTGGCGGAAGACATGACGCAGAAACTGGCCACGGCTGCGCCGGGCGAGGGTAACAGCAGGCGCCGGATGGCGATCGCCGAACGCGGTCGGGCGGTGGCGGAACGCCTGACCGGTCGCGACGTCGTGGCGCTGCAGGAGGACCCGTCGGCCGCCAACCGCGCGCTGATCGCCCGGAAGTTCGGCGAGAGCTACGACGAGCTGGTGGAGTCCAGTCCACGCGACCTCGTGGCGGCGCTGCTCGGCCTGATGGTCGGCGATGTCGAGGCGCAGGTGCGGCGGGCACTCGCCGTCGCGGTCGCCGACAGCGACAAGCTGCCGGCCCGGATCGTCGGCCAGCTCGCTCGTGACCGGATCGAGGTGGCCCGGCCGATCCTCGAGCAGAGCCCCCTTCTCCAGGACCCCGAGCTCATCGAGATCGTCCGCACCAATGCCATGCAATACGCGCTTGCCGTCGCCGGGCGCGAAAGGATTTCCGAGTCTCTCGCGGATGCGCTGGTCGATTCCGGCCAGCAGCCGGTCGTCGTGCGCCTGGTCGGCAATGCCGGTGCCCAGCTCTCGGCCAAGGCGCTCGGCCGGGTGATGGCCGACTGGGCCGAGGATGCGGAGGTGCAGGACCGGCTGGTTCGGCGGCCGGCCTTGCCCTTCGAGCTGGTCGAGCAGCTGGTCGGTGCCATCGGCGACCGGATCGAGTGGGAGCTGGTCCAGACGAGGAAAATGCCACCCGAGCAGGCGCGGGCGCTGATGCAGGCGGTGCGCGAGCGCACATCGATCGGCCTGACCGCCAAGGAGCATGGCGACCGCAAGCTCGAGCGCCATCTGCGCGAGCGGCTGGAGGCCGGGGCACTCGACCATGACGCGGTGCTCGGGCTCCTGCGCGACGGCGATGTCGCGGCCTTCGAGCTGGCGCTCGGCATGCATGCGAAGCTCGAGCCGGCCCGGGTGCGCCGGCTCGCCTACAACGACGACCGCCGCCATCTCGCGGCCCTCTGCATCCGTGCGGGGGTGCCGGCGCCGCACTACGTTACCATCCGCATGGCGCTCGATCTCGCTGGTCGCAGCGTCCAGCCGAACCAAGCCAAGGACGACAGCTACAGCAGCGAAGCGATGCAATACCTGCTGCATCAGTACGAGCGCCTCAGGCTCGACGAGGCGGCGATCGAGGAGTTGATCGAAGAGGTCTAGGAGCGGCCTGTGCGTGACATGAGCGGCTTGCCGGGCATGGGTCGCCGGGTCCGGTCGTACGGGCCGGGCCTTGGCGGCCAAGGGGCGGAGATGTAAAGGCCAAAGCCGGGGGCTGATGGCAACGGGCGAAGGAATTGTTCGGCGAAAAAAGGAATGGTGCTGCTGGTCAGGATTGAACTGACGACCTCTCCCTTACCAAGGGAGTGCTCTACCACTGAGCTACAGCAGCATCCGGGCGCACGACCCCATCCATCAGTCTTTGGCGGCTGGGTCGGCCGGCGGCGGTGTGGTAGATGCCACACGGGAGGCGGGTGTGCAAGCGAGGCGGTGGTGCCCGCAACGGCCGATTCCGGATCGGGAGACGATGCGATGGCGGACGAGGAGGAGCGGCCGGCGGTGACCGCTGCCGGAGCCGGGCGGCAGAAGGAGCGGGAGGCAAGGGCGGCGGCGGCGCTGCGGGCCAATCTCCTCAGGCGCAAGGCGCAGCAGCGCGGACGGGATGGTGCCGCTGCCGCACGATCCGACGATGGCTCAGGCGATGCGGTGGACGATACGTCCGGCGGGACCGGATCCAGGAGGACGTCGTAAGTCAGGTTGAGCGCGGCGGCTTCGGCCTCTAAGAACGGGCGACGCGCCGGGCCGGCGCTGGAGTCTTTTGGAGACCGACCGCCGATGTCGATCATGCCCGACAGCTGGATTCGCCGCATGGCCGAGAGCACCGGCATGATCGAGCCGTTCCTCGACCGGCAGGAGCGCAAGGGCGTCATCAGCTACGGACTCTCGAGCTACGGCTACGACGCCCGGGTGGCGCCGGAATTCAAGATCTTCACCAACGTCGACAACGCCATCGTCGATCCGAAGGACTTCTCGGATGCGAGCTTCGTCGAGCGCAACGGACCATCCTGCACGATCCCACCCAACAGCTTCGCGCTCGCCCGCACGGTCGAGTATTTCCGCATTCCGCGCGATGTCCTGGTGATCTGCCTCGGCAAGTCGACCTATGCGCGCTGCGGCATGATCGTCAACGTGACTCCGCTCGAGCCGGAATGGCAGGGGCACGTGACCCTCGAGATCTCCAATACGACACCGCTGCCCGCCCGGGTCTACGCCAACGAGGGCATCTGCCAGTTCCTCTTCCTCAAGGGCGATGGCCCGCCGGAGATCTCCTATGCCGACCGCGCCGGCAAGTATCAGGGCCAGCGCGGCGTAACCTTGCCGCGACTCTGACCGGAGAGGGTTGCCGGCGCGGGCCGGCTCACCCGGCGCTCTACAGGGCTTTGCACTAGCGCATTCGATCCCACATGAAGGAGCGGTCCGGGCGCAGGGCCACCTGGAATGCACAAGCTCGAGGGCATGCGAGGATGATCGAGGTCGAGGAACGGGAAGGCGTGCGCCTGCGGGCGGAGGACGTCGAGGATCTGGCCGTCATGGCCGCACTCCTGCAGGACGGGCGCGTGGCGCTGCGCGAGATGGCTTACGACCCGGAGGAGCGGCGGTTCATCGCCGCCTTCATCCGCTACCGGCGCGAGCTGCAGGACGATCCGACCAGTTGCGCCGGGCTCACCGAGATCGGCGTGGCGTTGCGCTTCGATTGCATCGCCCAGGTCAAGCACCGCAATCTCGATCCGGATGACCTCGAGCGCCAGCTCACCCTCCTGACCATTGCGACGGAGCCGGGCGAGCGGCAGCTCTTCCACATCGATCTCGTCTTCGAGGGCGGACCCGAGATCCAGCTCAGGACTGACTGCATCGATGTGCTGCTGGAGGACTTCGGGAAGCCACGTCCTTGCCGGGTCAGTCCCTGCGATCACTTCGCCAACGAGTTCGGGCTTGGCGCCAAGGCCTGAGCGGACGCGCGGCTGGTGAGCGGGTCAAAGGTCTCCGGTTCCGCGGCCAGCGGGGACGCGGCTCCCGAGGCCGAACGCCTTGCCGCGATCGAGCTCGACGAGCGGAGCATCGCCCGCTGGAGCCCCGAGATCGAGCATGAGCGCAATGTCGCGATCTTCGACCTGCTTGAGGAGAATCGCTTCTCGCTGGTCGAGGCGGCGTGCGGCCCCTATCGGCTCAACCTATCGCTGCGTGACGCGACATTGGTGCTGGCGGTCACCAACGCGCGGGGTGAGTTGATCGAGATCGCACTCTCGGCCCGTCCCCTGCGGCGCGTGGTCAAGGACTACTTCCTGATCTGCGAGAGCTATTTCGGCGCCATTCGCGGGGCCTCGCCCGGCCGCATCGAGGCGATCGACATGGCCCGGCGCGGCCTGCACAACGAAGGTGCGGAGCTGCTGCGTGAGGCGCTCGGCGAGCGGATCACGGTTGACAGCAACACCGCACGCCGTCTCTTCACGCTGGTCTGTGTCCTGCATCTGCGCGGCTGATGAGCGAGCTACCGGGTGCCGTCCTCTTTGCGTGCTCGCACAACCAGATTCGCTCGCCGATGGCGGAAGCGCTGCTCAAGTACCTGCACGGGCGCCGGATCTTCGTCCAGAGTGCTGGGGTGCGGGCAGGCGACGCGGTCGACGGCTTCGCCGTCGCGGTGCTCGACGAGCTCGGGCTCGACCTCAAGGGCCACCGGCCGCGCAGCTTCGACCAGCTCGACGACGACTACTTCGATCTCGTGATCTCGCTCTCGCCTGAGGCGCAGCACAGGGCGGTGGAGCTGACGCGCACCAGCTCCTGCGAGCTCGAGTTCTGGCACATGCCTGACCCGAGCCTCGTCGACGGCACGCGCGAGCAGCGGCTCGATGCCTATCGCGAATTGCGCTCGATGTTGCTCGAACGGCTGCGCCAGCGGTTTCCGGTGGCGGGCGGGCCGGGGCTCTGAGCCGGGACCGGCCGTCCTTGACCACAGCGCTCCCTGCGCCCATGAACGGCGCCGGCCACCGACCGATTGGCACCCCGACGACCTTCCCTTCCCGTTCCTTCAGCAGGAGTCCGATGCACATCCCGCTGGCCCAGCCCACATCGCAGACGAGTACTGCCGCTTGAGCAGGCTCGGGCTGGTGCTCGCCTCGTCGTCACCGCGTCGCCTCGAGCTCCTGCGCCAGGTCGGCATCGAGCCAGACCGGGTGATGGATCCCGCGATCAACGAGGGTGAGCGCCCGCGCGAGCTACCGCGCCAGCATGCCCTTCGCCTTGCCGTCGAGAAGGCCACGGCCGTGGCCGACCGGCTCGACGGTCCCGCCTTCGTCCTCGCTGCCGACACCGTGGTCGCCTGCGGCCGGCGCATTCTGCCGAAGGTCTCGGACGAGGCGACCGCCCGACGCTGCCTCGAGCTCTTAAGCGGCCGCCGCCACCGGGTGCATGGCGGGGTCGCCGTCCGCACCCCCGACGGGCGGCTGGTCAGCCGTCTCGTGACGACCCAGGTACGCTTCAGGCGGCTGGCGGAGGCCGAGATCCTGGCCTATCTCGCCTCGGCCGAGTGGCAAGGCAAAGCCGGCGGCTATGCGATCCAGGGCCGCGCCGCGCGGTTCGTGCCGTGGATCAATGGCTCCTATGCGAACGTGGTGGGCCTGCCGCTGGTCGAGACGCTGGCTCTCCTCGAGGGGCTCGGGTGGCAGGCGCCATGACGGTGGAGCTGATCCTCGACCGGCTGGGGGACGCCGTGGCGCTGGCAGTGGTCGAGAACGACCTGCTCGTCGACCTCTGGGCCCAGGGCGGCGGGCCGGAGGCGGTCGAGGACCGGCTCTTCCTCGCCCGCGTGATCGGCCTCGAGCCGGCTGTCGACGGCGCTTTCCTCGACCATGGCGCCGGCCGGCCCGGTTTCCTCGCGGGCAAGGATGCGCGCCATCGCCGGGGGCTCGCCAAGGGCGCTGCGATCGGCCGCACGGTCGAAGTCGGCGAATGGCTGGTCGTCCAGGGCATGCGGGCCGCCGAGGGCGACAAGGGAGCACGGCTCACCACCGACATCCGCCTCGCCGCGGCGGGGCTCGTTTACCGGCCGCATGGCAGCGACATCCAGCTCGGCCGGGGCATTGCCGCCCGCGACCGCGAGGCCATGGCGCTCAGGGGTGCCGGGCTGCTCGACAAGGCGAAGCTGCCGGGCGGGCTGGTGCTCCGCCGGCTCGCCATCGAGGCGGACGATGCGGCGCTTGCCCAGGATCTCGGCCGGCTCGGCGCCCTCTGGGCGAAGCTAGACCGGCTTGCCAGCACGGCGGAGCGACGGTCGGGCCCGCTCGATGCCGGCCCGAGCGCGCTCGCCCGGCTCCTCTGGCGGGCGCTCGACCTCGCACCCGTCTCGCTTACAGTCGCCGATGACGCCCTGAAGGCTGAAGCGCGACGGCTGGTGCAGGCCCTGCCCGAGGCCGTCCGGCCCGAGCTCGAGCTGCTCGATTCAGGCACCTCCGCCTTTGCCCTGACCGGCGTCGACGAGGCGATCGCCGAGGCGCTTTCGGGCGAGGTGCCGCTCGATGGCGGCGGGCGCCTCCTGATCCAGGAGACGGCGGCCTGCGTCGCCATCGATGTCGACGGCGGCGGGCGGCCGGCGCTCGACGTCAATCTTGCGGCGGCGGCGGAAATCGGTCGGCTGGCGCGGCTGCGCAATCTCGGTGGCACGCTGATCGTCGATTTCGTCGATCTCGCCGGCAAGGCGCAGCGCCAACGGCTCGACGACGCGGTACGCCGGGCCTTCCGCGGCGATCCTTTGCCGGTCCAGACCTTCCCCATGTCGCCGCTGGGCATCGTCCAGATCAGCCGTGCCCGTCGCGGTGCCAGCCCGCTCGGGGCGGCGAGCCGGATCTGTCCGGCCTGTGGCGGCAGTGGCCGCACGGCGGCGGGCCCATGAGTATGGCACCTCCGCCCGACCGGCCGGCGCGCGAGCGGCGCCAGCGCCGCTGCCCGCTCTGCGGTGCGCCGATGGAGCCGCGCTATCGCCCCTTCTGCTCGGCCCGCTGCCGCGACATCGATCTCGGCCGGTGGTTCTCCGGCGCCTATGCGGTGCCGGCGGTCGAAGGCGACGACGAGACGGACGAGGGCGGGGAGTTCGGCGGCCGCGACGGTTGAGCGCCCCGCGGAGGGCGGAACGTGCTCAGGGATCCGGGCTCTTCGCCTCGAACGAGTTGGCGATCGCGGTGAAGTGGCGGAGCCGCTGTTCGTTGAACGTGCGGATGTTGAAGGCAAAGCGCGCCTCGTACCGGGCGACGAGCGAGACGCGCATGAAAAGGAGGAAGGGCTCGATGCCGAAGCGGCAGTCGATCTCCTCTTCGGTCGCCGCCCCGCCACAGGCGGAGAGCGGCAGCCGGCTCAGCTCCTCGAGGCCGTCGACCAGCATGGCGATGCCGTTCTTGACCATCTCGCTGCCGAAGGGGCTGTCGGGATCGCCGCCGACCTCGTCGAGGGCAGCCGAGAGGGCGCCCACATCGACGACCATCTGCCGCTCGAGCCAAGCCTCGGGCTCACTCCAGGCGAGCCTGTCGACCTCGGGATCGAGCTCGCGGAGCGTCAGCCGGCTGAGCGCCCGGAAGGTTCCGCCTTCGGGCTCGACCACCAGGATCTCGCCCTGGCCGGTGCGGTCGGTGCGGCAGACGAGGCCGAGCTCGTCGGGGACGGTCAGCGGCGCGCACCCGTCCGCGTCGGCACCGACGGCGCCCGGCCCGGTGCCCCAGAAGGCAAGACCGAAGGACGCCAACAGTGCGGTCAGGCGGCGGCGCACTGCTGCCATTTCTCGGAGAACAGCACCGTGCTCACGGCGACCACGCGACCGAGCCGCTTGGCCAGGAGCGCTGCAGCGGCGTGGTCGAGACCCCGCATCTGCAGGTCGACCACGAGTTCATCGCCGCTATCGCCGCAACGTGTGGCATGGCACTGGTCGGGGACGAAGCCGTGAAGCGCGAAGACCTCGAGCACGCGGGGCAGCACGCCGGGCTCGGCGTCCGACTGGACGGAGAAACAGAACGTGGACATGACGGCGACTTTCGACAGGTGATGGCACGAAATAGGTCGAAGACCCGGCCTCAGCTCGAGACCGGGCGCCTAATTCGAATCACCTGGCGGATGCTCATCATGAACTTCGGTTAGCGCCGGCCGGCGGACGCGTCAAGTCGGGCGCGGCGCCAAAAGTGTCCGCGCTCACTCGGGTACTGTACCATTGGTGAGCTGCCGGAGATAGGCGCGGCCAGTCTGCGACACCCGAAAGCGGCCGCGGGCCACGGCGAAGACGCGCCTTGCCGTAAGCGACTGGCGCACGCATTGTGACGGGTTGCCGATCTTGATGCCGTGCTCGGCGAGCCGCTTGTTGGCATCGCCCGTGGCGAAGCTGTCGTCGCCCGAGAGTTGCTGCAGGTAGTAGCCGGCCGCCAGCATGCGATCGACCTCTGTGGCGCTTGCCGGAAGATGGTGGAGGAACTCGCCGAACGGGCCGAGCTCGGTCTTCGCCCTGGCGGCGGGCGGGATGGCCAGCACTTGGTCGGCCGCGGGCGGCGCTGCCGGCTCCCTGGGCAGCCGGTCGAGCAGGGCCTCGAGTTGCGGGCGGAAGCTCTCGACGAAGCTCTCGCTGCCCTCGACCTCGATCTCCGCCTGAGCCAGATTGATCCGCACCCGCGTCCGCTCGCCCAAGGCCGGCATCCTCTTTGGAACTTCCAGCCTTCCTACGCCATTAACCGTGCCCCCGCAAGTTGAGCGAGGCTCAGTCGGTATCAGTCCATGGTGTGGGCCTCGAGCACCGTGCGAATGCCGGGCGGGATGGGCGTCGGTCGCTGGGTCAGGCGGTCGACGAAGACATGGACGAAATGCCCGTCGGCGGCAGCGGTGGTCTCGTCGTTCCTGAAGATGCCGATCCGGTAGCGGACCGAGGAGGTACCGAGCCGCGCCACACCCACGCCGGCATGGACGATGTCCGGAAAGCCGACCGAGCTGTGGAACCGGCAACCATTCTCGACGGCGAGGCCGATGACCGGGCCGGCATCCGGATCCAGCCCTCCCTGGCCGACCAGGAGCTGGGCGATCGCCGTGTCGAAATAGCTGTAATAGATCACGTTGTTGGCGTGGCCGTAGACATCGTTGTCGGCCCAACGGGTGGTGATGGTGGCAAAGAAGGGAAAGGCGGCGCGGTTCGAGGGCGGCGGCCGGTCGTGGCTCGACATGGGGTTCAGCTCTTCTGGTAACGACGCTCGATGAGGGTGAAGAGGGCGCGGAGTGCCGTGGCGTCGCCGCCCTTGGTCCGGCCCGGGCGGGCATCCTCGTTCCAGGCGAAGATGTCGAGATGCGCCCAGGATGTGGTCGGCTCGACGAAACGCTGGAGGAAGAGGGCGGCGGTGATCGCCCCGGCATAGGGCTTGCTGCCGGTGCTCGAGAGATCGGCGACGGGGCTCTTCAAGAGATCGCGGTAGCCCGGGTGCAGCGGCAGGCGCCAGAGCGGCTCGGCCACGTCGATGCCGGCCTGAAGCAGCTCGGCGGCGAGGCGCTCGTCGGGGGTGAAGAGGGCTGGCAGATCCGTGCCGACGGCGACGCGCGCGGCCCCGGTCAGTGTTGCCGCATCGAGCAGGAGAGCCGGCTGCTCGCGGTCCGCCTCGGCGAGCGCGTCGGCGAGGATGAGCCGCCCCTCGGCGTCGGTGTTGCCGACCTCGACCGTGAGCCCCTTCCTGGTCGAGAGCACGTCGCCCGGGCGGAACGCGGAGGCGCCGATGCTGTTCTCGACCGCCGGAACGAGCAGGCGCAGGCGCACGTCGAGGCCGGCCGCCATGATCATGCGGGCGAGGCCGGTCATCACCGCGGCACCGCCCATGTCCTTCTTCATCAGCCGCATGCCCGCGGCGGGTTTGATGTCGAGCCCGCCCGAATCGAAGCAGACTCCCTTGCCGACGAGCGTGAGCTTTGGCGCGTCCAACGAACCCCAGATGAGATCGACGAGCCGGGGCGGGCGGCTGCTGGCCCGGCCGACGGCATGGATCATGGGATAGTTGGCGGCGAGCAGTTCATCGCCCGCGATGCTGGTGCAGGTGGCGCCGAATTCCCGGGCGACCTCCCGGATCGCCGTCTCGAGCTCGGCGGGGCCGAGATCGTTGGCCGGGGTGTTGACGAGGTCGCGGGCGAGAAAGACGGAGAGTGCGAGCTGGCTGGCCCGTTCCGCGGTCGCCGTATCGTTCGTGGCGAGGCGAGCGGTGCCATTGCCGCCGTTCCCGGCCTCCGCGCTGACGTAGCGGTCGAAACGGTAGCCGGCGAGCGCCCAGCCATGGTGCAGGTCGAAGGGGGCGAGCAGGCCCTCGGGATCGTCGATGCGCCAAGGCCGCTCGCGTGCCGGCAGGGTCGCCGCCATGGCCGCGGCATCGGCGGCACCGCCCGGCCCGTCGATGAGGAAGATCGCTTCGGCAATGCCGCCCTCGCCATCGGGCAGGAGCGCGAGACGATGGCGTTTCGGGCGAAAGCCCGTGGCCTCTAGCCAGGCTCGGGTGGCCTCCGAGGTACCGTCCCGCCAGGCGACGTAGTCGGCGGCGGCGATGAGCCGGACGGGCGTGGCGTCGGCGCCGGCTCTGGGGGCGAAGCAGGCGAGCATGGTGGGTCTCCGGCTGGCTGGGCTGGACGCTCAGGCGATGCGGGCGAGGGCGGCCCTGAGCCTGGCGCTCGTGGCCTCGGTTTCGGCCAGGCGCTCGCGCTGCTCCTCGACGATTTCCGCGGGTGCCCGGGCGAGGAAGGCCTCGTTGGCGAGCTTGCCCTCGAGCTTTTTCGCTTCGCCCTGGAGCTTCTCCACCTCGCGGGCGAGCCGCTGGCGCTCGACCTCGAGATCGATCACCTCGCCGACCGGCAGCACATAGGTTGCCTCGTCGACGACGAGCTGCAGGCTCTTCGCGGCGGCACCGCTGGCCTGCGGCTCGACCGCGGCGAGCCGGGCGAGGCGGCGCAACGCCTCGCCATGGGTGGCGAGCCGCTCCAGCGTCTGGGGCCCGGCACCCTGGACCCTGAGCTGCAGCTTCGCACCCGCCGGCACGTTGACCTCGTTGCGCGCGGCGCGGATGGCACCGACCAGCCGAATCAGCCAGTCGATCTCCGCCCCGGCGGCCGGATCGACCGACCCCGCAGTCTCGCCGCCGGGCCACTCGGCGCCGATCAGCATGCCGCCGGGTGCACCGAAGAGGTCCCGCCAGAGCGCTTCGGTGACGAACGGGGCGAAGGGATGGAGGAGATGGAGGATGCGCGCCAGGGCCCAGCCGAGCGTCGCCTGCGTCTCGGCCCTGGCCGCCTCGTCCTCGCCGAGCAGCAGGGGCTTCGCCAGCTCGATGTACCAGTCGCAGAAATCGTTCCAGACGAAGTGGTAGAGGCCGAGCGTCGCGTCGTTGAAGCGGTAGGCGTCGACCGCCGCGGTGGTGGCCTCGGTCACCCTGGCGACGGCGCCCACGATCCAGCGGTTGAGCGTCAGCGTCGTCGAGTCGGGACGGAAATCGGTCCGCAGGACCGCACCGTTGAGCTCGGCGAAGCGGGCGGCGTTCCAGAGCTTGGTGACGAAATTGCGGTAGCCCTCGACGCGCGACGCCCCGAAGCGGATGTCGCGGCCGTGCGCCGTGCTGGCGAGCAGCGAGAGGCGCAGCGCATCGGCGCCATAGCTGTCGACGAGGCCCAGGGGATCGACCACGTTGCCCTTGGTCTTCGACATCTTCTGGCCCTTCTCGTCACGGACGAGGCCATGGATGTGGACCGCCTCGAAGGGCACCTCGCCCATGAAGTGCAGGCCCTGCATCATCATCCGGGCGACCCAGAAGAAGATGATGTCGAAGCCGGTGACGAGCACCGTGCCCGGGTAGAAACGGGCGAGATCGGGCGTCTCCTCCGGCCAGCCGAGGGTCGAGAAGGGCCAGAGGCCGGACGAGAACCAGGTGTCGAGCACGTCCGGATCACGGGCGAGCTCGACCTTTTGGCCATAATGCCGTTCCGCCGCCGCCTCGGCCTCGGCCTCGGTCTCCGCCACGATGATGTGGCCGTCCGGACCGTACCAGGCGGGGATCCGGTGGCCCCACCAGAGCTGGCGGCTGATGCACCAGGGCTGGATGTTGCGCATCCACTCGAAATACGTGCTCTGCCACTGGGCGGGGACGAAGACCGTCCGGCCGGTCTCGACCGCCTCGATGGCAGGCTTCGCCAGGGTGGCGGCGTCGCAGTACCACTGGTCGGTCAAGTAGGGCTCGAGCGGTGTGCCCGAGCGATCACCGTGCGGCACGGTATGGCGGTGCTTCTCGACTGTCGCCAGCCGGCCCTGCGCCTCCATATCGGCGACGACGCGCTTGCGCGCTTCGAAGCGGTCGAGGCCGCGATAGGCTTCGGGGGCCGTGTCGTTGATCCGGCCGGTGGCATCCAGGATGGCGATCGTCTCGAGCCCGTGGCGGCGGCCGACCTCGAAATCGTTGAAGTCGTGCGCCGGCGTGATCTTCACGGCGCCCGTGCCCTTCTCGGGGTCCGAGTAGCTATCGGCGACGATCGGGATGCGACGGCCGACCAGGGGGAGGACGACGTGCCGGCCGATCAGGTCCCGGTAGCGCTCGTCCTCCGGGTGGACGGCGACGCCGGTGTCGCCGAGCATGGTCTCGGGCCGCGTGGTCGCGACGGTGATGACGCGGCCGTCCTCGCCCTCCAGCGGGTAGTCCAGATGCCAGAGATGGCCGTCCACCTCGACCGGCTGGGTCTCGAGGTCGGAGACGGCGGTCTGCAGCTGGACGTCCCAGTTGACCAGCCGCTTGTCCTTGTAGATCAGCCCTTCCTTGAAGAGTTGGACGAAGGCGCGGGTGACGGCTCGCGACAACGTATCGTCCATGGTGAACCGCTCGCGGCTCCAGTCGGGCGAGGCGCCGAGCCGCTTGAGCTGGCCGATGATGTTGCCATGGCTCGCCTCCTTCCACGACCAGCACTCGGCGAGGAAGGCATCCCGGCCGATGCTGCGCCGATCCCTGCCTTCCGCCGCGAGCTTGCGCTCGACCATCATCTGGGTGGCGATGCCCGCATGGTCGGTGCCCGGCTGCCAGAGCGTCGGCCGGCCGCGCATTCGGTGGTAGCGGGTCAGCGCATCCTGGATGGTCTGGTCGAGTGCATGGCCGATATGCAGGCTGCCGGTGACGTTGGGCGGCGGCATCATCACGACAAAGGGCTTGCCGCCGTCGTCCCTGCCACCGGCCGTCTCGGAGTCACGTGGCGCGAAGGCGCCGGTCTCTTCCCAGGCGGCGTAGATGCGCGGCTCGGCAGCGGCCGCGTCGAAGCTCTTGTCCAGCATGGCTGGAGCCCACCTTTCCCGTCTCGGCCCCGATTGCGGCCACGGCCGGCCCGAAGGGCCGGCGGGGCGCACGAATGGTGCGCCGCCAGGGCCGATGGAGGTGGGGTTTAGTGGAACTCGTCTGGCGCGACAAGGCGGCAGGGTGGCGCGCCCGGGTAAACGAGCTGCCCGAGCGCCGCGGGTCGCCGGTCTCGCTCCCGCCCGCCCGGCGCCGGGCCGCAGCGGGGCTCACATGAGCTCGGCGCGCCGGGCCAGCTTCTTGACTTCCTGCTCCACCACGCGCTCGACGACGCCTTCGAGATTCTGGTCCAGCCAGTCCTTGAGCATGGGCTTCAGGAGGTCGGTGAGGAAGGCTTCAACGGTCTTGTCGCCAAAGCCGCGGGATGGCTGCTCGCTGCTCGCCGCTGCCTTGGCGAGGCGGGCGAAGGCGTTCGTGCTGGCCGAGGCGGTGGGCGCCGAGACGAGGCCTTCCTCGATGCGTCGCGGGGCCGCGGCGGGAGGCTTCGGCGGTGCGGCGGCGGGCGTGGGCTCGTCGTCGTCGTCCTCCTCGAGCTCGAGGTCGAGCTCGCTGGCGTCGGCCCCGAGCGCCGGCGGCGTGGCGGGCTTCGCCTCGCCAGCGTCGACGACCTGGGTGAGATCCAGGAC
>ERZ795053.4643-NODE-4643-length-14730-cov-8.702692_pt1 | contig 14730 bp, 8 predicted proteins | sample MGYA00375137_ERZ795053 | MGnify/ENA primary metagenome ERZ795053 (study PRJEB30182, sample SAMN05720284) | activated sludge metagenome | isolation source: Anaerobic digester | place: Hong Kong | collected 2014-12-17 ... | reverse complement strand
TATGTAATTTGTTCCACGTGAAACAAAACTATCACTTTTTTAAAAAGACTGCATAGGGAAAAAGGACAGCATAACTGGGTAGTCGCAAATTTGCTATATTTTAGACCTATTATATTTCCGCGGTTTTTAACAGGCGAATTTTGCAAATTCATAAAACATGTTGAAAAAAGTATGGTTTGAAAAAAATTCTGTCTCAGAACGCTTGACGAAAAATCAGCAAAAAACCTTAGATTTTCAACCTCACATAACTTTAGAAATCGATTTCTAAAAAGAAGCTTTTAGTCTGCGTTTTCTAATGCTCTTGGTGTAATGACTAATACAAAGTCTGTGGAAATACAGATACGGTATCTCATCTCAAAAGATAATTCTTAAATTCAATAAAATTTGCTCTAGGAATTTTTATTCATTTCTAACGCCGCTAAGTAGGCAGGCTTTCATCAAATAAAAATTGCATTTTCATTATTGGGCTTATTGACAGATACCTTAAGAGACGGATGCTTTGCTTAAAATCAATTTAATAATAAACGCGCTTTCGGATAGGCAAGCAAAAATTCGTTAAATAGTTTTAAAACATAAATTCATGTCTGCAAAAAGCAAAGTCTTTTGCGCATTTTTTAGATACCGAAAAGTAATTTCATTATATAAATTACGACAAAGAAAGGCAGAATTGAAAAGATAAGAAGCCCTTGATTATGAAAAATTATTAAGCTGGTCTCCGCCGTTCAGGTGTCATAAAACGAATACTAAACCTTGCCCAATGTAAAGTCTGACGAAAAATATATTAAAATTCTCCTTTTATAAATACAGTACATTAGAGTAAAACGCATTTTTGAATATTTAAGTAAAATACTCATCAGTATTCTATCTTATACAGCCATGCTTTGATTATAAGTGAACAAAGTTCATTATTTATTATTACGTTATTTTTCACGCGAAAGTGTCAATACTAAACTACAAAAAGCCGTATAATAATTAACGGCAAAAAGGAGCAAAAATGCAATTTAGTATTTTGGGCAAAGATAACGTATCTGAAATAATTTCCCGTTCGCTGCCTCCGAGCGAAGAGTGCGTTTATATGTGTATTGGAACGGAGCATATACTTAGCGACAGCCTTGGTCCGCGCGTAGGCAATATACTTATGGAGCAGGATAAGAAGGCGATTTTTGTGTACGGTTATATGGGCAACAACATAAACGCGCTTAATCTATTAAAAGCATACAGAGTGATAAAGCTTTTGCACCCCGACAAAAAAGTTGTCGTTATCGATGCCGCCGTCGGAGAAACGACCGAAATCGGCTCTGTTCAAATATTGGAAGGAGGCACTACTCCGGGTGCTGCGACAAACAAAAATTTACCCAATATCGGCGATTACTCCATCCTTGGAATTATCGGAATAAAAGGACTTAAAGATTTTTACGTCACATCATATGACCGTGAAAAATTGCTTGAGCATATGTCAAAAATCATTGCCGAAGCGATAACGGCGTGATAGGTTGAAAATCATATTTTGACTGAATGAAAGTTTTGTGAAACTTTGCCGAAGTAAAATTCAAACGCATTGACACTAAGAATTTATTATGATAAACTGAACACCATAACAAACAAAAACAGTTTATTAAAAAACTTTAAAAAATAGAGCCACGGTTCGGCAGAGGAGACATAATTGGAAAACAAAAAAAGAAACTTGTTAGGCACGATTTTTACAATCGCTACGCTGATAATAGCGATAGTGGTTTTGTGGCAAGTGTTCGGAAATACCCAAAAAGAAGTTATTACTTACTATGATTTTTTGGACGAATTGCAGGAAGATAAACTTTATTCGGTATATTACGATGGTTCGTGTCTTATAAAGGCGGTAAGAAAAGACAGCGAAAATTATCAAACAAACATATTACAAAACGCGCCGATAAATACGTCGGTATATTACGACATTACGGCGATAGCTCCAAGCAGACTTCAATTTCAAACAGACGTAGCTGATATTATGAACCGTCTTGATTTGAGCGTCGATATTACTTATTCCGATTTGGACGCCGGTTCATGGAAGGAATTCGTCGTTCCCGCTCTGACTATCGTTGCGGGAGTGCTTTTAATATTCTTCTTAATGCGCTACGTTGGAAAACAAAATAATCAAAATATAATGTTCGGCAAAAGCAAGGCGCGAGTTATTCAAAACGTAAAAGTGCGTTTTGCCGACGTGGCTGGTGCGGAAGAAGAAAAAGAAGAGCTGGTCGAGATTATCGACTTTCTCAAAAATCCGAAACGCTATACCGAAATGGGAGCACGTATTCCTCACGGTATACTTTTAGTAGGCCCTCCGGGAACAGGTAAAACTTTGTTTGCGAAAGCGGTTGCGGGAGAAGCGGGAGTGCCGTTCTTCTCTATCACAGGCAGCGATTTTGTTGAAATGTACGTAGGCGTCGGCGCAAGCAGAGTAAGAGATATGTTTGAAACGGCGAAACGCAATACTCCTTGTATCGTGTTTATTGACGAAATCGACGCGGTCGGACGTCAAAGAGGCGCGGGCTTAGGCGGAGGCAACGACGAGAGAGAACAAACCCTTAACCAATTGCTCGTAGAAATGGACGGCTTTGAAACCAATACGGGCATAATCATAATGGCGGCGACAAACCGTTCGGACGTTCTTGATCCGGCTTTAATTAGACCAGGCAGATTCGACAGACAAATATACGTTAATATGCCAGACGTAAGAGGCCGCGAGGCGATACTAAAAGTTCACGCCCGCAACAAACACCTAGGACCGGGAACGGACTTCAAAACAATCGCGCGTATAACAGCGGGATTTTCCGGAGCGGATTTGGAAAACCTATTGAACGAAGCGGCAATACTGGCTACGCGCGCTCGTCGTAATTATATTACGATGAACGACATAACCGAAGGCATAAACAAAATCATAATGGGACCAAGCAAAAAATCCAAGCTTGTAACCGAGCCAGATAAACGCATTACCGCTTATCACGAGGCAGGACACGCGATATTGGCTGAAACGCTTAAATACTGCGATTCCGTCCAAGAGGTTACGATTATTCCCCGCGGTCAAGCGGCAGGTTACACGCTTACCCGTCCCGACAACGACAACAGTCATATTACAAAAGCAAAACTTCTCGATACTATCACAATGTCACTCGGCGGAAGAGTAGCGGAAGAACTAACCAGCGAAAACATAAGCAGCGGAGCTTCTTCCGATATCAAGCACGTTACGAAACTGGCGCACCAGATGGTCACCGAGTGGGGTATGAGCGATAGACTTGGACCGCTGTTTTACGGAAGCGAAGGAGAAATTTTCGTAGGTAAATATTATCAGACGCAGCATTCTTATTCCGAAGAAATGTCAGCGATAATAGACGAAGAAAAACGCAAAATTATCGACGACTGCCACAAACTCGCAACGAAGATTTTGACTGAAAAAATGGACGCTCTTCAAACAATGGCAAGAATTCTTTTGGAAAAAGAAACGATATATCACGAAGAAGTCGATATGATAGTAAACGGCGAAAGCTATGAAAAAATCATCGATTTTATAAACAAAAAAGAAGAAGAACTCGAGAAAAAGAGCAAAAAAGAAAAAGAAGACAACGACAACGCTAACACAGTTTTACCAGTATAAATTAAAATTAAAATTCCGCGAGAAGTTCGCGGAATTTTTTTTGCGTAAATAACCGATAATAAATTTATGCGAAGAAGTTTTGAAAAAATAGCGATAGTCGCTCAAATAAGTATCGGCGCGATTTTTGTGCTGTTTGTAATTTTTATTCCATTGGGAGTGTTGGAAGCGGGACTTTTTGACAACAGTCTTGTAAAAATACTGCTTGGAATATTGACCGTTTTATTTGCGCTTTTGAGCGTATATATACTCGTCGCCACTTTCACAAGCAGCGGCACGCTAAAAAGGCTGCTCCTTTTTTCCGACGCGGAATCAAAAACGATGACGACAACAAAAGTAATAAAGCGGCTGGTTATCGCCGAAGGCAGAAAAATTAAAGGTATTTATGTAAAAAAAATTCATATTCACCAGGACGATAAATACGGATTTAATCTGCGTGTGACGGTAGGTATTACAGGAAACGACGTGGAAGAAAGCGTGGACACTCTTAGATGTATGATAGCAGACAGTTTTTATAATGGACTTGGAGTACGGTTTAATTCAATCGATTTTATCGTCAAAAATTTAAAGACAAAATACGTTGCGGATTTGAAAAAAGCGCAGTCGCAAGCAAAAAACTTGAAAGAAAAACGCGGCTGCTCCAAACAATATATTCATGACGCTATTGAGCCGATATACGATGAAAAAAATGAAGACGACGATACAGACAAAAAGAGCGACAGCGAAAAACTTGAAGAAATAAAAGAAGTCATGAAGGAAAAAAACGAAGGACCGTGGGAGGAACCGAGCGGCGGCAAAGAGAGTGAAAGCGAAAAAGAGAATCAGGAAAATAACGAAACCAGCACAAATGAAAATGAAGACGGCTAAAAAAGCCGCCTTTAATTTATGCGACAAAACATTGTGTGATAAAGGCGTGGTATGGTATAATAAACGAAAAAAAGGAGCGGAATTATGAGATTTCAAAATCTATCGACGGTATGGGGCGAAAAGCTTGATGAATCCAAAGTGTTGACCGAATACCCCCGTCCGCAATTAATTAGAGACAGTTATTTGTGTCTTAACGGCGAATGGGATTTTGCGATTACAAAATCCAAAAAATTACCCGATAGATACGACAGTAAAATTCTCGTGCCGTTCAGTCCAGAAAGTTCGCTGTCAAAAATTAATAAAAAAATCAAAGCCGATGAATATTTGCATTACCGCAAAATTTTCACGCTGCCCGAAAAGTTTAACAAAGGCAGAGTTTTATTGAACTTCGGTGCGGTGGATATGTTTTGCGGAGTGTATCTAAACGGCGAAAAAGTAGGCTCCAACAGCGGCGGATATTATCCCTTTACGGTGGAGCTTACGGGTAAGCTACGATACGGCAAAAACTATCTTAGCGTAATTGTAAAAGATTATACTGACAGGTCTTATTACACCCGCGGCAAACAGAATAGTCGCCGAGGCGGTATATGGTACACCCCGCAAAGCGGCATTTGGCAAACGGTATGGCTGGAAAGCGTGCCGTCGCAGTATATAAAAGACCTTAAAATAATTCCCGATTTCGACGACGGAACGGTGACTTTTGCCGTGGAAAAAGTCGGCGTGTTAAAAAACCTGAAATATAGCATTTTTGACGCGGAAAATAAAAAAATCGCCAGCGGCGCGTGCGGCGACACGGAAACGGTAAATCTGCCCGAATTTACTGAATGGTCTCCCGAAGCCCCATTTCTATACAAGGTTTTTATAGAATCCGAGACGGACAAAGTGGAAAGTTATTTCGGTATGCGAAAGTTTAGCATAGGCGAGCATAACGGCAAAAAATGTTTTATGCTAAACAATAAACCGTATTTTGTGAACGGTTTACTCGATCAAGGTTACTGGTCGGACGGAATGTACACCGCGCCGTCGGACGATGCGCTTATTTACGACATTGAAAAGACGAAAGAACTGGGTTTCAATACGTTAAGAAAACATATAAAAATAGAGCCTTTAAGATGGTACTACCATTGCGACAGACTGGGTATGCTCGTCATACAGGATATGCCGAGCGGCGGCGTGAAATACAATCCTTTTATTACGCAAATAATACCTTTTTTGGGCGGTAATCTGAGCGACCAAAGATATTGTCTTTTTGGCAGACGGAGCGCAAAATCAAGAAAGCTGTATTTGGCGGAATATCACAGAATGTTGAATTTATTAAGAAACGTTGTTTCGCTAGCTATATGGACGCCGTTTAACGAAGGCTGGGGACAGTTTGACTCCTGCCGTATTGCAAGATGGACGAAAAACCACGACAAACAACGCTTGGTAGACCACGCGAGCGGCTGGCACGACCAAGGCGGCGGCGACTTTAAGAGCATTCATATTTATTTCAAGCCCGTGCCGAGCGTTACCGACGAACGCCCGATTTTGCTTTCGGAATTCGGCGGATACAGTTTTAAAGAAAATGAGCATAGTTTTAACGTAAGCAAAACTTTTGGCTACAAAGTTTTGGACAGCCGTGAAAAATTGCAGGAAGCCTACGTCGACCTATATGAAAATCAAATAATACCGAAACTTAACGAAGGGCTTTCAGGCGCGATTTACACTCAGCTTTCGGACGTGGAAGACGAAGTAAACGGTATTTTTACTTACGACCGAAAAGTAATAAAAATAGATGAAACAGTTTTGAAAGAGATAAATGAAAAACTCAAATTTTAACACCGACGAATATTATATGAAACAAGCCTTGCGTCAAGCCGAAAAAGCGTACGAAGCGGACGAAGTGCCTGTCGGAGCGGTAATAGTATTGGACGGAAAAATAATCGCGCGCGGGCGTAACAAAAGAAATAAAAGCAAAGACGCGACCGAACACGCCGAAATGATTGCGATAAAAAAAGCGTGCAAAACAGTCGGAGATTGGCGGCTTAACGGGGCGACGCTTTACGTAACGCTGGAGCCGTGCGCAATGTGCGCGGGGGCGGCGGTAAACGCGAGAATAAATAAAATCGTATTCGGCGCGTCGGACAAAAACGCTGGCTGCTGCGGTTCGGTATTAAATATTCCAAAAGACTTCCGACTAAATCATACGACCGATTGCGTTGGCGGAGTTATGGAAAATGAATGCGCCGAAATATTAAAAAAATATTTTAAATCAAAAAGAAAAAGTCTTTCGTAAAGAAAGACTTTTTTATTGTTAATTTTTATTGATTTTTATAATATCAACTTAGTTATTAACCTTGGTTTGCGGCGATGCTGTCAAAGCTCGCTTGCAAATCCGCGTCGGAAAGAGTGTACACTATATAACCTTGTTGAATTTTCACGATTTTGTTCGTTGCTCTGGGCGCGCCCCCGATAAACAAGGGTTGCTCGTTCGCTGTCAAACTAAACTCAAAAGCAAAAGCTGTCGGCGCAGCTACATAATATAATGAGGTTTCCATTTGCTGTTCGTTTTTGAAGTGAGTTGTGTATGCTTGAGCTTGAAAACTAATTGCCACAACAGACTGTGAAATAAGCGGATCAACGATATTTATACTCATTTTTTCCGTAGTTTCAGTTGAGTCGTACGCTCTGATTACGTAAAAAATCATTTCATTGTCAAAATACTCGGTTGCTTTTATCTTAATCGATGTATTAAAACTATTAGCCGACGTTACTTTGTCTGTAAAAACGACGGCGCAAACATTGTTGTTATATTCGCACGTTACGATATAATCGTTAATAACGACACGCTCTTTTCCAACGTAAATTCCCTTAACTGTTTTACTTGAAGACACGGGGGACAAAGAAGGATTGTTAAAAATACATTCGCCGCTGATATGTGTGATAACTGCAATGCTGTCGTCAGTTGACTGAGCTGCATCAATCATTCCTTTTAGGGTAAGCGAGGCAATAGTTGTCTGGTCAAAATAACTGATATCATAAATTTCCACAAGATTAAGCTCGGTAGTAACTATTCCCTTGCTGCTGTCACCGTATTGCGCAATAGTCGTCGTATAAGTGCCGTTTGCGCTTAACGGTTTAATTTGGTCTACTACCGCGGGGTCAATGATATCTATATCGGCGGTTACGCTAGATATTTCTTCGCCGTCTGTGGTGAGATAATTGAGCGTGTTAACCAAGCGAATATCGTAGGTCAAGGTTTCGCCATTTGTCAAGTCCCAACGGGTAGAGCGGGTGGGAACGCTTGAAGTACACGCTGTCAAAGCGAAAAGCGAAAGAGTGATAATTAATATTAACGAAATAAATTTTTTCATAACTATCCTTAAAAAATTTGTGATTATTGTAAAGTATACCACATAAGCGAAAAAATACAAACAAAATCCAAGGTATTTTATAACCTGTGCACGATTGCGTCTTGAAAACTGAATGATTTTTGGTGTATAATAACCTAAAGATTAACGCGGAGAAAATTATGTTTGAAATTTTTGCGACAAATACATATAAGGACGGAAGCCGATATATTTACGAAAAGCTCAAAAAAGTTGACCCGAAACAACTGAGGTATAAGCATATCGTAATCGTACCCGACAGAGTCTCCATGACGGCGGAAAACCAGTTATTGAACGCCCTCGGCGGAAGTTTTAATATAAGAGTCCTTACGTTAAGGCGTTTTGGGGCAGAGCTACTGCCGCGATTTAATTATTTGACAAAACAAGCCGCGTTAATGACCTTATCGTCTTTGGTGGACGAAAATAAGGACAATCTCGTTTGTTACAAAAAGGGCTACGACAGCGACGGTTTTATTGAAAACTTATACGAAACCATTTGCCAGTTTAAGTATGCCCGTGCGTTGCCTGAAAAAATAAACTGTGAAATTTTGCTGCCGAACATTCGTCCGAAAATGCAAGATATAAAACTTTTGTATAAAGCGTACGAGGATTTTTTGCAGACAAAAAAATACGTGGATTCGGCTGGAAAAATGGAAGAATTGATAAAAATTATTCCTAACGATTCCAAAATTAAAGACACTTATTTTTACATATACGATTTTGACAATTTTTCGGGGCAGGAGCAAGCCGTCATAACCGAGCTTGTAAAAAACGCGCTTGGCGTTACGGCGGTGTGCTGCCACAGCGAAAAACCAAAACACAAATATTTATACGTAAACGATTTATTGCCTTTACTTACCGAGATAGCCAATAAATCCGGCAAACAGCACGCGTTAAAAACGGCCTACAATCTCGCTGACGACGCTTTTATAAAACAGATACAAGAATATTTGTATACCTATGAAAAACCGCATCCGATAAAAATATCACCCGCAAAGCTAATCATAGCTCAAGCGGAAAACTTGAATAACGAAGTGGAAAATCTGGCGAGATACATTACAGACGGCGTGCGCAAAGGCAATCAGTACGGCGATTATTTTGTCGTGGCGAGCGACGCGGAAAGTTACCGTCAAAGCGTGGAACGGATTTTTGCCGAATACGATATTCCGTTTTTTGCCGACACGCAGACAGGGCTAATCAATCACCCGTATTCAAGGTTTGTCATCGATTACCTGTCGATGCGCAAAAACAATAACAAGCTTGAAAACGTATTGAGTTTTATTAAAAATCCTTTTTTCTACTCGGGCGAAGAAATTTTTTATTTTGAAAATTATTGTTTGAAATATAATATCGGTTATGATTTTACACAGTTTATGCTTGGCAAAAAAGAAAACGGATTTACTGCCGCTGAAAAAATCAGACAAAAGCTATACGAAGCGATAAATTACGTAGATTTTGATAAAGCCGTAACGGTAAAGGGTTTTGTCGAAGCCGTGAGAGAATTTTTACAAAAAAGCCAGGCGGAAATTTTACTAGCGGAATTTACCGAAAGGCAAAAAAATTTGCTGCCACGTTACGCAAAAGTAAGCGAGCAGGCGGTAAGTAAATTTAACGATATTTTGCAAACTTTATCGGACACTTTGGGAGAAAAACCTTGCGATATAGACGGATTTTTAAAGATATTATCCACAGGATTAGCTGGGGTAAAAGTTTCCGTTTTGCCGTTATATAACGATTGCGTCGTGCTAACAAATATGGCGAAATCTAAAAAACACGATATAAAAAGACTGTGTTTATTGGGCGCGAATCAGTCAGCTATGCCAATAGTAAAAAAAGACACCAAACTACTGAGCGACAAAAATATGGATTTGCTGCAAAAAAGCGGTATCGCTCTCGAACAAAAAATGCGGTTGGAAAACAAAAGGGAAAAATTTAACGTTTTCCAGCTTTTGACCGAACCAACCGAAAGCCTTTACGTTTCATATTGCGAAACGGCGGTAATAGATAATTCGGCTACGGCAATTTCTCCTTCGGATTTTGTGTTACAGTTAAAAAGGCTGTTCACCTTGGACGGTGCAAACGAATATCCGACGTTAAAAAACGTATACGAAAACGTGTTTACAAAAAAGAGCGCGTTGAGCCAAACGGTTATGAATATGCGTAACATAATTGACAAACGCCCGATAAAAGACGTTTATTTTGAGATAAAACAAAATCTACTGGACAGCGACATTAAAAAAGTTTTTTCGGCGGATAGCGAGATAAAAGATATAGATAACGGAAAAGACTTGTTTTTCAGTAAAGACGCCGTTTCAATCTCAAAAATAGAAGACTTTTACTCGTGTCCGTATAAACATTTTTTACGCTATGGACTGGAGCTAACTCCAAGAGAAAAGTCCGAGTTAAACCCGAACGACTTTGGCAGCATTTTGCATGCCGTACTGGAAAAATATATAGGTGTTGCAAAAGACGAAAGCTATGACGAAACAAAACGAAAAGCGGAAATGTTTTTCGAGCAGGTGATTGCCGACGATTATTATCAAGGCATAGCAAAGGACCCGAAAAACAAACACGCGTTAAAGTTATTAAAAACCGAAGCGGTAAAAATGTGCAGACTGGTAAACGAGCAGTTAAAGCTAAGCCATTTTGTTAATTTCAAAGCGGAAATGCGTTTTGGTTTTTGCGACTCACAGTTCAGCGCGATAGAAATACCCGCCGGCGGAGAAACGGTAAAGCTGCACGGTATCATAGACAGAATCGACGTAATGCACGAAAAAAATAATTGTCTAGTTATAGATTACAAGAGCGGTAACGCCGAGTATAATGAAAAACTTTTATACGCGGGAAGAAAACTCCAACTGCTTGTGTACACAAAAGCCGTAATGGAAAATTTTGGATTTAATCCCGTCGGATTTTATTATTTTAAACTGCATGACAAATTCGTCGCCCCAAACTCAAAAGAGCGTGCGTATTCGTATGTCGGAAGAACCGTAAAAGACAGCGATATAATGAAAGATATCGATACGACCTTGTTAACGCAAAACAAAAGCGCAAGACTGGGCGTATCGCTGAATAAAGACGGCTCGCCGTCTAATAGAGGAAGTAATCTATTAACGCAGGAACAGTTTGACGCGCAGATAGAATACGCGATTTACTGCATTTCTCAAGCGGGAGAGTTAATGCAAAAAGGTTTTATAAAAGCGTCGCCGTACGAAAAAGTTTGCGCTTACTGCGATTACGCCAATATATGCGGCGCAAACGATATTTTTGAAGCGGCGGAAAGAAAAGCGGAAAACGTTGACGCCGACACAATTGTAAAGGTAATAAAAGAATGAATTTTACGACCAATCAAAAAAAAGCTATAGAAACAGACGGTAAAAATTTGCTTGTATCGGCGTCGGCGGGTACTGGCAAGACGACTGTTATGATAGAGCGAATAATAAGACTTGTCGAAACGAAAAAAGTTGGGGTTGACGAAATTGTCGTCGTTACTTTTACCATTGCGGCGGCAAACCAAATGAAAGAAAAGCTACGTAAAAGTTTAAATGAAAAAGCGACAGACCCTTATATTTACGAGCAGCTTGAAAAGATTGATTCGTGCGCTATATCTACGCTGCATAGTTTTTGTTCGGATATTTTGCGCGAATATTTTTACGCCGCCGACATAGATCCGGCTTATACCGTGCTAGATCCCGTAATCGCGCAAGGGCTGGTGGACAAAACTATGGACGCGGTTTTTGCGGATTATTATATTGATGACGACGAAATATTCGGCAAGCTCACCGATATTTTTCATCAAAAACGCACAGACGAAAGTATGAAAAAAATTGTCGTTCAAATATACGAGCTTTCAAGATGCGTTGAAAACTTTTTTGAAATATATGATAGCGCGCGGAAAAATTATTTGGATTTTGGTAAAGACAATATTTTTGAAAAAACATTAAATAGTAATATCGTAGCTCAGGCAAACGCATACGCAAAATATTTTGAACAAAAAAGCGTGTATGCGAAAAATATTGGAGCGCAAAAACTAGCCGAATATCTCAGCGAACATTCGTCTTATTATCAATTAACCGAACAAAATTCATTGGAAAGTAATTATAAACGTTTGTCGGAAAACTTCGATATACCTTTCAGTAAAAAAACATTTTTGGCGGATAATCTGAAAATCAGTCCCGACGAATTCGAGGTCGATATAAACGAGATAGAAAGCATCCGCAAAAAAGCCAATGAATGGCGGAAAAAGAGTGTTGAGCAGTTTAACGAATTCGGGTACGAAAAACTCATTCAAAACACAAAAGAAACTTTGCCGATGACGGACAAACTTATCGAGCTTGCAAAAAAATTCGATCTTGCCTACTCCAAGGCAAAAAAAGAAAAGGGCGTATTAGATTTTTCCGATATGGAAAGATACGCTTTAACGGTGCTATCGGACGAAAAAATACAAGCGGAATTAAAAGAAAGATACAAATACATATTCGTCGATGAGTACCAGGACATAAATTCCGTGCAGGAAGCGATAATCTCAAAACTTTGCGGCGAGCATAATTTGTTTTTGGTGGGCGACGTGAAGCAAAGCATATACGGTTTCCGCGAAACAAATCCAGATATTTTTGTAGACAAAATTTCAAAATATGTCGATAAAAATGATAGTTTGGTAATAAATCTTAACGACAACTTCCGCTCGGATAAAAATATTTTGGATTACATAAATCAGGTTTTTTCCGTTATTATGACAGACGGTTTTGGAAAAGTCGATTACGCAAAAGACGCTCGGCTGATAGGCGAAAACAGCGTTATATCCAATATACCTTCCGTAAGTTTTGAAACAGTGGAAATAATACCTGATAAAACCAAACCCGATAAAAAATACGACATTACAAATTGCGGCGAAAGCGACGATAAAAAGAGTTTGGTTGCCGAAGCGATAGCAAACAGGATTGAAAAGCTTATCGGTGAGACTTATATCGTTAATAAAGAAACCAAAATTATTAGTTACGGCGATATTGCCATACTTTCGCGCGATATGAAAGACGAGGCAAAAGCCATTTACGACGCGTTAAAAAGCCGCGATATTCCCGTAAGCGCGGTTTTCGACGGCGAAATAATGACAAAAGAGTGTCTTGACGTAGTGAATTTCCTGCGTGTAATCGACAATCCGCTAGACGATATTTACGTATGCGGCGCGGCGTTATCGCATTTTGGTGGATTTAGCGAGCAAGAGCTGTCTGAAATAAAAATATGTTCAAAAGAAAAAATTTTTATAGACAATTTTAAAAAATATGTCGCGAATACTACCAATAGCCTTGCGGATAAGATAAATGCGTTTTTGGCGTTTATAGATAAATACAGAGAATATTCGTATAGTTTGACGGTTGAAGAGCTAGCGCAAAAACTAGTAACGGACGAAAGCGTTTTTTGCGGTCAAAGCTATTTGGTTTATATTAAAGGACTGGGTAACGGGGCAATACGTTACGAAAAACTCACCAATTTGCTTTCGTCATTAAAAGACAAGTCATATTCCGCATGCGTGGATAAATATTTGCGGTACCTTGACGAAGGAAAAACAGCGCCCGTGTCTACGCCCGATTTTACCGATTCGGTAACATTAACCACCGTTCATAAAAGCAAAGGTTTAGAATACCCGATCGTTATCTCGGCAAACTTAGACAAGACTTTTTACACGGAAGCCAAAAGCGTTCATATAGACAGAGATATGGGATTGGGAATGAAGTTTTACGATTTTTCGTCAAAGACCGTTTACCCGACATTGTCGCATATGGCGATAGACGCGAAAAAACGCCGCAAAGAAAAAGAAGAAAAAATGCGGCTGCTTTACGTTTTGTTAACGCGGGCGAAATACTCGTTGATTCTTATCGACAGCGGCAAAGGAACACGACCGCTCGCGGCGGAAATGGGCGACAGTTTTTCCGACTGGCTCGCTTGCGCCGTTGACGAGAAAAAAGCTATAATAGATAATGATTTTTCAATTATGGCGGCAGCGACCGAAACTATTAATACGCAATCAAAGGATACGAATTTTGTTGTAAAATCGTTCGATTATCGTTACGGGTACGCATTAGCCACACAAACGCCGTTAAAAGTTTCCGCCTCGCAGATACGAAACGAAACCGAAGAAGAACCAACCGAAACGGCGTATACTCAAGAGCTTTTTGTAACGGATGATGAAAAGGCGGACAAAGATTCGGCCTTTATCGGCTCGGCGTATCACAGAGTATTCGAGTCATTGACGTTAAACGAAAGCGTTACGCAAATTAAAGAAAAAATAAACGAGCTAGCGACTAAAGGCGAATTTTCCGAGAGCGTAGCGGAAAAAATATCGGCGGAAAAAATATTTGAGGGCATCAATAATCAGAAATTAAAAAAACTTCTTGACGGCGAAATATATCACGAAATTCCTTTTATGCTCAAAGTTCCGTATAGAGAGATAGCCTTTCAGTATGACGGTAACGAGGAAACGGTTTTGCAAGGCGTCATCGATATGCTCGTTTTGGGTAAAAACAGCGTTAAAATAATAGATTACAAATATACGTCACGCCCCGAATACATAGTCAAAAATTATTCAAGCCAGTTGAACGCGTACGCGCTAGCAGCGGAAAAAATATTCGGTTTAAAGGCGGAGGCGTACGTGCTTTCGATAAAAGACAATAGCTTAATAAAAATAAAATAGGAGAAAGAAAAATGCAAATACGAACGGAAGAAAGAATGCCGCTACTTAACGCGAAAGGCGGGCTTACCCGTCCGTCGTACGCTATTTTCGACGCATTTAATTACGACAATACACGGATAAAAAACAAATTCGGTTTCAAAGAATGGGAATTTTATCAAATAAGCAATACGAAATTTTGC
>ERZ795053.4640-NODE-4640-length-14737-cov-11.214889_pt1 | contig 14737 bp, 13 predicted proteins | sample MGYA00375137_ERZ795053 | MGnify/ENA primary metagenome ERZ795053 (study PRJEB30182, sample SAMN05720284) | activated sludge metagenome | isolation source: Anaerobic digester | place: Hong Kong | collected 2014-12-17 ... | reverse complement strand
ACATTCCTGCAAATATCCAGAAAAGTAGCCGGCGGTTTGTCCGAAAAGGGATCAAGAGAGATTATTGCCTTTGGTGAAATGATTTCTACAGCACTATTTCAAATGTACTTAACCGAACTAGGCTTTAAATCGGCATACATCCCCGCCTTAAATTTTATGCGTATTGATAAAGACAAAGAACCCGACTATTTTTATATTGAAGAGAATATTAATCGGAGCATACAATCAAGCCCTTTTGTCCAGATTTATATAACCGAAGGTTTTATCTGCAGAAATGCTACGGGGGAAATAGACAATTTGGGACGTGGTGGCAGCGACTACTCTGCCGCAATTATTGGAAACGTTATTAATGCCAACGAAGTCCAGATTTGGACAGATATTGACGGCGTTCATAACAACGACCCTCGCTACGTTGAAAATACATCGCCACTTAGACACTTATCGTACGATGAAGCCGCCGAACTTGCCTATTTCGGAGCAAAAATATTACATCCTTCAACTATTCAGCCCTGTCGAGTTAAAGAAATTCCCGTTTTACTAAAAAACACATTGCAACCGCAGGACAATGGAACACTTATTTCGGCTTTTCGCAACCCTCAAGGCATTAAGGCTATCGCGGCAAAAGATGGCATTACTACCATAAACATTCAATCCTCGAGAATGCTGCTCGCTTACGGCTTTCTAAACAAGGTTTTCGAAGTGTTTAACCAACTACAAACGGCTGTAGATATGATTACCACATCGGAGGTAGCCATTTCGTTAACCATCGATAATGCAGATAAACTGGATGAAATCACCAAACAGATCTCGAAGTTTTCGAATGTAACGGTAAGTAAAAATCAAACTATTATCTGCATTGTTGGCGATTTTGAAGCCGACAAAAATGGTTATGCCGCCCTCGTTTTCGATGCGCTAAAGGAAATTCCCATTAAAATGATTTCATACGGAAGTAGCAGTAACAACATTTCCATTTCTGTTGATAGCCAACACAAAGTAAAAGCCCTCAACTTGCTGCAAAAAATTGTCGCATCGAGAACCGCTACCTTAAACTCCGAGTTAATTGCGCAACCTGTTAATATTTAACGCCATGCAAACGCCATATTACCTATACGACACAGGGCTATTGAGGCAAACACTCGAAGTTGCAAAACTGGAAGCACAGCTAAACGGCTATAAAATTCATTATGCCCTTAAGGCAAACTCAAACCCAACACTTCTAAAAATTATTGCCGAATTTGGGTTTGGTGCCGATTGCGTTAGCGGAAATGAAGTAAAAATCGCACTAGAGAATGGATTCGCTCCTAATAAAATAGTGTTTGCCGGCGTAGGAAAAACCGACGAGGAAATAGATTTTGCCATAAGCAATAACATATTTTGCTTGCACTGCGAGTCCATTCAGGAATTGGAAGTTATAAATGGAATTGCTTCAGAGAAAAGTAAAAAGGTTGCCATAGCGCTAAGAATAAACCCAAACATTAACGCACAAACGCATAAGAATATAACAACCGGAACTAATCAGAATAAATTTGGACTAACTGTTAACGAGGCTAAATATGCAATGCAACTGACCTCCATATTAAAAAATATAAATCTTATTGGCCTTCACTTTCATATTGGCTCACAAATTACCCAAATGAACGTTTTTCGGGATTTGGCCATAAAAGCCAAGGAGGTAGAAAAAGAGTTAGACCCTTACGGTAAATTTGCTTACATAAACTTGGGCGGTGGACTGGGAATTGACTATGAAAATCCAAGTGAAAATTCTATTCCTGATTTTAAAAACTATTTTGCAACTATTTCCTCTATTATCGGGAAAACTCAATCAAAGGATATTCATTTTGAATTGGGACGATCGCTTGTGGGACAATGCGGAAAACTTATTACAAAGGTGATATACACCAAGCAAACGGACACAAAGAACTTTGTTATTGTTGATGCAGGAATGAACACGTTACTTCGCCCTGCACTGTACGGAGCACACCACAAAATTGAGAATGCAACATCAAAGGAAAAACTTCGTGAAAGTTACAGCATTGTTGGCCCCATTTGCGAAACAACCGATTGTTTCGACGACAATGTTAACCTGCCAACAACAAAGCGTGGCGATATAATTGAAATTCTATCCTGCGGTGCTTACGGCGAAGTTATGAGTTCCAGATATAATATGCGCGATTTACCGGGTTGCAGTTTCTTAGAAAATCCCGAAACCGAAATCGCTATGAGTTAAACGTAAAAAAGCCTCTATCAGAACAGATAGAGGCTTTTTCTTACTTATTATAAATAAATCGTTTTATCTTTTGCGTCGGTGTTTTTTCGAAAGGTTCGCGCTGCTGCTCTATAAGGTTAAGCTTAGCAAATTTGGCCACCTTTGCATTTACAAAGTTCATAATATCCTGCAAAACCTTGTTGTATGTTTCCTCAGCAGTTTGCTGAATATCCTTGGCCGTACTCTTTAAATTTTCGATATACTTATCCAAAGCCTCTTTATTAAGATGAACTTTAGCCATAAGCTTTCCCCGCATTTCATAAACCATTGATTCTACAACAAACTCGTGCTTATTTATAATATCCTCTATTTCCTCCGGATATATATTTTCGCCCGATGCGCTAAGAATCATATTTTTAGAACGCCCCTTTAACTCCAAGTATCCATTTTTATCTATAACTCCAAGGTCCCCTGTTCGTAACCAATCGTTGTAAAATATTGTTTTGGTTAACTCCACATCTTTATAATAGCCAACCATAAGATTATTTCCTCGAACCAGCACCTCGCCTTCCCCTGTTTCCGGATTTGGTTCCAAAATCATCAAATCCTGTCCCGGAAGCGTAAAACCGGCACTTCTGAACTTAACCAATTTTGGAGAACTTCCAGTTATAAGTGGCGATGTTTCGGTCATCCCGTAACCAATAGAGTATGGAAATTTCCCTTCGTAAAGGAACTGTTCCACTTCGTAAGAAAGCTTTGCACCACCAACTCCAAAAAATTTTATTTGACCGCCGAATGTTGCCATTAACTTCTTAGCCGCAACCCGATGAAGTAACTTTCGGGTAATACTCCAACTGTAAAGCCTTTTCTTTAACTTAGTAGAAGTTAATTCCGGCTTAATTTTATTCTTATAAATTTTCTCAATTACCAAAGGTACAACAAGCATCATCGTCGGCCTAATTTTCTGCATTGCAGGTATAAGGATTGATGGAGTTGGAGCCTTATCTAAATAGTAAACCGAAGCACCCGTTGTCATTGGAATTAAAAATCCGATGGAGCACTCGTACGTGTGCGACAGCGGCAATATGGACAAAAGCCTGTCGTTCTCGTTAACTTCCTGAATCATCAACGTAGAAATTACGTTGGAAACCAAATTCTTATGTGTTAGCATAACACCCTTTGGCCTCCCGGTAGTTCCCGAAGTATAAATAACTGCGGCTAAATCGTTCTCCTCGGGACGAGGAAATTCGCAATCGCAATAGTCAACATTAACAATTGGCTCCGGAATTTTATAGCCTAAACTCGGATCGTTTCTGTAGGTTTCCTCATTTATCGGTTCCAATGTATTTAACAGCACAAAAGCCTCAACTTGAGGTATGTTTTTTATGTTGATATTGTGATACAACTTTGCCGAAATAAAAACCACCTTGGATTCGCTGTGCTTAATAATACTTTCCATTTCCTCTCCGGAAAAATCGGGAAGAACAGGAACAACTACGGCTCCCATTGATGTAATTCCAAGGTAAGACATGCTCCAGTTCGGGCTGTTTTCGCCAATTAAAGCAACTTTATCGCCCTTGCTTACGCCAATAGTATTCAACAATCCGGAAATATTCCGAACTATAACAGCCATATCAGCATAATTTATAGGAGATTGACCTGCAAAGGCTAGAGCTGGCCTATTTGAATACGTCATCCGAGAACGGAACAAAATATCCCGAATGGTTAATTTTTTAAGTGTAATCATTAAAAAACAAATTGTTATAAAAAGCCATGCATTTTTCGAACTGCAAATGTATCACTATAAACGGAATTGCAATCTATTTGTTAGCTATATTTTATAAAATCTAAAGGGCTAACAAACTGCAAGCAACTAAACAATAGGATTCAACGATAAAGTGATATTTATCAATATTTTGCCTATAGTTTCAAATCGGAAAACTTTTTTCTACGGAGAATAAAGAATTCTAACAGGATACCTTTTCTGAGAATCTGCTTAATTTCCGAAATTGGCTTGTTAGATGCAATTGCTCTATAAGCGTTAAGACTCTTTCTGCCCTTGAAGTAATGCCTGTGTGCTTTTATTACTGCACTAAAGTACTTATACCGAAACGTAAGCAGATATACCAACGCCGACATAAAATCTAATGCTAACCGAATGGTAATTACCTTGCATTTATCGTGCTTGTGAAGGTTTTTGTGAAGCATAAACAGACTGTTCCGATAATTAAGGTAAAGTTTAAAAGGGTTATTATTGGGTAACGTTCCACCTCCAACGTGAAAAACCTTTGATGTTGGCACGCTTACAACCCTATATTCCTTGTTTATAAAACGCCAGCAAAGGTCTATTTCTTCCATATGGGCAAAAAATAAATCATCGAAACCGCCAACTTCCTTAAAAACATCAGCTCTAACAAACATACATGCTCCGCTTGCCCAAAAAACATCACGAATGCTATCGTATTGCCCTTCATCCTTTTCCAAAACCGAAAGCATTCGTCCTCGGCAAAACGGATAGCCAAGCCAATCGACAAAACCACCCGCAGCCCCAGCGTACTCGAAACGTTCCGAATTGGAAAAGTCCATTATTTTAGGAGCACAAGCAGCCACATCCGGATTCAAGTCCATATATCGAATTAAGGGATCCAACCACCCTTCGGGAACCTCAACATCGGAATTTAGGAGTACAAAATAACGAGCATCTATCTGAAACAACGCCCTATTATAACCACCGGCAAAGCCGTAATTTGTATCAAATTCTATTAACCTAACACTTGGAAAATCTTTTCGGAGAAGTTCTAACGAACCGTCAGTCGAACCGTTATCGGCAACAACAACCTCTACTCCTTCTACTTGTGAATTTGCCACAACTTTTGGCAAAAATCTTCGAAGAAAACGTTCTCCATTCCAATTTAAAATAACAACAGCAACATTCATTCGACTAATTTATAACATTGCTAACTTTCACATCTTTAGGTTTATACTTCCATCGCTTATGCGACCAAAGCCAATATTCGGGTTTCTCCCTTATTAACTCTTCCAGCGCTTTAACGTGAAGTTTTGTTATTTCGTAAGGCTTAGTATCCTTCGGATTTTCCTCCAGCAAACGAAACTCTACTTCATAACAACCACGCTTTAACTTACGCATATTACAAAATACAACCGGCAAATTCAACTTCACCGCCAACTTTTCGGCACCTAAAAACACCGCTGTTTGCTGGTTTAAAAACTTTGTCCAAAATCGAATATCGCCCCTTGCCGGAGTTTGATCGTTAATCAAACCTAAAAAGAATTTTTCCCCATTCCTATACATTTTTATCGATTCCCTTGCAATATCGTGCATTTGCACCGGTAAACTGCCAAAACGACTCCGAGTATTATTCATTAACTGCTCAAACTCGCTATTCTGAATTGTCTTGAATGCACCTATAACCTTAAATTTCAAGTAAACCGGCAGTATGCTATACAACTCCCAATTTCCATAATGACCTCCCGTTGCAACAACACTTCTCCCTTCATTATAGTACTTTTCCAACACTTCGGGATTCTTTAAGGTGAGCAACTTTATCGCCTTTTTCCGCGATGTGTACATTAAGTATATTTCCTCGATAAATAAATCGCAAAGGTGCTGGTAGAAACGCCATTCAATATTTTTACGCTCCGCTTCGGACTTCTCAGGAAAAGCATTTTTAAGATTTGTTTCAACCACTTTTCGCCTATAATGAAAAACGAAGTAAATCAATAGTCGATTGAAGTCAGAAATAGCGTAAAGCACCCTTAACGGCAACAACGATAAAAGCCTCGCTAATATTTTAAACAGTATAATCCCAACTTTTTCCATTTACCGGTCAGCTTTAAGATTAATCATGAAACTATTGATTACATCAAAAAACTCGCTGTACACCTTCTTATTGGAAGCAATAATTTCTTTGCCAAAAACATAGTTATCTCCACCGGAATAATCGGAAACTGTACCACCTGCTTGTCTAACAATAAAAGCACCTGCAGCAACATCCCAAGGACTAAGACCATACTCGTAAAAAGCTTCGAATCGACCACATGCCACATATACTAAATCGGTGGCAGCTGACCCCAACCTGCGCAATCCATGCGAATGGCGCATAAAGTGCTCCATTGTTCCAAAAAACGGCTTAATACGAGAATAATCATAATACGGAAATCCCGTAGCCACCAACGAATCGGATACCTTACCAATACCGGAAACTGTTATTTTACTACCATTCAAAAAAGCAGCATCGTCAGCAGTAGCCCAAAAACATTCATCCAAATTCGGTTCGTAAACTACGCCCAATAACGTTTCCGATTTTTCCATCAAGGCGATGCTAACCGCAAACGGCGATAACCCATGTATAAAATTTGTTGTACCATCCAAAGGGTCAACCACCCAATTTAAGCCATCGCTGCTAGGAGTACCAGTACCCTCCTCCGCAATAAAACCCGCCTTAGGTAATATTTGCGATAACTTATCCACAATCATTCGCTCGCAAGTAGTATCAACATAGGAAACAAAGTTATTTTCGCTTTTAACCTTCACCTTGTCGAAACTAAAAACTTTCCGTTCGTTAAGGGCAAACTTCCCTGCCGAGCGAGCAATATCGATTACCTGATTACAAATACCTGTTAAATTCACCTTATAATGCTTTTAAATTAATTTCAACATTAAGTGCTAAAAACCTATTTCCGTAGCAATTGGCTTTAAAGCATCAAGGGCCAACTGAACAAACTCATCGATAGGAATACCTATTTTTTCGCACTCTAAAATCGTTTCACGATTAACCGATGCGGCAAACTTCTTCTCCTTCATTCGTTTAACCACCGATTTCGCTTTAACACTGGCAATCTTTTTATCGGGATAAACCAATGCCGTTGCAAATATAAGTCCGGAAACGGTTTCGCCGGCTGCCAACGCATGTTGAAATAAACCGGAACGTTCCATTCCGGTAGCTTCCTCGTTGTGCATTTTAATGGCATCAACAGCATCGACAGGTAACTCATCTTTCAGCATATCGGCCCCAACAACTGCGTGCTTGCGAGCATCTCCCTCGGTAATTTCCACATCAATATCATGAAGCAAACCTGCTATTCCCCATACATCCTCGTTCTCGTTAAACTTTTTGGCCAACGCCCTAAGTATAGCCTCAGAAGCAATGCAATGTGCAATCATTTTAGGATTCGAAATATGCTTATGTAGTAAATCCAGATAATACTCTCGATTTTTCATGACCATTGTTTTTCAAATGCCAAATGTATGAAAATTAAAGCAATTTCAGCATAAGAAATCTCATCGCTATAATGTATTTAACTGATTTTATAACATTTGAAACAATCGTATTAATTATATCTTCTCGAAAATTTTTCCCAAATTTGTGCGACAAAAATTGGCTCTAATGATTGATTTTGAAAAAGCACTCGAAATTATTTTATCCAAAACTCAAAACCTTAACAGCGTTGAAAATGTTCCATTATCCGAAAGTATTGGAAGAATACTAGCACAAGATGTGATTTCCGACATTAACATGCCACCATTTCGTAAAACTGCAGTTGATGGATATGCGTGTCGTAAAATCGACCTTACGAATCCTTTACAGGTTATCGGAACAATTGCCGCAGGTACTTTCCCTAAGAGTGAAATTCTTCCGAATACCTGCATGAAAATTATGACCGGAGCACCCATTCCAATCGGAGCCGATTATGTTATCCCAGTCGAAGACACTTCTACCAACAACGAAGGCAAGGTCTTACTAACCGGAAAAATATCCCGATCGAATATTTGCGAACTCGGCGAAGACATAAAATCGGGAAATATTGCCATTAAAGCGGGAACACAAATTCAACCAAAACACATAGCCATTATGGCTGCGCTGGGTTGCCATAATCCACAAGTAAACGTAAAACCAAACATAGCCATTTTACCTACCGGTGACGAACTTGTGGAACCAACACAAAAGCCCATAGGCGGACAAATCAGAAATAGCAATGGTCATCAACTTATTGCTCAAGTTAGCGAAGCATATTGCATACCAAATTATTTCGGAATAATAAGGGATACTAAACAATCTACCTACGATGCCTTAAAAAAGGCATTGGACGAGAACGACGTGGTATTGCTTACCGGCGGCGTTTCGATGGGAGACTTCGATTATGTCCCCGAAATAATGGAAGAGTTAGGAATTCAAATTCACTTCGACAGCATTGCCGTTCAACCCGGGAAACCAACCACCTTTGGTACTAAGGGAAATAAGTTAATTTTCGGACTTCCCGGAAACCCAGTTTCATCGTTTATTCAATTCGAATTTCTAGTTAAACCGGCTATACAAAAGTTAACCGGGAGCACAAGCAATTCCAATCTAACACTAAAACTTCCATTAGAAGTTACGTACACCCGAAAAAGGACAGAACGACTGGCAATTATTCCTGCCCAAATAACATCAAATCAAACAGCACTACCTATTGAATATCATGGTTCCGCGCATATATTTGCACTAAACAATGCCAACGCTGTGATTTTTATACCTAAAGGAGTAAGTTCTATTGAAAAAGGAGATTTAGTTGATGTTCGACAAATATAATCGCAAGATAACATACCTGCGCATTTCCGTTACCGACAAGTGCAACCTGAGGTGTACATACTGTATGCCCGCCGAAGGTATTGAACACATTCCTCATTCCGAAATCCTAACTTTCGAGGAAATTGTCGATTTCACCAGAATTGCTGCAAAAAACGGCATAAACAAAGTGAGAATAACCGGAGGCGAGCCTCTTGTACGAAAAGGAATTGTTTCTTTGGTCAACATGCTTTCCAAAATTGAAGGAATAACCGATTTAAGCATGACAACCAACGGAGTTCTCTTGGCTAACTTTGCACACGACCTTAAAGCAGCCGGTTTACAAAGGGTAAACATCAGCTTAGACACGCTAGATCCTGAGAAATATAAAACAATTACCAGAATAGGCTCTATAAATGACGTTCTTAAAGGCATAGAAGCCGCCAAGCAAGTTGGCTTTAATCCTGTTAAAATAAACTGCGTTGTCGAGAACGATGCCAACGAACCCGATGCCAAGGCTGTAAAACAATTTGCATTGGAAAACGGACTAGTTCCTCGATTTATTCCCAAAATGGACCTTGAGCACGGCATATTCGGCGTTGTTGATGGCGGCGATGGTGGTAATTGTGCTATATGCAACAGAATTAGGCTAACGGCCAATGGAATGGTTAAACCGTGCCTGTTCAGTAACAGCGGATACAGCGTTCGGGAACTTGGCGCAGAACAAGCCTTTAAAATGGCCATTGAAAATAAACCAGCCTGTGGAACAATTAACCAAACAGGCCAATTTTACAATATTGGAGGATAATCAAATGGAACTTTCGCATACCGATAAAAGCGGAAAAGCAAATATGGTTGATGTCGGACATAAGCCAAATCAACTTCGAGAAGCAAGGGCTACCGGTTTTATCAAAATAAATGCTGAAACAGTAAAATTAATCGAGCAAAACCAGCTAAAAAAAGGCGACGTGCTTACAGTGGCAGAAATTGCCGGCATACAAGCGGCAAAAAATACGCCTCACTTAATTCCCCTTTGCCATACGCTTCTGCTAACAAAAGTTGATGTAAAGGCAACTTTAACACCCGAAGGCGTTACTGTAAACAGCTATGTAAAATGTATTGGACAAACAGGCGTGGAAATGGAAGCACTTACTGCCGCATCGGTTGCATTGCTTACCGTTTACGACATGTGTAAGGCTACGGACAAGGGAATGGTAATAGAGAAAATTACGTTACTCGAGAAAAGTAAAAAGGATATATAACCAAAAACCAATTTTAGAAAAGTGGACACAAAAGTAAAAGTAATATCGGTAAATATTTCGGAGCGAAAAGGAACGGTCAAACATCCCGTTGACTCCATTGCTCTAAATGAACTTGGAATTAAAGGCGATGCACATTCCGGTGCATGGCACAGGCAAGTTAGCATGTTGGGAACCGAAAGCATCGAAAAATTTACAAAAGCAAACGGACTGCAAGTAAATTATGGCGAATTTGCCGAAAATATTACTACTCAAGGATTAGAACTATATAAGACTAAACCTGGTGATATTTTTAAAGGTGAAAATATTACGCTGGAAGTAACTCAAATTGGGAAAAAGTGCCATGGCGACGATTGTGCCATTTTTCGCAAAGTAGGAAATTGTGTTATGCCTAAGGAAGGTATTTTTGTTAGAGTTTTGTCAGGAGGAACTCTTCGTGCCGGAGATGAGTTTGAGTACATTCCAAAAGTTTATCGTATTATGGTAATAACCTTAAGCGACCGAGCCAGCAGGGGCGAATACGAAGACAAAAGCGGACCTGAAATAGTTAAATTAACCTCAGAATTTTTCATTTCGCTCTCATGGCAGCACGAAATTACGTCAGAACTTATTCCCGATAATCCCGAGCAACTAAAAAATTTGCTGCAAAAAGCCAAAACCGAAGGCTACGACATTGTGTTCACAACAGGCGGAACCGGTGTCGGGCAAAAGGACTTCACTCCCGAAGTGGTTAGACCGCTACTCGATAAGGAAATTCCCGGAATAATGGAAATGATACGGGTTAAGTATGGTACCGAAAAACCCAATGCTTTACTTAGCAGAGGTGTTGCCGGGCTTATCGAAAATACATTTGTATATACGCTTCCCGGCAGCGTAACAGCTGTAAAGGAATATATGAACGAAATTCTAAAGACCCAGAAACATCTATTTTTAATGCTAATGGGAATAGATAGCCATTAACAGAGAATATTTATTGTTATTTGGATAAAAAAAGGCTGCTTCAAAAAATTGAAACAGCCTTTTTCCTTTAATTAAAATTTATTATTCAACCCCTAAAACATCCTTAAATGCCGATTTAAAAGTGTCCTTTGGCAAAGCACCCATTGCCATTTGAGGCTGAGCGTTTGTTGGAATAAATAAAATTGAAGGAATGCTCCTAATTCCAAAAGCGGCTGCAAGTTCTTGTTCGGCCTCTGTATCAACCTTATAAATATTTAACTTGCCTTCGTACTCTCCGGATAACTCCTCCAAAATTGGGCCAACCATTTTACATGGTCCACACCAATCTGCGTAAAAATCAATTACGGCAGGCTTGTCGCCTTCATATTTCCATTCCTGATTTTTTTCGTAGTCAAATACCTTCTGTTTGAAAGTTTCGGTTGTTAAATGTTCAATCATGACTTAAATATTTAATTTTATACAAATTTATTTATTTACATATTTCAATGCAAAGGTAATACCAAAACAGAACTTCACATAATTTTGTTCTACTTATTTAGATTGATTATTATCAATAATAAGGTTGAAAGTCAGTTTAATTAAGAGGATTGATGAAAATATTGGTATTTGCTAATTTAAAAAAATACACCTGCAGACTATGACAAAAATTCAAGATGTAGTAATTTTGGCAGGAAACACTACTTTTTACCATGCAGAAATTTCTTAATCATAATATTTTCTCCATAATATCAAAAATAGCCGACTCGGAATCTGTGCCCGCTTATGTTATTGGCGGATACGTTCGCGATATATTTCTCAAGAGAAAATCGAAGGACATTGATATTGTTGTTGTTGGCAGCGGAATCGACTTCGCTAAAAAGGTATCGAAACAACTAAAAAAGGCCAAGGTTACCTACTTTAAAAACTTTGGTACCGCTCAACTGAAGTACAACGATTTGGAAGTTGAATTTGTTGGAGCACGAAAAGAATCCTACAGGCTAAACTCACGAAAACCTATTGTTGAAGATGGAACGTTAAAAGACGACCAACTTCGAAGAGATTTTACAATAAATGCCCTAGCTCTAAGCCTTAACGGAGATACTTTTGGTCAACTTATCGACCCTTTTAACGGAGTATCGGATATCGAAAGCCGAATTATTCGCACACCCTTAGACCCGATTACAACCTTTTCCGACGACCCCTTGCGCATGATGCGCGCAATTCGATTTGCCACTCAACTAAATTTCACCATCGAACCGGATACATTCAGGGCTATTAGGCAAATGCGTAATAGAATTTCCATTGTTTCGATGGAGCGAATTACCGACGAGATGAATAAAATTCTTCTTGCCGAAAGACCTTCTACCGGCTTCCTACTGTTAGACCAATGCGGGTTACTGGAATTAATTTTTCCTGAGGTAGCAAAGTTAAAAGGCGTAGAAACCAAAAACGGGCTGTCGCATAAGGATAACTTTTACCACACACTACAAGTTCTGGATAACGTTGCACGCAAAACCGATAACCTTTGGTTACGCTGGTCGGCTCTGCTTCACGACATTGCCAAGCCAGCAACAAAACGCTACATAAAAGGGCAAGGTTGGACTTTTCATGGGCATGATTTTTTAGGCAGTAAAATAATTCCAGACATTTTTAAAAACCTAAAACTTCCGCTGAACGAAAAGTTAAAGTATGTTCAGAAGTTAACCCTGTTACACCTCCGCCCGATAATCCTTTCTCAGGACGAAGTTACCGACTCGGCCGTTCGCAGGCTCCTTTTTGATGCCGGCGACGATATCGACGATCTCATGCTGCTTTGCGAAGCCGATATTACATCGAAGAATGACAACACGGTCCGTAAACACCTTGCAAATTTTAAAATTGTCAGGCAAAAGTTAAAGGAAATTGAAGAAAAGGATAAAATCAGGAACTTTCAGCCACCCATATCGGGCGAACTAATTATGGAAACATTCGGGTTAACTCCATGCAAGGAAGTTGGCCTAATTAAAACAGCCATTAAGGATGCAATACTCGATGGTGTAATCCATAATAATTTTGATGAAGCCCATAAGCTGATGCTGGAAAAAGGTAAAGAATTGGGATTAAAGCAGGTAAAGTAACTAGTACTTAAACTTCGCATTCAGCACATCGCCACGAATCAAGTAACAGTCAGAACTACAGGACGATTGGTCATACTTGGTTCTTAAGTTAGTCCCATCCACTGCTATTATTTCCCTTCCCTTGCTATAGTAAAATGCTTTTACAGAGTAATATTCATTTACCGGAGCCGACCAGGCAACCTCTTCGGAGTATGCCGTATCGGAAAACCAAAAATTATTATCCTCTATTTTCCCATAGTAAACCTCATAGTAAACAGCCGAATTTTCATCGTTAATTGTCAGTTTCAACGTAATGTCAGCATATTCCGGTTCGGTAGTGTAACAATCGTTACAGTCCACAAATAGCATATCCATATCCTCGCAAGCAAAAGGTAAAATCAGGAGTGCTGACAATAGAACCAACCTAAATATCTTTTTCAACTTAATAATTTTTAGAAACACTTTTAGGAATAACCTTTAACGATCCAAAATCAACATTAAAATTTAAACCTATGGAATATCGAGTTGGCAAATAGCCCATTCTTCTATAAAAAATGTAATCGAATCCCGAATAAAACTCAGCGACTCTCCCCGAAATGTATATTCCTGCTTTTAAACTAGGTCTAATCAAAGATTTTGTGTCTATACTAGACCCATCAACAGAACTAAAAATCCAGTTTATACTACCTCCAGCATAAATGCCATACGTTGTATTTCTCAACCTAAAATTAGGTGGAAGTTTATTTACTATTGACAACGATAGTATTTTCTGCGTCTCCCTAAATTGATACAACGAGTTGTTATAACGATATAACGTAGCGACCGGTGCAGAACGGTATAAATACTCTAACAAAAAAGTTGTTCGGGTTATTCGCTCGCTTATTCCACCCGAAAAATCGAGTAAAAACTCATGACCATTGAAAATTGTCGATGTACCAAAGGTTAGCCTTGTAAACGACAATTTAGGTTTTGTATAAAAACCTAAATCCTTCAATTTTTCTGATGTCCCTGTTACTCCTTGCTCCAACGAAAACTGGTAATACTTTTTTTCGCTTATGTAATCACTATCCAATACAGAAAATAAAATGTTCAATACATCGCTGGATCCGGAAACAATAGCATAATTCACAGCATCGGCTCCTTTATTATCGCATAATTGCGGGTTGGCATTGTACTGCAACAACTGTTTGCATAGTGCAGTATCGTTAAACTGAGCAGCCACCATTAAAGGCATTCGTCCCTTAATATCCTTAATGTCGGGATTAGCCCCGTTTTGCAATAATATTTCCGAAGTTTTCAATGCTCCCGAATACACTGCCAGCATCAATGGAGTGTTTCCCAAGTCATCGGAAACATCAAGTTTTGCTCCGTAATATACAAGCAAATCGGTTAAATACGGTAGCCCAGCATACGCAGCATAATGTAAAGGTGTCCTATTTTGATTGTTAGCAACATTAGGTTTTGCCTTCCTGCTAAGTAACAACTCGGCAATACTATCAAGCCCATATCTCGATGCTGCAATTAGCGCGGTATTTCCATCGTAAGGAGCTTTATTGGGATCGGCCCCGTGGTCGAGCAACACTCTAACCAAATTGTAATTCCCGGTTTGAACAGCCAACATTAAAGGTGTAACCCCATCGAATGCGTCGAAATTTGGATCGGCATTATACT
>ERZ795053.4638-NODE-4638-length-14743-cov-10.397399_pt1 | contig 14743 bp, 7 predicted proteins | sample MGYA00375137_ERZ795053 | MGnify/ENA primary metagenome ERZ795053 (study PRJEB30182, sample SAMN05720284) | activated sludge metagenome | isolation source: Anaerobic digester | place: Hong Kong | collected 2014-12-17 ... | reverse complement strand
TTAAAGCTGGTGGGCAGGTCGCGGTCGATGAGCGCCCATTTGGCTAAATCCGCCGCGCCGTGGGCGTTAACGGCCGTCACCGTCATGGTGATGTCCGGCTTGATGCCCAGGGGCAGCAGCACCTCGTCGATGGTGCGCTGGACATGGGTGAAGGTGTCGAAGGGGGCGTGGGTGGGTAACGGCCGTAACTGATTGTGCAGCTCGCCGACGCCATCCAGGGAAATCATCAGCTTCACGCCGTTGGCGGCCAACCACGCCGCGTCGGCCGGGCGCAGATGGACGCCGTTGCTGAGCACAACTTCCTTGAGCACCAAACAGGTTTCGGCGGCCAGTTCGACGGCGCGTTGGTGCAGGCGGCGCACCAGTTTGAAATGCAGCGTGGCTTCGCCGCCGGCGTACTTCAGCTTGACGCGCTTAAAGCCGTGCTGCTGCGCCGTGCGAAAGATTGACTCGACGGCCTGCAAGCCGGTGGCCTCGCTCATGCGGGCCGACGATTTGCGCACGTAACAAAACGGGCAGTCAAGGTCACAGGCATTGGTGACGTGCACCCAGGCGGTGAGGGTTTCGGGTTGGCCGGGGAGCGGTTGGGGGGAACGGCCGTGGGGCTGAATGAGCATCTGTTGCGCCAGTTCGACGTCAATGGTCTGGCTGCGGGCCTGAGGGGTGGCAAAGGCCTGCCAGCGTTCCCAGGCGGCCTGGTTGAGGACGCTGGGGCCGCCGGAGGCGTAGGGGCTGAAGACGAGGTGGTGGTTGTTGGGTAAAGGCTGGGTGTGGGCGGTTGTTTGGGTGAAGGTGGGAGATGGGAGGGGGGAGGAAACGGCCGTTAACCCCATCACGCCATCTGGGCAGGCGCAGTCATGGTCGAGCAGATTGCTCTGGCCTTGATCAAATTTCAGGAGAAGTGCTTTGTCTGAGCAGGGGCAATCATTGTTTGCACCTTCTATGTGCGATTGATCAAAAACAACAAGGAACATTTTGTCTGGGCAAGCGCAATCTTCATCTAGAGATTCCCACTCCTGTTGTGTCAATATAATCGGAATCATTAAGCACATGGCTTTCTCCTACAAGAATCAATAATCTGAAATTTCTCTTAATCATTGAAGTTATCCAAAGATATAAGTCTGTTACGGATAATTTCTGCGCCTTCAATGTATTTTTGACCCCTTTCTTGCTTATCTTTATTTGGTTGTTGAGAAAGGTATAGCCCAAGAGCAACTGAGGAACGAATTTCTTGAGCGAGGCTACCAGTTTTCTGTGCTAGTTGTATGCTCAGCGTGAAATATACTTCCGGATTTTCCGTAAAAGAAGGTTTTATGCTTGGAGAATGGAGGCGCCTTACAGAGATTTCACCTAATAAGTGGTTAGCCATTCCAATGAAATCCTCACTACCTATTTCTTCTGCTTCTTTTAGTGCTACTATCGCATACTTTTGACTTTCGCTGATATTCGATAACGTTAAATAAGCTATACCTAACCTTCTGCTTGATTCAGCTACATCTCTAGACAATCCGATTTTCAGAGCCAGTTCTCTGTTTTTCTTCAATAGAACAATAGCTTCCTCAATTCTTTTAGCATATATCAAAGTTTCTCCTAAATTTCCTAGAGTCCAAGCCTGTCCTCTTTCGTTTGTAGTTTGTTGAAATTGCAACAAGGCGTCTCTGAGAAATTCCTCAGCTTGAGCATAATTTCCGAGTGATGCTTCTACCGTACCAAGCATGTTTTTACAGAATGCCATTTCATTTTCATCAATTAGCTTTTGTGCTACTTCAAATGCGTGCAAGAAAAATCTCTTAGCTCTCTTATAAGTACCCCTACGCCAATTTACTACGCCTAAATTGTAATAGGCTTCATATGTTGCCGGTAAGTTGGAATGCTTTTGAGCCAAAGAGAGAATTTCAAGTCTGATCTTTTCAGATTGATCATAAAGACCTTGGGCATAATATGCCCCTGCGATTCGAGAATAGGAGAGGAGCACACCAGTGAGATTGCCTAGTTTAGTATATAGGTCTTGTGCTTCTTTAGCGTGTTCAATAGCTTGGCTATACATAGATTTGTAATAACTCGACAACGCTAGGAGAAGTTCACAATCGGCTAATACTTCAAGGCATATTCCTTGTTTAGCGTATTTTCTCGATTGAGTTGCGTATTCAATCGCTTTCTCAAGACCCCCATTAGAATAGTACTCAAGGTAACCGTAGCCACACAAAGCACGAGCCAATATACAATTATCCTCTTCTGCCATAGATTTTAATTTATCAAAATCACTGCGTGCTTCTTGGGGATGGTTTGTTTGAATATAAAGATTACCCCGAAGTAAATATAACCCTTTCACCAATGCTGCTCGTTCTACGGGTGGATAACCATTTGCATTACTAATAATCTCTTCTAAACGATTGAGATGTTGGATAGCAATCACACGGGCTCCTGACCTGGAAGCGGCTTCAGCCGCCATTAGGCGGTATTTAGCTTCTTTAAGAGGCAATCTACCTTTTTCAAAATGAACAGCTAATAGTGAACTAATTTGTTCAAGATGAGGTTCATAGGCCATTTCTAGAAACAGACCAATATCACGATGTTTTCGCTCGCGTTCCAAGGGATGTAGATTATTGTAAAGATACATTCGAATCAATGTATGCTTAAAACGAAAGAGATATAAACGTCGATTTTTGGTTGATACAGAACCAGAGTAGTTTACAAAATGAAGCTTGCGTTCCAGTTCGTTAGCAAGTTTAGAGAGGAGAATTGTCTCATTGATATTGTTCAGGCCAGCCACAAGTTCTGCAGTGAATTCCTCCCCTTCAACACAAGCAGAATTTAAGATTTCTAATAGATCATCCTTTAAATTACGAAGTCGTTCTTCAATAATTGCCTCAACTTTGACTGGTAATGTTTGAATGAAGGTCTCATTATTTAACTCCCATCTATCTCCTGTTTTCTGAATGACCTGGGAAGTGTGTTTAAGATACTGAAATAGTTCTGATACAAACAGTGCATTTCCTGCAGTATGTTTGTTTATTTGAGCAATAAATTCATCCGAGAATTGGTTGTTAGGAAAATGACGGGTAACAAATTCGTTCACAAAGTTATCGTTACCAGAATCGAGATTTACTTCGACTAAAGTATTGAGTCTATACTTCATTACCCTAAAACAACTTTGTAAAGACTTGACTGTTTCTGCTTCACTTCCTGAACGAAATGCACAGATAAACATTACCCGATGACCATGCAACATCCTTGTCAAATTACATAACAATTCAATGGAAGAATTATCGCTCCATTGTAGATCATCCAAAACTAAAACTATGGGGAACATTTCTGAAAGCTTGTTCAATGCTAAAGCAAGTTCAGAGGAAATATTAGGACTTATCACATTGGTGGATTCAGATTTGAGTGGAACAAAATTATTCCTAGGGTCAAACTCTAGCAAACCTTGTTCCATGTTTGCATACCAAGAGGGTATCAAAGTGCTTATAAAATTCGCTCCGATTTCAGAAAACGCCTGAAGTACTTTCGGGGCATTTTTTGCCAAACGGTTAGCATTCGTTACTGACATATCTGATTGGGAGAATTGAATACTAACGTTTCCGCTTAATAAGGAACAAATCTCTTTGAAGGGTAAATAAGGTTCTCCAAAGCCTAATTGATAACCACAAACACCCGTTGCATATACCAAATCAGAATATTTAGCTTGAGCCTCTTGTAGAAATTTGTGAATTAATGAAGACTTTCCTATGCCTGGTTCCCCAGAAATGATGGCGACTGAACCAGCGCCGGAAACGGTCTTTTCCAAAAGGGTCATTAAAACATAAACTTCTTTCTGACGACCAACAAAAAAATCACTATTTAGTTTATTTAATTCCTCAAGTTTCTTTGATACATCTAGAAATTCCGTTTGTTTTTGTGCGATTTCCCAATATTTAGCGACAGCTTGAGGGTACAAGCCTGCATTTTCTAATCTAATTCCTTCTTCATACAAAAAGGATAGTTCTTCGTAGGAAATATCATTTATCTGAGGAGGAGAAGCGTTGATTAAAGATTGCCAATCTATTTGGGGCCGTAACTTGTCACATTGTTGAATCAGGTCGGGAATTCGCCTTCTTCTTTGTAAATATTTAATTAATTCAACGAATTTTTCAACTTTATTAGAACCTGACAAAATCTCATAATCGATGTATAAAAGAAAACAGAGTTCATTTAATTCACTATCGCTAAAAGTAGCTACCAATACTTGCAATAAGTCATTTTTCTTTAGCATAGCAGTGTCTCAGGGATTGAATACTAAATCTAATTAGAGGCTTGTTGAAATAGTTCTAGGTTTGTTTATTGTAATAATCGCCAAAACAGTCTCGCAAAAACTCTTCAACATCCCCGAAGTTTTCTAGATTCATTTCCGCAATGCGGAAGCTGCTGCGAGCAGCCTGTTCATAGCGATAAAAGTCACTGAGTTCTTGTTGATTTAATTTTATGAGGAATTCGTACAGATCATCGTAAGCCATGGTCAGCTGGACTGAACCAGGGGCAAAAAGCTGCGCATAAGCAACAGCTTGAGTGAAAGCAAACGCGGCCTGCCGCAAAAACCCCTGAAGTCTTTTATCTTGATGTACTCGAGCCTGCCTCATTTTGGTTGATGTATCAGGAAGGGCTTCTGTTAAGGCTTCCGCACCTTGTCGGAACTGTTTGCCGGCAATTTGCCCCCGCAGACTATACATTTTGCTTAGCTGTTTAAACAGAAAATTGGGGTGGTCATACGGATTAGGCGGAATTTCACCTTCACGCAGCCGCGCCTCAACTGGAACAAGAGATTCTTCTACTTTTTGCAAGAACGATTCAGTTTTGCCCCATTGCCCAACGTGATAATAGGTCCAGGCCATGTTTACCTCGGCGTCCAATTCCATATGTGCCAAGTCTAGTTCATGCGCCAGGTCAATCGCTTCTTGTAAATAGTAAACAGCATTATCTTGCCGCTGCTGCCGAATGTCTGGCGGGACGCCTTCGCTAGGAACAAAGGCTACCCAGTCACGATAAAGACTACCCAATTCAATTGCGGCTTCTATTCTCCGAATGCTTTCCTTGCTGACATTACTTTCCGGATCACTGAAAAGCTCATACGCTTGTTGCAGCACGTCCGCTGCTTCCCTGTAAATATCTTCTGTTGACTCACCAGTCATAAGTGGATCATTGCTGGTAGCTAATCTGCGAAGTGCTTCGCCTATTTGCAGCAAAGAGAGGCCAATAGTGCGGGGATCCTGAATGTACTGAGCGATGGCAAAAGCTCGGGCACTGGCTACTAAAGCATCCTGTGCAAGTCGTAAATCGTTCAAAATAAGTGCCAGGGTGTTGTACGATAGTGCAATGGGAATAAGGATTCCTTCCTGAATACGGAGGTTAAGAGCATCCTGGCATACGCGAACAGCTCGTTTTTTACCCAATTCAATCAGCGCGCGAGATAAATTATTACGCACGAGGGCTTCTTGAGTTTGGGTCATCATTGAAATTTCTCTAAAACTTTTTAGAGCTTCTGTATATGTGTGTGCCGCGGCTCGAAAATCTCCTAAAGATACATAACTGTACCCAAGGTTGGCGTGAATCAAGGCGATTAGAAATTGAAGCCGTGCTGAAGCTGGATGACCGACAAAACCATACTCCTGACTCTCCGAATATACCAGCGTATGAGTGTCTGCTCTGCTGAGAGGTATGAGGCGTTTCAGAATCATTTCTAAGGCGTTTATGGAATCTTTGACGTCATGACCTGTGTACGTACGGGCAAGTTCTCGCCAACTATCCCGATCGGCACGAGTAAGTGTATGGTTCCAACTATGTTTTTCTCGCTCGTTGCTAAGTTGGATAACTGCCTCATCAATCTTGTCAGCTAAGTCAATTGCGCGTTCGTATTCACGGCGTAGATGTAGCCGTACGATCCATTTGGTGGCGTCATCGGTTTGCGCGGCTCGAAACAAAACATGGGCTGGCGTTTCTCTCCACTTTTTCATCACCTCTCTTGTTTTCATATCTACGAAGCGTAAGACTGAAGAGTTTGTAATGACGCGCCACATCTCAGCTTGCAGCAGGGCAGTCTCGGTTTCGTCATAGGTTTTTACTGTAACATTGGCGAGCTCATAATAAGTGTCGTTGAAGTGTTTTTCAGGGTCGATTAGCAATTGGTAGTGAAGATATTCCAGACGATGATCAAGGGACATGGCAGCAATGTCGTTGCGCCGTTTTTGTTCAACCGGACTAGGTTGTGGTAGACGGGTGCTGAGAATGTTAGACGGCCGTTCTACCCGAATTCGTAGCAAATCTTCTCGGATAAAGCTCTCTCTTTGCCCTTCGAGACGAGCAATGCGCGCACTGGCCCATTCGCTTAGCCGACTATATACGGCATGACGCGCTTCCATCTCTTCTAAGCGAGTCGCTTCTTCGTCTGACATCCGATCTGCATAAATGTCATAAACTTCGTCTTGCAAACCAATGCGTCCACCTGGTTTATCTTTCACGATCGAAAGCGTTCGTATGCGTTTCAGTTCTTCTTCAATTTCCCATACCCTTACCGGATCGGTCTCCCAAGTTGAAGCACGATCTTCAGGTTTGGCATTTAACACAAAATCGAGTTGTCTAGATGTCAGACCACGCGGTGTACGAACGAGCATTTGCAAGATCTGCGAGTGCAAGCTGCCCCCGGATCGAAACAAAAGATCGATAAATACTCTTTCGATCTTTCGACGTGCTTCCTGTAAATTATCTTCTTCTTGGCTAACGCGTGATTGCGCTTGCTCATAAGATTCTAATAAAGGTTCAGGGATTTGCTGACCTTCTATCAGAATGTCGGTATAAAGTGAGAGGCGCACAGGTTGCCCCCCTGTATAATGCCAGAGAACTTGCAACCTGTCAGGATTGTTGAGTAAATCTTCTAATACGGGTTGGACATCGGTTGCCAATTCGCTGTCGCTGTGCGGAGGCGAAGTCCAGTCCTGGTATAAATTGCGAAAATATTCCTCTGTTTCAGCCGGGGAAAAGGGTTCCAGAGGAATAGGGATCTTTTCGCAAGAGGGACCAGCCTGGGCAATTGCGGTATTAAGCGCATCAAAAAAATGTTTTCCTTTTTGGCCGCGTCCGGCAATAATAAAAGTTGTATTCTTAAATTTGCCCTCAGCTATCTTCTTGAGCAGCCACTGCTGCGTATTAAAAAGTAAATCTTCTTCTGTTAATAAATTCCGGTCTAATAACCACTGCGAACTGATGATGGCTAATTGTTCGGTGGTATCCAAAAGAATAACCAGCCTGTGATTCTCGGATGCTTCCTCAAAATCTTCCCAAAATGCTGCTTCCGCAGCTTCGGTGGCAGGTTTTAGCAAGGTATAGGCTGCACCAAAGTCGCTCAAACGCCGCCAGCGATCATTGGCAGTCTTAAAACGGCCGAATTTGATACGGCCATGCCACATCCCCGAATTGCCTAACTGCTCCAAAAAATATTCGCGAGTGTGTAACTTGATGTTCGTAAAATCCATCAAATCGCAGTAAATGATTTGATTTTTCAAATCCGACCAATCATGTTCTGGCAGCGGATCACCATACGTTTTGCGAATATCGGACTGACCCAAACGACGCAACACCTCTTCCAAGAGACGTGTTTTCCCCAGGCCGCCCTCGCCTTCGATGGTCACCACACGACAACTATCTCCTGGGTCAGTCAACGCTTGCCGAATACGCGCCATTTCAGCTGTCCGACTAACAAGTTGGCGGGGTCTGTCAGTAGCCATCAACGATTGTGCGTTCATATTCGGTTCTCCTTAGATGGTTGCCAGCGCTTGCGCAGCATAGATGAATTCCCGCACGCCGTCAGTGATGCGGTAACGATTGTCTGTATTGGTTATCAAAAAGTGATCTTGTAGGGTTTTAATAATTTGCCAGGTTGTGATGCGCGACTGGCCTAAAGTGTCTGCCAACTCTTCAATCCGCCACTCATCCGTCATTTTGCAGATAATCTTCAGCCATGACAAGATTTCCTCCGCATCAGACAATGGAGTAAGAGCGCTGACGCCTCGCCTCAACAAATCATCCCCAGCAAATACCCTCTGATGTAGTGTGAAACACTGATACGCTTCCAGAAATAAAAAATGGTTGAGTCCGGGTTGGATCCAGTTATACTCTGGCAAAATTGCGATAACATCCTCAAAAAGTGGTCTTGGCTCAGGGGATTTTTCAACTAGTTTTCGCACTTGAATGTGCCCTGGATGGTAATGTACAGTGGATGCAGGGAGAGGTCGTAATTCGAGTGACTGCTCAGTTTGGCGGAGAAGATAAGCATGGAGACGCTGAAATTGGCGCAAGGCAACAATGAAACGCCAGTTGGGTTGGGCCAGAATTGGCACAAGGATTTTATTTTCGATCTCTTTCCAACTTTTTATCGAGGGTTCATCTCCACCATCGACAAAGAGGTAAACGGGGCGATCAGGCCAACATTGTGAGCTGATGTATTGAGCCAAGGTACCTAAAACCGCTGCTGTCTCGGCTGCATCGGTAATGGTGGGAATGCCTGGGCACTGCTGCCGCAGATCTGCCGCAAAATTTTCGGTCCACTGTTGCATTTTGGACTGATCAATTTCACGTTCCCCTAGCGCTCCATCAGTTAAAAAGTGGCGAACGTCGATATGGAACGTGTGTTGTTTTTTTTCGTCCCGGAGGAAGTTGTGGAAACGGGTTAAAAACCATGTTTTGCCATTTGCAGGAGGGCTGGTAATAGTTAAAACACGGCGGATGCTTTGCAGCCATTCTTTAGCAACAGCTAATTCTGCCTCACGCTCGACGTAAAGGTTTTCGTCAAACCCTCTTCGTATTTCATGTATCGGTATACCATTAGCCATGTTCATTCCCCTCTGCGATGTTGTTGGTGGTTAAAAGGGAGGGTAGAGGCGGGGAACCGTAAGCCCAGGACGTGCGCGCTGCCTGCCAATCGTCAAGAGTGATTGTCGGATCGCCGAAATCGCGATCAGCGTGAGCGCGAATCAGTTGGGTAACAATTTGCAGCAAACGACGCGGTGACTGGTTGGCGGCTCTTATGAGCTGATTGGGCAGCTCGGCGGCGATTTCCTGACTGGCAAGCACTTCAATCCCCCGGATCCAACTCCCGGCGCTCCGAAAGCGGTTGGCTATGAGCGCCTGTAATAATTCTGGACGGTTCCAACGTATTATGGCAGAAAATGAGGGGGAAATCAATGCAGGCGGACATGGGTCTGGCGAATCTTGAATGGTATCTTTCGTGCGTTCGGGAAGAAATAGTTTTAGGGAGATAGGGATTTCATTGTTCGCCAGGGGCAGCCAGTTGGGGATTGCACATAATTGCTCGACTAGTTTTGTTGTGTTTAGTTGGGGGGTGTCGGCGACGTCAATGAGGTAGAAAATCTGTTTGTAGCCTAAGCGATGGGCGAGGCGGCGGCCCTGCTGGATGGCGTTGGGGTGAGTAACGGCCGTTTCCCTACCCTCTCCTGCTGCCAAAACGGCCGTTAAAAATTGCACCCGCGCTTTACTCAGTGGCGTATAACGCACCACAATCCGTTTCCAGGTGCGCCACCATACCGAAATCCCCGTCGGGGCATCGGTCGGTTTACCCTGGCTCAAGTGTCGTTCCAGATTGCGATGAAAATTGGGAATGTGTGTATGCCAAAAATGGCTGAGTTCAGCCATTAACTTCGCGTCAAGTGGGTTGAGCAGGCTGTCAAATTGTTCAAGGGTCTGAACGAATAAATCGGTGGCGAGCGCTTCTACAAATGCGGCGGGCGAGAGGGGGGGCACGGCCGTTTTTGGCCCGCCCTTGCCCATCGGCTGCGACACAACCAGGACACGGTCAGCCATGCCACGGCATTGCGCTTCCAAAGCGTAGCGCAGCATCGTCTTGCCACTGCCAGCCGCGCCGTAAACCACTGCATGACCGGGTTGCTTTAGATTTTCCAGAAGTGAAAGCGAGCTGTTTTCTACTGGCAAATCGACAAAATAAGTTAAAAACGGGGGATCATCACGATTAACAGGAAGCTCTAATTCGGTTGATGCATAAGCAAATGGATCATGGTCTAGACCGAGGGTTTGAAGCAGATATTCATTTCGCCTGTTGGGAGAGGCGATGGCGGCGTTTTTACTATCCAAGACAATGTTCCTGTGAATAGATTTGAAGTTTCGATACCTGATGTACCTGAACGACTATTTGGTTGCTGCAAACATAAGACTACAGGTAAAGTGTATCATATGCTGATAGACGGACAGGAAAAATCGATTTGGCAAACACAAGTCTGACAACAATCTGTCAGAGCTTAGAGGGCGAAGTTTTCCAGCCAATAACCGCGGTCGCGACGGTTTTGTAAATAGATGTTTTTGTTGGGGAGGGGTTCGATTTGTTTGCGCAGGCGGCTGGCCAGGGTGTTGAGATTGGCGCCGCTGCCGGCAAAATCTTGCAGCAGATCTGGCGCTGGTCGGCCGCGCAGTTCAAACAATTTTTTGAGGAATTCATAAGGTTGTTGGTCGAGCGTGATGAGTTGTGGGCCACGCCAGACGCCAGCTTGCGTGGCGTCTAAACGCAAGCGGACATGGCGTTGATAGAAGTTGTAAGCGGCCTCGTCGGGGTCTTGCAGCGAGGCAGGAGAATCGACGCTGGCCAGCAGGGTTTCAGCCCATTGCAGCCAGCCGTTCAAGGCGGAGCGGCCGTAAAGCTGCAGGATTTCTTCTTGGGCGCGAGACAGTACGGCCGTTGCCGCCAAGTCTGTTAATGCCCGGTAAGCCCCGTTCGTCGCGGTCAACAAATGGCGGCTGACAATGTCCTGTGTTACTGCCTCGTCTTGCCGTAAATAGATGATCTCCGAACGGCCGTTTACCTGTTCGGTCAGTTTTAGCAAAGCATCAACCGATTGAGGGATAGCCGCCTGCAGCGCAAATTCAGGATATTCAAAAAGGTCCAACCAGCCAAACAAGTCGCGCAAATCATCTAAGTGGGCATACGCTTCGGCCTCGTTGAGGTCAATGGTGACGATGATGCGGCTGTATTGGAGGGCTTCACTGAGATAGACCAGTTCGTCCAACTGGTTCCAGACGTCGGCCTCTTTTGTGGTCGTCTCGTACAAGTCGTCGGGGTTTTCTACTAAAGACGCTTCTTCGCCCAGGCTTTGGCGCAGTCGGTGCCGCAGGCGTAAAAGCGAACGGCGGCCTAAATACGCCTCAATCATCCAGAAAAGGAATTGTTGACTGTGAGGCTGCTGGCAAACGGCCGTATACGCCTCTGGTTTTTCAGTTAATATCCGCGAAACTTCCGTAGCCGCTACTGCGAGAATCTGGCTCAGGTGATTGCCGCCGGGAACCCACGGGCGACTGCCCCCCGGCCAGTGATGGGGAGGATAGGGCAGGAGGAGGGTGGATTCATCTTGATTTTGTTGCAGGGCGGCAACGGCCGTAGACTTGCCGCTCCCAGGTCCGCCCACCAACACCGCCGACGCTTCAGCCCGGACAAACCGCACGATTTCTGGCGCGGCGAAAAAACAATCTTGCCACCACTGCACGCGCTGTTCTGCTGTGTGAGCGCTCAGGGGCAAAAAAGGCCAGCGCTGAAAGGTTGTCATGGTTGCGTTACCGGTCATGCCCAGTTGATAGACGGCCGTTCTGCCTGGCATTTGCTCACCAAGTCTGGCAATCGGCCTGTCCGATTCATCAATAACACCAATTCACGAATTTTACCACGCTTATTCCCGGCTCCTAGATTGTCATAATCCACACCCAGGACCAGGCACAAACTGCGAACCTCCTCGTCGTTAAACCCTTCATCCATCAAGGCCGCCAGGCGTTCCAGATTATATTCTTGCACGGCCGTTTCCGCTGCTTGCGTCTCCTCTTCGAGTACAGCCACTGCCTTATGTAACGAAATCTGGCCAATCGTTTCTTCATCGCCTAGATATGCCAGGGTGTTTTGCCAGAGCTGCGCCAATTGACGCGGCGTCGCCGGCGCAGAGGCGGCTTCAGCCATGAACTCATTATAAACGCTGTTAGACGAAAACAGAGCACTAGGCGGCAGCCTAAAATCGGCCAATCGCAAAAGACGATAGGCAAATAGGGCTTCTAGCTGCGTTTGGGACCAGATCAAGGGAACTTTCGCTACGCCGGGCATATTAATACGCGTGCTATCCGGGATAAACAGCGTGGTGATAAGGCCCGACTGCTGCCATTCTTGCAGCGTGGGTAACAGCGTGGATATAGTTTCAGCTGCGCCTGGCAAACAATCCAGCGCCAGACGCATGCCGTAGAAGCTCAGGGCCTGAAAACTCTCTAACAGCATTTTTGCCCAAAGTAGTTCGGATTGGGGTCGCTCAACAATCGTGGATTCTACGGCTTGAATGAGTAGGGCAAGTTCCGTGTTGCCAACATCTTGCCAGACCTGACGCTGTTCCTCTGTTTTGGTTTGTCGTAACCAGGGCCGGTTTGCTCTTGCCCGCTCTAATTTTGCCAGCACTTGTTTTTGGGGCAATGAACTAACCAATACCTCAGCCAACAAAAGGCGCTGGTATTCCTCAAGTGGGACCAATAATGTGGGCCGGGCGATAACATAAAACAGCAATTGTTCGGCTAGATCGCTGCGTAAGGTCGCAATTGTTGTTGCGCCAGAATAAACCGTTCGGTAGTGCCAAAAATACCGCGACCAGCGTGATTCGTTGTAGCACAATCCTTTGGCCAGGGCCGTACGGCCGCAGCCAACTGGTCCTAAAACGACTTGCATATGCGTAGTGTTGGCCACCGCACGGTAAGCGGGATGCTCAAACCAGAATCCTTCCCGGGCTAGCAAGTTGGTTTCCTCATCTTCCGCGCGATCGTACAGTATGGGATCGGCTGACAGAACATTGTGCATGCTGGTTTGAGGGAGGGGACTTTCTCGAATAATATTGGCTTTAGGCGGAATCTCTTGCGGCCATGCTTGCAGCGGGATTTGATCGACTTCCAGCCACAACCGAATGAACTGATTCCGTAGGGTGAGGTCCAGAACCTTCTCCAATGGAATCTGACGAAACAGGGGGCGATATATTTCTGGTGACGCCACAATCTCATCACGAGCAGCAATAAATGCGCCAACTAATTCAGGGGTAAATTCTCTTTTAACCTCACCGATCCAGGTTGAGAACTCAACGTCTGCGATCTGACCGGTAAGGCAAAACTCGACCAATTGCTTTAGCCAGATTCGTTCACGCGGAGCAGCTGCATGTTCAAATACGTCATCTGTGATGTGGGTCCAGGCATCCTGAACGCCTCGCCGATTTCCTTCTGTCAGGTAGCGGCGCAGATCACTGACTTTTTGCGGGGCCTGTTTTAGCTCTTGTTCTTTTTGTTCTCTTTCTTGTTGTTCTCGGAGCCGTTTTTCCATAGCTTCTCGCTGTTGGTAATTGTGGTCTATTTTTTGAATCTCTAACGCATATCGCCTTTCCTCTAATTCTAGTTCTCTGGCGGTCCGTTCTACATCGAGTCCATGTTTTTGCGCATTCAGGTCCGATTCTTTGTCGAATTTCAGGGTTGTCAGGTCAAGTTCCCGCTCGGCCAGCGTAAGTTGGCGTTGGCTTTGCTCGTGCTGGTACTGCTGCAGCAAAAGCGAGGCGATCGGGAAAAGAAGTGCTAAAGCCAGGAGAAGCGGAGCATTTTCATTGAAGATACCGGAGAAAAAATGACGCCGGGCGGCGTCGGTTGGTGATTCAACTTCAATACCCAGCAAAGCCGTTGTGGTGGTGATCGGCTGTGTAGAGGTGAGGGCCAGTGTGATGGTTTGCCGCTGCGTTTGTGAGAGAACGGCCGTATTTCGCAAAAAAACGGTTGCCGGAAGAGTGCTGCTTTCTGTAAACGCCCAGGTTTCGCGCACTGTCCGGCTGATGGCTATGCTCGATGGTATGTCTAGCGTGATGGTGAGCGGGGGGGTGAAAACGGCCGTGTCCTTCAGTCGCAACCTCGTTTCTACCGCCGCCTTAGAAGTGTCAATTAAAAGAAATTGAGGATAAGTTACTTCAAGTGATATGCCATCTGGCAAAGGTATTGATTGATGACTCTGCACTGTTTGTTTTTTGTAGGCTGTAGTGACTGTCCAGAGGCTGATAAACAACAGCATGCCCAAGCCAATAGTCAGAAAGATCACAACAAGTTTAAATGCCCATCGCGACAAGAAGGTTTTTAGCGGGTCAATGCGATTTTTCTGGCTGTTATTTTCCATCTTGTACTCAGGTAGTTTGATCCATGCCCGATGGGAAAAATACGCTGGAAGGCTCGTCGAAAAATTCTTCAAATAGTTGGTCTAAAATCATGACCTCCCCACGTTCTTTGCGACCGCTTGTCCACCTTTTGTTATTCCTGGTTTGGCTCCGGCTAACACCGCGCCACCCTGATGTGACGCGATAAAAGCATTATAACGGACAGATTGCTCACATAAAAGGACGAATTGACTGAAAGGTTAGAAAAAATCGTAAAAATTACCGAATTTTTTCTGCCTCCCCCAACCACTCCACCACCCCTTCCCCCGCCGCCCGGCCACTGGCAAAACAGGCCGTCAACAAATAGCCGCCCGTCGGCGCCTCCCAGTCCAACATCTCCCCGGCGCAAAACAGACCGGGCACGGCCGTTACCATCAACCGCTCATCCAGCCCCGCCCACAGCACCCCACCAGCGCTGCTAATTGCCTCGGCCAACGGCCGTGTCCCCACCACTGTCACCGACAATCCCTTGATCGCTTCGGCCAGCCGGG
>ERZ795053.4636-NODE-4636-length-14748-cov-5.007827_pt1 | contig 14748 bp, 15 predicted proteins | sample MGYA00375137_ERZ795053 | MGnify/ENA primary metagenome ERZ795053 (study PRJEB30182, sample SAMN05720284) | activated sludge metagenome | isolation source: Anaerobic digester | place: Hong Kong | collected 2014-12-17 ... | reverse complement strand
CTGTCGGCCGCGGATCACGCCCTCGGGTGGCGTTCACCGCCGCCGATCTCGCCGACAACTATCCGAATATCAAGGTAGCCTATATCGACGGGGCGGGGCACAATGTGCGGCGTGATCAGTTTGCCGCGTATAGCGCGGCAGTGCGACCCTTTCTGTTGGCATCGCATTGATTGATTGCATCGTTGCGCGCCCATGTGGATTGGGCGCCGCGATCGGTTGGACCACAACATGGGCGCAGGCGGCTAATTGGCCGCCAATCCGTTGAATAGCTGGTCCAAGAGGATCTCTGTGAGTTCCACATCCCCCATATCACCGGTCATGGAGGCCGTGCGCCCTTTGATGACCAACGTAGCCAGGCCATGGACAGTTGTCCACACACTCATGGCTAGCAGCTTTGGGTCGCCGCTGGTCATCTGCTGCTCCTGTTGCGCCGCGGCGATGGCCTGCTGTAGCCGAGCAAAGGTGCCATAGGCGGTATCGCTCAGGGTACCATGAATCGTAAGAGCCAAATCGGCAAACATTAGCTGATAGTGCTGGGGATGCGTAACGGCAAATTGCACATAGACCATACCTAAGTCCCGCACTTGTTCCACCGTACCCGCCGCCGTGTTGGCGAGGACCTGGTCCATCGCTGCCGCCAATTCTAAAAACCCTTCTTCGGCAATCGCAGAAAGTAACTCCTCTTTATCCGCAAAGTGTGCGTAGGGTGCGTTGTGACTGACATGCGCCTCGCGCGCCACGCCGCGCAGCGATAACGTAGCACTGCCCTCTTGGGCCAGCAGCCGTACACCGGCCTCTATCAGCGCTTCCTTTAGATTGCCATGATGATAGGTCGATCTTCTATCAACTGTCATGGCATCAGTTTACCGCACGGTCTTGACAGTGTCAAGATTGTGTGTTACGCTAATCTTGACACTGTCAATTTGCATAAATACTGGGGTTTCGATGAGGAGGATAAACAAATGGGTAGCCGATTGATTGTTGTCACAGGGGCGACGGGCAAGCAAGGCAAAGCGCTAGTTAAGGCAGCACGACATGCTGGGGTGCAACATATTGTTCAGCGTACCGTGGCACATGCCGAAACTTCGTTTGCGGACTTTCGACGACAAGATCCCAAGGTGCGATTATGAAACTCATCCCGATCAAACTGCGGCTGTCGAACGCCTATCTGATGCTAGGCGAGCGCCCCATCCTGATCGACACAGGATCCCCAGGCGAGGGCAAGACACTTGTCAAGATTTTGCGACAGCATGGCGTCGCGATCACCGATCTCAGCCTCATCCTACACACTCACGTCCACAGCGATCACGTGGGCAGCACCCAGGCACTGCTCGCCCAAGCCGCAGTCCCTGTGGCCTTCCACCAGGATGACTTGCCCCTTGCCCGCCATGGCACAAATGGAAAGCTCACGGGTGTTGGGCTGCGGGGGCGGGTGATGGCACCGCTCTTCGCCAACCGTCCGTTTGACGCGCCGACTGCTGATCTCTGGTTGACGGAAGGGATGCGCCTGGATGCTTACGGTGTCCAGGGGACCGTTCTGCACACGCCTGGCCATACCCCCGGCTCGGTTTCGGTGCTGCTCGATGACGGGCAGGCAATTGTTGGTGATCTGCTCATGGGCGGATATATGGGCGGCATTCTGTGGCCGACAAAGCCCAATCCCCACTATTTTACCGCAGATTTGGCCCAGAATCGGGCGAGCCTCCAGCGAATACTGAAGCTAGCCACCCACACCCTTTATGTTGGACATGGCGGTCCCCTGGCCGCGGACCGTGTCAGGCGCTCGCTGACGATTTTCGACTAGCGCCGCACCAATTTCAACGCAATTTCCCTGCCTTGTGCCATTGCCAGGCTAATCCACGCCATTGCCAGCGGTTCCAGATAGCGTGACTTGGTGATATCACCGACATCGGCCACATCAAAGCCAAGCGCTTCGGCAAGTTGGGCCACGGTGGCTTTGGCATCAAGATCGTCACCGGCGATAAACATGGTGGTCGACGCGCCGTCGTACACTGGATCGAGCATGTTGTTGTAGCCGGTAGCGGCAGTGCCGGAATATTGTTGTTGGCGACACCTTGCCCTGCAGAGGAGGAACAAACAAGATGAATTTTTGTCCACGGATCCATGCTTGTCCGGTGGAAACCAGTTTGGAGTTGCTGAGCGGCAAGTGGAAACCGCGCATCTTGTGTTGACCGGGCCGAATTTCGTCTAAATAATCCCCTCTTCGCGCAGCGGGCTCCCATCAACCAGCCGCTGCCAACCAAAGCGCGTCAGGTCAATAGTCTCGTAACGCCCTTGCAGCAGCAGTTCGGCCATGGCGCGACCACAGCCGGGCGCGTGCATCAGCCCGTGGCCGGAAAAACCGGCCAGCAGATGGAAGTTGGTCAGCCCATCCGCGCCCGGCCCAATGATCACATTGCCGTCAAAGTCATTCTGGTCATAGAGGCCGGCGAGCGTGTTTTTGCAGCGGGTGCGCTCAAATTGGGGGAAGCGATGGGCCAAGGCGGGCCAGACCACCCGATCAAAGTAGCGCTGATCCACCGCAAAATTATAGCCGCGTGGCTCGGCCAACGTGGGCACGCCGCCGGAGTAGCCCTGCCCCTCGGGGCGAAAGGCTAACCGTTCCGGGTCTTTGAGATAGGGCAGCGGCTCAATTGGCTCCTGGCACTCGAAATAGTGCTCGTAGCGGCGCAGCGGTTCAATCGGCACGCGGATCGCGAGCATGGCGCAGATCTCCTTGGCCCACGCCCCTGCCGCATTGACAAAGTGTTCGGCGTCAATTTTCATGCCCGATTTGAGCTTGGCCGTCGTGACTTTATTCTCCTGGCGCACCAGCCCAACCACCTCATCCGCGACAAACTCAGCCCCCAGCGAACGTGCTTTGTGACGAAAGCCCATGAGCACACTGTGTGGATCGAGCCAACCATCATCGGGCGAATAGACCGCCGCGCCCAGGTCGCTGACATTCATGGAGGGGAACTGCGCTTTCAACGCATCCGGTTCAAGCCAGACGACGTTGCAGCCCATCCCCTGTTGGGTATCGAAGTTGCGCCTGAGTACGTCGCGGGCTGACGGCGGCACGATAAAGAGATAGCCCTGCTTCACGAGACCAATCTCCGCTTTCACACCATCTACCATCATCGTTTCGGCAAAATTGTCGTAAAAGGGGATACTGTCGTTCGAGAGTGCAATGTTCTCCGGCAGCGAAAAGAGCCGGCGGATGCCGCCTGAGGCACGGGGCGTCGAAGCCAGCGCATAGGTTGGGTCGCGCTCAATGACGGTGACTGCGGTGCTGGGATCATGCACTTTCACGAAATAGGCGACCGCCGCGCCGATTGCGCCGCCGCCGATGATGACGATGTCGGTGTTCATGGGTTAGTGCCTTTTTTGATAATTCTGTTGCATGCTTTACGACAGGATTGAAATCCTGCCCTGACAGTGAGAAGCCGTCGCGACGGCTTATTCCCAGACGCCGCCGCGGCTCCTCACTCTTGGCAGGATATTTCTAATCTTACTGCTGATCATTGGTCAAGGCCGTACCGTGCAATGATTTCATTTGCACATTCCGTCGCGGTTTTGCCGCCGGTCACAATGGTCAAGCAATCAGCTCTCGGCACAGCAACATGATTCCACTGCTTGAGTGCCTGATGTAACCCTTCTGTATTGTGGAGCTTTCCCATCTGCACACGCGAATGATGCGCTACCCGGTTTTCCAACTCTGCCACATCGCACTGCAAATAGACCGGCAGCAGCACGGATCCCGCTGACACAACCACCTGTTCGATCTGTTCCAAAAAGGGCAAATTGTGGGGATGGCTGTAGCAACTGGTGTAAACCACCACACCCTCAGTCTGCTGTGCAGCAGCCGTAATACAGTGCAAACGCAACGCATAAACGAGATCCCAGAAGGCTGGCGTGCCAAAGTCGAAGATCGCTTTGGCGACATCGATGGTCAAGTGATTGTGAAAAATGCGCGCGCCAATCTTCGCTTCCAGTTCCTTGGCAATCGTGTATTTGCCCGCGGCAGGTGGGCCGTGGAGATAAATTAGTTTCATAATTTCGCTCTCTACTATCCTATATATAATACCCAACCCGACCATTCTGTGCTAAACTATCTATAGAATATTTGTACGTATTTTGCAGCAAAGGATCAATCATGACTGAAGCAGTAGTAGAACCAACGATGGTTGATGAGTCTCTTCTAGTCGTTGAAACTGCTCATCTCATCACCGAGGATGACGAACCCGTGGACAATCTCTTTTCGGAAAAGCAACAGCGCTTGTTAACCGAACCGCTCTATACCTCATGGAAAGGGCCCGGCGATGACCGCCCCTTTTTGGCCACGGCTAATGTGGGTCTCTTTATCGTCAACAGAAACCCGGCGATTGTGCCGGATGTACTTCTGAGTCTGGATGTGGTCATGCCGGAAGATTGGTGGACAACGGAGGGCCGCTCCTATACGATCTGGGAACTGGGAAAGACGCCGGATCTGGTGGTTGAAATTGTCTCCAACCAGAAAGGTGATGAGTTGGGCGACAAGTTCCGCAAGTATGAACAGATGCGGGTGCCGATCTATGTCGTCCTCGACCCGGAGAAGCAGATCCAAGATGAACTTTTAGCAGTCTATGCCCTCAATGGCTTTGGCTATCACAAGCTTACCTCGTCAGAGGCCTATCGCTTTCCAGAAATCGGGTTGGGGCTGACGCTTTGGGAGGGTGACTTTGAAAGACGATCGGCCAAGTGGCTGCGGTGGACCGATTTGACCGGCAACTTAATTCCAACTGGTGATGAGCAGCGTGTACGCGCCGAACAAGAAGCGGCACGCGCTGAGCAGGAAAAGGCACGCGCCGAGCAGGAAAAGGCACGCGCCGACCGCTTGGCAGCGATGTTGCGCGCAGCCGGCATTGAACCTGATGCATAAGTTTGTATTCTGCAATCGCCATGTCGATAATCAGTAGATCACAATCGGGCTGGATCTGGGCGCTTACGGTTCCAATCTGTTGGATGTTCAGATACTGTTTTGGGCTACAGAAACCGAGTTTCCAAGAGAAAGTCGGTTTCCACACCACGCATCTTTTTCTGACATACTATGTGTACTATGGCGGTCTACTGATTATAGGAACTGACGCCTGACGGCGTCGGCACGTTACTCGCGCTAGGCCTTATGCAGCGCGCGCCACAACCGCCCCCACCACCTCGTCGGCCAACCGCGCCACAACATCCGCCGGATAGGGATAGCTCAACGTGTAGACAAAGTGGGTCACGCCGGCGTCGATGAATGTCTGGGTGCGCTCACGCGCACCGGACAGATCGTCGTAGTCGACGCGTACCTGGGTGGAGAGGACAATATCGTCGAAATTGCGGCCGACCGCTTCACAATGTCCTTTTAGCACATCGAGCTTGTGCTGAAAAACATCCACCGGCCCCGCCACAAAATTCCAAACATCGGCATGTTTGGCCACGACCCGCAGCGTCAACTGTTCACCGCTGCCGCCAATGACCAGGGGTGGATGGGGTTTCTGTACCGGTTTTGGTTCGCGGCGGGCATCCTTGAGTTGGTAGTAGCGGCCGTCAAAGGTGGTCAATTCCTGCGTAAATAATTGCTTCATCATCTGGCATGATTCATCCAGGCGGCGGATCCGTTCACCCGGTTTGTAGAGCGGAATGCCCATACTCGCATGCTCATACTCATTCCAACCGGCGCCAATGCCAATATCCAGCCGGCCATTGGAGACAATGTCCACCGTGGCAGCAATCGACGCCAGTACGGCGGGATGACGGTAGGTGTTGCCGGTGACCATCAGGCCGATCCGAATGCGATTGGTCTGCGCGGCCAGCGCAGCCAGGGCGGTCCATCCTTCCAGGCAAGGGCCATCCAAATCACCTTGGATTGGCGCGTAGTGGTCAAAGAGCCAAGCGTGGGCAAAGGCAGGATTCGCGTCTGCTTCTTGCCAGACCCGCAAGATTGCTTCGTAGGTCGTATGTTGGGGGGCGGTTTTGATGCCAAAGGTAATTGGTTTCATGGTATGAGGTTCCTTTCTTCAGAGCATAAACTAAGGAGTAAATAGAGTATAATACTCTGCCTACCCCAGCGCGACAACAACAGCCCCAACGCCAATGAGTACAACACCAAACCAACTCATTGCCGAGAGTTCTTCCCCCAGCAAAGCCGTGCCCAAAAGTGCAACAAAGACAACGCTCAATTTATCAATGGGTGCCACTTTCGATGCTTCGCCAAGCGATAACGCACGAAAATAGCAGAGCCAGGATGCGCCGGTTGCCATGCCGGAAAAGAGCAGAAAGAGCAGACCTTTGCGTGAGGCATGGATGATCGCGGCCCAATCCAATTTGTCGGTTGCGATCAGGATCACCCCAAGAACGCACAGGATCACCACAGTTCGCACAAAGGTGGCGAGGTTCGAGTCCATCTCGGTGACCCCTACTTTGGCGAAGATCGCCGTCAACGCGGCAAACAGTGCCGACAAAATTGCCCAAAATTGCCAAGATGTGATGAGATTCATAGAGGTTACTACTCCGCACTTTCCATTACATCACTTAGACGATAGTCACGGATGGTTGAGGAAACAAGATAAGCGACAAGCGCAATCAAACCGGCAATGCCGCCCAATACCACGGTCATCGCCCGCGGCCCAACAAAGTCAGCCCCAATCCCGGCGATAAACGCACCCACCGGCATTAACCCCGAACGCAGGCTAACGATCCCCGTCACCCGGCCGCGCAACTCATCAGGAATCGAAAGCTGGATCAACGTCATATTGGTCGTCAGGTAGATCATTTCAAAGAAACCGGCCAACCCCATGCAGACAACCGCAACCCAAAAGATCGCCGTCAATGCCACCCCAATCAGCGACAGGCTCAACAGCAGGAGCGCCACCAATTGCAACAGACCGCGCCGTTCCTGCTTCCCCAGCGAGGCGGTCACAAAGCCGCCGACGATACCGCCCACACCAACCGCCGAGAGCAGGAGACCCAACGTATCCGGCCCACCGGCAAAGACATCTTTGGCATAGATCGGGGGCAGCGCGTTGAAGTTGGGGATGATGAAGAGGGGCAATACCCAACTCAAGAAGACAAACGCGCGGGTGGTTGGTTGGGAGGCAATGTAGTCCCAGCCTTCGCGCAGTGTACCACGGGGTTTGGGTTTGCTCGTTGCGCTTTCATCATCGGGTAGCGTGAGCTTAAAGACGGTAAACGCCACGAGCGCATAGGCCACCCCCTGCACAAAGAAGTTGCCCGCCGGCCCAAACCATAAAATCAAAAAGCCGCCAAGCGCCGGGCCCAGCGAACGCATGATCGCCCACCCCGTCTGCACAAGCGCGACCCCGGTAGGTGCCAACGGCCGGGGTAGCACCGAAAAGACCACGGTCTGGCGCAGCGGCATACTGACCGCCTGACCGATGCCGCCGAGAAAGCTAAAGAGAAAGAGCGGCCACACCACCTGGGGATTGCCCAGCAGGACAACGCCAAAGCCAACGCTGATCGCACAGAGCCAGAGGGCTGCGGCATAGAGCAATTTGCGCTGTGCAATACGGTCAATGGCCACGCCGGCAATCGGGGCCAGCCCAATCGTGGCCAACGAACGCACCAGGTTGAGCGTCCCCAACATCGCGCCGGACGAGGTAATGTCATAGATGAGCCAACTCAACGTCACCTGCTGGATCCACTGGCCGGCGTTGGAAAGCGTCGTGCCGGCCAGGAACCAGGAGAAGCTGGGGATGCGCAGCACAGCAAAGGTATCGTTTTGGGGTTTGCGGGGTGCGTCTAGCGTGACATTGGTTGCCATGGTTTTGATCTCGTGATGCGTGAATTGATTGGTGAACCAGATTGGGCGCTCTGCGTCCAGGGCGCAGAGCGCCCAAGACGGCATTCCACGCCCGAGCGTGGAACGAGTGACAGTGTTGCTTAAAGAAACTCCACCACCTTGTCCAACGCCGGACGGTCGCGCTCATCGGGCTTTTCTGCGGCACTGCCAATGTACATAAAACCGAGAATCTCGTCGCTTGGCGCAATGTTGAAAGCTGCCTTAACCGCCGCGTCATAGGCCGGCCACTCCGAGAGCCACTGTGATGCGTAACCGAGTGCCGTGGCGGCAATCAGAATATTCTGACAGACCGCAGCACCCGATAGAATCTGTTCCCAACGCGGGCAGCGGCTTTCGTCGACAATCTTAGTGCTCACGATGAGCACGAGTGGTGCACGCAGAAAGCGTTCGCGCTCAAAGGCAATGTTGTGTTCGGTGGCGTCGGGATTCTGGCTGCAGAAGATATCAGCGATTTTCTCACCCAACTGTGACCGCGCCGCACCCTGGACTACCTGAATCCGCCAGGGTGCCAGCTTTTTGTGATCGGGCACGCGGGTGGCGCAACGCAGGATTGTGTTGAGTTCTTCGGCGGTCGGCCCTGGTTCACACTGTTTGGCCGCCACCACCGAACGGCGGGTGAGCAGCAGGTCGATGGTTTCAAGGGATTGTTGCCGGGGTAACGCGGTTGTTACAGATGTTCCATTCGTTTCATACATCAGCTGAGAAAGCTCCTATTGATGGTTATTTCACAGAATAAACGGAATGCGCACTACTCATTCTGCCCTTATGCCTGTTTCACGGTTTTTGCCAGGAAGCTTTGCACTGCATCCATATACGCTTCAAATTGTTCACGACGGATGTTATGACCAGCGCCAGCGATGTGTACGGTCTGTAGTTGCGGCAACATTGCCTGCATCTCGGCGGCCCGTTCCGCGGTCACGCCGCCACCCCGTTCCGGATCGGCGTAGAGCAGCAGCGCCGGACATTTGATATTGCCCAGCAGTTCTGCCCAGTCCAGCGGCACCGCGTCGCTGCGGTCGAGCGCCTTCATGTTGAAGCGCAGTTTGGCGTGGGCCCACGGTTCCAGTTCCGGCTCCGCCCAGGTGGGGGTTACGGTGTGGGCATGTTCGATCAGTTCCGCGTGCGTTTTGCGTTGTAACATCTCCATGCGGTCGTGCCACCCCTGCAACCGGGCCAGCGCCTCGGGGCTCTTGTCCGCCATAATGTTGCCGGCACCGGCATCTTCAATAATGATCGCGCCGGGAAGGTCGGGGAAGAACCCGGCCAGCGCCATCGTTGTCGAGCCGCCCATGGAATGACCCATGACCACCGGCTTGTTGAGGCCAAGACCGGTGATCACACCGGCCAGATCGGTCGCCATCGTCTGGGCATGATAGCCGCCGTCCGGTGCATCGGAACGGCCGTGGCCGCGCGCATCGACCATGATCACATCGTACTCTGTCTCCAGTTGCTTGGCGACGGGTGTCCAACAGAGGCCATCGTCCGAAAAGCCGTGGGCGAGGACAAGGGGTGGTTTGTCGCCGCCCGTGCGGGTGTAGTGAAGGGTAATGCCATTCGATGCAATTGTTCCTGAACTCCAGTCGGTCATGAGATTCTCCTTTGATAGTCGAGCAGGGCAATAGAACTGCTATATCTTTAAAAGTTGCGGATTGAGCACCTCTACCGGAGGCAGTTGACCAGCTAACCAGGCCTCCAGTTGGGTGGTTGCAATCGCCATAAATTCGTGTAACACATCCTGCACCTGCCAACCGACATGGGGCGTCAACAGTACATTGGGCAAGGTGCGCAACGGGCTACATGCATTAAGTGGTTCCACCGCAAACACATCGAGGCCGGCACCCGCAATTTCGCCCTCTTGCAATGCGCGGATCAACGCAGCCTCGTCGATGAGCGCCCCGCGTGAAGTATTGATCAGAACGGCAGTGGGCTTCATTGCCTTGAACTCAGCATACCCCAAAATCTGTTTCGAACTCTCAGACAGTCGCAGGTGCACCGAAACCACGTCGGCGCGTGCCAATACCTCATCGAGCGGCACCCGCGCCACACCATATTCATCGATTGTGCCGACCGCGTTATCCCCAGTTGTTGTTCTGCCCCAGGCAATGACCTTCATTCCAAAGGCTTCTGCCAGGCGTGCCACAGGCTTGCCATGCCGACCATAACCAAGGATGCCTAAAGTGCGTCCATGAAGTGAGCCACCGATCAGTTGGGGCCACGCCCCCCGTTGCATCTGTTTGTGGAGCGGATAGATCTGCCGAATCAGACCGAGCAGGAGAGCAAAGACCAATTCCGGCACGACAATCGGCGGTTTGGTCGTCCGGCCTCGTCCCAGTGCAATGATCACGCCCTGGGCGGTGGCCGCTTCTTGATCGACATGGTAGGCATGACCACCGGTCTGCAAGAGGAGCTTGAGGTTGGGGCAACGAGCAAAAAAGGCGCGATCCAGTTGCGTGCGTTCGCGCAGGGCAATCAAATAGTCGGTTTCCCGCAGCAACGGATCATCAGCCGGCGTCAGCGGTTGATTCAAAATCGTCACATCGGCCAGTTCGCGGAGCCGTGTCATGGCCGGTGCCTTGGCTAATTCGCCTTCGTAGTCGTCTAGGATGATGAGCTTTGGTTTGTTCATATGGTATGGGAATGGTCTAGGTAGCCTCAATGTCCCATTGTGTCAGAATCGACCCGTTTCTCTGCGCCAGTGTCGAGTGCAGAGATGGCCGCCACCTCGTCGGCGCTGAGGGTGAAGTCAAAGAGTTCGATGTTTTGGCGTAGCCGTGCGGGGTTTGATGAGCGGGAAATTGCAACAACACCCAGTTCAATGAACCAGCGCAGGACAACTTGAGCGGGGGTCTTGCCAACCTTGGCGCCAATCGTTGCCAACGTTGGCTCATTCAACAGATCTTTGCCTTGGCCCAAGGGACTCCAGGCCACCGTCACAATATCGTGAGTGCGGCCATAGGCCACATGGTCGGGCCGTGTGATGCGGGGACTCAGTTGGATTTGGTTGGCGACCGGGCGAATGGTGGTCTCGGCCAAGAGACGATCGAGGTGTGCTGGCTTGAAATTCGAGACGCCAATCGAACGGACTTTGCCACCTGCCAGCAGTTGCTCGAAGGTTCGCCAGGTATCGATATATTCATCGCGCTGGGGTAGCGGCCAGTGGATCAGAAGTAGATCGACATACTCCTGATTCAGTTGGCGGAGACATTCTTCAAAGCCGGCGATGGCGCGGTCGTTGCCCTGGAACTCGCCATCCAACTTGGTTGTGATAAAGAGTTCTTCCCGTGCGATGCCGCTATCACGGATACCTTTGCCGACGCCCTTTTGGTTGCCGTAGCGGAAAGCGGTGTCGATGTGGCGATAACCGGCTTCAATGGCGGTTACCAGCACCGATGCAATGGTTTCGTCATCAAGCGACGCCGTGCCTAGGCCAATTTGGGGAATCGTGTAGCCGTTATTGAGAGGGAGGGTTGGAATTGTTGGCATTGGATGCTCCTTATTGACCTATATGTTTGGCTAAAAATGCAGCGGTAAGCTTGGGGACTTCGGGGTCGGTAAAATGACCATGGCCGCCCCCTTTGACCGTGTAGAGGGTTACGTCCGCCCCAACCGCTTCCAACGCTTCGACCAGTAAAAGACTCTGGCCATGGGGCACCAACGGATCCTGATCACCGTGTACGATCAGGAACGGTGGCACATCCGCAGTGACATAGGTGATGGGGTTCGCCCGTACCACCTTGTCCGGGTGCTCTTGAATATTCCCGCCGACCAACTCGGATTCCGGCGAATCGGGCGCGTTGTGGATCATGCCGTCGGGCGGGCGTTGGTCGTCCATCAGCAGAAAGTCGGTGGGGCCAAAGTAGTCGACCACACACTGGACGCGGCTGGAAACATCAAGATATTCACCCACCTCAAATTCACGCACATGGCCTGCTGTCCCCAACATCGCCACCAAATGGCCACCCGCCGACGGTCCCCACGCGGCAAAGCGGTTGGGATCCAGGTTGTAGTCGGCGGCGTGGGCACGCAGCCAGCGCACGGCAGCCTTGCAATCCTCAATCTGCGCCGGCCAGATCGCGTGCTGACTCAGCCGATAGTTGATCGACGCAACTGCATAGCCTTGGGTTACATAATGAAACGGGGGCGGGTTATCGAGATTCCCCTCTTTGCTACCTACGCGAAAAGCACCGCCGTGAACCCAGATGATGAGGGGATGGTTTTCACCGGTTTCCGGTAAATAAAGATCGAGCTTTTGCCGTTCGTGACCGTTGGTCACATAGGCCAGGTCACGGTGGGCCATCACACCGGCTGGGGGTTGGGGTGGAGTGGGGCGTTGTTCCGACATGATCCATTCCTTTTCGATGAAACCCTGTTCGCGATGGAAGATTGGGGGAGTGCACAGAAGGCAGTAGACAGAGGCGAGTGAACCCGTGCCATTGGTCATCTGCGCAACTGTCTACTGTCCCACTGCCGGACTGTCCACTGAAGCTCTTGTCTGCCACTATTAGACCACCTTTGCATAGCAAAAGCAAGCTCGCTTCAAGAGAAGGGTGCATCCTATTTTGGGGGACGCTCATCAGCTGAAAGTGTGAGTTGAGCGCCAAAATAGTACATCATTGCCATTGACAACTCACACTTTTCACAGATGAGCCTTTGGGGGATTGCACAAAAGGGTCAAATTGAGCGTCCGGCTTAATCCCCCGATGTGGTACGCCCCAAGAAAAGTAGGATAGCCGTCTTTACCCGCTATGGGGCAACGCTACGGTCGGCCGGTGGCGCGTGTGCTACAATGGCGCAAACGTAATTAGACCCGCCCGACCAAAGGAGGCCCATGTCCAACCAAACCCACACCAACCGCTTAAGCGACGAGACCTCGCCCTACCTGCGCCAACATGCCCACAACCCGGTGGATTGGTATCCGTGGAGTGAAGAAGCGTTGGCCAAAGCACAGGCGGAGGGGAAGCCGATCTTCCTGAGTATTGGCTACTCGGCCTGCCACTGGTGCCATGTGATGGCGCACGAGTCCTTTGAAAATGAGCAGACCGCGGCACTGATGAACGACCGCTTTGTCAACATCAAGGTCGACCGCGAGGAGCGCCCCGATCTCGACGCCATCTATATGGACGCCGTCGTCTCGATGACCAACTCGGGCGGCTGGCCGATGAGTGTCTTTCTCACGCCCGAAGGTCAACCCTTCTACGGTGGCACCTACTATCCCCCCGAGGCGCGCTACGGCATCCCCAGCTTCACCCAAGTGTTGCAGGCGGTGGCCGATGCCTACGAGAAGCGCCACGACGAGGTGCGGGAGCAGGCACAGCGGTTGACGGAGGCGTTGCAGCGCACCGCGTTCCTCAGTGCCCAAGAGGACGATCTCAGCTCCGATCTGCTCGACGAGGCAGTTGGTCAGTTACAGCAATATTTTGACGAGGAAGACGGTGGGTTCGGTAGCCAGCCCAAGTTCCCGCAGCCGATGACGCTCGACTTTCTCATGGCCTATGCGGCGCGCACCGGCGATCTCGACGCGCTCTACATGGTTGAGACGACGCTGGAGAAGATGGCCCACGGCGGCATCTATGACCAACTGGGCGGCGGCTTCCACCGCTACAGCGTCGACAATGTCTGGCTCGTGCCCCACTTTGAAAAAATGCTCTACGACAACAGCCAACTGTTGCGCAGCTACCTCCACGCCTGGCAGATCACCGACCGTCCCCTCTACCGGCAAATTGTTGATGAGACAATCGACTATGTGTTGCGCGAGATGACCGCCCCCAACGGCGGCTTTTACAGCACCCAAGATGCCGACAGCGAAGGAGAAGAGGGAAAATTCTTTGTCTGGACACCGGCCGAGATTGAAGCGGTGCTCGACGCCCACGAAGCCGCCATCGTTGAAAATTACTACGGGGTGTCGGAACGGGGCAACTTTGAGGGACAGAACATCCTGTCGGTCGTGCGCTCGGTGGAGAATGTGGCCGAACGCTTTCGGGTGGCGCCGGACGAGGTCCGTGCCGTGCTCGCGACGGCGCGCCAAAAGCTCTTTGACCTGCGCGAGCAACGCGTGAAGCCGGGGCGCGACGAGAAGATCCTCACCGAGTGGAATGGCCTTATGATCCATGCCCTGGCCGAGTGTGGCGTGGTACTTGGGCGGGAAGATGCGCTACAGGCCGCGGTGCAGGCCGCCGACTTCATCCTCACGCAGATGAGTCAGGCGGATGGCCGCCTCTATCGCAGTTATAAGGATGGGCAGGCGCGCTTCAACGCCTATCTCGAAGATTACGCCGCCCTGGTCCGTGCCCTGGTGGCGCTCTATGAAGCGACCTTTGATCTGCGTTGGCTGGGCGAGGCCAGTCGGTTGACCAAGCTCATGTTTGAACAGTTCCACGACAGCGCCAACGGCGGTTTCTTCCAGACCGGCATTGACCACGAGCAGTTGGTTATCCGGCGCAAGGATTTCATTGACAACGCGATCCCCAGTGGCAATTCCATGGCCGCCGAAGCACTGGTGCGCTTGGGTGTGCTGGTCGGCAATCAGGAGTATCGCCAGGAGGCGATGCGGATCGTGTTGACCATGAAAGAAGCGATCCCCCGCCAGCCGACCGGTTTTGGACGCTTGCTCGGCGTACTGGACGCACTCCTGAGCGGTAGCCAGGAGATAGCAATCGTTGGGGAACCAGAGGACGCAGAGACCCAAGCGCTGCTGGCAACTGTGCGCCGTCTCTATTTGCCACACACGGTGCTCGCCTTCACGCCGCCGGATCAGGAGAACATGCTTCCCTTGCTCCAAGATCGTACCCTCGTTAACGGCCAAGCCGCGGCCTACGTCTGTGAGAATTACGCCTGCCAACGGCCGGTCACCACCGTTGCCGAGTTGCAGAAGCTGCTCGCGCTGGATTGATTGAGCACAGCCCCAA